>PDWI01000029.1_pt1 | contig 174984 bp, 181 predicted proteins | sample 1430891 | NCBI WGS metagenome assembly PDWI01 (sample SAMN01162508, study PRJNA174530) | Oral metagenome, whole genome shotgun sequencing project. | biome: Marine environment; feature: Marine mammal; material: Swab sample of the gingival sulcus; isolation source: swab sample of gingival sulcus... | reverse complement strand
AAACCTAAGAGCATTAAGATATGTACTCTGCTCGATAAGAAATGTAGAAGGGAGTCAGAGGTAGATATTAACTATGTAGGATTTGAAATAGAGGATTTTTTTGTAGTAGGTTATGGGATTGATTACGCAGAAAAATATAGAAATTTGTCCTATATAGGACATGTTATTTTGGAGTAATATATGGATTTGAGAAAGTATATTGATCATACAATTTTAAAGCCTTCTGCATCAAAACAAGACATTGAACAAATTTGTAAAGAAGCGCTCGAATATGGATTCGCAAGTGTATGTGTCAATCCTTGTAATATAAAACAGGTTTCAGAATTATTAAGCGGAAGTGATGTCAAAGTGTGTAGTGTTGTAGGATTTCCCCACGGGCAAAATTTGCCCGAAGTTAAAGCTTACGAGACCGAGCTAGCTTGTAGAGATGGAGCTGATGAAATTGATATGGTGATTAATTATGCAAGACTGATTGATGGGGAATATGACTATATCTATGATGAGATTAGCGAAGTTAGATCAAAGTGTGAGGGAGCTGTGCTTAAAGTTATACTTGAGTGCAGTGAACTAAATGATGAAGAAATAAAAAAAGCCTGTGAAATTTGCGAAAAGGCAGGTGCTGATTTTGTAAAGACTTCAACTGGTTTCTCTTCAGGAGGAGCTGAAATAGAGGATGTTAGATTAATGAGTGATAGTTGTTCGCTTAAAATTAAAGCATCAGGAGGAATCAGGACTACAAAAAAGGCGCTTAATATGATTGAAGCAGGAGCTAATAGAATAGGAGCTTCAGCAGGTATATCTATAGTAAAGGGAAGTGATTTTTAGATGTATGCATCATTTTCAGGTTTAGGTTGTTTAATAGTTATACTTTTACTAGTTTTAATATTTGGACTTATATTTAAGTTTATATTTTTTATAGCAAGTCCCACAGTTATACTGACAATTATATTAATTTATATTATTTATAAGTACTTTAGAGATAAAGATGATAGTAATACAGATAGTAGAAATGACGAAGATTATGTATATCTGGATGAAAATGACAATGAAATTAAAAAATAATAGAAGCTATAGCTTCTATTAATTTTGAGGATTATATGATTGAACAAAAAACAGAAATAGAAAAAATATCGGATACTTTAGAGAAAAACTATCTCCCTTACGCCATGAGTGTAATATATTCAAGGGCTCTTGTTGAAATAGACGGATTTAAACCGTCGCATAGGAAGCTTTTATACACCATGTATAAAATGGGTTTGTTAAAGGGAAATAGGACCAAGTCTGCAAATATAGTCGGACAGACAATGAAACTAAATCCACATGGTGAGGGAGCTATATATTCAACACTCGTAAGGATGAGTAAATCAAACGAATCACTGCTTCATCCATATATAGACTCTAAAGGTAACTTTGGTAAAGTTTATTCAAAGGATATGGCGTTTGCAGCCAGCAGATATACGGAAGCTAAACTCGATAAAATATGTGAAAAAATATTTGAGGACATTGAGAAGGGAACAGTAGAGTTTGTTCCTAATTATGACGGTACTATGTATGAACCGTCTCTTCTTCCTGTTCAGTTTCCCAGTGTATTGGTTAATCCCAATAAGGGGATAGCCGTAGGAATGGCTTCAAATATATGTAGTTTTAATCTAGTTGAAATAAATGAAGCTACAAAAGCACTTATGGATGACCCTAAATGTAAACTAAACATGATAAAGGGACCTGATTTTCCTACAGGTGGACAGATTATAAAGGATACAAAAGTATTTAGGGAGATTATAGAAACTGGCAAAGGAACTTTCAGGATTAAATCTGTATATAAACATATAAAAAAGGAACGAAGAGTTGAAATCACTGAGATACCTTATACTACAACTATTGAAGCTATCATTGATAAAATTATAGATTTGGTAAAAAGAGGAGTAATAAAAGAAATATCTGATGTAAGAGATGAATCGGATTTAAAGGGACTTAGGATTACCATTGACTTTAAGAAGGGTGCTGATGTTGAAAAAATAATGAGAGTTTTAGTTAACGAAACTACAATTAAAGACACATTTAGTTGTAATTTCAACATTTTAATTAATTCGTACCCTCAAGTTGTAGGAGTTAGAAATATACTTTTAAATTGGATTGATTTTAGAGTGGGATCTATAAGAAATGGTCTGAGATACGATATATCTAAAGCTAAGGAAAGATTACATTTACTTGAAGGTTTAAAATTAGTTATTTTAGATATCGATAAAGCGATTAAGATAATTAGAAATACACCTAAAGAATCAATGGTAGTAGCTAATCTTATTAAAGGCTTTAAAATAGATGAAATACAGGCTGAGTACATAGCGAATATAAAGCTCAGACATATAAATAGGGAATATCTAAGTAAACAAATAGCAGAGGCAAATAAGCTAATAGATTCTATTAATTTAATGAAAAAGACCTATGATAGCGATAAGTTAATCCACGATAAAATTAAAGAAGAGCTTGATGAAATAAGTAAATTATATGGAAAGAAAAGACTTAGTAAAATAGTAGTAGAAAAGGAAGAGCCGGTTCAAATTGAAGAAAAGATTGAAAACAGTATTGTTGTTTTAACTAAGGGACACTATGTTAAGAAACTAAATATAAATCAGGCGAATTTAATAGAACAACAAAAGATAAAAGAGGGAGACGAAATCTCTTCTACTGGAGAATATGAAAATGGTGCTGAAATCCTTTGCTTCACGAATAAGTTCAATGTCTACAAGGTTTCTTTAAGTGATATCGATCAGACTAGAAGTACTGATCTGGGAGTTTATCTTCCTTCTGTGATTGGCCTAGAAAATTCAGAAGAAGTATTATACAGTTTTATAACAAACGATTTCAAGGGTTTTATGTTATTCGCCTTTGAAAATGGAAACATAGCTAAAATAAACTTAGAGAGCTATAAGACAAAAAACAACAGAAGCAAACTTGTCAAAGCGTATTTTTCTGGTGAGAAAATAATCAATATGGAAATGATAAGAGAAGACTGTGATGTTCTTATGTCAAGATATTTTTCTCAAAAGGAATATCATTTGCTTGTAAATACATCTCTAATATCGGTAAAGACTTCAAGAAATTCTAGAGGACAAAATGTTCAAAGAATGGGCAAAAACGGAAGGCTTGTCGGTTTTGAGGTTGTCAAAAAATCTATGTCTAGTAAACTTGAAAAATATAGAACGGAAAAAATCCCTGCTGCTGGTGTTGTAAGAAAGCCATTTAGTTAGCAGTTTAAGGAGTCTGTATGAAATTTGCTGAAATGATATATAATGGAGAAATATCAGGTGTTTACACTGATACTAGAAAAAAATTTAAAAATGGATTGTTTGTTCCTATCAAAGGAGAAAACTTTGATGGGAATGAATTTGTAATAACTGCTTTAGAGTCTGGAAATAAGAGTCTGGTTGAAAGAGAGTACTATGAAAAAAACAAAGAAAAGTTCATTGGTCATGATGTTTACGTGGTGGACGACTCGTTACAAGCTCTTTGGGATATGGCGTTTGAATACAGAAAATTAATTAATCCATTTACTATTGGTATTACTGGAAGTGTTGGTAAAACTACAACCAAAGGAATGTTGTTTAACATTTTGAAACTCAGTGATAAAAAAGTAGTTGCCAATGTTGGAAATCTAAATAATACCATTGGACTTCCGCTGACAATACTGAACTCTCCAAAAGATACTGAGATATTTATTTTGGAGATGGGTCTTATGAAAAAAGGTGATATAAAGATACTAGCTGATATAGCTAGGCCAGATATGATGTTAATCACTAATATAGAGTCTAGCCATATGAAGTATTTTGAGGACCATAATGAAGTTTACCAAGAAAAGTTAAGTTCAACATCTTTTTTTTACAAAGACAATACCCTTATAGTAAATAGTTTTGATAAGTACTTGAATAACTTTTCAACGGATAAATTCAAGCTTTTAAAGACGGATATTGATCACTATTCTGTCAGCGATTTAGAGGATGGATATATTGAGTTTTCATATAAAAACATTGATCTTAATCCAGGTATAAGAGGGCGGCATATTATAACAAATTTAATGTTGGTCGTAGATGCTTGTAAAAAAATTGGAATTGATGAAAGAATAATAGTGGAAGGGATTAATTCGTTTACTGGGGAGTCTATGCGCTTTACGCAGATTGATTTGCCTGGAATTAGAGTAATAAATGATGCATACAATGCAAATAGTGTTTCAATTATTGCAGCAATTAAGACTTTCTGCAATATGAACTCAAAGAGAAAAATAGCAATTATAGGTGATATATTGGAACTTGATTCACTGAGTGAAAATGAACATCTTTTGGTTGCGAAGTTAGAAGAACTTGACAAAATTGACATGGTATTAACCTTAGGAAATTACTCTAAAGTTATATCAGATAATCATAAAAACGGAAAACATTTTACGGATATTTACAAGCTGAGTGATTATCTTATCAGTCAGTTACAAAACGGTGATATTGTTCTTATAAAAGGTTCAAGGGGTTTTAGAATGGAGAGAATAGTTGATGTGCTGGAGGAAAAATGGAGTTAAAATCATTAATAGTATTTTTAGTAGCTTTATTTCTATCTGTTATAGTGATAAGGCTTATGATTCCGATATTATATAAATTTAAATTTGGACAAAATATATTTGAACTAGCACCAGAAAAACATAAACTAAAGCAGGGAATTCCTACAATGGGGGGGCTTGGTTTTATTAGTGTTATAGTAATTGTATCCTTTATTTTTTTAGGAACTTCTCCAACGGTATTAAAAATAAATTTGACTATGGTATTATTTGCTATATTTGGTTTTATAGATGATTCCTTCAAATTATTTTTAAAGAGAAACCTAGGGTTAAAAGCAAAGCAGAAACTTGTGATTCAAATTATTATTTCTATTTTTGTAGCCTATATTTTTAGAGATTATGCATCGAATTTAATTGTTCCTTTTTTTGGAAGTACAATTAATTTAGGATTTCTCTACTATCCTTTTACCGTCTTATTCCTCGTAGCTCTTACAAATAGCACCAATCTTACAGACGGTGTTGATGGTTTGCTTGGCAGTGTAAGCATAGTTACGGTTTCATTTTTAACGGTAATAACTTTATATAGCAAAGAGTTTGATGGTTTTAATTTATCGCTTATATATATAGGATCGCTTCTTGGATACCTGTTCTATAACAAGTATCCAGCTAAAATAATGATGGGGGATACTGGTTCAATGGCAGTAGGAGGATTTATAGGAGCGTTCTTAATGAGTACTGGTACAACGTTATTTATATTTTTTATTGGTATCATATACATTCTTGAATCTCTATCTGTAATACTGCAAGTTTGGAGTTTTCAGACTAGAGGAAAGAGAATATTTAAAATGTCTCCAATACACCATCATTTTGAACTGTCAGGTTATTCTGAAAACAAAATCGTTTTGATGTTTAGTGCGGTTACTTTATTAATGGTTGTTATTTCAATAGGTGCTTATATACTATGAAAAATGTTTTAGTGGTTGGATATGGCAAAAGTGCAAAGTCATTTATAGAATATGCGAAAAATAAATACAATATTTTTTTAGTTGATGATGGTGGCGTGAATGCTATCAGAGCAAGTGAAGATATGAATATTGAAATAAATGAATTTGACCCCAATATGGCTTATGACTTTATTCTTGTAAGTCCTGGAATACCTTTATCTAATTGGATTTACCAATATGCACTTGATAACGAGATAAAGATTATAGGTGAAATGGGTTATTCTTTAGAAAAAATAAGAGGGGATATCATATGTGTTACCGGTACAAATGGAAAGACAACGGTATCAAATATGATATATAGAATACTGGAAAAGTCGTTTCCTGCTGTTAATCTAGTTGGAAATGTGGGTACTCCGATATCCAAGTACATAGACACTTCAAAAATAGAGGATGTATTCGTAACTGAAATATCGAGTTTTCAGCTAGAAACAATGGGAAATGTTCGTTCTGTAGTTTCTCTTATATTAAATATAACTCCGGATCATATAAAATGGCATGGGAGTTATGAGAAATATATTGAATCAAAAATCAAACTGTTTTCATTGGATAAGAATTCGTTCAAAATAATAAACGGTGACGATGATATATTGATGGAAAGAGTTTATAATAAGTTTGATAAAGTATATACGTTTAGTTTATCTAACAATATAAAAGATTCTAATTGTTATGTCTTAGATGGTATAATATACTTGTTTATTGACGGAGAAAAAATAGAGGTTATGAAAGCTTCAGAACTCAGTTTAAAGGGTAGACATAATTTGAAAAATGCTTTAGCAGCTATTCTTGCAACCTATTTATATGGCTCGGACATAGAAGATATAAAGCTTGCATTAAAAGAATTTAAAGCAATTGAGCATAGATATGAGCTCGTTGGAACTAAAAATGGAGTTAGATTTATAAATGATTCAAAGTCTACGAATCCAGATTCGACAATTGCTGCTTTAGAGTATTCTGAAAGTCCAACTCTTCTTCTTGCTGGTGGAATGGATAAAGGAGTTAGCTTTACTCCAATGATGAGAAAGATTAAGAAATCAGTAAAGAAAATATATATATACGGGGAGTGCAGAGATCAGATGTATGATGAGGCACTGAAAGAAGGAATAAACTGTGTTATTTGCGATGATTTAGAGGAAGCTTTTTTCTGGGCTTATCGTGAAGCTGAAACCGGTTTTGATATTGTATTATCGCCAGCGTGTGCCAGCTGGGATATGTATAAAAACTTTGAAGAGAGAGGAAAACACTTTAAAGAATTGTGTAGAGGTATAGATGTTTAAAAAAATGAATTTAGGTATACTGATACCTATGCTCTTACTAATGGTAATCGGATGGCTGCTTGTTTTTAGTTCATCTGCATACTATTCAATATCTGAATTTAATGATCCATATAGGCTAATATCAAGACATTCTGTGATGTTGGCAATGGGTCTGGTTGTATTCTTATTAGCTTATGTTGTTAACTACAATATTTACAGAAATAAGTTTTTTATATTATTTATTACTTTAGTTACTCTGGGACTAATGCTTCTTACTATAGTAGCTGGGGTTGAGGTCAATGGCGCTAAGAGATGGATTGTAATGTTTGGTCAAAGATTCATGGCTGTTGACTTTGCTAAAATAGCAATTATATTTTATATGTCGTATAGCCTTACGTATTTTAAGCCAAATAAAAACTACTTTTCAGCACTTCTAGTTCATCTTTTTGTTCCTGGAGTTTTAATGTTGCTTACCATTTTACAGCCGGACTTCTCATCTATGTTAATCCTATTAGGTGTTTCTGTGTCAATATTGTATTTAGGTTTTGAGCATTTAAAATATCTTCTATATATGGGAGTAGGATTTTCTGGAGTTATAGGCGCTATTGCTGTTGCACAACCGTATAGATTAGCTAGGATATATAATTTTATAGATGGACTTAAAGATATTGATTATGCACAGTGGCAGATAAAACACGGAATGATTGCAATTGCTTCTGGTGGTATATTTGGAGTCGGAGCTGGTAAGAGCACATATAATAAACTCTGGATACCTGAGCCACACAATGATATGATTCTCTCTACTTTAGGTGAGGAATTTGGTTTTTTTGGAATTATAATACTTACAGCACTATATTTTGTATTGACTCTCAATTTGATCAGGCTTACAAATAAATTGAAGGATAAATTTGCTAAATATATTACTTTTGGTGTTACTATGACTTTATTTTTACAAATGGTTATAAATTATGGTAATACCTTAGGCATTCTACCTCCAACCGGAATTCCACTTCCTTTTGTCAGCTATGGTGGAACTAATATCATATTGCTATCAGCTCTTCTTGGAGTTGTTATGAGCATTTCTAGGATGGAGGAAATTCAATGAGAATACTCGTTACAGCTGGAGGGACAGGCGGACACATCTATCCAGCGATAGCTATCGTTCAAGAAATAAAAAAAATTGCTCCAGAAACTACTTTTTTGTTTGTAGGTTCTCGTTCCGGTTTGGAAAGACGTCTTGCTGAAGAGAATAATATTGAATACTTTCCTATAAGTGCTTGGACTTTTAACGAGATGACATTTTTATGGAAGGTACAATCATTGTTCCATTTAGCTAAGAGTGTTTTTTCTGTTCTCAGGAAAATAAGAAAGTTCAAACCAGATGCTACCCTTACAACTGGTTCATATGTATCAGGAGCCTCTGTTATAGCATCTAAAATCCTAGGTATACCAATATACATGCATGAGCAAAATTCCTTTCCTGGAATGGGAAACATAAAATTAGCTAAATTCACAAAAGCTTTGTTTATAAGTTATAAAGAGAGTATAAAGCACTTTAAAAATGATAAACTAAATTATATCTTTACCGGTAATCCTATACGACGAGAAATTATCGATATAGATAGAAATGAATCAAGAGAAAAACTAGGTTTTAATAATAAAAAAGTTATTCTTTCTGTAGGTGGAAGTGGGGGAGCAGCTAGTATTAATGAATTTGTTTCTAACGCGAGAGAAATATTAGATAAAAATCAAGATGTTGAATGGATTCATGTGTCAGGACTCGAATCTGAAAGTGAATTCACTTATGATCAACATGAAAGGTTAAAAATTCATAAATTCATAAATGATTTTCCTACTTATATGTCAGCTTGCGATCTCATGATATCGAGAAGTGGAGCATTGACGTTGGCTGAAATATCTGTTATAGGCGTAGCCTGTATTTTAGTTCCTTCTCCTAATGTTACCAATAATCATCAAATGCAAAATGCGCTTGTGTACGAAAAAAATAAAGCTGCTATAATTCTTAAAGATTCAGAATTGAGTAGTAAAGAGACGTTTGAAATGATTAGTAATCTAATAAATAATGAAGAAAAATTAGATTCTTTAAGAGAAAACTCAAAAAAATTATCTATGCCAGACGCGGCAGAGATAATCGCTAAAAATATTTTGGGGATGTAATATGAAAAAGGTAATTCTATTAAGTATATTTATTTTTCTAATAATTTTTTCGGTACTTGTATATACACCTTTCTTTAAGATTAATGAAGTTTTAAAGAAGGGGGGAGATGAACTGACCAATGAAGTATACGATAAAATGTTGAGCTTATATGATAAAAATTTATTTCTTTTAGACACGAATGCAATTGAAGATGAAATTGAGAAGAATCCTAAGGTTCAAAGTGTCGAGATAAGTAAAAAATTTCCTTCAAAGTTGTTGGTAACAATAAAGTATAGAGTTCCTATACTGGAGTTCAATCATTCCAATAACTATTTTGCTGTTGATATTGAAGATATCGTTATAGATGTAAAAAATGAAAAATCAGATTTGCCTCAATTAGAAGGATTTATACTTAAAAAAGTTGCACCTGGAGAAATAATCATTCCTTCGCCTTCTGTTAACTATTATAGGGCAAAAGAAATTGTTGAAATAGCTGACGCTATGGGTTATAAGAATTATGTAATAAAGAATGAAGATGATAACCTAAGCGCTGATTTCAAAGATGGTTTTATACTAAAAATGGGGACAGAAAGGGATATTGAAAAAATAATGAACCTTTTTGTTGACATCAAAAAAGAGTTGAATGACAATGAAATTACCTCAGGAATAATTAATTGTGAAGATATAGACGCGCCATTTTATTCTCCGGCTAATAAATCTGAATAATTAGTTGAACTTTTTACTTTAATATCAAGAAACCCTTTAAATAAAGTAAAAACAGAATATTTGTAACGATAACAAAGAATTTGTTTTTTCGTTGTAATTATTAATTTAGTTCGTTTTTAATCTAAATTTGAAACATTATTGCGTTTTATGATGATTTATCTACTTATTTCTTGGTATATATGTAAAATAATAAAAAATTCATATAAATTTAAGATTTTAATTCACATTTCTTCCAAAATGTGATATTATAAATCAGATATATTTACTATCATTAATTAGGAGGACATCTATGTTTGATATAGAAGAAAAAAGGGATTTGTATAATTTCACTAATATTAAAGTTGTCGGAGTTGGTGGTGGCGGAAATAACGCTATAAACAGAATGATTGAAGCTCAGCTAGATGGCGTTGACTTCATAGCTGTCAATACTGATAAGCAGGATTTAGCTCTTGTCAAGAGCGAGATCAAATTGCAGGTCGGTGAAAAGATAACTAAAGGTTTAGGATCAGGTTCAAAACCAGAAGTTGGAGAGAGAGCAGCTGAAGAGAGCCGAGAAGATATTAGAAGAGCGTTGGAAGGTTCTGACATGGTTTTCGTTACTTGTGGTATGGGAGGCGGAACTGGAACTGGTGCTTCTCCTGTAATTGCTGAAATAGCCAGAGAACTAGGTGCTCTTACTGTGGGCGTAGTTACGAAACCTTTTTCTTTTGAAGGAAAGAAAAGGATGTCACAAGCTGAAACTGGCATTGATGTTTTAAAGGAAAAAGTTGATACTTTAGTTACAATTCCAAATGACAAATTACTTGAAATCGTTGATAAAAAGACTTCACTAGTAGATTCTTTAAAAATTGCTGATGATGTTTTAAGACAAGGTGTTCAAGGGATTTCTGATTTAATAACAAGCCCGGGACTTATTTCTCTTGATTTTGCTGATGTTTGCACAATCATGAAGAACAAGGGAATGGCTCATATGGGTATTGGTATTGGAAAAGGTGAATCTAGAGCATTAGACGCAGCTAAAAAAGCTGTGCTAAGTCCTCTTCTAGAGACAACAATTGAAGGTGCTACAGCACTTCTAGTTAATGTTACTGGAAATTCAACTATTGGATTACACGAAACTGCAGATGCACTTAATATGATTTCTGAACTTGCTAATCCAGATGCTGAGATTATATACGGTACATCTATTAATGATAGTATGAATGATGAGATCAAGATAACTGTTATTGCTACGGGTTTTATAAAGTCTAGATCTAAGAAAAATGATGTTTCTAATTATAAGTCGTCATTTGCTTATCATTCATTAAAAGACATGAAGAGCGAGTATACTTCTAGAGAAGAAATGGTAATACCTAAAAAAGAATCGAGTAATTCAGAAAAAAGTAACTCTGATGGTCTTGAATCAGCTGGATTGCCAGATTTTTTGAAAAGATAGGTATTTGGAGTGTTTTAAATGAAGTGCCCTTATTGTAATAGTGATAATACTAATGTCACTGATACAAGGACTACGAATGACAGCAATGCAATAAGAAGAAGACGCGAATGTGGAGAGTGCAAGATGCGTTTTACTACTTACGAAAGGGTAGAGACGGTTCCTCTGATGGTAGTAAAGAAAGATTTGTCAAGAGAGCCATTCTCAAGGGACAAATTGATTCATGGTCTTATGAGAGCTTGTCAAAAAAGACCTGTAAGTAGGAATGAGTTTGAATTCATTGCATCTCATGTAGAAAATAAAATTTTGAATTCTTTTAACGGAGAAATACCATCTAATGAGATAGGTTTAATAGTCCTTGATATGCTGAAAGATATTGACGAGATTTCTTATGTCAGATTTGCCTCCGTCTATAGATCTTTTGAAGATATTGAGGGATTCATTAAAGAAATTAGAAATATCCGAAAAAAATAAATAGATGAATTTTTACATTAAATGGCCCCTTGATAGATTTAGAATTAGCTATGTTGGGGCCATGTTTAGTTTATAAATGAGGAGTTATTAATGGCACTACCTGTGGTGGCGATAGTTGGAAGACCAAATGTAGGCAAGAGTACTTTTTTCAATAAATTGATTGGGAAGAGAGTATCTATAGAAGAAAATACACCAGGTGTAACTAGAGATAGAATATATGGTAAGGTGAAATGGCTTGATTACAAGTTTACTCTTATTGATACTGGTGGTATAGATTTGTATTCGGATGAGCATATGCTCAAGAATATAAGGGAGCAGGCTAATATTGCGATAGAATTAGCAGACTTGATTTTGTTTCTGGTAGATGGGAAAGATGGTGTTACCCCTGCTGATGAAGAAATAGCACTTAGTCTTAAAAAATTTAATAAAAAAGTTATTATGATTGTAAATAAGATTGATGATTTTAAAGATCAAAATCTGATATACGATTTTTATAATTTAGGATTCGAGCCGCTTCCTGTCAGCAGTATTAACATGCTTAATTTGGGTGACATACTAGATGAAATAGTAAAAAACTTGAATTTTGATAATCATCTTGAAAATGATGAAAATCTTATAAAAGTTGCTATTGTAGGCAAACCAAATGCCGGAAAGTCTTCTCTAGTAAATTTAATTCTTGGTGAGGACAGGCTAATCGTTACACCTATTGCAGGTACTACAAGAGAGTCAGTTGACACCGAATTTTCTTTTGATGGAATTAACTATCAGTTTACCGATACGGCCGGTATAAGAAGAAAGAAAAAAATCAATAATGATATAGAACATTATTCTGTTCTTAGAAGTTTTGGTGCTATCGATAATTCTGATATTGCCGTTCTAGTCGTTGACGCCAATGAAGGCTTTACTGAACAGGATAAGAGAATAATTGGCTATGCTCATGAAGAGGGGAAAGGTATAATTGTTCTCATCAATAAATGGGATTTGATAGAGAAAAATAATAAGACATATAAGAGATGGAAAGAATCGTTTTATGACGAATTTCCTTTCATTAGATATGCTCTTATTGAGATGATATCTGTTGTAAAAAAGGAAAGAACTGATAAAATTTTGAATATGATCAAGAAAGTGTACAATAATAGAAATAGAAGAATTGCTACTGGAGGTTTAAACGAACTAATTAATGAGGCTATACTAATGCATCAGCTACCTAAGAAAAAAGGTAAAATGCTTAAAATTTATTACGTTACTCAAGCAGAAACTACTCCTCCTACGTTTGTTATGTTTATTAATTCTTCAGAATGCATGCATTTTTCATATTTAAGATATATTGAAAATAGAATAAGAGAAAGTTATGATTTCTCTGGAACTCCAATAAGGTTTGTATTAAAACCTAAAAGTAAAGGTTTAGATTTATGATAAAGAAAATTACTTCAAAGATGATTATGTTTCTAATTATACTTTTGGTCACTTTATTTATAATCAATAGTATAGGTATATTTAACAGGAAAGCCAAGACGTATCCAGCTAAAGTTGGTGTATTAGATGTTCAACTAACTAAAGATATATATTTATTCAGAAATGAAGTCAATGTTTTTTCAAATACTAGTGGTGATGTAGAATTTTTAGTAAAAAATGGCAAGAGAGTGTCAGTTGGACAAGAAATAGCAAAAATAAAACCCAAAAGTATGCCTAATTTAGAAAAGGCTTCTTCTGATGAATACAATATAATTGACGTAAATGATGTTGATTCAAATCTTGAAGCGCTAAACAATAAGCTATCGTATTCTATACAGGAGAATAAATTTTCTGAGATAAATGAGCTAAAAGAGAGAATAGCTAGATTGAATTTAATAAAAGATAATCTGGTAAAAAATGACAACAAATTATATTTTAATAGAGCGATTAGCAGTGAAACTAAAGAATCAAATGAAACAATTATAACAGCTCCTATTTCTGGTATTGCTTCATTTGAAACATCAGATGATGATGAGTATTTTTCCTCTAATAATGTTTCATTGATGGTAGATGAATCTTTAAAAAACATTAAAGAAAGAAAAATAAACCAAGAGGTTAGAAAAGGTGATAACTTATTAAGGGTTGTCGATAATCTCAGTGTATTTGCGTATATACCGTTAGAAAAAAAAGAGCTTGAGTATTTTAAGATAGATGACTCTATTGATATCAAATTAGAAAACGAAACAATATCTGCAAAAGTTTATAATATAATCGATTTGGATTATAAGACGGGTATCGTTTTAAATATAAAAGAAATGTTCACAGACTGCTATTCGTCGAGAAAAATAGGGGCTGTAATTGTGCCTAGTTTGTCGAGAGGATTAATAATCAAGGAATCTTCAATAGTTGAGAAGGATGGAACAGTAGGTGTGTATATACTCAAAATAGATGATACCAAGGAGTTTGTACCTATAAAAATTAAAAGTAGTATAAATGATCAATCTACAATTTACTATGATTCTTTTACTGTTGAACTGGAAAATGGAAAAACAGAAAGTGTAGATACAGTAAATTTATATGATGAGGTGATTGAAAAACCATGACGTTTATAAGTGATAATTTGAGTAAAATATTAAATGGATTAGATAAAGATGTTAAATTAGTAGTGGTTACAAAACGCCGCACTATAGAGGAAACACAGGAAGTTATTGATTTTGGTATAGAGGACATTGCTGAAAATAAGGTGCAAGAATTACTCTACAAGTTAGATAATTTGAGTGGAAATTACAAAATGCATATGATAGGACATCTTCAAACTAACAAGGTCAACAAAATAGTAGGAAGAGTTCATATGATACAATCAGTAGACACTTTAAAGTTGGCAGAGAAAATCAATAATAGAGCGAATAGTATTGGGGTAAAACAAAACGTTCTTTTGCAGTTTAACGTTTCCGGTGAACAGCAAAAATACGGTTTTGACCCAGAAGAAGTAGAAAACATAATTGAAAGAGTAAAAGCGTTTGATCATTTGCTTGTAAATGGGATAATGCTTATGGCGCCGATTGATTGCGATGAAGATAGTTTAAGAAGAATATTTGCAAGAGGCAAAGAAATCTTTGACTATTTAAGTAAATTTAATTATAATAATCTAAGTATGAACGTTCTTTCTATGGGCATGACTCGTGATTATACGTATGCTATTGAAGAAGGAGCGAATATGGTAAGAATTGGCAGATTAATTTTCAAGGAGGAAGATTAGTGGGAATTAGTAATAAATTTAAAGATTTCTTTGGAATACCTGAAGAAGAACTAGAAGAATTTTCGGATGATGAAGGTTTAGAAGTAGATAGAAGTAATAAGGAAGAAGAAAAAACGAAGAAATATAATAGGAATACCGAGTATGTAAATAGAAAATCTTATTCTGAAAGGAATACAGTGAGTCACAAGGATAAATCGAAAGAAATGACAAATTCTTCCGACATTATAATATGCAATTATGTTCCTAAAGATCATTCGGAGTGCCCTTATATAATTGATGATGTTAAAAGTGGTAAGCCTGTAATAATTAATTTTGAAAAAATAGATGGTGATCCAATGACTAATAGAGTCTTTTATATTTGCGAAGGAGCAGCATATGCACTTGATGCTGATATCGTTACTCTTTCTAAGGGAATGATAATAATATCTCCTAAAAATGTTGATATTAAAAATTTTACTAAAAGAAATACCGAGGACTATTTATAGATGTATAGATACGGACTTATTCTTATAAAAATAATAGATATTTTCAGATACCTTTTGATTATAAGAGCAATTTTGTCTTGGTTTATGCATCCGAACAATCCATTTTATTCATTGATTATTAAATTAACGGAACCTTTGGTTTTTCCCATCAGGGAACTGCTAAGTAAAGTAATGAAGAATACGTTTTTGGATTTTTCGGTTTTGGGTGGTTTTCTTTTGCTTTCACTGTTAAGAAATTTAGTTATTAGTGCTATTATATAGAAGTTAAAAAGACTCGTTTATTTAAAAAAGATCTTAAGAGAGCTAATGTTTGCTGAGATTTAGTGTTCTTTTTAAATAGATATCACTTTTTAGATATTCGCGAAGCGACGCTTATCTAGCGTTAAAAGAATTAAGTGGCCTATGTGCAAGTAGAGTGGTACCGCGATTTTCGTCTCTATGTTATAGGCTTTTTTTTATGGAGGAATCGAGTGTACAGAGAAGTTTACAAAGAAAAAATCAGTAGTGAAGAAAATAAAATAATTGATTTTTGGAAAAGTATTGATTTATTAAAAACTACAATTGAGTTAAGAAAGGATTGTGATAAATTTGTTTTTTATGACGGTCCTCCTACAGCTAATGGTAAACCGGGACTTCACCACGTTGTATCTAGAACGTTAAAAGATGGAATATGTAGATATAAATCTATGCAGGGTTTTCTAGTTGAGAGAAAAGCTGGATGGGATACACATGGCTTGCCGGTAGAGATAGAAGTAGAAAAAAGACTTGGGATTGAAAACAAACAACAAATAGAAGAGTATGGCATAGCCAAATTTAACAAGGAATGTAAGAATTCCGTTTTTGAATATGAACAAGTCTGGAGAAAACAATCAGAGAAAATGGGTTATCTAATAGATATGGATAATCCTTATATAACACTCAAAAACGAGTATATTGAGTCTGTATGGTGGATTATAAAGAAGTTCTTTGATGCGGGTTATATATATGAAGGACATAAAATAATTCCTTATTGTTCTAGATGCGGAACAGGACTTGCTTCCCACGAAGTGGCTCAAGGTTATAAAATGGTAAAACAAGAAACAGTAACAGTTGCATTTAAGCGAGTAGATAAAGATGAATATTTTCTCGCATGGACGACCACGCCTTGGACTCTTGCTGCAAATGTTATGTTAGCTGTAAATCCAGAAGTAACATATGTAAGAGCGAAACAAGATGATAATGTGTATATCTTGGCGAAAGAAAGAGTTAGTGACGTACTAGTAGATAATTATGAAATTATAGACGAATTCTTAGGAAAAGAACTGGAACATATAGAATATGAACCGCTCATGCCATTTGTTGAGGTTGAAGGCAAAGCTCATTTTGTTGCTCTTGCTGATTATGTAACTACAGAAGATGGAACTGGAGTTGTTCACAGTGCTCCAGCATTTGGTGAGGATGACTTTAATACAGGAGAAAGATATTCTGCACCTGTAATTCAACCAGTAAACTTGGAAGGTAAATATACCGAAACTCCGTGGAAAGGTATGTTTGTCATGGATGCTGATGAACACATAATAAAATGGCTTAGAGAAAATGGAAAATTATATAAAAAGCAGAGAATGGAACATAATTATCCACATTGTTGGAGATGTGATACACCTCTTCTTTATTATGCAAATCCTAGTTATTACATTAAAATGAGTCTACTTAGCGAAAAATTACTTGAGAACAATAGCAAGGTTAATTGGTATCCTAGTCACATAGGAGATAAGAGATTTGGAAACTGGCTTGCAAATATAAGAGACTGGGCTATATCTAGAAGTCGTTATTGGGGGACTCCTCTAAATATATGGAACTGTGAATGTGGACATTCTCATTCTATAGGTTCAATAGAAGAGCTTAAAGAAAGAGCAGTAGAAAAAATTGATGAAATTGAACTACATAAACCATATGTAGATGAAGTTAAAATTAAATGCGATAAATGTGGTGGCCTTATGGAAAGAGTCCCATATGTACTCGATGTTTGGTTTGATTCTGGCAGTATGCCATTTGCTCAGATGCACTATCCTTTTGAACATAAGGATGACTTCGATAACTATTTTCCTGCTGACTTTATATGTGAGGGAATAGATCAGACTAGAGGTTGGTTCTATTCATTAATGGCTATATCAACGTTTATCGCAGGCAAATCACCGTATAAAAATGTACTCGTTAATGATCTTCTACTAGATAGCGAAGGCAAAAAGATGTCCAAAAGTAGGGGTACTACAGTAGATGCGTTTGAGTTATTTGATCAATACGGTGCAGACTGTGTAAGATGGTATTTAAATTATGCTTCTCCTGCTTGGGTTCCTACAAGATTTAGTTCCGAAGGAATAAAGGAAACGTATAGTAAATTCTTTGTAACATTTAAAAATATTTATCACTTGTTCAGTCTTTACGCAAACACTGATAAAATAAACGTAAACGACTTTATAGATGAAAAGTTACAACCTTCATTGCTAGATAAATGGGTTATATCAAAACTAAATATATGCATTGAAGAGGTTACAAAAGCATATGAATCATATGACTTAACATCAGTTACAAGGATAATTCAAGATTTTATTGTTGAGGATGTTTCGAATTGGTATATAAGAAGGAGTAGGAGAAGATACTGGAAGTATTCACTCGATAATGATAAGAAAAGCGCATTTAAGACAACATACGAAATAATACTAAACTTATGCAAAATGGCAGCCCCTGTAGCACCGTTTATAACTGAAGCTGTATATAAAGCGCTTACTGATGAGAAAAGTGTTCACCTCTCCAGTTTTCCAGTTAGTGATAAAACTCTAATAGATTTAGATCTAGATAGAAAGATAAACCTTTCGAGAGAAGTAGTTAAGCTGGGAAGGGCTGCTAGAGAAAGTGTTTCAATCAAAGTTAGACAGCCTATATCAAGAGTTGTTATCGATAAGAAGTTTAAAGATGATCTATCGGGTCTTGAAGATATCATAATTGAGGAATTAAATGTAAAAGAAATCGTTTATGCAGAAAATGTATCTGATTTTGTAGATTTTGTTATAAAACCTAATTTCCCAGTTTTAGGACCAAAACTCGGCAAAAAAATGGGGCTTTTACAGAAGAAGCTCAAAGAGCTTGATGCGCAAAAGTTTGGTGATGAAATAAGAGAAGGAAAGACGGTTACTATAGATTTAGATGGAGAGTCTTTAGAGCTTACCTCTGAAAATATAGATGTTCAAGTTAATGCAAAAGAAGACTTTACTATTTCTAAATCAGGCGAAGTATTTGTTCTTATTGAAACTAAATTAACGGATGAATTACTATTAGAGGGATATGCTAGAGAATTTATCTCTAAAATTCAACAGATGAGAAAAAATATGGATTATAATGTGTCTGATCATATAAAAGTGCTTTATCACTCTGAAGATAGAATGTATAAGGCAATAGATGCTCATAGGAGCTTCATAATGGAAGAACTTCTTGCTGATGAGTTAGAGAGAAAAGAAAATGATGGTGAAGTTATTAATCTAAATGGAATAGATACTACGATATATATTGAAAGGGTATAGTTTGAAAAAAGAAGTTTTCCGATTAGATAAAAATAAGAGAATAGACATATACTTATGTGAAATAGTAGACCTTTCTAGGTCTACTATTCAAAAAGGGATAAAAGAAGGTAAAGTTTTGGTTAATTCAAAGAGAGTAAAGAAGAACTTTCTTTTAAGCAAGGGAGATGAAATTAGCTATGATCTTTCTGTTGAAAAAAAAGAACTAAAGCCCTCTTATTATCCAATTCCAATATTATATGAAGACGAAGATCTTATGGTCATAAATAAACCCAGAGGTCTTGTTGTTTATCCGGGAAATGCCAATGAAGAAGAAAGCGTTGTCTCCGCTCTTATGTATGAAGGGAAGAAATTATATCCTGAAGATAGAGTGAGACCGGGCATAGTTCACAGGATTGACAAAGATACCACTGGGCTTATGATAATTACTAAGTCTAGAGCCTCTTATGATGTTTTAAAAGAAGAGATAAAGCTTCACAGAATACATAGAGAGTATAAAGCACTGCTCCACGGTGCTGTAAAGAATAGCAGCTTCATTGTTGATAAGCCTCTTGGAATTGATAGAAATCACCCTATTAGACGAGCGGTTAGAGAAGACGGAAAGCATGCTAAAACATACTTTGAGGTCATTAAAAGGTATAAGAAATATACACTTGTCAAGTGTATCCTTGAAACAGGAAGAACCCATCAAATTAGGGTTCACGCAAAGTATATACAACATCCGGTTGTAGGGGATAGAGTGTATAAGTTTAAAAATATGCCTTATTCTGACATTGGACAATTGCTTCACTCATATACTATTAAGTTTAATCATCCAATTAGTGGAGAATTAATTTGTATAGAATCAGATTTACCAGATGATTTTTCTGAAATACTTAGAAAAATTACTTGATTAAATATTCTATTAACTCATTGATGTTAGGTGTCACAAAGATGGAACTTTGATTTGTATAAGTTACTAATCCACTTTTGGCACCTCTAATTTTTTTTACATATTTAAGTTTAGTATAGTCAACCATAACGTTGCTGCTGTTTTTTGACTTTGAATAATATGCCGCTAGTTTTGCTCCAAAAACGATATCGTCATCCTTTGCATCTTCTAGTGTTTTTTCTAAAATCACATGAGACCCTGGAACATCTTTTACGTGAAACCAAATATGATGTTTGTTTGAGATTGAGGCTCTTAATTTTTCATTTGATATGCTATTTTTCCCCACTTTATATACAGAATTATTGTATTCATACTTTATGAAATAAGGCTCTATATTGGCTTTTTTTGTTGTTTTATTTTGTTTTAGTATTTTCATGTTATCCAGAGCTTCCATACATAGATCGAACTCTTCTTTAGAGGATATGTTTTCAATATCATATGAAAGTTGGAGTAGGTCGTTTAATTCCAGATCAATTTTTTTGAGCTCATTGTTTAAATGCAGTACGCTCCTTGATAGTTTGTTAGCCCTCTTATAGAATTTTTTAGCATTCTGTGTAATCGTTAATTTTGAATCTAACGGTATTTTTATATCTTTATTTTCATAGTAATCAAAAAGAATTACAGAGTCTTTATTCCCCTTTAGTTTATATGCATTTGCAAATATGAGTTCACCATATTTTTTAAATTTATCTATATTTGAAGTTCTTTCAATATCTTTTTTTATTTTTGTCTTTTTATTTTTGAGTTTTTTGATTTTAGACTTAATTAATGAGAGGTATTTTTTTAAGTCAAAATTCGACTTCTCCAAACCTTTATAAAACTCGTTTATCATATCAAATATACAATCGAATTTTATAGTATCAAAATTATCATTATTAAACTTGTGAAAATCAATATAATTATTTACTTTGTCAATATATATGCAGTATTCTTTTTGGCTGTTAAGCCAATCATATATTTGAGTAGGTGATAGCGATAAAATATCTTTTGGTAAAATCGAAATTAACTTTTTATAAAAACCGTCATATGAGGTTAGGTTATCTTTCGATATCGTTTCTAATGAGATATTATTTTTGTCGGGTTCTATGTATTTGTATGAATTTCTTATAATTCGTTCCGATTCAGAGTCGTAAGGAGTAAATTTTAACGAGTTTATTATTTTTCGCTCTCCATCTAAAAGGATTATGTTTGAATGTCTTCCCATAAATTCAAGAATTAAGTGGTAGTTTGTTTCTTCTAAAATCTCGTTTTTACCGCTTAGAAATATCTCGATAATTCTATCATCGTTTAATTGTTGTATGGATATTATTTTAGCATTTTCCAGATGCTTTTTAAGGCTTGTTAGAAGGGAAGAGGTGAAGCTAGTGTTATTGTTCTTTTGTTCGTGAATCGATATATGAGCACTTTTTGAATCAGCTGAAAAAATCAAATAGATATTTGATTTTATTTTAACTTGAAATGTATTTATATTTATTCCCCATATCTTTTGAAAATGCAGCCCGACTAGTATTTTATTTAATTCATAAGCTAAATCTTTTATAATAAATTTATCAAACATTTTATACCTCTAGTGAATTATACTCTATAAAGCCTAAAAAATAAAGGAAAATTTAATATAATAATATTAGTTGTAAATTCAATTGTTGAAATAATGGAAAAAAGAGTAAAAAAACGCAGTGATTTATAACTTAAATTCATATTTCTTTATTTAAAGATATCTTTTTTGACAGCTTATCACTACATAACACAATAATCATAAACGTATTTAGTATTCTTAAAAGTCTATTTTTCAACGCTTTTAAACCCTCTGATTTTATAAATATAGGTAAATTATTTATATTTTATAAAATTTACATGAAAAACTCCGCCTCTCTTTTATGTTTACTGTTAAAAAATATTTAATATAAGCATATTTAATCTAATTTTGTGTTCATTTTTAAAGCGTTTTTTGATTTGACATTTAAAAATACATTGTATATACTACTCCGTGTAGTAAAAAGGAGGATAGTACAATGAATAAAAAACGAAAATCTGATGTATTTGTGATTTCAGTTTTAGTAATTGTGATAACTCTAGTTGTTGTAGCTTTTGCATCAAATGAAGATAGTAGCAATTCAAATGAAAATGGTTTGAATGCTGGAGAGAAATCTCTAAATAAAATAGAAAAAAAAGAAATTAGAATTGAAGACTTTGGAGAAAGTTATAAAGTATACACCGATGCAGAAGATGTTTCTGCAGTATTAGATGAACTAGAAGTTAAACTTGGAAAAAATGATTATACTCTTCCAGCTGGTAAAACCAAATTGGAAGATATAAAGTCAATATGTATATATAGAGTTACCGAAGAAGAACATATTGACAACGTATCTATTCCATTTAAGGAAGTTATAGAATACGATGATGAAATTGCTGATGGTGAAGAAGTTATAGTATCTGAGGGAAAATTTGGTCTCAGTAAGACGAAGTACCTATGTACATATTCTAACGGAAAGCTAAGATCTAAAAAAATAATAGAAAAGCTTCCTAGTATAAAACCAGTTGATAAAAAGACTAAAATAGGAACTTATGTTGAACCTGAGCCAGAACCAGAACCTGAACCTGAGATAGAAGTGGAAGAGCCAGAACAAGAAACTGAAATAGCAGTTGAGCCGAAGCCTGAACTTGAACCTGAACCTGAACAAGAGCCAGAGCAAGAAACTGAAGAAGTTTACGAAGAAGAAAACGAAGAATCTGGTAGCGGAAATTTAAGTGGAGGAATGGTATTTGAAGCCACTGCTTATACCGGAGGTGGAATAACCGCATCGGGAATACCTGCAGGAGTTGGTTATGTTGCAGTTGATCCTTCAGTAATACCACTTGGAACAAATTTATATATTGAATCAATGTCATCTTGGCCAGACTATGGATACGCTGTAGCAGCGGATACTGGTGGGGCTATAAACGGAAGGATTGTTGACTTGTACTTTGATGACTATGATACTTGTATACAGTTTGGTAGAAGAGATGTTATGGTATATATAGTTGATTAATGTGTGAAGTTTATAAGACATGGGTTACCATGTCTTATTTTTTTGGGTAATAGATTAGTCATTTGGGTATTCAAATAAGTGTGGTATGTAATAAATAATACTATATGTGAGAGGTTACTATGAATACTATATTGTTGGACGGAAAAACACTTTCAAAAAAAGAGGAAGAAAGACTAATTAGACTTGTTTCTAAACTACGCACGCAACCTAAATTAGCAATCGTGATGATAGGAGATGATAAGCCTTCTGAATATTATGTTAATTCAATAATAAGAAGAGCAAAAAAAGTTGGCATAGATTCAAAACTATATAAGTTTGAGAGCTCTATTTCTCAGAAAAATCTTATTTTTGAAATTGATAATCTAAATAGAAGCTCAGAAATTGATGGAATAATTATCCAGCTTCCTTTACCAGATCATCTGGATGAGAAAACTGTACTTTCGAGTATAGATCCTTCAAAGGATGTTGATTGCATTACTTCTGAAAATGTAGGACGAATGGTATTAGGTTATGAAGAATCAATCTATCCCTGCACTCCATCTGGAGTAATCAAATTAATTGACTTTTATGATATAGATGTAGTCGGAAAAGAAGTTGTAATAGTTGGTAGAAGTAATATTGTGGGAAAACCACTTGCCAATATTTTTATAAATAGAGGTGCGACTGTAAGCATTACAAATTCTAAAACTAGAGATTTGATTTTTCACACAAAAAGAGCAGATATACTTTGCGTAGCTATGGGTAAAGCTGAATATATAAATTCAAGTATGATAAAAGAGGGATGTGTAGTAATTGATATTGGAATAAATAGTGTTGATGGCAAAATTAAAGGTGATGTGTCAAGTGATGTAATTAATAAGGCATCTCATTATACTCCAGTACCTGGTGGAACAGGTCCCATGACGATAATATCTTTAATGGATAATTTAATAAAACTTATTGAAAATAGGAGAGGTTAATGAAAACTGACGTGCAAATAGCTTCTGAAGCAAAAATGGAAGAAATTGAAAAGATAGCTTCTATAATTGGGATTGATAAAAAGTATCTTGAAAATTATGGAAAGTATAAGGCTAAAATAAATTTTGAGTCTATGGAATATTCTGACAAGAAAGATGGCAATTTGATTTTAGTTACTGCAATAACCCCAACTCCGGCTGGAGAGGGTAAAACCACAGTAAATATAGGATTGTCAATGGCGCTAAACAAACTTGGTAAAAAAACGATTACAACACTTAGAGAACCGTCTCTTGGACCGTGTTTTGGAATAAAAGGAGGCGCAGCAGGTGGAGGATATTCACAAGTACTTCCTATGGATGATATCAATTTACACTTTACAGGTGATATACATGCTATAGGGGCTGCTAATAATCTTTTAGCGGCAATGATTGATAATCATCTTCATAGTGGTAATTTATTAAATATTAATCCCTCTACTATTTCTTGGAAAAGAGCAGTTGATATAAATGATAGGAGCCTTAGAAATATTGTAATTGGTTTAGGAAAATCAGGTGACGGTTTTACAAGACAAGATGGTTTTAACATTACAGTAGCATCAGAAATCATGGCTATTGTTTGTTTAGCTAAAAACACCAATGATTTGAGAGAAAAAATTTCAAAAATAGTAGTTGCCTATAATTATGAAAATATGTCAGTTACATGTGGTGATTTGAAAGCAACAGGAGCATTACTGCTTTTACTAAAAGATGCCATAAAACCAAATCTAGTTCAAACAATTGAAAACACACCGGCTATAATTCATGGAGGACCATTTGCTAATATTGCACACGGGTGTAATTCCATTATAGCTACTAAGCTTGCCTTGAAGTTAGGTGATTATGTAGTTACCGAAGCAGGATTCGGTGCTGACTTAGGAGCTGAGAAGTTTTTTGATATCAAATGTAGAAAAGGAGAAATTTCACCTAAAGCTGTAGTTTTAGTTGCAACTATTAGAGCATTAAAGATGCACGGAGGCACCGATAAAAAAGATTTAAACACGGAAAATCTAGAGTCACTAAAAAAAGGAATTGTAAATTTAGAAAAGCATATAGAGAATATAAGTAAGTTTGGTGTTCCTATGGTAGTCGCTATAAATAAGTTTCCAAGTGATACTGAAAAAGAGATTTCATATCTAGAAAACTATTTAAAGGATAGAAATATAGAATCAGCACTGACAGATGTATTTTCAAAGGGGTCAAATGGAGCAATAGATTTAGCAGAAAAGGTTTTAGAAAGCGTTGAAAATAAAAAAACGGAATTTGAGCCTTTGTATAAACTAAACATAAGTATAAAAGAAAAAATAGCTACAGTTGCTAAAGATATTTATGGAGCAAGTTCTATTGAGTACACGAAAGAATCAATAAAACAGATTAAAAGGATAGAAGAATCGGGTTTTTCTTCTCTTCCTGTTTGTATTGCTAAAACTCAGTATTCTTTCAGTGATGATGCTAAGTTAATTGGTAGACCTAAAGATTTTAATGTAACAGTAAGAGAGGTCAGACTTTCTGCAGGAGCAGGCTTTATAGTCGTATTAATGGGATCTATAATGACAATGCCCGGTTTACCAAAAAAACCTGCAGCTGAAGGAATGGATATAGTTAATGGAGAGATAATTGGATTATTCTAAAAGTGTAGTTACAACTTCAAGGTTTTCGGATGATTTTGAGAAATCATTAAGCTCAAATGGTATTAATTTGAAGTATATGTCTGGACGAAAAATAAATACAAGTGATTTGTTGAATGTTCAAGCTCTTGTCACATATGATATTTTTGACAGGATAGACCTTGAGGAGTTAAGTGAGCTTAAATTTATTCAGCTGACAAGTCAAGGTTTTGATCACGTCCCTTTAAATATTTTGATAAAAAACGGTATTAGACTTTCAAATAATTACGGAGGCTATAGTATACCGATATCTGAGTGGATAATTTCTAGAGTGCTCAGTACATATAAAAATATGTTTCAGTCATATGAGAACCAGATTAAGAAAAAATGGGAAAGAGATTTAACATATACTGAAATAAAAGGAAAGAAGGTTCTATTTTTTGGTACAGGCACAATCTCATCGACAACAGCAAAATTATTTAATGCATTTGGAGCAGTATGTGATGGCATTAATTATTCTGGCAGAAGTGTTGAATATTTTAACAGAACATTTTCTTACAGCAAAATGGAAGATATTTCAGATTATGATATATATATAATTGCTCTACCTGTAACTGAGATAACAGAGTCAATTATGAGTGTTAAACTTATAAATAGTTTGAAAGAAAATAGTATACTTATCAATGTTTCGAGAGGCACCATACTTAAAGAAAATACAGTACTTGAAACTTATGCTAGGTTTAAGGCAATATATCTAGATGTATTTGAGGTCGAACCATTACCAGAGACAAGTAAACTCTGGGACATAAGTAATATATTTATAAGTGCTCATAATTCTTGGTTTTCAGATGGAAATCAAATGAGGTTGGAAGAGAGAGTGTATAAAAACCTTACATCTTTTTTTGAAAACGGTAAAATTCACAATGAGATTGATTTAAAAAGAGGTTACTAAATTGGTTATATCTGGATATACTCCTGAAGAATTAAAAGACTTAATACCCGATTTAAAAAAATATAGATATGAACAGATTTTTTCTTGGATTCATTCTAAAAGAGTCAGTGAATTTGACTTTATGACCAACTTACCTAAAGATTTGATTTTAAAATTAAAAGAAAATTTCAAAATTAGAAGTACAAAAATTGAAAAAATATTTAAAAGTAAACTAGATGATACCATAAAGCTGCTTTTTAAATTGGAAGATAATCTTTTTGTCGAAGGAGTGATATTAAAATATAAATATGGCTATACAATGTGCATTTCATCACAGGTCGGATGCAATATGGGATGCACTTTTTGTGCGTCAACAAAGGGTGGTCTTATTAGAAATTTAAAAACTCACGAAATGGTTGATATGTTGTATTTAACTTGTGAAACTATCAATACAAAGATAAACCACATAGTGTTCATGGGTATGGGAGAACCTTTTGATAATTATGACAATGTGGTTCGATTCTTAAAAATAATAAATGATAGTAGAGGGTATAATCTGTCCTATAGAAGAATTACTGTATCAACTTGTGGAATCGTTGATAAAATATATCAATTTGCAGATGAAAATATTGGAGTTACTTTAGCGATAAGTCTTCATTCATCGGAACAAGATATTAGGAAAAAGATAATGCCCGTATCGAAAAAGTATCCTGTAGACAGCGTCGTTAAGGCGGCAGTTTTTTATCAAGAAAAGACTGGTAGAAGGGTCAGTATAGAGTATGCGCTAATTAAAGATGAAAATTCAAGCGAATTTAAAGCGAAAAAACTCTCCGCACTATTAAAGGGTAAGGGTTTTCATGTTAATCTCATACCTGTAAATCAGATAGATGGAATGCAAAAGGGACCACCCAAAAAAAATGATATAGAATCTTTCAGAAAAGTTCTTGAAGAGAGCTCAATTCATGTTACAATAAGAAGGGAACTTGGAAAAGATATTAGTGGCTCATGTGGTCAACTCAGTAATTCTATAAACTTAATTTAAGGAGGAATAAATGGTTAAAATAATCGCTGGAGAAGAGGGTACAGGAAAGACAAAGAAATTAATACAATTAGCTAATGAAAAAAGTAAATCAGCTAAAGGAAGTGTCTTTTTTATTGATGATGACAGTAGAAATATTTTTGAGTTGGGTAGTAGGATAAGATTTATAAATTTAGAGGATTTTTTGATTAATAATAGTGAAGTACTATATGGTTTTATATGCGGACTTATCAATTGTGACTATGATATGGAGTCACTATACATTGATGGAATAGACTATTTGAATGATCTTGAACCTGAAAAATTTGATGAATTTATAGAAAGTATAAATGAGCTGTCAAAAAATAATTCTCTAGAGATTGTATTGTGTCTAAATAAAAAATTGGATAGTTTTTCTCAAAAGAGCAATCAATATATTATTTAAAGTGATTAAGGGCAAGAGAAACAGTAATAGTTATATCTAGTGATTCTATTACTTTGTTGGTTTTGATTGATAGCGGTTTAGTCGTCTTCCTATATATAGGGTCTAAATCGCTTTTTTCGTTTGAAAATACAAGTGAAAAGGTTTCACTTGGTTTTTTTATTTCTTTTAGTTTTGTTTCTGAGTGAGGATAAAAGGTAAATATATCTCTATTTCCGTATTCCTTTAAATAGGAATCTAGGTTGTCAAAAATAGATATATTTATACTGAAAATAGAACCCATGCTTGCTCGTATAACCTTCGGATTAAATATTTCAATTTGAGGTTTGATTACTACAATATCCTTAAAGTCATATCCTAAAGCAGTTCTTATAATGGTGCCAAAATTTCCGTGATCAGTAGGACTCACAAGAACGATGTGTTTTCCTTCCGATATTTCAGACTTGTATTTGTCAAAAACTCCAATTATAAATGTATTTTTTTTATCGGTTATTTTAACGAAGTCTAGATCGCTTTGTATAAGATTAATATTTTTTTTACTGCATATTTTTTTTATCTTATTAATGAGTTCATTATTTGTGTTTTTAGAATAATGAACTTCTCTTACATATTCGGGTTTATTTTTTATTAATTCTATAGTGGAAAATGCTCCGTATGAATAGGAATAACCTAAATTTTTACTATACTTTTCCAATTGTGTGTTCCTTTTTTGCATAAATATTTTTTGGCAATTTAATCCTCAGAATTATGATACCATATTTATAATATATATATAAGTTATGATATAATAAAATGCGGAGGAAAATCATGAAAGATATACATGAATGGGATAGATTTTTAATACCTTATAACCAAGCGGTTGAAGAATTGAAAGTAAAATTCAAGTCCATCAGGAAGGGATATACTTCAGTTGGAGAATATTCGCCTATTGAGTTTGTTACAGGTAGAGTAAAAAAAGTGTCAAGCATAATAGAGAAAGCGAAAAGAGACAATCTTCCTCTGGATGAAATAAAAGAAAAAATGGAAGATATAGCTGGTATAAGAATAATATGCCAGTTGGTTGATGATATATATTCAGTAGTGAGTTTTATTCACGAAAGAAATGGAAAAGACTTTGTCGTTTTATACGAGAAGGATTATATTAAGGATTATAAGGAGAGCGGATACAGAAGCTATCATATGGTTATCAAGTATCCTCTTCAGACTGCTTTTGGCAATGAAGAGATATTAGCTGAAATTCAAATACGAACCCTTGCAATGAATTTCTGGGCAATAATAGAACATTCTCTCAATTACAAATATAAAGGTAATTTGCCGGAAGAAATTGAAAAAAGACTGAGAGAAACGGCTTCGGTTGTATGGAAATTAGATACTGAAATGCTTCAGATAAAGAGTGAGATAATGTCATCGCAAATTAGATTCCAAAAACATTCAATATTAGTTAGAAATATAACTAAAAAAATAAAGGTCTTAAAATCGAACGGCTTCGATAAAAAGGCGGATTGTTTTCAGAAGAGATTTGATAAAAATGTCATATCTAAAAATGATGATGAGCTAGAGGCTCTTTCAGAAGAACTAACTAAAACTCTAAGGGATTTTATATGAAAATATTTTCTATAGCGGATCTGCATCTCAGCTTTACTACAGATAAGCCAATGGATAAATTTGGTTCTAACTGGCATGATCATCATGTTAAGATAAAGAAGAATTGGTTAGAAAATGTCAGTGAAGATGATTTAGTATTAATCCCTGGAGATATATCTTGGGCTATAAATTTTGAAGAGAGTATACCTGATTTAATATGGATTGACGAGCTACCTGGGAAAAAAGTTATATCAAAGGGAAATCACGACTACTGGTGGAAGTCCGTCACCAAAATGAATGAAAGGTTTGAAAGTATATTTTTTCTTCAAAATTCTCACTATTCATATCATAATTATAATATCTGTGGTACTAGGGGTTGGTTGCTTAGAGAACATATTAATTTTAAAGAAGAAGATGAAAAAATATATAGGAGAGAGCTTATAAGACTTGAGAATTCAATAAGATCTGCTCTAAACTATGATGATTCTAAAGAAATAATAGTGATGTTACATTACCCGCCAGTAATGAAGAATTCGCTTGATAATGAATTTACTCAAATCATTAAGAAGTATGATATTAAGCGTGTTATATATGGTCATTTACATACATCTAAATCATGGGATGAGAGTATTAATGGATTTTTAGATGGAGTTAAGTACGAGCTCATATCGAGTGATTACTTAAATTTTAATTTAAAAAGAATAGTATAGGAGGACATATGTATATAGCTGTCGATTTGGGAGGCTCTAAAATACTTGGAGCACTGTTTGAAAATGGGGAAATTATAGAAACCAACAAAAAGAAAACAAAAGCTAATTTAGGGACCAAAGTAGTTACAGAGAGAATATTTTCAGTAATTGATGATTTGGTTTCTAAAGCAGATGTGGTTGAAGGAATCGGAATAATTGTTCCAGGCTTAGTTGAAAATTCAAGAAAAATAATAACCTGCACAAACGTTCCCCTCGACAATGTTCCATTTGCAGATTTAGTTGAGGAAAAGTATAAATGCAAATGTATACTTGGCAATGATGTTGATTTAGCTATATATGGAGAATATATGTCACTTGATGATAGACCAAATAATGTAGTTGGTATTTTCGTAGGAACTGGTATAGGAGGGGGATTAATATTCAACGGAAATTTGTATACGGGTTCCGGTTTTACAGCTGAGATAGGACATGTAGTTGTAGAAGAAAATGGTAAAAAATGTGGCTGTGGAAATAAGGGATGCTTTGAAGCATACGCATCCAAAACAGCGATGCTTAAAAAGATAAATAAGGAAAGAAAAAAAGGTAGAAAGTCTATTCTCATTGATAAGCTGGACAAGGAAGATATGATAAAATCCTCTCTGCTAAAAGAAGCATATGATAAGAATGATGAACTCGCACATGAACTAGTTATGACTTCTTGCAGATATATTGGTAGAATGGTTGGAATGTTAAGTACCATATTAACTCCTGATGTATTTATTTTTGGAGGTGGTATCATTGAATCTTTCAGAGAAGAAATGACCGAAAAAATAAAAATCATATCAAAGCGTTTTACCTTGAAAGAAATTGGTGATAATTTAGATATAAGGATATCTAAATTAGGTGATAATGCAGGGATAACAGGTGCTTATTATCTTATTAAGGAAGAGGTTGAGAGTGAGTATTAGAAGTATGAGTGGATTTGGATCCACAAAAGAAGAATTTGAGTATGGAAGTATAAATATTGATATAAAGAGTGTTAATTCGAGATTTTTAGATTTTAGACTTCATGCGCCAGGATACATATCAAAATACGAATTGGATATAAAAAATATAGTAAATAATGCCATAAAGAGAGGCAAGGTTGATATGTATTTTAACTCAAAACTGGATATTGAGGGATCTAATAAAGTAATTATAAATTCTGAGTTAATGAGTTCATATTTGAGTGAAGTTGATAGTTTCTGTAAAAAAAATAAGATAACTAATAACATAAGTGCAAGTGATCTTCTCCGTATTAAAGATGCGTTTGAATATGAAAAAATAGAATTAGATGAACACTTCTTTGAAGAAAAAATAAAACCTATTATAGAAAAAACACTAGATGAGCTTACTGCAATGAGAGATTCAGAAGGCGAGAGCATATATGACTTTATTGTTGAAAAAGTAAGAGCGTTAAATGGTTTAAAAGAAGAAGTTCTCAGTATGAAGAAAGAAGAGATATCTCTCTATACTGAAAACCTCAGGACAAAAATATACGAGATAATGGGTGAAGTAGATTATGATAAGATGAGGTTTGAGCAGGAAATCGCATACATGATAGATAAAAAAGATGTTAGCGAAGAAATAAGTAGAATTGAATCACATTTATCACAGATAGACACGGTTATAAATCTCGATATTAATCAACCAAAGGGGAAGAAACTAGATTTTATCATTCAGGAACTAAATAGAGAAATAAACACTATAGCGTCTAAAAGTTTTAGTGCTGATATAAGAAAGAATGTAGTGGAGATGAAAACGATAGTGGAGCAGATAAGAGAACAATCTGCTAATGTGGAGTAATTATGTTTAAAGATAAAGGAAAGTTATTTGTTTTAAGTGGTCCATCGGGAAGCGGGAAAGGAACTTTAGTTCAAGAAATTGTCAGTTTAAGAAGTGACACTTATCTCAGTGTTTCGGCTACTTCAAGATCACCTAGAAAAGGAGAAGTTGAAGGAAAAAGTTATTATTTTTTAAGCGAGGAAAAATTTGTAGAGAAAATAGAAAAAAATGAATTTCTTGAGTGGGCTAAGGTCTATGATAATTATTATGGAACTCCTGGGCATTATGTGTTTGATAAGCTTAAAAAAGGAGAGAATGTCATTCTTGAGATTGATATTCAAGGAGCTGTTCAAATCAAAGCGAAATATCCACAAGTTATCCTTATATTTGTACTTCCACCGAGTTATGAAGAACTTGAAAAGAGAATAATTAATAGAAAATCAGAGTCTCCTCTCAGTTTAAAAAAGAGGCTTGCAGCTTGTGCAAAAGAGGTAGAACAGATATCGCTATATGACTTTTTTATAGTAAATGATGATTTTAAAGAGGCTGTCAATCAGTTAGATAAGCTTATTGATTCTTCAAGGCTTATAGTCGATAAGGATATAATCAGCTATATAAAAAGAGTAAAGGGAGATTTTCAGTTTTAATGAAGTATTTCTATGAGCTTGTTATTCTAGATGCCGTTATGGACTATGATATAGAGTATATTTATTTTAGCGAAGAAAAAATGTCAATTGGAAGTATTTGCTTTGTACCATTTGGAAAAAACGATAAACTTGTTGAAGCCGTTATAGTGGGAGAATCTGATGAATATAAAAAGGCAAAAAAAATATTCGCTAAAAGTGGAGAAATAACATTAGAGCAGGTAAAAACGGCTAAGTACATCTCAACTTATAATGTAAACTCTATTGCTTCCATCTTAAGGATAATGATTCCCAAAGCTTGCAGGAGTATGATAGGTAGAAATAAAAGAGAAATTGAGGAGAGAGTAAAACTCCCCAAAAAAGCTTTTGTTTCCACTTTGATTTCCAAGGAAGATCTACATAGAGAAAAAACGATTTTAGATGAAAGACAAAAAATTTTATCTGAAATAATAAATGAATTAATACTAAATTTCCCGAATTCTATAGAAAAAAAGAAAAAATATAATAAAAGACATATCGATTATTTAAGAAATAGAAATATAGCAGATTTGGTATATCGTGCTGAGCCACTAAGTTCTAACTTTGAAAAAAAAGAAATATTTCTCCCTGATCTAACTTATGAACAGAGAGAAATATATAATTCCATAATAAATTCAGGAAATAAAAATATACTATTTGGGGTAAGTGGAAGTGGTAAAAGTGTTATATATATGCATCTTGCGAGGAAGTATATATCTGAAAACAAGAATGTTCTTATCACTTTTCCGGACCTTGCACTTCTACCTTATCATCGAGAAATATTTAGAGAGTATTTCGGAGAAATGATTGTCTATATTCATTCGAGAATGAGTGATAGAGAGAAAAAAATAGCGATAAAAAAATTGAACGCTACATCACCAAAAGTTGTAATAGGAACTAGAAATACGGTACTTCTGTTTGAAAGATCTCCTGATATTATTATTGTAGATGAATACCATTCTAGTAACTACATAAGCGAACATCCTAGGTTTGACATAAGAAAATGCCTCGAGCATTATCATAGTAAAACTTCGAAATTGATTTTTTCCAGTGCTACACCACTTGTAAGTAATTACTACGACGAATCCTTTAAAAAGCATATTTTATTAAAAGAGTATAGAAAGAGAGAGAAGAGATATACAGTAGTAGATCTATCGGAAGAATTTTCTTCTGGCAATAAAAGATATTTAAGTAGAGAATTAATAAAAAATATTGATACAAGCTTAAGAAAATCTGAAAAGGTATTCTTACTACTAAATAGGAGTTCACATTTCAGTCATATATTCTGCAGAAATTGCGGTAAGGTATTAAGATGTGAAAATTGTGAGAATCCGCTTTACTACGATAAAAAAAGAGATTCTTTTGGCTGTAAGGTGTGTTCGGTCACAAAAAAAGTAGGATCTAGTTGCGTTTATTGCGGAAGTAAAACTTTAAAGTTTTATAGTGGTGGTACAGATGTACTTAAGGCACAGTTGTTGCATCTTTTTCCAAATGCCAGGATAAAAATAGCGAGTGCATCGGTTTTAAATAGAAAATCAGATTATGATGAACTCTATGAGGATATCAATGAGAGTAAATATGATATAATAATCGGAACGAGTGTCATATCTAGAGGTTATGATTTTGATATAGGTCTTTCAGCTTGTGTATATAGTGATAATATTTTGTTCCAGCCTAACTATATGGCCTCTGAAGAAACTTTTTCTCTACTTCAACAATTTTTTTCAAGGGCAGGCCATTATGGCTTAGGCAGATGTATTTTGCAGACATATTCTCCTGAAAATTATGTTATGCAAAGCGTTATGCAAGATGATTATCTATCATTTTATAATAAAGAAATTAGCGTGAGAGAAGAGAGAGGTTATCCACCTTTTGTAAATTATACAGTAATAAAAGTTTTTTCAAAGAATGAAGAAGATTCTTTGAAAACAGCAAATTATTTGAAAAAAAAAATAGAAGGTAGCTCTGATAAAGTCATTGGCCCTTACATTCCCATAAATTATAAAATTAGGGATGAATATTATTATTACATAAGATGTGAGGATATTTCTGAGAATAAAATTTTAAAAGCGAAGTTGATGGAGTTTAGAAAAAAAGAAAAAGTTAAATTTAGCGTAGATGTTGATGCTACACAAATATATTGAGGTGATTAAAATGGCAGAATTGACAGTGAGATTAATAGGGGATGATATCCTAAGAAAGAGATGTAAAGAAGTTAAAAAATTTGATGAATCGCTTAAGGTGTTAAGTGAGGATATGATTGAAACTATGCATATAAAAAACGGCATAGGTCTTGCTGCATCTCAAGTTGGAAGGCTCAAAAGAATGATAGTGGTAGATATATACGATGAAACTGGACCCAAAGTATTTGTTAATCCTGAAATAATGACTTCTAGCGGGAGTGAAATTGCATTTGAAGGATGTCTTAGTATACCGGATGAAACTGGGGCGGTCGAAAGAGCTTATAAAATATCATTTAAATACAATGATTTAAGCGGTAAAGAGTTGGAACTTGAAGTGGAAGGATTATTTGCAAGAGTTGTTCAACATGAGATTGATCATTTAAATGGAGTTCTTTTCATAGATAAAGTAATAGAAGGATATGAAGCAGAAGATGAATAATAGATTTAAAATAGCATACATGGGAAGTCCGGCTTTTTCTGCTGAGATATTAGAACATATAAATAAGTCTCAAGATGTTGTCTGTATATATACAATGCCTAATAGAAGGGCGGGGAGGGGTAAACAATTAACGCCTACTCCAGTTAAACAAAAGGCAATAGAACTAAATATACCTAATATATTCACTTCAAAACCGGAAGAAGATAAGTTGAGAGAATTAGGTGTTGATATGATAATAGTTTTTGCCTATTCGAGTATCTTAAAGAAAAATATACTTGATTTTTCGAGATATGGAGCTATTAATATTCATCCCAGTTTACTTCCCAAATACAGAGGTTCAAGTCCCATTAGAACTTCTATATTAAATGGCGATGAATTTTCTGGTGTGACGCTAATGAGAATGGCAGAAAGACTTGATAGTGGTGATATAGTACTTCAAAATAAAATACCTATAAAGGATAAAAATTATTCAGAAGTCCTATCTGATATGATTGAAATCACGAAAGAAATGTTAAATGTATTTTTTGATGTGGCAATGAAAGATGAGCTCCAATATATGCCTCAAGACGATGAATTAGCTAGTTATACCAAAAAAATAGTCAAAGATGATGGAAGAATAAATTGGGATTCATCTGCTGAGCGTATATATTTTCAATCTTTAGCATTATATGATTTCCCGGGCTGTTTTACTTATATTGAAGATACTAGACTTAAAATAAAAGGAATTGAAATATCAGATGAGAAGAGTGACTCAGCTACTCCTGGAACTGTTACAAGAATTTCTGATATGGGTATAAATGTATCCACTAGAACAAATGATATAATAATTAAAAATTTACAGAGGCCAGGTAGACAAATGGTACCTACTCGAGAATTTTTAAAAGGTTACAATATAACAACAGGAACTAAATTAGGAGGAAAATAATGTACGGTTATTACTATGATTCTACTATTTTGATTATACTACCTTTCTTCTTGCTATCTATATGGGCGAGTAGTAGGGTTCAAAAAGTTTTTAATAAATATGCTAAGGTGAGGGTTGATACAAATCTTACTGGAGCTGATGCAGCAAGAAGAATGCTTGAGATGAATGGAGTAGATGTTCGCATTGAACAAAGTAGAAAAAGAGGACTTAGTGACCATTATGATCCTAAAGCGAAAGTTATCAGACTGTCCGATGAGGTATATGCGGGGAATTCAGTATCTTCTGTAAGTGTTGCGTGTCACGAAGTAGGACATGCAATTCAACACGCAAGAGGATACAAGGCTTTAGCAATTAGAAATTCTATATTTCCCGCAGTAAATCTTTCTTCAAGACTTTGGTTTATCATTTTTTTAATAGGTATTTTTGCTTCAATACCTCAGTTAACCTATGCTGGAATAGCTCTTTTTGGCGTTGTAGTTTTATTCCAAGTTATTACTCTTCCTGTTGAATTTGATGCAAGCGCTAGAGCCATAAAAAATATGCGTGAAATAGGTATCGTTGGCTCTGATCAACTAGATGGTGCAAAAAAAGTTTTACGAGCAGCTGCACTCACATATGTTGCTGCTACACTTGCATCAATAGCTAACCTGGTAAGATTATTAATTCTATCTGGAAGAAGAGATTAATGAATATATATACTCATTTAAATAGAGCTTTTTTAAGTGTGGAGTCTGGGAAAAAAAGTATAAAGAAGGTTTTGCACGAAAACAGAAGGGCTCTTCAGATTAAAGAGTATAGATATTTTGAGTATATATTAAAGGGTAGTCTAGAAAATACTATTTTACTTGAAGAAATACTTGATTATAAATCTAATATAAAGATAACTAAATATAGAGATAAGGATAGAGTATATATGCTTATTGGCATATATGCCATTCTTTTTTCTGAAAACAAGGATTATGCAATTGTAAATGAAATCGTGGATTGTATAAAAAAAGAAAAATATAATTTAGCTAGGGTAGCAAATGCGATTTTACGAAATATATCTAGAGAAAAGAAAAATATTATTAGTGAAGTTTTAAAAAATAAAAGCCCTGATAGCTTTCTTTCGATTAAGTATTCCTTTCCGATTGCTACGACAAAATATCTTTTAAAAACCTTCTCTCATGATGAACTAGAGAAAATATACAAGAAGTCGAAAAGTTCTGTAATAACAGATATATTAGCAGTTAACACAACTAGAGACTTACTGAAAGAATCTCTGGAATCTGAAGGCTTTATAATTGAAAAGTGTCAATATTCCTCAAACGGACTGCGAATAAAGAAATTTGGATTACCGATAGATGAAACAGATTCCTATAAAAAGGGTCTTTTTTATATCCAGTCACAAATGTCTCAAATGATAGGATTTTTAATTAGACAAAAAAAATCTGTGTTAGATGTATGTAGTTCCCCTGGTGGTAAGAGCATTAGTTTGTATTCATATAATAAGGATGTTAACTTAACATGTTGTGATATTTCTGAGAAGAGAATGAGGGATCTGTACTCAAATTTTGAACGGCTTAAAATCGACGCTTCGTTTTGTGTACAAAATGCTTCAAATCTTAAAAGAAAGTATCTATCCAAATACGATGCAGTTATAATAGATGCACCTTGTACTGGCTTTGGAATAATGCATAGAAATCCTTATAGTGCGATGAGAAAAGATGTTTCATCTATACCTACAATAAATAAGATTCAAAGGAGTATACTAAACACAGCTTCAAAGTATGTAAAAAAAGGCGGTGTTGTATTATATAGTACATGTAGTATACTAAAAGAAGAGAACGAAAAAATTGTTGAAACTTTTTTGGAAAACAACGAGGACTTTAAATTAATTGATATTAATGTGGATGATTCTCTTAAAGTCGGAAAGTACTTCAAGAGTGATTATGTGAACACCTGTGAAGATGGTTTTTTTGCAGCTGTTATGGAGAGATTATGATATTATCATACGGTGAAAGACATATAGGAAATAAAAAAACAAGAAATGATGATTCTTTTTACTGCAGCGATTCACCTCTGTCGCTCTATGTTGTGGCTGATGGAATGAGCGGTTATATTGGTGGAGGTGTTGCCAGTAGAATATGTGTAGATACAGCAGTTGATACAATATTGAAGTATAAAGATTTAGACCAAACAATTATTAACCAAATTTTGAAAGATATAGTGAGAAAACTTGAAATTGAAATAGAACAAAAACCAGAATTTTCTGATATGGGTTCTACGTTTTTATGCTGTCTTTTAATTGGGAATAAATTAAAATGTGTAAATATAGGTGATTCTAGAGCATATATTATCAGAGATGGATCGATTGACCAGATAACCGAGGACGATACTCTTGTAAATATTCTCTATAAAAATGGTGTAATAAAAGAAAAGGACATTAAAAACCATAAACATAGACATAAATTATCAAAGGCAGTCTCGGTAGATCTTAAAGAATCTGCTGAAATGTCGTCCTTTGATTTTAATGAAGGGGATTATCTTCTTCTATGCAGCGATGGACTTACTGACAGTTTAACTAATAGTCAAATTTTAAAAGAATTCGATATGCATAGTGAACCTGTAGATATAACAAAAGCACTTATAGAGAAAGCTCTAGATGAAGGCGGCAACGATAATATAACAGTCATAGTTGTAAGAGGTTAGTATGAATGAATATTTATCTAATGGTAGATATAAAATAATAAAGAAAATTGGAAATGGAAAAATGGGCTCAGTATATTTGGCCTATTGTTCAGTTTTAAATAGAAAAGTGGCAATTAAACATGTCGAAAGAAGTGCCAATAGTAATTCAGAGGAATTTTCTGCTGAGGCGAAAGCTATAGCGAGAATTTCACATCATGGTATCGTTCAAGTTTTTGATTTTTTTGAAGAAGAATCAAAGAGTTTTATTGTTATGGAATATATTGAAGGGCAATCTTTAAAAGATATTTTGAGTTCATCTAATGGCAAATTATCATCTATAAAAGCTGCTGTAAAACTTGTTATGAGATTGGCATTGGCTCTTGAGTCTGCACATACAAGAGGCGTAATTCATAAGGACATAAAACCGGATAATATACTAATAGACGATAATAAGCAGCCTAGAATAACTGATTTTGGTATTGCGACAATAATTGAGTCAAACACGTTTGAAAAAAGTGAAAAAATGGCAGGAACTTTAAGGTACTGTTCTCCTGAACAATTAAAGGGGAAAATAGTGGATAATAGAACGGATATATATTCACTTGGAATTGTTATGTTTGAACTTATTACAGGCTCTTCTCCTTTTGCGGATGAGAAGCCTATGGATGCTGCTTTAAAGAGATTAAAAGGCGAATTGCCTCTCCTTTCAGAATTTAGAGAAGGTATTGATAGCGATTTAGAAAAAATATTTTTAAAGGCAACGAGTTTAGATAAAGATGATAGATATCCAGAGATGATAGATTTCTACAAAGACTTGAATCAGTATCTTATTTCAGTAATAAAAAATAAAGAAAACACATTGTTTGAAAAGAGAAAAAATAAGATTCTTTACAGCTTATATGGTGCTGTTGCAGGATTCTTACTAATTATCTTACTATCACTTCCTTTTATGTTAAAAGACAGAACTCCAATTAGACAGGTGCCAAATGTTTTGGGCATGTATTATCAAGATGCAGGACATTTATTATCTAAAAATGAACTTTATTCGGTAGTAAATGAAAGTGAATTCTCGGATGTTGTTAGTAAGGGGAGCGTAATCTCCCAGAGTGTAGCTGAAGGGGAAAATGTTGAAGTAGGTAGTAAAATATATTTAAAAGTAAGCAAGGGAAGAGAAAAATTTGATATGCCTAGTTTTTACAACCTGACTAAAGAAGAGGCTATTGAGCTGGCTAAAAAACTAAATATAGGGTTGAAATTTGATTCAGGAGAGTATAGCGATAAAGTTGAGAAGGACAGAGTATTATATCAATCTGTAACTCCAGGAAGCAGTGTTTACAGAAAAAGTGAACTAGGAATAACCTTGAGTTTGGGAGAAGAAGAAAAGAAAATAGTTGTTCCAAATGTAGAAAATGCCGATTTATCAATAGCAATAGAAACTATAACTGATCTAGGTTTAAAAGTTAAGTTCACACAAGAATTTTCGGATTCACATTCGTTTAATTCTGTAATATCACAATCAGTAACTCCTGGTGAGAAAATAAAACAGGACTCTGTAATAGAACTTGTTGTGAGTAAAGGCCCTTCGTCCTCACAAAGCAATTCTTCAAACTTGATAGATTATAAGTTTGTAATTGATACATCCACTTTTGAAAATTTATTAAATGAGTTTACTCTGAGAATAGTAGTTGTGAATGGTGACGAAAAAACACAAATTTATAGTGGCAAGCATTTACTAGAAGAAGGAAGAATATTTGTAGTTAAATCTCTTGAGAAAAATAGTTATTATGAGATATATGCGGATGATTATAAAGTTGGTGAAGGTATAGTAGAGTGAAGGGTGTTATAGTAAGTAGCTTTGCTGGGAATTTTTTAGTGAACTGTGATGGAAAAAATTTTAATTCGAAGCCAAGGGGGATACTGAAGTACTCAAAAGACTTACCTTTAGTTGGAGATTATGTTGATTTAGAAGTTTTAAGTGACGGTAGTGCTAGAATTTTATCTATATCTAAAAGAAAGAATCAACTTGTAAGACCTAAGGTTGCAAATGTTGATTTTGGAATTATCGTTTCAAGTGTTAATTATCCCAAACCTGATTTTCTTCTAATAGATACATTAATTGTAAATTTACTATATAGTTCGATAAAGCCCATCTTGATTTTTAATAAATCTGATTATAAGACAGGTATGGATAGAGATAGTATAAAGTACATTTATAGAGAGTATGGATGTCACTTTGTAAGTGCAATAGATGACAATAAACTTGATAGCATATCAAAAATAATTTCAGATGGTATTTCTATATTTACAGGGCTTTCAGGAGTAGGCAAAAGTACAATTATTAATAAACTCTGTAATCTTAACTTAAAAACAGGTTCAATAAGTGAAAAGCTGAGAAGAGGAAAGCACACAACTAGGCGATCTACTCTGATAGAATATGAGAAAGAAAAATTTATTGTAGATACACCAGGTTTTCAGAATGTAGATTTAAATTTAGAAATAGATGAGTACAATCTGAAAGATTATTTTTATGAGTTCAGCGATTATGGGTGTAAGTTTTCTGACTGTAAACATAAAAATGAGATTTCTTGTGAGGTTATAAAAGCAGTGAAAGAAAATAAAATTTCAAAGTCAAGATATGAATCGTATATTAAACTACTTGAACAAGTAGGCAGTAGGAGGAGGTATTAAATGGCACTTATAGCGCCTTCTGTGTTGTCAGCTGATTTTTCACGTTTAGCTGAAGAGATAAAAGCAGTCGAAAGGGCTGGAGCTGATTTAATCCATTACGATGTTATGGATGGTCAATTTGTTCCCAACATATCATTTGGTTATAAAATAATGTCCGATTTGAAGAAGACAACAGATCTGTTTTTAGATGTTCATTTAATGGTATTTGAGCCGAGCTATTTATATAAGGATTTTGTTTCTAGAGGTGCAGGAAGGATATCATTTCATCTGGAAGCAGTTAGTGATGTAATTGAAAATATAAATATAATTAAGAGTTTAGGAGCAGAAGCCGGGATAACAATAAATCCCAATACGGAAGTTGATAGAATAATAGATTATTTACCTCTCCTTAATAATGTACTTTTAATGAGTGTATTTCCTGGATTTGGTGGTCAAAAGTTCATTGAAAGCACATACGATAAGATAAAGTTTTTAAATGAATATAGGAATAAAAACAATTTAAATTATATTATTACAGTTGATGGGGGAGTGAATGCTAATAACGCTCATAAACTAGCAAACTTAGGCTGTGATGTCTTAGTTGCAGGTAGTTCTATATTCGGTAAAGAGGACTATAACAGAGCTATTAAAGAGCTTAGACTATGAATGTTTTAATATGCGGTTCTATGCCGTTTAGCGAAGAAGTGATAAAAAAATATAAAAAAAATTATTATATTATAGCAGTAGACGGGGGTTATGATCATTTAATAGAAGAAGGAATTACGCCTGATTTATTGATTGGAGATTTTGACAGTATTGATTCGAAAGAAATACTTTGTAAAACAATAAAGTACGAATCTGAAAAAGACTTTTCAGATCTTGAAGCAGCTATTGATTATTCTGTTTCAAATTTTTCAGGAAATATTGATATAATTGGTGTTACTGGCGGGAGAATTGATCATTTTTTGAGTGCTATTTTTTTACTTAGAAAAAGTGAACGGTTGAGAATAATTGATAAGAATAATACTTGCTTTTACAGAAATGGCAGCTTCGAACTGAAAAAACAAGAAGAATGTTATTTTGGTATATTTCCAATTAATAAGTCTATCATAAGCATAAAAGGAGCAAAATATAATATAGAATCAGAAGAGGTGAGTTTATTTAATAGTAGGCTTATAAGTAACGAGTTTATGGAGGATGTTGAGATAGTATCAGACGGAGAAAGTATCGTTGTTATAACAAAAAAAATTCCCCGTTAAAAAGGGAATTTAAACTGCTCTATTTACTTTATTAGAGCGAAGACATTTAGCACAGACATAAGCTCTTCGAACTCTTTTATTTTCATCAACGATACGAACTTTTCTTAAATTGGGTTTCCAAACTCTTTTTGTATGGTTTAATGCGTGAGATACTTTATGACCACTAATACTCTTCTTATTACAGATTTCACATACTTTTCCCATATAACCTCCTAATAAAATCTTGACATAACAGACTGATTATAACAAATAATATTAATAAATACAAGTTTTTGATTGAAATTTCTGATAAAAAAGGTTAATATATACATATGTTTTAAGGAGGACCTATGGACATTGTAGTTAAAAACGCATTTGGTTTAGTAAGTGTGAATAGAAAAGTGATTGAAAAAATTGTTGAAAAAACAGTATCTCAGTGTTATGGTGTTCTGGGATTATCTATTTTTTCTAAGAATTCTGTTACTAGAATGTTTAAACACAGTGCCGGTAAAAAAGGCATAATCATTAATAGAGAAAATAAAGGGATTGAAATAGCTATATCTGTAGCAATGTGCTACGGAGTTAAGGCTAGTGCTGTAATAAAAAACGTTAAAGAAAATGTCAAATATAAAGTTGAGAGTTTGATAGGAATTGATGTTGTAGATATTGACGTTGTAATAAATAAAGTTGGAACTGAGGCTTAAATGAAAAAAAATATTGATGTTAAATTAATGGCTAATATGCTTAACCAAGCATATAATTATTTAAATGAAGAAGTAGAACTAATAAATGGATTAAATGTATTTCCGGTACCTGATGGCGATACGGGAACTAACATGGCTGCTACACTCAAAAATGCAGTAGATGTTATCAATAATGAAAAATATGAAGATGTGGATAAGATTGTAAAGGCGTTTTCAAAAGGTGCTTTAATGGGAGCTAGGGGAAACAGCGGTGTTATCTTATCACAGATTTTTGGGGGATTTTCAAAAGGAATTGACAAATCGGTTATAAATATTGACGAGTTTTCATATGCGCTAACTAAAGCTGCAGAGCAATCCTATAAGGCTGTTATGAAGCCTGTTGAAGGAACAATATTGACAGTTATTAAGGAAAGTGCTGAGGCCGTTTCTGCTTTAGACACAAGTAAAATGAGCTTAGTTAAGTATTTTGAAAATTTGATTGAAATTTCAGAGAAGTCTCTTGATAATACTCCAAACTTACTCCCGATTTTAAAGAAATCTGGTGTTGTAGATTCTGGAGGTAGAGGACTCATAAGTATATTCTATGGATTCTTAAGCGCTGTAAAAGGTGAAAAAGTAAAGATCAGTAAAAATAATAAAGTAAAAAAAGCTGAAACACACTTTGGAGCGAATATTGAACCTGCGGATATAAAATACTCTTATTGTACAGAGTTTATTATCAGAGCAAATAAATCAGACAATTCAGAACTTAAAGACAAGATAATGACTTTTGGAGACAGTGTTGTATTTGTTCAAGAGGACGATATAGTTAAAATACACGTTCACACAAATCATCCAGGAGACGCACTTGAGACAGCACTTAAATACGGTATCGCTTTACATGTAAAAGTTGATAATATGAAGGTTCAGCATGATACTATAATGGGAATTGAGCATGAACCAGGCGAGGACTTTGTTGAAGAAAAAAATTATGGCATAGTAAGTGTATGTTCAGGGGAAGGCTTCTATAAATTATTTAAAGAGTTCGGTGTTGATGAGATAATAGAGGGTGGACAGACTATGAATCCATCTACAGAAGATATACTTGAAAAGGTAAATAAAATAAAGGCAGATACCGTATTTATTTTACCTAATAATAAAAATATTCTCATGAGCGCTAAGCAGGCAGCTGATATTTCGGATAAAAATGTAATTGTAATTGAGACAAAGACTGTACCACAGGGAATCGGTGCCGTTATGGTATTTGATTTAGATGAGTCGGTAGAAGAAAATACCGAAGTAATGAATGAAGCGCTCGAAATAGATACTATTCAAATAACGTATTCCGTAAGAAATACAAAGTTGAACGGTTTTGCAATAAAAGAGAAAGATTTCATGTGTATAAAAAATGGAAAGATTATTGCAGTTGAAAAGACGGCTGAAAAGGCACTTAGAAAGTCTCTAGAAAATTTCTGCTCAGACTATGAGATGATTACTGTTTATGTTGGTGAAGATGGTGATGAGAATAAAGCTAAAAAACTAATAAAAGACTTTTCTAAGAAGCACGAAGATATTGAAGCTGAAATATATAGTGGAAAACAGCCAATTTACAACTATTTGATTGCATTAGAGTAGATATGAGTTTAGATAATATAAAAATGCTAGGTCCTAAGAGGAAAAAAATACTCAACAGTATGGGTATTTATTCTGTTGAGGATCTAGTTTATCTTTTACCGAATAATTATGAAGACAGGTCAGTACCTCTGGTTTTCTTTAATGGAAAAACTGGTTGGTTTGAAGCCCGGGTTATTTCCAAATCTAAGAGATATATAAAGAGTGGAAGAACTCTATCTAAAATAACAGTTTCATCAGATGGTTATGTTGTCGATCTCATATATTTTTCTCCTTATGCTTATCAGAGTTTCAAAATGGATAAAGATTATGTTATTTATGGTAAATTAGATTATCATTATGGAAATTTTGAAATGGTTCATCCCAGTTTCATAGGAGCAGACGATAAAAATAGGGCTAGTTTTCTTAGTATACAACCGGTATATCCCTACATAAAAGGTATTCCCAATATTACTTTTTCTAAAATAATAAAAAACGTTCTAGAAACTCATACTATTGATGAAGTTTTACTAGAGGAAGATTTGGATAAGTTTTCTCTTATCGGTATCAACGAAGCATTTAGGCAAATGCACTATCCGACATCTAGAAAGAACTATGCTAGAGCAAAGTACAGACTTATTTTTAATGAGTTTTTCAATTATCTTTTAGATATAAGGGGAATAGAGAGCCGAAAAAAGCCTCCTTATTCAACTGGAGATATAAGAGATTTTAAAGATAAAATTAATTTCTCACTTACATCTGATCAGGAAAAGACAATAAAAGAAATAAAATCAGACTTTGAGTCTGACTTTCAAATGATTCGAATGCTTCAAGGAGATGTGGGAAGTGGAAAGAGTATTGTAGCTTATTACGCGATATTTGAGGCTTACAGAAATTCATTTCAGAGTGCTTATTTAGCGCCTACACAGTTACTAGCATCACAGCATTACCAGCTTCTCTCTGAAATATTTTCAGAAGATGAAGTGGTGTTAATAGATTCAAATACCACAGGTAAAAAGAAGTTATACAGCGAAATTAAAAGTGGGAAATACAGAGTGATAGTAGGAACTCATGCGATATTTCAGGACGAACTGGAGTATAATAATTTGGATTTAATAGTCATAGATGAGCAACATAGATTTGGAATAAATCAAAGGAATAAACTGCTTAAAAAAGGGAATAATCCAAACCTTCTCATGATGAGTGCAACTCCCATTCCAAGAACATTATCCATGGTACTAAATAGAAGTTTAAATGTTTCATACCTTGAAGAGAAGCCTTCGGGTAGGATAGAGATTAAGACCAAGTTACTCAATAAAAATAATATATCAAAAGCTTATGCTCATGTTAAAAATGAGATATTAAAGGGGCATAAAGCTTATATTGTATACGCAAGAATAGAAGAAAGTGAAGATATAAAGTCGATAGAGTCGGAAATGAAGAATATGAAGGACTTATTTGGTGATGATGTTATATTTTTACATGGTAAAATGAAAGCGAAGGAAAAGACAAAAGCGATTGAAGAGTTTAAAAACGGAAGTAAGCATGTACTGGTATCTACAACTGTTGTTGAAGTTGGTATCGATGTTAGTGATGCTTCTGTAATGATTATAAACGATTCACATTTATTTGGTTTATCTCAGCTTCATCAGATAAGAGGCAGAGTTGGAAGAAGCAATATTGCTTCAACGGTATATATGATAACCGATAAGAATATTCCTGAAAGACTTAGAATACTTGAGCAGACAACAAATGGTTTTGAAATAGCAGATGCGGATTTAAAACTTAGGGGTCCTGGCGAGATAAGGGGACTCTCTCAGCATGGTAAGCTAGAGTTTAAATTGGCTGATATATCGAAACATTCTGATATTTTAAAGGATGTTGATAGATTGCTGACACCTGAGAAAACTAAGCTGTATATTTCAAGGATTGAAGAGGTGAAATTTTGAGAGTTATTGCAGGAAGTGCAAGGGGAATACCACTTATAACAAGAAAATCGAGAGGTACTAGGCCAACACTTGATAGAATAAAAGAAAATCTATTCAACATACTAAATTTTAAAATTCCTGAAACTGTAGTAGCTGATTTTTTTAGTGGTTCTGGTAGTTTATGTATTGAATGCCTCAGTAGAGGCTCCAGTAAGGCCTATTTTATTGAAAAGAATAGAGAAGCATATAAGTGTATTATTTCAAACTTAGAAAAGACTAGGCTGCAAGATAACGCTGTAACATTAAATATGGATTTTAATTCTGGAGCAGAGGTGATAAAAGAATCTGGTGATAAGCTTGATATAATATTTTTAGACCCTCCACATAAGAAAGGTTTAGTGCCAAAAGCGATGAATATTATTAAGTATTTACAGTTACTAAAAAAAGATGGTATAATAATTGTGGAACATCATACACAAGAGTTTATGCCTGACTTTATAGAAGGCTTTGTTTTGGATGATAGGAGAGTATACTCAAATACTACTCTTAGTTTCTATGTACAAGGAGAAGAAGATTGATAGCGATGTATCCGGGTAGTTTTGACCCGATTACTTATGGACATATTGACATAATAAAAAGAGCTTCTAGATTTTGTGATAAGTTAATAGTAGCGGTCCTAGTTAATAAATCAAAGAAACCTTTTTTTGATTTTGAAGAAAGGATAGAATTGATCAAAGAGACTACAAAGGAACTTGACAATATTGAAGTGATTACCTTTAATGGTCTACTTATCAATTTGTTCGATGAGCATGATATAGATTTTATTATAAAAGGACTCAGAGCGGTTTCGGATTTCGAATACGAATTCCAGATGGCACAGATAAATAAATCGCTACAAAAAAAGGCGGAAACCTTATTTATGATGACTAGTCCTAGATATTCATATTTGAGTTCTAGTGTTGTTAAAGAAATATTCTTATTCGGTGGTGATATTGATACATTTGTACCACCAATAGTTAAAAAAGCGATGGATGAAAAAAGGAGATAAAATGAAAGTACTAGATTTATTAGAAGAATTTAAAGAGATGGTGGATGCAACTTCCAACTTTCCTATGACAAAAAAAATATTATTGGAGAGAGATGAAGTGGAATCACTAATTAAAAACGTGCAAACTTTCATTCCCGATGAAATGCAGCACGCAAGATGGATTACGGGAGAGAGAGAGAAAATACTTTCTGATGCACAAAAAGAGGCAGAAGAAATATTGCTAGAAGCAAAGAAAAATGAGAGAATGATTCTAGCTGAAGCTCAGGCACAATTTGAATCAATGGTTAATGAATCTGAGGTATTGAAAGAAGCCGAAGAGAGGGCGGCTGAAGTTTTATCAGATGCTAAAAATGCAGCAAGAGAAGTAAGAATGAGTTCTTATCAATATTCTGAAGATATGCTACTAGAACTTAAAGATTCTCTGGAAAGAAAACTCAATGATGTAAATGAGGACTTCTCTCAACTCCAAGAGTTTTTACAACAATAACAATAGATTTAATGCAATAAAAAATGACAAGCCTTTTTGGTTTGTCATATTTTTTAATTACAAAATGTTTATTGTTTTTATTTAATCGACATCAACATTATTAGAATAAAGAACAAGTGTATCAAATGATAGACTATCTTTCATATTTACAAATGAAATATTAATTGAGTCAATCTCATCTGATGTTGACGTAATTTGAAATGGAACCCAGGCATCGGGTGAGAGTTTTATTTCTTGTTCTTTTGACCACGACACATCCCCGTCACTAATTCCCTCTACTTTAACTTTAATATTCTCATTATTCTTAGAATTCAACATCGCTTTTAGAGTTACATTTCCAATTAGTCTCGAACTATTAATTTCAATGCTGTTGTTTTCATTTGATAGTAGGATAGACTTATTTCCTGAATTTGCCAATTCTTCATTCCAAACAACATCATCTATATCAAACAGTTCCATGTCGTCTAATATTAAATTTGTATCAGACTTCGATATATTCTTTTGTACATTTTTGCTCCATTTACCATCTTTTGTTTTAACTCTCAGTGAAATAGTGTAATTTCCCTCTAAAGTAGGTTTAAAAGATAGAGGAGATTTGTCTGATTCCAGTATTGTTTTTGAGTTTTTCTTAACAGTCCAGTATTTTTCAACAACTTCTACTTCATTAAAAGAATATACATCATCTATAAATATAAAATTGTCGCCTTCACGCTCGATTTTAAAGTCTATGAATACATCGTTTGACGTATTATTTCCTAAGCTTTGTATGAGAGAGAAGGAAGCTGTTGCAAGTAAAAATACAAAAAATAATGTTATAGTTGCAAATTTTATATTGAAGTGTTTCCACCATTTTGTTTTTACGGTTTCAGCTTCAGTATCAAATGTTGAATCAACAAACAAGTCTTTTATATATATTTTCTTTATATCTTCGGAAATTACAGAGTATTTTCGTATATTGAAATTTGGTAAATCTCTGAAATAATTCTTGAAGTTATACAGAGTTACATCATCTTTTATAATGTTGTCTGCAACATTTTTTATTGTTTTAAGTAGGTAAGATCTATCAAAGTGATTGTTATAATCTAAATCTTCAATTATTAAAATGCCTCTGTGTGTAAGCTCTCCTTCAACGATATAAAAATTTTCTAGCCTTATAAGATTAATCTGCATAAATATAGGTAGAGTTTGAAATTTACTAATCATCTCTAAATATTTATTAATTAGCTCGATTTTTTCACCTGAATTTGCTGGGATATAATCCTTTAAAGGTGTTCCGATAATGATAGGCGTAGTCAAAACCGCTCTATCTTCTTGAATTTCAAAATTTAAAAGATTCGGCAAAAAAAATTTTACCTCAGATAAAAGCTTTGGCGTTATTATCCTATTAAAATATATTTCGTTTTCTATATAATCATTGTTCTTTCTGGTTATCTTTTGATATCTTCCAGAAAGATTTACTCGCGAATTAGTCATTTAACTTTAAACTCCCTTGTGATACAATACATTATATATTATAAATTGGTTTTTGCAAATAAAATAAATGAAATAGATGAAATAAAAACTGTCGAAGTTGCAACTAAATCGAAAAGGACTGAAAATGCTGAAAATAGTACATGTAGCAGATATTCATTTTGGACGCCTATTCTATGGTTATCCTGATATTATATGTAAAAAGCTATTAGAACATCAGTACAAAGCATTTAAATATGTAATAGACTTTTGTATTGAAAACGAAGTGGATATGCTTATAGTAGCGGGTGATTTATTTGATAAGGACAGATGTGATGTTAACGCGATGGACTTTATTAAAAGAGAGTTTTTAAGATTAAAAAAAGTTAATATACCAATATATCTTGTAACTGGGAATCATGATTATTTTATTAATAAAGAAACTTTTTCTGGATATGGTGTCACTTTCTTGAGCAAAGATAGAGTCGAGTATATAGAAACAGAAAAATACTTAATTTCTGGATATAGTTACAGTGATAGGTTCAATAGCGGTGTAGATTATTTAGAAAATAATCTGTCTGATAAATATAATATAGGTGTTTTTCATAGTGTTGTTACAGATTCTAATAAAAAGGTTAAATATATGCCGATATCACTATCTACATTTCAAAAAGCAGGATACGACTATGTAGCTGTTGGTCATATTCATAGAAGACTTAACATTTCAGAATATCCTTATATTGAATATCCAGGCCCTATAAGCATACTGGATAAAAAACAATTATATAAAAATGTACATGGATTTCTATACTGTGAGCTAGAAAAAGGTAGAAATCATGTTGAATTTATAAAAACTCCAGAACTTGATATTAAGAGGTTCAATATAGATGTATCTGATGATACTTTTGATGAAATAAGAGAAAGTATAGTAAACCTTTTGAATAGCGCAAGTCCTTCAGCTCTAATATTTGAGGGTAAACTCAACGCTAGTAATAAGAGAATACTCTCGGATGATATAAGAATAAATAATCAAAACCATATTATTTTTGATAGGACGGTTTTCAACGAGAAAAATTCAAATTTAAGTCTAAATGTTGTATACAAAAAGTCCATAGATTTATTAGAAAATGATTTTAAAGATCGTGTGTGCTATGAGAATTTTATTTTTCAACATCATATTGAAATAAGACACTATTTCAACAATAACAAAGATAAAATTATAAAAATACTAAAGGAACTTTACCATGAATAAATATCTGATTAATAAATTAGTTCTAAAGGACTTTGGTAAGTTTAAAGAACGTGAAATTGATTTTAATAGTGGGTTAAACATTATAGTTGGAGATAATGAGAAAGGAAAGACTACATTATTTGAAGCTATAAAATATCTTTTTACAGGTATAATTCCAGCAAAAAAAGAAAGTAATAAATACATAAATTCACTAACTTCAATTAAAGCATATATGGGGGATTCTTCTGTAGTTAACAGACAGTATATAGGCAGTATTCCTGAGGGAATATTGACTAGTGATAGTGGAAGTTTGAAAATAGGAAATAATCCGATTTATAATCTGGATAGGAACCTTATGGATTATTTAAATGTAATTAATGCAGAAGATCTTAGAAAAATAGATGAAGAAAAAATATATTCTATTGTAGATATTTTTTCTCCATCTACTAAAAAGACAACAGAAGTATTGGAAAAAATAGAAAATAGAAAAAGAGAGTTATATACTAATAGGAAAAATTCGAAGAGAGAAATAAACCTTATAAAAGAGGATATACGATGTATTAAAGAAAATTATTCCAAGGCAGTAGAAGATCACAAAATAAAATTAAAAGAAAAGAAAGAAATTGATTTCTACAAGATTACAGAGGGAAATGTGTCTGAAAATTTTGAAGGTAGAGTAAATTACCAATCCATTTTCATGTTAAAACTCTTCTCGTTTATGGCGCTACTTACCCTTGCTTTTACTTGGTATAAAGTATATTTTTTAGCCATCTCACTTATTTTCATACTTGGGAGTTTATTCCTTTTCTATAACATTAGAAAAAAAGGAATAAAAAATCCTTTTAATTTATCTCGTTCAAAGTGCAATAAGATAAATTTATTTATCGAGAATAGGGATTTAATAGAGGATAATTATGTACCCGAAGATTTGCGCAGTGAACTCGTGAAGCAGGAAAAACGTCTTAAAGAAAAATTATTTGAGTATAATACATACGAGCTTTTGAGGCAGGTTATTGAACTTGCCAGGGATAATACTGGAAGCACAAACCTTGATCTATTAATAAAGGGAGCATCTTATTATTTTAATAAGTTTACTAATTCTTCATATACAAAGGTATTCATTGTAGATAAAGTGCTTCATGCAGAGGGCAAGAAAGGAATATTTACAATAGATAAGCTTAGTGAGGGAACGAAAAGCCAATTATATCTCGCTTTTAGATTTAGTGCATGTGACATAGTATACGAAGATGACACCATTCCGATACTTTTTGATGAGGCATTTGTTTATTGGGATGATACTAGACTAAGTGCTGCTATAGAAATGCTAAAAGATATAGCGAATAATAGGCAGATATTTGTCTTCTCAAAGAGGAGATATATATTCGAAAGTTATTTGGAGATATAGTTTTGAAAATTCACTTGACAAACAGAAGACAATTGTATATTATTGGCTAGTGTAAAGCAATTTTGCTTTACAGGAGAAAATATGAATGATAGAGATATACGTTTTGGATTATATTTTAATTTATTGACTGATAGACAGAAAGATGTCATCAGGCTACATGAGTTTGAAGATTTTTCTTTTACAGAGGTTAGTGAAAAACTTGGAATATCAAGACAAGCGGTAAATGAAGCGCTAAAAGCTGCTATAAAGAAAATTGATTCTTATGAAAATAAGATAGGTCTTTACAAAGACTATATAAATAGAATTAACTTTGTAAAGGAAATTAAAAGCGAATTCAAAAATGTATTAGATGAAAAGGAACTTGAAAGACTAGCTTTTTTGCTTGATAAGTTCATATATATAAATGAGGTGGACTCATGATACTTGGTAACTTAGGTGAAAAATTACAAAATTCCTTAAAAAAACTTACTGGAAAAGGTAAGGTAAGTGAGCAGGACATAAAGACAGTAATGAGAGAAGTGAAACTTTCACTTCTTGAAGCTGATGTCAATTTTAAGGTTGTTAAAAAGTTTGTTAAAACCGTTAGTGAAAGAGCTATTGGTGCAGACGTTATGACAAGTCTTACACCAGGTCATCAAATAGTAAAGATTGTAAAAGACGAGCTCACAAATATTATGGGAACAAGCAGCAGTAAGCTTACCTTTAATACAAGTGGTCCTAGCATATTTATGATGGTTGGACTTCAGGGTTCAGGTAAAACTACTAATTCCGCTAAATTAGCTGCTAAATTGAGGGAGAAGGGAAAGAAACCGATGCTCGTTGCCCTCGACGTTTACAGGCCTGCTGCTGTAGAGCAGCTTAAAGTGCTTGGAAAACAACTTGATATAACAGTGTATAGTGAAGAGGGAAATAACAATCCTGTTGAGATTGTTGAGGCAGCTCTAAAAGAGTCGTACAAAGGAAGTTACGATGTCTTAATTCTTGATACAGCAGGAAGGCTTCACATAGACGAACCTCTTATGAATGAGCTTAAGAACATAAAAGAAGTTACTAAGCCTACAGAAATTTTGTTAGTTGTAGATGCGATGGTAGGACAGGAATCTGTTCAAGTTGCAGAAGGGTTTAATTCGTCACTTGGAATTGATGGAATTATCATGACAAAAATGGATGGTGATACAAGAGGTGGTGCTGCACTGAGTATGAAAGAGGTTACCGGCTCTCCAATCAAATTCATAGGTATAGGCGAAAAAATTTCTTCAAGCACACTAGAGGAGTTTCATCCTGATAGAATGGCTTCTAGAATTTTAGGTATGGGTGACGTACTTAGTTTGATTGAAAAAGCCCAAAAGAATTTTGATGAACAGGAAGCGCTAAAGCTTGAGAAAAAAATGAAAAATGAAGGACTTGACTTTGATGATTTTCTTTCTCAGATGAAGCAAATAAAGAGTATGGGCGGTCTTTCAAGCATTATATCTATGTTACCTGGTGTAGGTAACAAGGCATTTAAAAATATAGATATGGATGATTCTCAAATAGCTAAAGTAGAAGCAATTATACTTTCTATGACTAAAAAAGAGAGAAAGAACCCTTCCATTTTGAATGCGAGTAGAAAGCAGAGAATAGCAAATGGGAGCGGAACAAATATAAATGATGTCAATAAACTTATAAAGCAATTTTTACAAACTAAGAAAATGATGAAGAAATTTTCTGGAATGTCGAAAAAAGGAAGAAATCCCTTCTCAGGGATGAATTTACCTTTTTAAATAAATCAAGGAGGGACTATGGTCAAAATACGTTTGAAGAGAATGGGAACAAATAAAAAACCGTTCTATAGAGTTGTAGTTGCTGATTCAAGAAGTCCAAGAGATGGACGTTTTATTGAAGAAATAGGCTACTATAATCCACTAACAGAACCTGAAGTCATTGAAATAAATGCTGAAAAGGCGCAAAAATGGCTTTCAACGGGCGCACAACCTACAGATAGAGCAAGAGCTCTACTTAAGAAACAAGGAATATTAGAAAAGAAAGAGGTAAAATAATGGAAAATTTAGTTAAATTTATCGTAGAAAATATTGTTGATGATCCTGAGAGTGTTCAAATAACAAGAGAAGAAGGAGAAGAAGGAGAAATCAAAATTCAAATTACTGTGGCAGAAGAAGACAAAGGTAGAGTAATAGGAAAGAGCGGAAGAATAATCAATTCTATTAGAAATATTACAAGAGTTTTAGCTGCTAAGCAAAATGTAAAGGTGTTTGTTGAAGTTTTATAGATGAAATTTGTATGTGTAGGAAAAGTTGTCAAAATAGTTGGTCTTAAAGGTGAAGTAAAAGTAGACACAAATATGCCTGAAGAATTTTTGATAAACAAGTCTATCGTTGTAGCTGATAGTACTTATGAGATCACTAAAAAAAGAATTCATAAAAATATGCCGGTTATTAAACTTAATGGTGTAAATTCTTATGAAGAAGCGGAGTTATTACTTCGTAAAGATGTCTATATTGAAAAAGAACATTTTGAGATTGATAATGATGAGTATTTTGAAAGTGACTTATTAGGACTAAAAGTTGAAAACGATGGGAAGATTATTGGTGAACTCAAAAAGATAATTCCGCTTGGACACTCTGACCTATATGTGGTCGAGGGAGCAAGTGAGATAATGATACCTTCTAGAAAAGAATTTGTAAAAGACATAGACTTAGAAAAAGGTATTATAAAAGTTGAATTATTAGAGGGTATGTTTTGAAGATAAAAATTCTCACAATATTTCCTGAATTTTTTGAAGGATTCAAAAATATGGGAATTATTAAAAGAGCCACTGAAGATAATAGATTTTCTATAGAAGTCATAGATATAAGAGATTACAGCAAATCAAAGCACAAAAGTGTTGATGATTATCCTTTTGGTGGAGGAGCAGGTATGCTGATGAGCATACAGCCACTTTATGATGCAATTAATGATAATAAATCTGAAAAGACTATTTATTTATCTCCTAGGGGAAAGCTTTTAAAGGATAAAAAAGTTAGAGAGCTTTCGCAGGAAAAGGAGATACTCATTATATGTGGACACTACGAGGGTATAGATCAAAGAATAATTGATAATTTTGTAGATGAAGAAATATCAATTGGAGACTATATACTAAGTGGAGGAGAGACTGCAGCACTTGTATTAATAGATTCGATTATAAGATTTATCGATGGTGTTATAAGCAGAGATTCACTTGAGGATGAGTCATTTACAAATGGTCTACTGGAGTATAATCAGTATACCAGACCTAGGTCTTTTGAAGGAATGGAAGTTCCGGAATATCTTTTTTCTGGAAATCATAAGTTAATAAGAAAAAAAAGACTTGAGGAATCAGTTAGGTTAACGCTTGAAAGAAGAAAAGACTTAATAGAAGAAAATTTAGACAACGACACTTATACAGAAGAAATAGTAGAACTGATAAATACATTACAAAAGGAGGAAATTCATGAATCATAATATAATAAAAGATTTAGAGAGAGAATCATTAAAAACTGATATTCCTGAATTTCGTGTAGGCGATTCACTTAGGGTTCATATAAGAATTACGGAAGGAAAAAGAAGCAGAATTCAGGTTTTTGAAGGCCTTGTTATAAAAAGACAAAACGGTGGAATTCAAGAGAGATTCACAGTTAGAAAATTGACTGGTGGGGTTGGAATTGAAAAGACATTCCCTCTTCATTCGCCTAAAATCGAAAAAATTGAAAGAATAAGAGAAGGTAAAGTTAGAAGAGCTAGACTATTCTATATTAGAGATAGAGTTGGTAAGAAGGCTAAGGTAAAAGAAAAATTAAGATAAGAACTGCAAAGCAGTTCTTTTTTTGGAGTAAGCATGAATATACAGTGGTATCCAGGTCATATGAAAAAGGCCTTAAATGTGATAAAGGATAATTTACAATTAATAGATGTTATAGTAGAAATTTTGGATGCGAGAATTCCCGCAGCTAGTTCTAATCCTTCATTTGAGGAACTTTTTAGGAATAAAGAGAGAATTATAATACTTAATAAATCCGATATAGCGGATGAAAAATTGACGGATGAATGGATAGCTCACTTTAAAGAAAAAAACACACCAGCAATAGCATTTTCAGCTAAAAACGGGAAAAAATCAAAGGTTATAAAGGCCATTGAAAAAGTTTCAGTTAAAGTTAATAAAAAGTTAACTCAAAAGGGAAGAAAAACAAGGCCGGTTAGGGTAATGGTTATCGGAGTTCCCAATAGTGGAAAATCATCGTTTATAAATATGATAGTTGGAAGAAATATAACTAGAACTGCGAATAAACCTGGTGTTACAAGAGGTAAGCAGTGGATAAAGATAAACGATAAAATAGAACTCTTTGATACGCCCGGTATTCTGTGGCCAAAATTTGATGACCAAAATACAGCGATGCTATTATCAATGTGTTCGGCTATTGATGACAATAGAGTAGATCTATATCATTTAAGTATATATTCACTTGACATTGTAATTAAGAATTATCCGGGATATATAAATAAGAGATTTAATGTAAGTGAAGACAATAATTTAGAACAGATACTAATGGATATAGGTGCAGCAAGGGGATGTCTACTTAAGAAAAATCAAATAGATATCGATAGGACGTCAAAATTATTGATTGAAGAAATAAGGAATGCTAAATTAGGCAAAATGACATTTGAAAGGCCGTTATCAACTAAAGGAGAAGAATAATATGGGAATATTTGGTTCGTCTAAAAAGAAAACTTGGGATGAAAATAGATCGAATGAAAATAAGGATAGAATGAAAGATTTATTTAATCAATCTATTTCTGAAAGTGATACTTATAAAATAGTTTATGGTTTTGGTCTCAATATAAAAAATTCTAATTATATAGTGATGAGAAAGACTACATATCAGTACACTAGTTTAATTATCGGATATCGTAAAAGTGATATGAGCATTGTTTTATTACAAACTACACCAGAGCTTGAGGGAGTTAGCGAACCAGAATATTTTAATAAAGAGAGTATTAAAAAATCTAAAATTGCAACTGGAGAATATACGATCTATCATAAAGGTGGACTGATGGCCGGATATACTCAGTTTTCAGTAATAGCTGAGAATGATGAGAAGTATTTGGTATATTGTCATCAGGAAGAGGAGCAGAAAGAATTTCACGAATTTTGGAAAGAATTTTGTAAAAAATAGTTTTAATTTGGAGAATGTAATTTGAACGAAAAGTTGATTAGAGAATTTGAAGCTCGAAAATTATTTTTTAACAAGGCATCATCTAAGGGATATAAAGTTATTGCAGGTATAGATGAAGTAGGTAGAGGGCCTCTTGCAGGTCCTGTCTGCGCTGCATGTGTCGTGCTTGATTATTCAAAGCCCATATATGGTTTAAAGGACTCAAAGAAGTGTACTGATAAGCAGAAGCAGAAATTGTTTGATGAAATTATTAATAAGTCTCTTTATTATTCATATAGTTTTGTTGATAATAAAACTATTGATGAGATTAATATCCTTGAAGCCACTAAAATAGCTATGATAAACTCTATTTCGAAACTTAAAGTAAGGCCTGATTATCTGCTCATTGATGCTATTAATCTAAATATTGACATTCAGCAGGAGAGCCTGATAAAAGGAGATAATTTGTCGAATGAAATAGCCGCGGCATCTATCTTGGCTAAGGTTATTAGAGATAAAGTGATGATAGCCTACTCGAGAATTTATCCTGAGTATGCATTTCATAAGAATAAGGGCTATGGAACCAAAGAGCATATAGATGCAATAAAGAGATGTGGTTTAACTCCTATACACAGACTTAGTTTTACTAAGAAATTCCACAATGTAAAGTTATAGTGATAAAACCACGCTCGTATATTATTAATGTATGATAGGTCAGGGGACTTATGATACTTTATAGAAGAGATTATCCAGAAAAAATTAAAAAATGGGGGTTTTTCCCTGAAAAAATTTATTATGAAGGAAATATAAATTTTCTCAGCAAAAAGACGATAGGAATTGTTGGTACAAGAAGACCTAATAAATATTCTAAGCTAGTAACTGAGAATATTGTTGAAAAATTTTATAATCGTGATATAGTAATTATCAGTGGATTCGCTAATGGGATTGATTACTATGCCCATTTAGCAGCAAAAAAGTTTAATCTACCAACCGTAGCTGTACTCGGGTGCGGAATTGATGTGGATTATCCTAAAAACAGAAATTTATTGAGAAAGTATATATATAGAAATGGATTGTTTTTAAGTACATATGATTATGGCGTATTACCAAAACCACATCATTTCCCAGTTAGGAATAGATATTTAGCAGCAATCTGCGATGTGATAATAGTTGTTAGATGTTCCATAAAAAGTGGAACTATGATTACTGCAAAATATGCAGCTGACCTTGGCGTGGATCTTTGGTCTGTCCCTTCAGATATATTTGATGAAGGAAGCGAAGGAAGCAATTATTTAATTAATATGGGTGCCAATTCACTATACAATCTATCACTTTTGGATGATATTTAGGAGGAGAATTTGAAAAAGCTTGTAATTGTGGAGTCGCCGGCAAAGGCAAAAACTATCGAAAAATATTTGGGAAGCAAGTATAAAGTTCTTGCTAGCATTGGTCATGTTAGAGATTTGCCTAAGAGCAAAATGGGTGTAAATATAGAAGACGATTTCGAACCTCAGTACATAACAATTAGAGGTAAGGGTCCGATTATTTCACAATTAAAAAAAGCAAAAAGTAAATCTTCGGGAGTTTTGATAGCTACTGACCCCGATAGAGAAGGGGAGTCTATAGCTTGGCATTTACAGCATATATTATCGGTAGAACCCGATGAAGAAGTTAGAGTATCTTTTCAAGAAATAACTAAAGATGCAGTTAAGAATGCCGTTAAAAATCCAAGAAAAATTAATAAAAATCTAGTTGACGCTCAGCAAGCGAGAAGGGTAATGGATAGACTTGTGGGTTATAGCATTAGTCCTGTTCTTTGGAGAAAGGTGATGAAGGGGCTAAGTGCTGGAAGAGTTCAGTCTGTTGCAACAAAATTAATAGTTGATAGAGAGAGAAAGATAAATGCTTTTGTTTCCGAGGAGTACTGGAATGTAGTAAATACATTTGAGAAAGATGGTACAAAATTTGAATCCGATCTCGTTAAGATAGATAATAAAAAATCAAAAATAAATAACGAAAAAGAAGCTGCTTCTATAAAGAAAGAACTCGAAAAAGCAAAATACATAGTTGATTCAGTTCATAGAAAAAATAGAATCAAGAAAGCGCCAATGCCTTACACAACAAGTACACTTCAGCAGGACGCTTCAATAAGGCTTAATTTTTCATCTTCAAGAACAATGATGAATGCACAGAGGCTCTATGAAGGAATAAAAATAAAGGGTGGAGTTCAAGGTCTTATAACATATATGAGAACTGATTCAACTAGGATTTCAAAAGAGGCATCAGATTCTTGTAAATCATTTGTTATTTCTAATTTTGGGGACAAATACTCAAAATCTAGGAATACCAATTCAAAATCAAACTCACAAGATGCTCATGAGGCGATTAGACCGACAGATGTTTTTAGAACACCTGAGAGTCTGGAAAGATATCTTAAGAGGGATGAACTAAAGCTATATACGCTAATATGGAATAGATTTGTTGCCAGCCAGATGTCTGATGCAATATTTGATTCTTTAAAAGTAGATATTTCTGCTGGAAAATACCAATTCCTATCTAAAGGTGAAAAATTAATATTTGACGGTTTTATGAAAGTATATAAAAACGGAAGTAAAAAAGATGTTATACTTCCAGATTTAAAAGAAGGATTAGAGCTTACATTAAAGAAAGTTGAAGCTATTCAAAAGTTTACTCAACCTCCTTCTAGGTTTACTGAGGCAACATTAATAAAGGAACTTGAAGAAAAAGGAATAGGACGTCCTAGTACGTATTCACCTACATTAAGTACGATACTAAAGAGAGGCTATGTAATCAAAGAAAAGAGGTTTTTTAAGCCTACAGAATTGGGTAATATTACAAATGAGATAATGGAAAAAAGTTTTCCAATTATAGTTGACTATAGATTTACTGCTGATATGGAAGAAAAGTTTGATGAAATTAGTAGTGGTGAAAAAGACTGGAAGAAAACAATAGAGAAATTTTATTTGGAATTTGAACCTTTACTTAAAAAAGCAGAAGAGGAAATCAAAAAATATGATCTCAGTGAAATGACGGACATTGACTGTGAGAAATGTGGTTCAAAAATGCTCATTAAAAAAACAATTAAAGGCAATTTTTACGCTTGTAGCAATTATCCGGATTGTAAGAATACAAAGCCTATCCTTAAAAAAATTGGCATGAAATGCCCTAGTTGTAAAGATGGCAATATAGTCGAGAGAAAGACAAAGAAACTTAAGATTTTCTATGGATGTGATAATTTCCCTGATTGTAGATTTGCTGTTTGGGATAAGCCAACAGATAAAAAATGTGAATCCTGTGGATCAATAATGTTGGAAGGTAAGGGTAGGAATGTTAAGTACCTGATATGTTCAAATAGGGAATGCAAAAATAAGATTTTAAAAGATGAAAAGTAGGTTGTGATATGGCTGAAAAATATTGGGAAGGAAAGAATTACGCTTTTTTTCAAAATAGAGATTGTGAATTTTTTCCTTGTCACAAAACAAATGATGTAGATAATTTTAATTGTTTATTTTGTTACTGTCCACTTTATGCTTTAGGGGATAAATGTGGTGGAAATTTTAAAGTAATAAACAATTCGATTAAAGATTGTAGTGATTGTCTTTTACCTCATATAAGGGATAATTATGGCTACATACAAGAGAAATTTTCTGAGATATCTAAAATTGCAATGGATAATATTGAGAAGTAAATAATTAAAAATGAGATTTATATTATTAAATCTCATTTTATTTTATATTATTGTTACTATTTTTTGGGTTTCATGTTCTAGTATTTTTACCTTTAACCCATAAACTGATTCTATGTTTTGTTTAGTATACGATTTGTCTAATATATCATCGCAAAAGATTTTACCATTTTTCAAGAAGATAAATCGATTGCAATATCTTGAAGCTAAATTTAAGTCATGTATTGAGATAATTATGCTACGATTTGATTCTTTAATGTAGTCTTTTAATATTTCAAATGTTTCTTTTTGATATTTTAAATCTAAGTTACTAGTCGGCTCATCCAGTATAAGTATGTCTGAGTTCTGAGCAAATGCTCTGGCAATAAAAACTCTTTGTCTTTGACCACCGCTTATCTTTTGAATATTCTCGTTTAATATATCTTCAAGATTGAACTTTTTTATTATTTGGTATGAGTTATCTACAGCGAGTTTTTTGTTTGAGATATTGGTATTTGATCCGAGCATTACAAAATCAAATACGGGTATTGAAAAGGCAATATTCATGTATTGTGGAACATATGAAAAATATTTTGTTTTTTCTTTAAAAGGTATTTTTTTTACATCAATTCCATTATAAGATATACATCCTTCATTTAATTTAACTATATTTAAAATGCATTTGATTAGTGTCGATTTACCGCAGCCATTTGGACCTAATACGGCGATCATTTCCCCATCTTTTACATCAAAAGAAATGTCTTTCAATATCTGTCTGTTTTTCTTATATGAAAAATTTATTTTCTCTAACTTTAACATTATTTTAACCTACTTAATAAAACTTGATGTATAAAAATTGGTACACCTACAAATGAAATTACTATTCCCACAGGTATGATAACAGGAGAGAAGATAAGGCGACCAATAGTATCTGAAATCAATACTAAAATTCCTCCAACGATCGCAGACATAGGTAAAGAGTATTTATAATTATTGCCTATAATGGCTCTAGATATATGTGGAGAAGCGAGACCAACAAAACCTATTACACCAGTAAAACTAATGACAGACGCAGTTAATACAACTGATATAGTTGTCGCTATTGTACGCGTAAATAGGGGATTTACTCCCATTGTATTAGCGATATCATCATCCATTGTGCTTATAACAGTAAACGATTTATGCATTGAGAATACAAGTATAAAGCATGGTATGAAAAAAGATGATATTATGAGAACATGTGTCCACTCAGCTCCATTTAGTGATCCGAAAGTCCAAGCAACTATTTTTGCTAATTTTGTATCTTCTGAAATAAATTTTATTGATGCAGTTAGAGCTTGGAATAAGTAATTTAAAGCAATACCTGTTAGAATTATAACTTCTGATTTGAGTTTTAATTTTGATGACATTATAAAAATTATAATTGCACATAGAATGGAGAACACGAAAGCATTAATTATTATTCCTAAATTTCCATTAGATACAAAATAAAAGCCGAAGGCTATTGCGATTGCTGCACCAAAAGATGCAGCGCTTGAAACTCCGATTGTAAATGGACTAACTAAAGGGTTTTTTGTTATCGCCTGCATTATATTTCCAGACACAGCCAAAGACGCGCCTGCTAGTACAGCTAATACAGTTCTTGGAATTCTCAAATTAAATATTATCTGTTCTTGGGTTGCATTAATCTCATGGCCTTTTATAACTTTAATTATAGTTTTTAATATAAGTGTTATTGATGACTCAATTATTCCTAGATTTGTACATATGAGAAGTAGGAGGATTAAAGTAAATAATCCTCCTAAAACTATTAAGTTTTTATGTATCTGCTTACTTTTATACTTGTTATACATAAACTTTTTAGACATTTTTATTCTAGTTCGTCAGCACTATAGAAGTGACCGTCAATGTTTTTAAATCCCTGGTATTTTTCCATCCAATCCTTAAATACATCCTTATAATTGATATCTTTAGTTTGTTCAGGATATAGAGAATTCGCTACATATATAGTTCCAACTAATTTAGAAGCTCCACCGTGTGAGAATTGTGTCATAAAGTAAACTTGTTTGTTCTTTATAGCGTTGATGTTTTCCCAACCAGGTCTACTTATAATTTCCTCGTAAGCTGCTTTAAAGTCCTCTTTAGTAGGTGGCATATAAAGCCCAGTTCCCTTTATAGCTTCGCTAGGAGTAATAAGTTTTATTATGACATCAGGATTTCTATTCACTACTTCCTCTGGGTCAATAGCACCTTTATCAATATTCTCATTGTCTGTAGCAAATATGTTATTTGCACCCGCATAATCTAACATATTATAGAAATAATCACCAGGTAATGTAGAGTTCAAAGTTTTAGTAGTTTCAAAGTATACAGTTTTTTTGTCTTCATCTTTTACATTTGTTTTGATACTTTCAAGCTTATCATTAAAATAATTATAGAACTCCTGTGCTTTTTCTTCAGTTGCGAATAGTTTACCTATGTTTTCGATTTGGTTTTTGAAATCGGATGTATCATAGCCTGAAATTACAAAAACTTTTATGCCAAATGGTTCTAATTTTTGCTCTGCTTCTTCGTATTTACCATTTTTAGGTAATATAACGACATCGGGATTTAGCTCAGCGATTTTCTCGTAATTGAGTTCTTTTTGATTTTTTCCTATTACATTTTCAGGGTCAAATTGTGCCCAGTATTCTCTATCTTGTGCCGTATTTTTATCTACAGCTATAACTTTATCAATTGCACCACAAGCTCTTATTAATTCAGAGTTATATCTTAGTGCTACAACTGCAGTATCTACTGGTTTTTCGAATTCTACAGTTCTTCCTGCGTTGTCAGTAAGAGTAAATGAAGTGTTCGCTTCTTCTTTCTCAACATCTTGTGCAGTTTCTTCCTGCTCTTCTGATTGTGAGCTTTTCTCAGCACTTGTTTCTACAACATCGTTTTCTTCAGCTGGTTTAGAACAAGCCACAACAGAAAACATAAGTAATAATACAAGAACTAACGACAATAATCTTTTCATTTTTCCTCCTTAAAAATAAAAAAAACTTTGGTATACCAAAGCACATTTGAAGATGAATATGTAAACTTATAAATGCGTAAAGTATACACGAGAATACAAGTTAAGTATCTGGCTGGATAATTAATAATCTTCACAGTGACGCATTCGCTAAGGATTTACACCTTATTCCTTAAATTGTATATTTTCGTCTAGATTCTATCATGTATTTATTTATTAATCAAATGGACAATTAATATTTATATTTTTGCAATTACTACACATTCATTGGTAGGGTTTGCATTTATCACTTTTGAAAAGATAATTTCAAGTTCCATACTCTTAATATAATCTATATATTCTTCGCATGTACGTTTACCGTATACTTTAAATCCAAGTTTTTTTAGTATCCACATTTTTAAATTGAATTTATTTTCATCGACAAAAATTGGCGCGAAGAGTATACCATCATTTTTTAGCACTCGTTTAATTTCATTTATTATTAAGTCAGGTTCTGGAACTATATGTAGAACATTGGCAATGACAACGCCATCAAATGTATTGCTTTCGAAGGATAGATTTGTTGCATCTTCTACTTTGAAAGTAACATTTTCTTTGTTGTTGTTCTGTTTGCAGATTTTTATCATTTCTTCAGAAAAGTCTGTTGAGATTATGCTTTTAACATTTTCTGACATTAGGAGAGTCATAAGACCGGTTCCGCATCCGATTTCGAGCAGTTTCATGTTTTTATCAAAATATGGCAAAAACACTTTATTTAACTCAATAAAGTGTTTTTCATTCTTTTTCATAAAAAATTTATAAAGCTTAGCTACTCTGTCCCAAAATTTTTTATTATTATTCATTTTAATCCTCTAATCGTTTGAAAGTTTTATTCCACCTTCGTAAGGTTCAACGTCTACTAATTTACCGATTAAGAATATTCTTCTGTTTTCTTCAGCGGGTCTATCACAAGTCATAATTGAAATGATAGGTGATCCATATTCGTCAGCTTTATTGTCTTCAATCATATTAAAGGCATATTCATCTGTTACTGTTCTTTCAACTGTGACGTAATGATAGGTGTTTTCTTTATCAGTTATGTATATATCAAAGCTTTTATCTTCCGCGCCGTATATTCTGTTTAGAAGAACATTTTTTTCAAGGTAATTGTGTCCTGCTAAAGCATAATTTCTTTTTCCCATTTCTTGCCCGTTTTTCATTGTAGCAACACCGTACATCAGGTTTTCATTTGTTACACCATTCAAAATAGGTAGGTTTATATCAAGTTCAGGTATTACAAGTTGTCCTACGACATTGTCTAAATTAATTTCTTTTAGATTTAATATAACATCAATAGGTTCCAGGTTCTCTATAGCTTCATATTGGTTTACTACTTCTTTTTTCGAATTTTCCTGCATCTGCTCAGCTGACATTTTTTCTAGTGAATCAACGCTAGATTTACTTTTGAGTATAGACCCAGTGGAGAAGTGTAAAACAATAAAGAATACTCCTATTAGTATAAGGATAATTCCCAAAATTCTTTTTTTCATAATTTAATCTCCTTCATAATGCATATACATTATATACCAAACAACTGCACTAATATATCATAAATTTATAAAATAACAAAAAGTAATATTTGATTTGTATTTAGTAGTAATGATAGAATTATTAAAAAAGTGAGGAAAAATGAAATTACTTATAACTGGCTTTTCACCTTTTGGTGGCGAAAGTATAAACCCGTCTTATGAGGCAATCAAATTAGTTAAAGATAATATTAGCGGTGCAGAAATTGTCAAAAGAGAGATTCCTACTGTGTTTTATAAGTCTGTGGAATTGCTGGAACAACTAATTGAAGAGACACAACCGGATATTGTAATTTGTTTTGGACAGTCTGGTGGGGAATCAAAGATAAGACTTGAAAAAGTGGCAATAAATTTTGATGAAGCAAGAATAGAAGATAATGAAGGAAATAGACCAATCGATAAAAAAATAAAAGAAGATGGAGAAACTGCTTATTTTTCAAATTTACCAATAAAGAATGCACTAAAGAATTTAACAGATAAAAATATCCCTTCAAAAATATCCTATTCGGCTGGGACGTTTGTATGCAATCATCTTTTCTATGGACTTATGTACCTTATCGATAAAAAATATAAAGATTTAAAAGGCGGTTTTGTACATTTGCCGTATTTACCGGAACAGGCAGTGAAGAAAGAAAATATGCCGTTTATGACTAAAAATATGTTAAGTGAATCGATAAGCATAATACTTAAAACTTTTATAGAAGAAAAAGACGAAATAAAAAATACTGACGCGGGTACAATTTATTAGGAATAATTTTGTATATATTGTGTACAAATGGATGATATCGTGTTATAATCTCAAATGTTGTAAATACACACCTATTTCATCTTTTCGTGGTAAGTATAGAAATAGGGAGGCAAACGAGGAGGAAAAAAATGGTTTCAATGAAACAACTTTTAGAGTCAGGAGTTCATTTTGGTCACCAAACTAAGAAGTGGAACCCAAAAATGAAGCCTTACATCTACACACAGAGAAATGGCATTTATATAATTGATTTACAAAAATCATCTAAAATGCTTAAAGATGCACTTGAATTTGTCAAGGATCTATCAAAGAATGGTGGAAAAATTCTTTTTGTAGGAACTAAGAAGCAGGCTAGAGAGGCTGTAGAATTAGAGGCTAACAGAGCTGGAATGATGTATGTTAATCATTCTTGGAAAGGTGGACTTTTAACAAATTTTTCTACAATAAGAAAGAGAATTGACTATATGTTCAAGCTGGAAGAAATGGAAGAGGATGGTTCTTTCGAAGCACTACCTAAAAAAGAGGTAATTGGTCTTAAGAGAGAAATGGCTAAATTACAAAAATTCTTCAATGGTATTAGAAGCATGACATCACTTCCTGATGCATTATTTATTATTGATCAGACGAAAGAAAAAATAGCGATTCATGAAGCTAAGTTACTTGGAATACCAGTAATTGGTGTTGTAGATACTAATGCTGATCCTGATGATATTGACTATCCAATACCTGGAAATGACGATGCTATAAGTGCTATAAAGTTATTGTCAGGTGCTGTAGCTACTGCTGTTATAGAGGGAAGAGCGGCAATGGATGAAGATTCTTCCGATGAAGAACAAGACGTGGCTACGAAAGAAGTAGTTGAAGAAGAGGCTCAAGAAGAAACTACAGAAACAGTAGAAGAGACTGTAGAAGAAAAAGAAGAAGAAAGTGTAGAAGAGAAAGAAGAAGCTGTAGAAGAAACTGAGTCTGAAGAATAGAATAAAATTAGGAGGTAAATTAATTGGCACAGGTAACAACAAAATTAATTAAAGATCTTCGCGATAGAACTGGTGCTGGAATGCTTGATTGTAAAAAAGCATTGGTTGAAAAAGATGGTAATATCGAAGAAGCTGTTAAATATTTAAGAGAAAAAGGTATTTCTAAAGCAGCCAAAAAAGCTGGAAGAATAGCTAGTGAAGGTGTTATAGGAAGCTATATCCACGGAAACAGAATTGGAGTTATCGTTGAGGTGAACTCTGAGACTGACTTTGTCGCTAAGAATGAAGAATTCCAAGTATTCGCTAGAGATATAGCAATGCACATAGCAGCTAATAACCCTCAATATGTTTCAAGAGAAGATGTTCCTGCTAGTGTTGTAGCTAAGGAAAGAGAAGTACTTGAAAATCAGGCGAGAAATGAAGGAAAACCAGAAAAAATTATTGAAAAAATGGTTGAGGGAAGAATTAATAAATTCTTCGGAGAAATTTGCCTATTAGAGCAACCGTTCCTTAAGGATACTGATAAGTCTGTTCAAGAACTGCTTACTGAAAAAATCGCTAAGATTGGTGAGAACATCAATATTAGAAGGTTTGTTAGATATGAACTCGGCGAGGGAATAGAAAAGAAAGAAGAAAACTTTGCTGAGGAAGTTGCAAAGCAAATGGGTCAATAAGAAAACTCTTATTAACGTTGTTTGTAGATTATAAAATTTTTAATATAAGGCATCTTAACAGTGCGATATGAATTGTTAAGGTGCTTTTTATTACTAAAAGAAATTGATTATTTACTGGTTGGGAATTATTAAAGGTAGTAATGCAGTAACATTGAAAGTTTGTAGTTTTTTAAAGAAAAATGATGATCACTTAATTTACAGAGTAGATTATTTATTCGCAGTTATTTAGTTTACTTTAGGATAGAGATGATGATGTATACAGTGGAAGATTAACTATTTATACTATATTTAGACTTCATGAGATTGCAAATATCGGCTTAATTCCAAAGTTTGAAAAGATAATAGAGACAATTAGTGTTAGAGAGATGTTGCCTATTATAATCTTACAAAATCAAAGATAATTAAGGCATAATAATTGGTAACCATGGTTTAACTTGTGTTTAGATAATAGAGAGGGATTGACTCTAAAAGAATTATTAGAAACACTTAGAAAAAAATGTCTTAACTTTATACTGCAGATAAAACAAAAAATAATCAACAATGTTTAGATTTAACTATCAAAAAATGGGCAAGATACTTAAGTTGCAGGATAAAATAACAATTATAGATAGTATCAAGTGTATATTTCAATTAAGAGGTGTAAGCTTATTTCAATCATAGAAATTTGGCACAATAAAGTATAAAGACTATGATCTGCTTGAAGATTATGATAAGAGAAATGTTTTTGATATATAAAAATGTTTGATAAAAGATGTTTTTATGGTAATCTTGAAATAAATTTAGGTATGAATTAGTAGGAATGGTTTACTCTGGATGAAAAGACAAATAAGAAGGTAGCTGTTTATATTGTATGCTAAATAGAACTAAAGTCGTAGAAAGGTCGAATTAGTATGGTGAGAAATTATTTTGAATTATTAAATCCTTCATATAATGGAGGAGAATTTAATATAGATAGACGATTAGACCCTGATTCTTATTGTAAAGAGTTATATGAGGATTTATCAGAGGTTTTATTAAAAAATAAAGTTCTGCCTAATGGAGATGTAATTGATATATACGAAACTTCACTATGTATTAATAAAAAATATTATGAAACTAGAATAAAGATTAAATCAAATGATGAAGTGATATATAGTGTGGGATTGGGAACCGATTATATAGGGGCATCAATACATTGGGCGTTAGAAAGTGGTTTATCGAAAAAAGATTGCATAGATATTTTAAAAACTTCGAGAACTTTAGGTGGTCATATTTTTCTTCCAAGATGGATTAGAGAAGAAAAAACAAACACTTTGCATCGAGGTATTTCTTTGAATATTGCAAAAGGTGGGAAAAAAGGATTTTGTGATAGGATAGATCTTTTTTTAAAAGACTTATCGTGTTGGTATTTGAAAAAAGAATGCAAATTGCAAGAAGTATATGAAAAAAATAAGTTATGGTTATGTCTGTTTAAGAATTTTGATAATTTTGTAAAATTTAATAAACTTCAAGATTTTATTGATAATAATTATGTAGAAAATATTCAGGATATAATTCCTAAATCATGTGATGAGTACAAGGAATTTTCAAAAAATATTAACAAAAAAATAAACTCAAGGAATTTTAGATTGTTCGGATATCCAATTGATGAAAGAACAAAAATGTAAAAATATTATCGCCGTTTTTTAAGAGATTTACGTAACAGCACCCTTAGATAAGTTGATTACAAAGGGTATTTATAAATATTCAAGGAATCCTGCATATGTTTGTAACACAATATTGATTTTATCTATTTCACTAATTAGCGCGACTTATATCTTTCTTATATTTATGATTTTGTTTTTGATTTCAAGCTATTTTACTATAGTAGTCGAAGAAAAATATTGTATGGAAAAATATGGTGATGAATATAAGAAATACATTGAGAGAACGCCAAGATACTTACTTTTCTAATTTGTTTTTAGGAATTAAATTTATATGAGGTTTGTGATATGTATGGAGAAAAAAGAAAGGATCTCTCCTATAATTTATGGGGTGATCCTGCACTGGGTCACTATGAAAAAAATAAAGTTACATTTTATATGAATCCCAGATATGGAGAAGGTAAGAGTATATCTTTTGATTCTGATCTCTGCATTTATCCAACTTTAACAGAGTACACTTTGGATTATAATTTGATAAAGGATAATATTTGTTTTTATAAAGAAAATTCTATATTCTTGGGCAAAATTTTAAAGGGAAAGTTTGCTCTAAAAGGAAAAGATAACAATGGAATGATTTTTAAAGAAGGTGATATTTTTTGTTTTTCAGGGAATTTCGTTTTGAATGAGAAATATCATTTTAACGATAAACAGAGTGTTTCAATAATCGGAGTATTTGGATATCATAAGGAAATTTTAGACGCATTTGATAAGAGAAATTGGTCAACGAGTTCCGTTAAGTCTTTTCTAGAAGATCCAGATTTAGAAAAGGGAATAGTTCTTGATAAAACATATGAACTTAATAGAATAATTGATGATCTACACGTTTCTATGAGTAATGATGATTGTTTCACATCTTTTCTAAAAAGTCTTGAGCTCTTCTATTATTTTTCTCAGACAATGAAAAAGAAGGAACATAAGAAAATCAAGACGTATAAGCAGGAACAAGTGGATACAGTAATTGAAATTAAAAACTACTTAGATAATAATTTAGATTGTTATTATTCAATGCCTAAGCTTGCAAGTATGTTTAATATCAGTTTGAGCAGAATGCAGAGTATTTTTGTTGATTACTATAACCTTTCCCCGTATAAGTATCATTTAAATAAACGGCTTGAAAAATCAAAAGATTTGATTGTGAACACGGATATTAAAATGATCGAAATTGCCAAAATGGTTGGGTTCACCTCTTATGATAACTTTTTTAAAGCTTATAGGAGTAGGTATGGATGCAATCCTTCTGAAGACAGAATGACATAGATGTGAGCTGCAAAATATAAATGAATAAGGATATGAAGTAAACGAATAACAATTGTATTTTCAATTGTTATTTTTTACAATTAAAGTTAGAAAATAATATTGTAATATCAATAAGGAGGCATTAACCATGGTAATTAGTCATATACTATATAAAGTTGAAAAAAAGGAAGAAGCGCTGAAGTATTTTGAGGATTTGGGATTTACAGTTATGCGTGGAGGCTTTAATCATAATATCTGGTTTGAAGATGGTTCGTTTATTGAGATAGTTTCATTAAAAAAGAATAGTCTTATAACTACTTTATTAAAAATATTTGGCAAAAAATCTGTTGCGAATAGATTTAAATATTTTCAAGAAGCTGATTATGGTTTTATGGAGTATTCATTGCATACAGAAGCGCCTGACTTGGAAAAGGAAAACAATTTACTCAAAGAAATGGGATATAAGTACAATTCTTTTGAAATGAAGAAAAAAATAAAAAAAGGTTTAAAAATAAGGTGGAAAATAACGTTTCCTTTTGATCTAAATATTCCATTTTTTTGTGGTGATATTAAAGAGTATGAAACTCACAGGCGTCCAGATAACATAGTACATAAAAATGGTGCAAAAAGATTAGAAAAATTGGTTTGGGGAGTTCCCAAACAATACATGAATGTTATTAATAGTTTGAATGATGATCATAGGCTAGAACTAGTCGAAGGTTCAGGATTTAAGGAAATAAAGATAGAGGGACTAGATATCGATATTTTTGATAAAAAATATTATAAGTAGAAGATGGACATTATGTTTCTGTTGTTTTTGTCTTTAGTTTTAAAACACGTGTAAAATTAAGCGACTTATACACTGTAAAACACAGAATACAAGTCGCTTAAATGTTTGAGTTAAAAAATGTGTTTAAAAACTCTTGATTTTACCAATAATTATAAAATTATTTTTTTTTAAAAATCCAATTTGACGTCAAAAGGTTCAATTATGGTATCACCTATGTATTCTCCTTCTTCAGCCGTTAATTTAAACAAAATGGAATTTATAGGGAGTTCGACTCCAGCTTCGCTTATCTTATACTCAAGTATGGTCTCTCTTAGTATCGTTTTAGAATTTGGTTCTAATAGAAGTATAAAAGGTGAATTAACCTCGAGACCGTTTATCGTCAAATATTCGCCCTCATTTTCTATCCTTACATATGTATCTAAATTATTCTCGAAATAGTATTCTAATGCTGGTCCCATGCTTGTTTCAAAAAGTTGCTCTCTAACTATTAATTGTATACCATCTTGATTAATGAGTTCTATCCCCTCTTTATTTAATTCTTGATTGACTTTACCAGTCAAAGATGTAATGATTTCAACATTTTTCTTTTCAAATGTTTTATCTTCACTCTCAGAATCTATCTCCAAGTCTAAAATAATATCACCTATTTCTTTTATTTGAAGTAATTCAAAAACTTGATCAATTAAATGTATATCAGCTTCCACAGATTCGCCAGCAGATATATCACCTTTATAGAATAGGGAATCTCTAAAGTATAGAGTAAGTCCATTAATTTTAAAATTTCCCATTTTAACATTTATGGAACTCGTAGAATTGTTTTCGATAACAAGTGGAATTTTGGCGTTATTTACTCCTGTTCCTGAAATTTCTCCAGCTTTTACAATTATTCTAATGTTGTTTTCATCATAAATGACCTGTTCTTCGACCTTAGGGAATACTACATTAAATTTGTTGCTCTTTTCTGAACTAGTAACTTCGTTTTTAGAATTATCTTCCGTAGTTGTTTGCGTACCAATATCTTCCTTAGAATCCTTGTTTTTCTCTCCACAACTGAACATAAATATAGCCAACAATATAACTAGCAATAAAGAAATTAATTTTTTCATTTTTCCCTCCTTTATATCTGAATTATATCGGTAGTATCTAATAAAATTATACCATAACTATAAAAATCTAGAAATTATGAAGGAACTGCATAGAATCATTTGATAGATTGCATATATATTTCAAAAAGTAGACCATAACTCATAAAGAAGTAAAAGAAATTTAATCGTTCAAATTTCATGTTTTTTTGATAATAATAAAAGATTAAATTCTTCTAATTAAATAAATATAGGATTTTTGATTAATAATGTTATAATGTTTATAATTATTGAAATGATAATTGTTTTCAAGTGTTATTTTGTTAAAGAGATTATTTATGGAATAGAAATATAAATTTAAAAGAGGTGTTTTATGGATAATTATACTGTTATGATTAGAGTTGTTCTTGCCGTCTTGATAGGTGGACTCATTGGTTATGAAAGAGAAATAAGAAATAGACCTGCAGGGTTTAGAACTCACATGATAGTTTGTCTTGGTGCGGCGGTTGTTACTATGGTTCAGGTTGAATTAGTTCAGAGTAGTATTGACTTTTTAATGAAGAACCCTAAACTGACCGAATCAATAAAAGTGGATAGTGGTAGAATTGTAGCACAAATAGTAAGTGGTATAGGTTTTCTTGGTGCAGGAACAATTATTGTTCATAAGGGAACTGTGAAAGGACTTACTACTGCTAGTACCGTATGGGTTGTAGCCTGTATAGGAATAGCTATAGGATATGGATACTACAGTATAGCATTAATAGCAGGTCTTACAACCTTCTTAATAAATATTTTGTTACTAAGTATAGAGAAAAGAATAGCGGAAAGACGGTATAGTATAAACGTGGTAATAAAATATCAAATTGGAGAACAAAATCAAAATATTGAAGATATAGTCGGATATTTCAAAAGCAAAAGAATAAGAATAGGTGATATGAAGTTTGTAAGTACATCAGAAGATTCCGTTCAAACAGTATCATTCAGTTTGTTTAGTATGAAGATGAGAACATGGGGTAGCTTATTAAAGGAATTAAAGGATAATGATTACATACTAGAGGTAGATGTTTTTTAGATACTCCACGAGATTACACAGACAGATGTACTTTATTTATAAAATTTGATATGTTAAATTAATTGTTTAAATTGGAGGTAATTAAATTGATTAATAGATCAAATAAGATCTCATTACTATATTCAGTTGCTACTATTTTTATAACATTTGTAATTGGAGAAATTATTCTTTTAACTTTTCCAGAAAAGCCTAATATATTCTCATCTATTTTGTTTATTATAATGAATTTAGTGCCAATGGTAGTAGCTTATTTTTTTTCTAAAATAAATCATGAAATAGATGGAGTATTTGATTTTCTAAAGCAAGTATTTTTTCAGAAAGAGACTATTTTTCCATATATTGGAGCTCTTGTGGTAGTTATAATATTTTATGGATTATCTTTTATGCTTGGAAATGTAAATTATACAAATGCTTCAATTCTCACGTTGCTTTCTTATTTTCCTTGGACAATTCTACAGGGAGGTATTAGAGGAAGTAGGGTGGAGGTTTTATCTGCAGTCACATTTGGATACAAAGGGCAGCTTTATAATGAAAATGATTATTGTATCAATCATTTGGTACGTATGGCATTTACCTATATACAGACTTCCGTGGATTACAGTTGCATCTTCTAATTATTTTGTTTTTTACATTTTGATATTAGGAAATACTTTTACACTAGGTGCTATTAAAGAGATATCAAAGGGAGCAGTACCTTGTGTTTTTACTCATATGCTAATTGATACAGTATCTGTTATTATTCTTGTTGGAAGCGATATTTTACCAGTAATGATTCTTGTATTTATAGAAATTATATTATCTATATGGGTAGTTAATTTCTATCATAAAAAAATAATAGTATAAATTCTATAAAAGGAGCATCTCGATGAATAGGCATAAACATCCAGAACTGTATATGAAAAGGTTTTACCATAAAACTTATTTTGAAGGATGGTACTACAAACAGGTGGATAAAACTACCAATCATACAATTAGTTTTATTCCCAGTGTTAGCTTTACTAAGGAATCTAGCATAGCTTACCTTCAGGTAATATACCAAAATGGCAATAATCTTATTAGTGATATGTGTAAATATGATATTTCAGAGTTTGTTGTTTCGAGTGAATCCTTTTCTGTAATAGTACATAAGAATTATTTTTCAGATAAAAAGTTAAATGTCGATTTTACGGGTGATAATTTGAGAATAAAAGGTCTTCTCAATTTTTCTAATCTTACTAGACTTGATTATTCACTGCTGAACCCAAATATAATGGGACCCTTTAGCTATATTCCCTTCTTACAGTGTAATCACGCAGTCATCAGCATGAAACATAGCCTTTGTGGTGCTGTAACGATAAATGGGGAAGAAGTAGTTTTTGATGGTGGGACTGGATATATAGAAAAAGACTGGGGAAGGTCTTTTCCTAAAAAATATGTCTGGATTCAGTGTGGTAACTTTACAAAGGAATCTACAAGTTTATTTTTTTCAGTAGCTACTGTTCCGGTTCTTTCTATAAATTTAGAAGGCTTTATATGTAACCTATTATTAAATGGTAGACAGTATCGATTTGCTAAATACACTGGTGCTAAACTAAATATGGTTGTGCGTGATGATAGTGTGAAAATACTTTTACAAGATAGAAAATATATCTTGAAAATAGAAGCTTATCCTAAAGATTCTAAGGAATTGTTTGCACCTGTAAACGGAGAGATGACACATAAAATAAAAGAGTCTTTAAAGGGAGACATACTTATCGAATTAATAGATAATAGGAATAATGGAATAATTTACAGAGATAGAAGCTTTCATGCTTCCATTGAGATGGTTAAATAAAGGAGAAATATGATATATCCAAATTTTTTAAAAAAAGGAGATACAATAGGAATTTGTGCTCCTTCAGCAGGTGTGGGATGGAAGATTGAAGACTTTGAAAAGTCGCTTTCAAATATTAGAAAAAATTCTTATGAAATAGTTGAGACTGAGAGTGTACGAGTGGACGCAGAAGTATCGGCTGAGGCTTCTGTACGGGCAGCTGAATTAAATGAGCTCTTAGCTTGTGAATCTGTTAAGTTTATCATTATCGCTACTGGAGGAGATCATCTAATTGAAATTTTTCCATATATAGACGATGACATTATTATTAATAATATTAAGTGGATAATGGGGTATAGTGATCCAACCTCTCTCCTTTATTACATTACAACGAAACACGATATAGCTACATTCTATGGTAAAAATGGAGGAAGTTTCGATTTTGAAGATAATTCTACAGAATTGACATTTGAGCTTATTAGGGGTAATTTGGTAGAGCAGCATAGCTTTGATACGTATTATGAACATATGAATTACTTTACTGGAAAATTAATCCATGGTGATGAAGTTTACTGGCAATTAATAAATTCTAAAGAACTTGATGTCAGTGGAAGACTTATAGGTGGTTGTATAGATGTTCTTGCTATTATGATTGGAACCGAAATTGATTTTACGAATCAATTTATTGATAAATACTTAGATGATGGTTTTATATGGTATTTTGATGTATATCAAATGACACCTGACGAATTGACCGATGTCTTACTTAAGTTTAAAGAATATGGTTACTTTAATCATGCAAAGGCAATTGTGATAGGGAGAATTAAGTTTCAAACAGGAGAAGTTTCTGATTATGTGAATATGATAAAAAATTCTTTTCCTGATATGCCATTTATATTTAATGCAGATATAGGGCATGTATTTCCAACAATGACAATAATAAACGGAAGTATTGGAAGATTAAAGTGCAATGATGGAAGAGCTACTTTGAAAATGGAATTAAAATAATCCCATATACATGGGATTATTCTTCAATTTCTTTACATTGATTATTTAAATTTCACTGCAGTTCCGTAAACTATTACTTCTGCTGCACCCTGCGTTACAGCACTTGTAGCATACCTAACGTTAACAATAGCATCTGCTCCTAAACCTTCAGCTTCTTCAACCATTCGCTTTGTGGCTATTGCTCTTGCCTCATTCATCATTTCTGTATAAGACGTTAGTTCTCCACCAACCATATTTTTTAGTCCACTTAGAAAGTCTTTTCCAATGTGTTTAGTCTGTATAGTCGATCCTTTCACAATTGATAGAGTTTCAACTTCTTTACCTGATACATGATCTGTGTTTACAATTAACATAAATTCCTCCTAATATTTGTCCAAATCGTCTTCGTTGCCATCGTCTAGTTCTTTAAATCGTTTTAAAAGTAAGAAAAACAATGACAATATTATAATCATACCAAAAAGAGGTGGCAGAATGGTAAAAATTTGTTCTAATCCACCTGGCTTATATTTTAATACTCCCCAAAATGGAATTATTAAATAAATACAAATCACTATAGAAGCAATCACTACAACAAGAGTTGCAGCTACCTTTTTACCAGTATTTTTATTTTTCATAAGCTCTCCTTAGAGTAATTATGATATAAAAATAGAGTATAGTCAATCAATATTACAATAAATTTGACTACTTAATGTATGGATTAAAGATAATTTATTGTGTTATAATATGCCAAAAAGGGGGTTAAATGATGATTAAAAGGTATTTTGTTATTTTTGTGATTTTCTTTGCCATTGATATCGTTTGGTTAGCGCTAATAGCTCCAAAGTTTTACAAAGCACAAATAGGGCATTTGATGACTGACAATGTAAATTGGATAGCTGCTCTGTTATTCTATTTTATATATATGTTTGCACTGTTGATTTTCGTTGTGAACCCCGCAGTACAAGCTAGTAGTATTACTCATGCACTTCTGTACGGAGCATTGCTAGGGTTTGCGATGTACGCAACATATGACTTAACTAATCTAGCGACACTCAAAGACTGGCCAGTTTTGGTTACGGTAGCAGATTTAGTTTGGGGAACATTTATCACTGCTGTTACAGCAGCTATTTCAACTAAAATTATAGAATTATTAAAAATATAGGAGCGAAATGAATGGCTAGTAATTCACACATTATAGAAAAAGAACATGTTTATAGTGGTATTATTGCGGGAGCTGAAAGAGTTTCTAAGTATAGAGAAGTACTCAATAAGTCTAACGGATTTCCAGTTCCTGATATGGACACGGGAAATAATTTGTCATATTTAATGCAGAGTATACTGAGAGGATTGGCAATAGAAGGAACTATAAAAGATGTACTAGATAATGTAAGTAATCTGGCAATAGTAGGTGCTAGAGGAAATTCCGGTGCTATATTTTCACAATTCTTCTGTGGCTTTTCTGCACATGCACCGAATAAAGACCATATGACAACAGAGGATTTAATATCTTGTTTTCAGAGTGGATACCAATACGCGTATAAATCAATAAAAGAGCCTGTGGAAGGAACAATAATCACTGTTATTAGAAGCTGGTTCAAGTCGCTTAAAGAGGTCATTTCTCCTCAAAAATCTTTAGACGAGATATACAAAGAAGCTTATCCTCTATTAAAAAACTCTGTTAGTGAAACTAAAAATACTATCAAAGTACAGAGAAATATGAAATCCGAAGACGCTGGAGCGAAAGCATTTTTTTATTTTATTGAAGGTTTTATGCCTATGCTTGTAGATAAAGTTACAGATTATGAGCCTGAAGAAATTTTTTCAATAAAAGCACTCTCGTTTAATGAAAATTCACATTCTCATTTAGAAGAAGTGTCTTTTGATGATATAGAGAACAAATACTGTACAGAAGTACTTATACATAAAAATTCAAGTTATAATAGAGATGATATAGAATCTTACTTGATTAATAAAGGTGATAGTCTAGCCATATCTGAAAATGACAAATTGGCAAGGATACATATACACACGAATGAGCCTTCCAAAATTGTAGATTTTTTATTTGATAAAGGTAAAATATTAGAAAGTAAGGCGGATGATATGTTTTCTCAGTTTATGCTTAGTAGAAGCCAAAAATCCAAGATTGCACTTGTAATAGATAGTATAGCTGATATTGATAAAGACAGGCTTAACGGTGACACTTACTTGTTACCTATCAATATACTAGTTGACAATATATCCTACGAGGATAAAATTACGATTTCTCCGAAAGTTATGGATTCGGGGCGCACATCATCTTCACAGCCCAATATGGTGCAAGTAAAACAATTTTTAGAACCAATTGTTGAAGCATATGATGATGTCATAATAATCACTGTATCTTCAAAAATGTCTGGCGTATACGACAGATTTACCGATGTTATTAAGTCAATAAAAGAAAAAGCCAACATATACCTGATAGATTCGAAACAAAATTCTGTTGCAGAGGGTTTAGTGGTAAACTATGCACTTGAGCTTATAAAAAAAGGAACCCCTGCTCACGAAATAAAGTTAAGAGTAGAAGAAGTGATTAAAAGGTCTAAAATATATGTCTGTCTACCTAATTTAAAAGCTATGGTAGCTTCAGGAAGACTAAATAGTAAGGTAGGAAGACTCTTGCAATATATCAATTTTTTACCGCTGATATCTATAGATTCAAATGGAGAAGGGGTTGCTAAAGGTATTGCGTTTTCGAATGAAAAAAATAGGCAATTGCTTATCAATAAAGTTAAAGCTGTTAAAGATAACGTTGAAGATTATGCAGTAGTTCATTCTCAGAACATTTCTCTTGCAGAAGAAATGGCAAAAAAACTCACAGATATTGTTGGAAAACCGCCACTATATATTGATGAAATTTCTTCTGTAATAAGGATGTTTTCGGGTCCCGGCAGCATCGCTGTCGGTTACATTACAAAGGAAGATAAATGAAGTTAATAGTTTTATTATTATCGGTATTTCTATTATTTGTAGTTACGTTTTTTATAGCTAAAAGCAAAAAGAAACATGATTTTTTGGACATCGTATGGGGACTTGCTTTTATCGTTTCTGCAAGCGTGTCTTACTTGATAGGAGATAGGACAACAGTTGGTAGTATAATGACGGTTTTAGTTATCATTTGGGGACTAAGACTTACCTTTCATCTTGCAAAGAGAAATATTCATTCAAAAGAAGACTACAGGTATCAAGAATATAGAAATAACTATAAGGGAAGCAACTTTGAATTGTATTTTTTCTTTAGGATGTATTTCGTTCAGTACGCTCTAAGCATAATAATAGGATTTAATACCATATATGTTAATTTATACGGTGGATCTGAGTTTTCCGTTATAACCATAATAGGCATTTTAGTTTGGATATTTGGATTTATTTTTGAATCAGTAGGAGATAATCAATTAAAAGTATTTAAACAGAATAAAAAAAATAAAGGGAAACTTATTGAAACAGGACTTTGGAAGTATACAAGACATCCAAATTACTTCGGTGAGGTTACTCAGTGGTGGGGGATATATATCATTGCCATTTCAAGCTTTAATAATATTTGGCTTGTGTTCAGTCCTCTTACAATTACACTTCTAATTCTTTTTGTCTCAGGAGTTCCTCTACTTGAAAAGAAATATGAAGGCAGAGAAGATTGGAAGAATTATAAAAGGAGAACAAGTAAATTTATTCCACTTCCCCCTAAGCAAAAATAGGATACACAACAGATAATATAGTATTCATTTTGTGAATGAAATCTAAGGTTTGTCCGGTTTTGCAGCGAAATATTGTCGCTAATTACCAATTGCAAAAAAAAAATGATTTTTGATAGTATTTTATTAAATATATTTAATATTTTCAGGGAAAAACTTGATTTACGATTGGGATATCTATAAGGAGGTGTAGGTATGTATAAGAAGTTTTTTGTATTAATTATTTGTATAGCACTTATGACAGTTATATTTTCTGGATGTGCTGCAGATAAATCACCTGAGAAACAAGACGGTATGGAAACAAAAACGGAAAATGAAGATAAGTCAATGGATGACAATAGTATGTTTACTTATGCAATTGGAGGGGATACAGGAAATACGTTAAATCCTCTAACTGCAAATGATAGGTGGAGTTTAATGACTTGTCATCTACTGTACTCTCAGTTATATTTTATTTATCCAGATGGTTCAATCGATTATATTTTAGCTGAAAGTCTTGAGCCTTCGGATGATGGATTGTCGTATACTCTAAAATTAAAGGATGGACTAAAATGGAGTGACGGAGAGCCGCTTACTGCGGATGATGTTATTTTTACCTTTAATAAAAAAAGTGAACTTACTCCGATACTAATGATTGACGATAAACCTATTGAATTAGAAAAAGTCGATGATTTGACTGTTGTATTTAAAATGCCTAGTGTTACTGCGAGTGCAAAAGAGCTTCTATCTGCTGAGCTTTTCATAGTTCCAAAGCATGTATTTGAAGCGAAAGACTCATTCGATATAAATATGATAGAAGAAAAAGTTGTTGGTGCTGGACCTTATACACTAGAAGAGTATAAAACAGGACAATACTTGAAATTTAAAAAGAATGATTATTATGTGAATGGTTTAGCACAAATAGACACCATAGTTTACAGAATAATTGAAAAGAATGATACAGCAGCTTTAGCACTTCAGAACGGAGAAATTGATGCTTGGATTGGTCTTCCAAACCTACTTGATCCTTTCGCAGATAATGGAGACTATACAATCACAAATTATAATGAAAGCAGAGTTGCATATATGAGATTAAATAGAACGTCAGAAAATATGAAAGATATTGAATACAGAAAAGGTGTTCTAATGGCTCTAGATAGGAATGAAATCATGTTAGCATCATATTCTGATGAAGAATTCTTTAAACTTGGATATTCTTTCCTTCCTGTTAATAATAGTTTTTATACAGAAGACCTTGAGAAGTGGGAACAAGACTTAGAAAAAGCTAAGGAATTAACAGCGAACGGCCCTAAGAACTTGAAATTGGCTTATATACAGGACAATGAAGTTCAGTTAAATCAAGCGCTTACTATACAGGCAGAACTTAAAGCCATTGGTATCAACGTTGAATTAGTAGGAATGAATCAGGCTGCTTGGGTTAAAGCTGCGTTTGATAATTCTGTAGGAGACTATGATATATATCTTGGAGGATATATTATGGGTGTAGACCCTGAAATGCACGCGACACTCTTTTCAACGAAAAAAGATAATATCATGAACTTTGATAGCAAGGAAATCGATGAACTCTTTGAAAAAGGAAATACAACACTTGATGAAAAAGAAAGAATCGAGATATATAATGAACTCCAGAGAAAAATATCAGAAGAAGCAATATTCTATCCTCTTGGTTCTAATCTAAGAACACTAGTTATGTCCTCACGCATCGGGGGAGTAGAAGACGCTAAATTAGTTCCTATTTATACTTTTGGAGATTTATCAAAACTTAAATTAAAATAATACTTGTGAATGGAGGACATTTCGATGTCCTCTATTTTTAATAAACTGGAGAAAAAATGTTAAAGTACATTATTAAGAGAATTGTTCAGGCAGTTCCACTGCTTATAGTCATCACGATAATTTGTTTTATTTTAATAAATCTAACTCCATATGACGCAGTAGATGCAATAACAACACCAGATATGTCTAAGGCTGAAATTGAAGCAAGAAGAGAAGAATATGGATTAAATGATTCGATAATTGTTCAGTACATAAGATGGTTTAAAAACTTTATTAGAGGTGATTTTGGATATTCTTTGCTATCACATACAAGTATAAAGTATGATCTCATGATTAGAATACCAGCTACCATTATGCTGATACTGCCCTCATATTTAACAGCTTATCTATTATCGATAATTCTGGGGCTTATAGCGGGAAGTAATAAGAATAGATGGCAGGATAAACTAATTGATGGAATGTGTTCGATAGGTATCGCGATGCCTACTTTTTGGTTTGCGATGATTATCATGTATGTTCTAGGTCACAAATTAAAATTATTTCCTCTTATGGGAATGCATTCCATAGGTCTTGAGGATTCATTTTTAGATTTTATGAGCCATTTTGCTATGCCTTATCTTGTTTTAACGGTTGCTTTTCTTCCTGATCTTACAAGGTATGTTAGAAGCTCGACTATAGGTGAGTTCAAAGAAGATTATGTAATTGTACAGAAAGCTCTTGGGGCGAAAAAATTTGAAATTTTAATTAGGCATGTAAGTAAAAATGTTTTAATTCCGTTAATAACAAAACTTGGTATGGCACTCCCGATGTTAATAACAGGAGCTGTAATTACAGAAACAATATTTAACTGGCCGGGGATAGGGTCGTATTTTGTCAAAGCGGTTACGTCGATGGACTATCCAATTGTTATGAATATCCTTGTCTTGTCTGGTACCCTAGTTATATTGGGGAATCTAGTATCGGATATTTTATATTTCCTCACAGATCCTAGGATAAAAAGGAGTAAATAGGAATAGATTATGAATAAAAATAGAAGACTCGAAAACGTCAAATATGAATTTATGCATAATTATCAGGTAATATTTTCCATAATATTTCTTATAATAATAATGCTTGTCAGTGTATTTGTTGTTTTTATTGATATAGACCCAGATGAAATCGATGTTAAAAACAAACTTGAAAAACCTTCATCTGAGCACATATTTGGAACTGATGAGCTGGGCAGAGATTATTTTATGAGGATACTGTATGGTGGGAGAATTTCACTTATAGTTGGTATACTTGCGATGATTACTTCAATACTTATAGGAGTGACAGTCGGTATGATATCTGGTTATTATGGCAATTATATTGATAGTATACTAATGCGAACAGTAGATGTCTTTTCTGCAATACCGTGGATTATAATGGTGACTGTATTTGGACTTATATTTAAAAGAGGAATAATTTCTATAATAATTGTTATAGGTCTTTTTAGTTGGATGGGAATAGCTAGAATAGTTAGGTCAGAGGTTATGTCTGTAAAAGAGAGGGATTATGTTCAGTACGCGAAATTTATAGGCGTAAAATCATCTACAATTATGTTTAAACATATCTTACCTCCTGTTTTACCAACAATAATTACAGCATCTACCGCAGCAATAGCAAGTTCTATTATGGTAGAAAGTGCTCTTAGTTTTTTAGGATTAGGAGTAGCAGAACCAATGTCTAGTTGGGGAAGCCTTTTGCAGAGTTCACAAAAATATTTGCAAAAAGCACCTTATATGGCTATTGTCCCTGGAATACTTATTATACTTACTGTGTACTCATTTAATAAGTTAGGCGATTTAGCTAGAGTTTTTGTAGAGCCTAGAGTTGTGTTTGGTGATAAAAATGAATAGTGAGAAAATTTTAGAAGTTCACAATTTAAAAACGGTTTTTAAAAGTAGAGATTACAGAGTGGAAGCTGTTAGAGGTGTTGATTTTTCAGTTGAAAAGGGTGATATACTTGGGATTGTTGGTGAGTCCGGAAGTGGAAAATCAGTAACGATGAAATCCGTTCTTGGTATTTTGCCTGAAAATGCCGATATAAGTGCTGACAAAATACTATTTAATAACAAAAATTTAATTGAGATTGACGCTGAAAGCTATCGAAAATTAAGAGGAAAAGAAATGACCATGATTTTCCAAGATCCGTTGACTGCTCTAAATCCTTTGTTGAAAATAGGAAAACAATTGGAGGAGGTTATTCTACGGCACAATAAGATATCGAAAAGAGAGGCTAAAAAATATGCCATTGAGATGCTTACAAAAGTTGGTATTACTGCACCAGAAGAGCGGCTTAGACAATATCCGCATGAATTTTCAGGTGGAATGCGTCAAAGAGTGTTAATAGCAATGGCTTTATCTTGTAATCCTCAGCTTTTAATTGCTGATGAGCCCACAACCGCACTTGATGTTACTATACAAGCGCAAATACTTGATCTACTCAAAGAACTGCAAGATGAATATAAAACCTCAATTGTGCTGATAACTCATGATATGGGTGTTGTTGCGACTATATGCAATAAAATAGCAATAATGTATGGGGGCATGATTATGGAAAAAGGCACAGTCGATGAAATATTCTATCGTCCAAAACATCCATATACCAAAGCGCTTCTTAAAGCAATCCCGTCCTTAGATTTAAAAGAAGGGGAGAGACTTCAGTCAATACCTGGTAGACCTCCGTCGCTGATAAATCCAAAAAAATGTTGTCCATTTGCTGAAAGATGTAAAATAGCTCAAAAAAAATGCTTTGAAGATATACCCACTTATAAAAAGCACTCAGATAGTCACTACTCCATGTGCTTTTTTACAGGAGATAGTCAAAATGAATAAAGATATACTTATTTCAGTTAGAAATTTAAAAAAATATTTTGCTGTTAAGAAAAAGATAGGTAGGAAGGCACAGTATGTAAAAGCAGTTGACGGTGTCGATTTGGATATTATAAAAGGTGAAACTTTTGGTCTTGTGGGGGAGTCTGGCTGCGGAAAATCCACACTAGGTAAGACAATCATCAAGATGCATGATGCAACAAGTGGGAGTATCCTATATAAAGGCGAAGATATCACTTTTGCAAAGCCTGATCAGCTAAAAGAAATACAAAATAAAATGCAGATTATATTTCAGGACCCTTATTCGTCATTTAATCCATTTTGGAATGTAGAAGAGATACTCAGTGAACCTCTTAAACAAACTGAAATTAGTATAAAAGAAAGAAAAGAGAGAATAAGGTATCTCTTAGATAGGGTTGGAATGAAAAGCGAAGATATGATGAAATTTCCTTATGAGTTTTCGGGTGGTCAAAGACAAAGAATAGGTATAGCAAGGGCACTTACTGTTAATCCAGAATTCATTATGTGTGATGAACCTATTGCGGCACTTGATGTATCAATACAAGCTCAAGTAGTAAATATGCTTGAAGATTTACAGAAAGAATTTGGACTTACCTATATTTTTGCGGCTCATGATTTATCCATGATGAAATACATAAGTAGTAGAATAGGGGTTATGTATTTGGGGAATTTAGTTGAAATATCAAATAGCTACGAATTGTATGATAATCCAAGACATCCCTATACAAGGGCACTTCTTTCTGCTATACCACTTGCGGACCCCAAAAAAGCTAGAGAAAGCAAGAGAATAGAATTAAAAGGTGAGCTTCCAAATCCTCTAAATGTACCTAAGGGCTGTAGTTTTGAACCTAGATGTCCTATTAAGAAAGAAATATGTTCAAGAGAAACACCTAAACTCAAAGAAATTTCTAATGGGCATATGGTTTCCTGTCACTGTGTATAGCTCAAAAATAACTGTTATGAATTATTGGAACGAAAAAGAGATAAAAAATATAATTTTAAATGAATTTAATTTAATAATAAAAGATAACAAATCTTTAAAGGTGAAAGATTTGATAGATTTTCACGCTAAGAATAAATACCTATATTTTTGTTATGACCAAAAGACAAAGGATATACTTGGCAGAGTGGTTGCGAATAAAACTAAGGATATCAAGGATACTTACAATGATTATTACGTAAGTTTAAAACTACTTTTTGAGAAGAATGCAAATAGTAAAAATATTCTAAATTCAATTTTACACATGTATGGTTATTTTAAGAGAGATATAACAGATAAAGAAAAGAAAGAATTCTTTGAACTTGTTGAAAGATATAAAAATATGACAGATAACCTTTTTGAAATACTAAAGAAGATAGAGAATTTTGCTGTCAAATATGATAAGAAATATATAGCAAAGCAGACAATATTGACGATAACAAAGAATAAAAGCAGTATTTAAATACTGCTTTTTTACATAAACATAAGAGCTCTGGCTATTTCATAAAAATCATCACTTTTATAAGATAATGTTCTTGAATCTACCACCTTTGCACCTGGGTAAAAACTGGCTCTGTGATAATCTCCAATCCTCTTATATTGAAGTTCAATTTCAAAAGTTTCAGGCAAGTTTATAGGATATTCTTCTTTTGGCATTTTTAGTGCATGTTTTACCATCTGATATATTAACTTAGTACTTTTAGTAGGATGAATGGAATAGCTTGAAGAACCGATTCCTTCCTGAGTTACAACGGTTTGTATTTTGTCACTAAATTCTTTTGCTTCTTGACAGATTCCTCTATCACCACTTATTGCGATAACAGGAACCCCGTGATAATAGCTCAGATATGTATTAATAAGGAACTCGCTTGCTATCTCGCCATTTATCAGGATTTTTTGGTAGGTTCCCGAAGAAAAAGTATGTGCAAGCGGATTTGTTGTCGTGTAAGCGGCGGAGTGATAGCCAATATATATAACACCATCAAAACTTTCATTTAGCGTTTCCATCATACTCATAGGGGAATTTGCCCAACCTCTTACAAATTTAACGGATTCGGGCATTTGTCTAACATTCATATTTCTAGCTGAAGAGTGAGCGTCTCTCAGTACTACTTCTGCACCCATTTCTACAGCTGCTTCGCATGCTGCTTTTGCTTCAAGAGTCATCTGTTCGGCATAGTATTTGCCTCTTAGATGCTCGTGATCTGCCTCGTCCCAGTTACTAATACCTGCAACGCCTTCAATATCAGCACTAATAAATATCTTCATACTATTAACTCCTTTCGTTTAAGTTTATCCCAATAAAATTATATCTATTACTTTTCGCAACGTCAATTTACATTTTATACTTTAATGACCTTATTTTTTATATCCACAAAACGATAAACTTTCATTCACTAGAACATCAAGTGCATCTATTGTTTTACTCTTTAAATTGCTGTTCAGCTCAATTAGACTTAGCTCGGTGCAAGCAATTATACCAACTGTTTTTTCACTGCATTTTTTTTCAATTATTTCGTTGAATAAACTGCTTTCTAGATTATTTGTTTTTTTTATGTTGTATATTATTTCCATAATATCTTTTTTGAATTCATCTTCTAACTCAACGATTTCAATTCCGTGTTTTTGAGCGTAATTATGATATACTCCAGAGTTGTACGTACCAGTTGTTGAAAACAGGCAAGCACTTTTATAACCTAAATTTTTTATTTGTTTTATTGTATGATCAACCATATTGATAACTGGTATATCTGTAAAATCATTAAAGTAATCATAAAAGTAGTGAGCAGTATTACAAGGTATCGCAATAGCTTGTACATCTGTTTTATTAAGTAGCTCAAAGTCCTTTCTTATTTCTTCCAAAAACAAATCTTTTTTATTATTCTCTATACAATAGGTTCTATCCGGCATAGTTGAGTGATTCAAAACTATAATATTGATATGTTCATTATCTGAAGTAGCAGGTGTATTTAATATTATTCTCTTGTAGAATTCTACTGTTGCCATTGGTCCCATACCACCAATAATAGCTAGTTTATACATTTTTTCTCCTTTTAGACATTTAATAATGATATTTTACAATGGATTTAGAAAATACTCAAAATCTTTTTCAATTTATAAAATATGTTATAATTTTTACACGAGGAAAAAGTAGAAATGTTGAGGTATTATTAATGAAATCAAAAGTAGTAGAAGTATCATCAGAGTTTCCCGTTTCTAAAAAAGTTGTTTTTAGTAAACTTACTAAATTTAAAACCTTGAGTTATATAACAGACCCTTATGCCAGTTTTAAGCCTATAGATGGAGATGAAGAATTAACATGGGAAGCTGGCAAGACATTTAATTTTAAAGTTAAAATTTTTAAATGTATTCCTTTTGGTAAACACACAATTAGAGTTATTAAATTTTCAAAAGAGGAATCGTATATATATACCAATGAAAAAAACACTTATGTACCGATATGGAATCATTCCATATTTTTAGAAGAACTAGATGACAATAGAACTAAATATACAGATAGAGTAGAAATATACGCCGGATGGAAAACTAATATTGTCTATATGTGGGCAAAGCTGTTTTATTCTCATCGACAGAAGAAATGGTTAAATCTTTTAAAAGGAGATAGTCAAGTGAATAAATGAAAAATCTCACAATTTAGTTTGAACGTACAGTATGATATAATCAAGTAAAAAAAGGAGAGAATAGTGAAAGTATTAATAGCATATTCATCAAAAACTGGGAATACTAAAAAGCTCTGTTACGGAGTTTATAAAAAGCTAAAAGAAAAATATGATGTCGATATATGTACAGTAAAAGAGTTAGGAGATACTGATTCATATGATATTGTAGTACCTGGTTTTTGGGTAGACAAAGGTACAGCAAATAAAGAAGCCAAGAAATTTATAACTCGTATAAAGAATAAAAAAGTTGCCTTAATGGGGACACTTGGAGCTAGCCCGGATGGCGAACATGGTGACAAAGTAAGGGTTAATGTAGAAAAATTGGTGGATGAAAGCAACGAATACTTAGGAGTTTTTCTATCAAGGGGAAAAGTGAATCCGAAACTCACGAAAAGAATTAAATTTCTTCCGCTTTCTAGTGAGATAAGACAAAAAATGTATGATTCAAGTATTAATTCCAGGGAACCCAATGAGGAAGATATGGAAAATGGCTTTAAATTTATAAGTGATATAGTTGAAAAATATAGCAATTAATATTAACGAATTATAGAATCGGCTTTTATGCCGATTTTTATTTTTAGAACTTATTATCAGGGTATAAAATTCAAGGTATATTTGAATTTTATTTACATTATTCACATATTTTTAAGGAAATTAAATTCACCTTATTAATTGAGATATCAAGAATATAGTGTTAAAATAATAGTTGAGAATTTATTGGATTAAGTTGTATAACTGACATAGTAAATAAGATTTAAACCAGGGGAGGAAAAGATGATAAAGAAAATTTATGAAGAACTAAAACAGCAAAATAAAAAGACTTTAAGCTACTTTACCAATCAACTTATGACAGTTAGGGCTGGTAGGGCTAATCCGGCAATTTTAGATAATATTTTTGTTGAATATTATGGTACACCGACTTCTTTAAAACAATTAGCTAGTATATCAACACCTGAATCTAGACTTATTGTGATATCACCGTATGATAAAAATTCGATAGAGGATATTGAAAAGGCAATTTTAAAGTCGGATTTAGGACTAAATCCTAGTAACGATGGAAAAGTTGTAAGACTTCAAATTCCTATGTTAACTGAAGAAAACAGAAAGGATCTTACTAAAGTGGTTAAAAAATACTCTGAAGAGGCTAAAATAGCTCTTAGAAATGAAAGAAGACACGCTATTACACTTTTAAAGGACTTAGAAAAAGACAGTGAAATTACAGAAGATGATTTAACTAAAGCAGAAAAGAAAGTTCAAGAAATCATAGATGATTCAAGTAAAAAAGTTGATAATATTCTGGATGAAAAAATAAATGAGATAATGGAAGTTTAATGGATATAAAGCATTTAGCGATAATTATGGACGGAAATGGCAGGTGGGCTACAAAGAGAAATCTTAGTAGGAATAAGGGCCACTTCGCCGGTGTCGAAACAGTAAGAAAAATCATAAGACACGCAAAGAAAATGAGGATAGAGTATTTAACTTTATATGCTTTTTCTACCGAAAATTTTAAAAGACCTAAACTTGAAGTTTCGGGTCTTATGAATTTAGTTAAAATCTTCTTTAACAATGACATAAATGAACTGAATAAACAAGGTGTTAAAGTAAGAATCTTAGGCAATAAAGATTTATTTAGTAAATCTATTAAAACACTCATAACTAAAGCAGAAGAAATAACTCAAAATAATACAGAACTAAATGTTAATTTTGCTTTTGGTTATGGATCTAGACAAGAGATATTAAACGCTGTAAATAACCTAATAAAAAAAAGAACTTCAGAAGTTGATTTTGAAGAGTTTGAGAGTGAACTATACACGTCAAATATTCCCGAAGTAGATCTTTTAATAAGAACAGGAGGAGAAAAGAGAATTAGCAATTTTCTTCTATATCAAATAGCGTATAGTGAACTATATTTTAGCGATGTTTTATGGCCGGATTTTACAGAAGACGATTTTGACGAAGCGATAGAGGATTATAATAAAAGGAAACGAAGATTTGGAGGTTTATAGTGCTGAAACGATTTTATAGTTCCGTTGTAGCTGCAATTATATTTGGGCTGTTTATTCTAATAGGAGGAATTCCTCTTAGAATAGCAATCGCAGTCCTTGCTATGGTTGGAATGATTGAGTTTAAAAGAGCAATTGGAAGTGAATATGGTATCGATACTGTTTTAAGCGCTATTATTGTTTCAGTTATGTTCAATGTTTCTATGAATATATCCCTTTCACTAGTGTTGGTTTATATTATTATTACTTTTATTATTAATATTTACTTTCCAAAACTCAGCATCTCTATTTCATTCGCAAATATAGCGGCATTTGTGTATGTGTCAATTCCTTTTTTAATGATATATAGAACGATGGCTTTTTCTTCATTTGACAACCTATTTCTACTTATTTTCTTTGTCCCATGGTCAAGTGATATTGCAGCCTATTTTACTGGCTCGTATTTAGGTAGTAAAAAGCTATTTGAAAGAATATCCCCTAATAAAACATTAGAAGGAGCTATAGGTGGTCTCTTAGCTGCAGTAGCTGTTTCTGTTACTATTAAATATTTATTTATAAGTGGTATAACTATTTTTGATTCGATAGTCATTGGTTTATTTGGTGGTGTACTTGCTCAGTATGGAGATCTCATTGCATCAATGATAAAGAGAAATTTCAACGTATCGGATTATGGAAGTATTCTTCCCGGTCATGGAGGAATAATGGATAGATTTGACAGTGTAATAGTAGTAGGTACATTTATCTACCTTTACTTTGGGATAGCATAATGAAAAAAAATGAACTAGCAATACTTGGTGCTAGCGGTTCGATAGGAAAACAGTCATTAGATATACTGAGAACATTAGAACATGATTTCAAATTAAAGTACTTTAGTGTGCACAGAAATTTGGATGTTTTATACAGTACGATAGAAGAATTTTCACCTGATTTTGCAATCGTAACAGATATTGACACCTACAATAAAACTTCTGGTGAACATCTAGGGACTCCGATATATTCAAAGGATGATTTTTATAAATTAATAGACGAAACAGAAGTGGATGTACTTTTGAACGCCTTATATGGAATGTCTGGTCTTATTCCGACATATCTTACTGTTAAAAACGGAAGAAAACTTGCACTGGCAAATAAAGAAAGTCTAGTTTCTGCAGGTGAATTAATAACTAGCATATCGAAAAAAAATGATGCTAAGATATTTCCTGTCGATTCAGAGCATAGTGCTATATGGCAGTGTATTGGAAAAAATGGCAAAGAAAATATCGAAAAACTTATACTTACTGCGTCTGGGGGACCTTTTAGGACACTCACGAAAGAGGAGATAAGTCATAAAAAAGCGAAAGAGGCTCTTAAGCACCCAAACTGGGAAATGGGAGCTAAGATAACGATAGACTCTTCAACTATGGTAAATAAGGCGATAGAAAAGATAGAAGCCAAATGGCTTTTTGACATTGATGATATAGATATAGTAGTTCATCCTCAGAGCATAATTCATTCGATGATTCAGTTCGTTGATAGCTCTATTCTTGCGCAAATGGGACTTCCTGATATGAGAGTTCCTATTGCTTATGCTATTTTTGAGGAAGACAGAAAGTATACAAATTGGGAGAGGATTGATTTTTCGAAATTAAATAAGCTTACATTTGAAAAACCAGATTATGAAAAATTTCCTGGACTCAAGCTAGGAGAACTAGCACTTAAATCAGGTGGTAGCATGCCGCTTGTTTTTAATACTGTAAATGAAATAATGGTTGAAAAATATCTAAAGGATTTGATTTCATTTTATGATATTACAGATAAGACTTTTGATGTAATGCAAAAGCACAGTATTGTAAAGAAACCTAGTATAGAAGAACTTTTAGATATTGAAGACGAACTTAGAAAGAGGTATAAATTTTGATGAAATTATTAACGTTTATAATAGTATTTAACATAATTGTTTTTATTCATGAATTAGGACATTTCCTTGTCGCTAAGAAAAATAAAATATTAGTTCATGAGTTTTCTCTTGGAATGGGACCTGCCATATTGAAGAAGAAATATGGAGACACTCTATATGCTTTTAGGGCGCTACCAATAGGTGGTTATGTAAAAATGGAAGGAGAAGATGACGAGAGTGATCTAGAGAATTCATTTAATAATAAAAGCCCTTGGGCGAGACTTAGTGTAATTTTTGCAGGACCTTTTATGAATTTTTTACTGACAATAGTAATTTTCATTTTACTCTTTACATTTATAGGTGTTCCTGATAATTCAATAGGAAGCTTAGTTGAAAATTATCCGGCAGAGCAGTCGGGACTTGAAGCAGGCGATAAAATTATATCTGTTAATGGTATAAGAACTGATTCTTGGAAAGAAAGCAGTAAAGTTATATCTGGCTCTGGAGAAAGTGTTGAAATAAAAGTTCTAAGAGGAGATAAAGAATTATCATTTAATATCGACACAAAGGGAGAAGAAGGTTCAAAAGTAATAGGAATATACAGAGGAAGCAGTAAAAATTTCTTTAAGGCAATTCCGTATGCATTTTCCTTGTTCTTTGAGATGATAGGTGCGATGTTTCAGTTCTTTAAAACATTAATTCTTGGAAAAGTGAAATCTGCAGATGTAGCTGGACCAGTAGGATTATATGTAATTATTGGACAGGCGGCAGAGTCAGGTATTTCCGCAGTTCTCTATTTAATGGCTTACATCTCGCTTAATTTAGGGGTAATAAATCTTCTTCCCATTCCAGCGCTAGACGGTGGAAGAATACTGTTTATTATTATTGAGATTATTAGGGGTAAGCCTGTTTCAAAAGAGAGAGAAGGTCTTGTTCACGCAATAGGTTTTATGCTGCTAATAGCTCTTATTATTCTGATAACGTACAACGATATTGCTAAATTATTTTAGGTGAAAAGATGAAAAGAGAAGTAAAAATAGGAAATAGAGTTATAGGAGGAGATCATCCTATACTTATACAGTCTATGACATCGACAAAAACTGAAGATAGAAAGTCTACATATGAGCAGATAAAAGCACTACAAATAGCCGGATGTGAAGCAGTTAGAGTTACTGCCAACAACTTAGAAGCTTGTAAGGCAATTTCTTATTACAAAGAAAAATTTGACATTCCAATTATTGCTGATATACATTTTTCACATTCTCTAGCAGTAGAGGCTATAAAGGCAGGAGCTGATAAAATCAGAATAAATCCAGGAAATATTTCAACTGCAAAATTAAACGAAATAATCGAAACTGCTCAAAAATACAATATTGCCATAAGAATAGGAATTAATTCGGGCAGTGTTGAACGTGAGTTTTTAGACAAATACGGCGTCTCAAAAGAGGCTATGTATGAGAGCATGAAAAAATATGTTTCATATTTTGAAAATAAGGGATTTAATAACATAGTTTTATCGGCGAAATCAAGTGATGTAAGACTGAATATCGAAGTGAATAGACTTATTAGTGAACGTTTCGACTATCCAATACACCTTGGAGTTACAGAGGCTGGGGTTTACGAAGATGCGATAATAAAGAGCGCAGTTGGAATCGGTTCTCTATTAGCAGACGGAATAGGAGATACTATAAGAGTTTCGGTGACAGGAGATCCGGTTAAGGAAATCCCTATTGCCAAAAAAATACTTCAAGTATTAGGACTTAGAAGTGGAGTAGATATAGTAAGTTGTCCTACATGTGGAAGATGTGAATATTCACTTGAAGAAGTAGCTCTAAAGGTAAGAAAAGCGACGAATAATCTTGATAAAAACATAAAAATAGCGGTTATGGGATGTGCGGTTAATGGACCTGGTGAGGCGAAAGAAGCTGATATAGGAATTGCTGGCACAAAATCAGGAGCAATGTTATTTAAAAAAGGAAAAAAAATTAAGAATGTCAGTAGTGGTGAATTAATTGATGAACTATTAGAGGTTATAGAGGAGTATAAATGAGTGTTAAAGACAATATTGATAATTTAAAGACTAGTACTGAACTTGAGGTAGAAGATGAGCTAAAGAGTATCTTGAGTGAGATAGAGAACAGACTTGAAAATACGAAAAAAACGAAAACAACTGGAAAAAAATATTTAAATCAGATAAAAAATAAAAATAAAAAAATAACTGAAGTAATTGACGAAATAGGTAAATTAGTTATAACTTCTGGAGAAATAATTTCGATTGATAATAGAAAGTATCGCGATAAGAATAATTTTAATATAACCTTATATGATGGAGAATGCGCGATAGGGATATTAGCTAAAAATTTATTTGACAGAGAAGTAGATTATCTATCTGATTACTTAAAAAAAGGTAATTATGTATTAGTACAAGGTCGTATTGTATACGATGATTATTTGAGAGAAAATGTACTTTTACTTAAAAACATAAATCTTATTGATCGCCCTAAAATATCAGAAGACCCATATCCTGAAAAAAGGGTAGAGTTAAACGTGCAGACAAATATGAGTGAGATGGATGGTATTTTTAGCACAAGTGAACTCTATACCAGAATAAAAAATCTAGGGATGAGAGCGGTAGCTGTTAATGATAACTCAAGCTTTCATTCAATTCCGGAAATGTACAATTTAATAAAAGAAGACATTAAAAAGAAAAAAAAGAAACCAGAAAAATACGAGAAACTAGAAATACCTAAAGTAGTATATGGATATCAAGCTAACTTATATGATGACACTTTTTTGCCAGTGAATGTTTCTGAAAATTTTGATTTTTCGGGAGAATTTGTCGCTTTTGATATTGAGACTACGGGGCTTAGAAATTATCATGACCATATTATAGAAATAGCGGCTGTTAGAATTAATAATTTTGCTGTTACAGAGTCTTTTAGCACATTTGTTGCAACAAAAAAAACGCTTTCGGATTTTACGAAGGATTTAACAGGAATAACGGATAGGGATCTTATAGGAGCTCCATCAATAGAAAAAGCGATAAAGATGTTTTTGGACTTTGCAGGGGATAATATTCTAGTAGCTCATAATGCGAGTTTTGACTGTGGATTCATAAGAGAGATATCAAATAAATTTGGTTACGAGTTTAACAATGAGTATATTGATACACTTGCTCTATCAAGACTTTTGATGAAAAATATGAAGCGCCATAGACTTAATCAAGTTGCTAAGAAGCTTAAAATAAAGCAGGAGCAACATCACAGGGCTTTAGATGATACTATTGTTTGTGCTAAAATTTTCATTCGATTTTTAATAATGTTAAAAATGGAAAAAATAACCACAGTAGATGGAATAAACAAGCTTGCTGACAGGGACTATTATCTCAATTATTCAAGAAGTTTTCCGGTAAATATTTTTCCAAAGGACACCGATGGACTAAAATTATTATATAAGGTGGTTTCTGAAGCGAACTTGGAATATATTAGAAGCAAAAAAGTCTATTTTCCGCTGTCTAAACTTGAATCTCTGGAAGAATCAGATAGAAAAAAAATCATGATTGGTTGTGGAGGCGCATTTGGAGAACTTGCAGATGCGATTAATATTGGTTTAGATAAAAAAAGTATAAACAGAATTGCAAGCAGGTATGATTATTTTGAAATTCAACCTATTGGAAACTATGGTCATTTTTTTGATAAAAATGCTCCCATTGATAAAAAAATAGTGATTAGATTACATGAAAAAATAATTGCTCTTGCAAAAGAGATGGATAAGATAGTAGTGGCAACATCTAGTGTTAAATATCTAGATAAAAAGGATTATGTATTTAGAAATATACTTAGAGATGGTCAAAATAAAAATCTTTCTTTAGAAGCGAAAGCGAACTATTATTTTAGAACAACATCAGAAATGCTGGCGGAGTTTGAGCATTTGGGTACTTCTGCCTATGATTATGTAGTAGTAAACACAAATAAAATAGCAGATATGCAGGATGAGATAACGCCTATACCAGAAGGTAAACATCCACCTTTTATAGAAGGCAGCGATGAGAGACTTAGAAATGCTTGTATAAATAGAATAAAAGAACAATACGGTGAAACCCCTGACAAGATAATTACCGATCGAATTGAATTTGAGCTTGATTCCATCATAAATAATGGATATGGAATGCTATATATAGCATCTCAGATAATGACTAAAGAGTCAGAAAAAAGAAAGTATATAGTTGGCTCAAGAGGAAGCGTTGGATCATCATTTGCGGCAAATATGGCAGGAATCTCAGAGGTTAATCCACTTCCTCCACATTATTATTGCTCTAAGTGTTATTACTGTGAATTCACAGATACTTTAAAAAATAAAAATGGTTTTGATATGCCCGATAAAGATTGTCCCAACTGTGGAACTCTATTAAATAAAGATGGATTTAATATACCCTTTGAATCATTTATGGGATTTGATGGTAAGAAAGAGCCGGACATAGATCTTAATTTTTCAGGTAGAATACAGGGAGATATGATTAAGTTCACTGAAGAAATATTTGGTGAGGAATATGTGTTTAGGAGTGGAACTGTTACTACAATAGCAGATAAAACAGCTTTTGGATATGTTAAGAAATATTCAGAAAAGCTAGAAGTTCCTCTTAGTAAAAGGAATATAGAGGCGTATTCAAATAAAATAATGGGAGTAAAGAGAAGCACAGGACAGCATCCAGGAGGCACAATAGTTATTCCCAATAATAATGAGGTTTTTGATTTTACTCCTATAAACTATCCAGCAAACGACCCGAGTACCGATTCAATAACTACTCACTTTGATTACAATTTATTAAAAGGAAAACTTTTAAAATTAGATATTTTGTCACATAGGGTTCCGACATTTCTTCACGATTTACAAATAAGTACGGGAGTTGATCCTAAGACAATAAGACTAGATGATGAGGAAGTATTATCACTTTTCTCGTCTTCGGATGCTCTTAAACTGAATGATCATCGATATAAGATTTCAAAGGGAACCCTTGGGATTCCAGAATTTGGAACTGGTTTTGTTATGGGTATTCTTGATACTGTAAATCCTAAAACCCTTGAAGACCTAATCAATATATCAGGTCTTTCGCATGGAATAAATGTTTGGACTAATAATGCTGAAGATCTCGTTAAAAATAATGTTGTTAAATTCAGTGAGGTTATATCGACGAGGGAACAGGTAATGCTGTATGCAATAGAAAAAGGAATATCAGAAGATATTGCTTTTGCACTGATGGAAAAAGTAAAAAAAGGAAAGAATTTATCTAAAGAAGAGATAAGAATAATGAAGGAACATGATATTGCTGATTGGTATATCGATTCTTGCAACAAAATACAATATATGTTCCCAAGAGCTCATGCTATTGCATATGTACTTGTTAGCTTTAGAATTGCTTATTATAAACTTAACTATCCATGTGAATATTATGCAACTTACCTGTCAGAAAAAATAACGAATTTTGATCCAAATATAATGCTCAGGGGAATAGATAAGGTATACAGTCATTTAGAAGATGGACTTGAAAAATATGCTACCAAGAAGGAACAATCTGTATATTCTTTATCAAGACTGATATACGAACTATATTCTAGAGGGATTGAGTTTTTACCGATAGATTTATACAAATCCGACGGAAATGATTTTATCTGTGAAAACGGAAAAATTAGACCACCACTTAGAGCGGTTGCAGGTTTAAGTGAACAGGTTGCAGAAAATATTGTTGCAACAAGAGACGAAGGATATCTATCAATAGAAGACCTTCAAAAAAAGACAAAACTAAATTCAGCAACAATTGAGGCTATGAAAGAAGAAGGATGTTTAGATCATCTTAACGAAACAAATCAAATAGATATACTTTCATTTATGTAAAAGTAATTTAGACTTAAAACTTGTATTTATTTCATTGATGTGATACAATGCATGTGTGTTATATTTGCTTATTAAGGAGTGGGGATCCCACTCTTTAATTTATGAAAGGAGAGAAAAATTTGAAAGGTGTTTCAGAGATTGTGAAGAACATAGTTGATCCTTTCCTTAAACAAAACGATTATTATTTATATGATATTGAATTTGTCAAAGAAGGAAGAGAACGATTTTTAAGGGTGTTTATTGATTCAGAGGATTCAATTACTCTTGAAGACTGTGAAAAAGTGAGTAATTATTTGAGTTCAGAGCTTGATAGACTAGACCCTATACAGGAAAGTTATTATCTTGAGGTAAGCTCTCCAGGTATTGAAAGGGTTTTTAAATCGGATAGTGATTATAAAAAATATGTAGGGGATAGAATTCAACTGAATTTATATACTTTATTTGAAGGACAGAAAATAATTACTGGGAAACTAGTAGAGAAAAATGATGATTTTGTAAAATTGATAGATGATACGTCGGAAGAAAAGTTGGAAATTCCAACAAAGATTATTGCAATGGCAAAGAATATTTTTGAATTATGAGGTAAAAATGGAAGATATAGTTAAGGTAATAAGGGAAATAGCTAGACAGAAAGAAATTTCAGAATCTGTATTATTTGATTCACTAGAAGTGGCGCTTCTTACTGCTTATAAAAAGAACTTTGGAACGAATAGAAAAGCTAAAATTAATATAGACAGGGATACTGGTGAAATAAAAGTATTTACTATGTACACTGTTGTAGAGGAAGTTGAAAATCCTCAATCGGAAATTAGTCTTAAAGAAGCTAAAGAAAAAAATAAAAGCTATGAAATTGGTGATGAGCTTGAGATATTAGAAACACCGAAGGACTTTGGTAGAATTAGTGCTATTGCGGCTAAACAAGTTGTTATTCAGAGAATTAGAGAGGCTGAGAGAAAAACGATATACAATGAATACAAGAGTAGAGAACATGAACTGTTGTATTCAAGAGTTCAGCGAATAAGTGGGGGAAACGTTTATTTTAATTTAGGTAAAACAGAAGCAGTACTTCCTCCTTCTGAACAGACTGTAGGTGAGAAATACAGACTTGGTGATAGGATAAGAACATATATCACAAAAGTGAAAGAAAATACGAAATCTCCAGAGATTATTCTTTCTAGAACACATCCTGGACTTGTAAAAAGACTATTTGAATTAGAAGTTCCTGAAATATTGGAAGGAGATGTCATTATCAAAAATATAGCAAGAGATCCCGGCAGTAGAACTAAAATTGCAGTAATGGCAAACGCTCCAAATATTGATCCAGTGGGATCTTGTGTTGGTCATAAAGGAAGAAGGGTAAATGCTATAGTTGAAGAACTCTTTGGAGAAAAAATTGATATAATTCCATATAGTGAAGATATTACTGAATTTGTAAAAAATGCACTTAGTCCGTCAAAAGTAGTGAAAGTATTTAAGAAGGAAACGTCTATATTAGCTGTAGTACCTGATCATCAGCTTTCACTTGCAATCGGTAAAGAAGGACAAAATGCTAAATTAGCAGGTAAATTGACAGGAACTATGATTGACATAGTTACTGAGAGTGAATATGAGGATAAATATGAAAGTCAGGAAACTACCTCTTAGAAAGTGTATAGCTTGTAATGAACAATTTGATAAGAGAACTTTAATAAGGATAGTTAAGTCCAAAGATGGAGAAATAACAATAGACTTAACGGGTAAAAAAAATGGCAGAGGTGCGTATTTGTGTAAAAACAAAGATTGTCTTAAGTTGCTTAATGATAAAAAATTATTAAATAAAGTGTTCTCGGCAAAGATTGACGACAAAATATATGAAGAAATAGGTGAGATTATTGATGGGGACTAAAGTTCTAAGATTATTAGGTCTTACAGCCAAAATGAGAAAAGTTGCAGTAGGAACTTATCGCGTAGAACAGTTGGTGAGAAATAAAAAATGCAAGCTTATATTTCTATCAAAAGAGTCTAGTGAAAAAACAGCTGAATATTTTAAAAAAATAAATCCTGAGATAATTATAGTAAAAGATTATAGTAGTGCAGATTTGTGTTACTGGACGGCCTCTTGCAATAAACATGTGTTTTCAATATTGTCAAGAGAAATGGAGACAGCGATAATAAAGGAGGTAACTTCATGAATAAAATTAGAGTATATAAATTAGCAAAAGAGTGTGGGATTACGAGTAAAGAGTTAATTGTTAAATTAGCAGAAATGGGAATTGAAGTAACTAACCATATGAGTACTTTAACTGAAGACGAACACGCTTTAATTTTGAAAAAACTCGCATCTGAAAAAGATAAAAAGAAAAATAAAGCTAAGGAAGCTCCGGTTAAAAAAGCTTTGAAGAATAAAAGTAAGAAAAAGAAAGAGACAGGAAATAAAGAAAAAGAAGAAGTAAGTAATAAAAAACCTAAAACGTGGAAAAAACAGAAAAGAGGTACAAAAAGCCAATATAAAAAAGGCAAAACTACGGAGAAGGAAAGTGTAGAAGGAAAGGAAATAGGCATTGACAGTACTATTTCTATGTCAGAACTTGCCAATATACTTCAAATAACAACCAATGCTCTTATTATGAAGTTTATGCAAGAAGGTCAAATGAAGAACATAAACAGCAGTTTGACATACGATGAAGCTGCAGATATGGCACTTAACTTTGATGTGATACTAACCCAAAATAAGACACAAAATGAGAAACAACAGGAAATATTTGACTATAGTGACGATGAAAAAGATTTGAGCGAAAGAGCTCCAGTTGTAACAGTTATGGGTCATGTTGATCATGGTAAAACTTCTTTACTAGATGCAATTAGAAATACTCAGGTTACTAAAAAAGAAGCCGGAGGAATAACTCAGCACATAGGTGCTAGCGAGATTTATTATAACAATAAAAAAATAGTATTTTTAGACACACCTGGTCACGAAGCATTTACAACACTTCGTGCAAGAGGGGCGATGATAACCGATATTGCAATACTAGTTGTAGCGGCTGATGATGGTGTTAAACCACAGACTATAGAGGCTATTCATCATGCTAAAGATGCTGGAGTGCCTATGATTGTGGCAATTAACAAAATGGACAAGCCAGGCGTTAATCCTCAAAGGGTAAAACAAGAACTAACAGAGCATGAAGTATTAGTTGAAGACTGGGGTGGAGATGTAATTAGTGTTAACGTAAGTGCTCTAACCGGTGAGAATATTGAAGAATTAATGGAAATGATTTTACTTGTTTCTGAGATGTTAGAGCTAAAAGCTAATTCAAAAAGACTTGGTATAGGTACTATTATTGAAGCTAACTTAGACAAGACAATGGGAGCAACAGCAAGCGTTCTATTAGAAAAAGGAACTATGAAGGTAGGAGATTACTTTTTTGTAGGTTCAGCTTACGGAAAAGTTAGGACAATGATTAATTCGAAAGGCAAAAGAATTAAGAAAGCGGGTCCGTCTTCAGCGTTTAAAATTACTGGATTAAGTGACGTACCAATGGCAGGAGATAAAATTTATGTGACCGAAGATGATTCGATTGCAAAAGAGCATGCAGAAAAGAATGCTTTAGTTCAAAGAAAAGAAAAGCTTATGGGTACACAGAAAGTTGCCTCATTAGAAAATCTTTTTGATGGGTTAGATGAAAATTCTCCAAAAGAATTAAACGTAATAATTAGAACAGATGTTCACGGCTCGTTAGAAGCGATTGTATCATCTCTTGAAAAACTAAACACCGAAGAAGTAAGGGTTAATGTAGTTAAGTCACAAGTCGGAGCGATTACCGAGGCAGATATACTATTGGCTACTGCTTCTAAAGCTATCATTTTAGGATTTAATGTACGACCTAGTAATGCCATAGTGCAGATTAGTGAAAGAGAAAATGTTGAGATTAGAACATATAGAATTATCTATAACCTTATAAATGAAATAAAAGATGCTCTCTCTGGAATGCTTGATCCTACTGAAAAAGAAGAAGTTGAGGGAAGTATAGAAGTTAGAGATATATTCAAAATACCTGGAATAGGTACAATAGCAGGAGGTTATGTTCAAAAAGGAAAGATATCAAGATCGTCACTTGTAAGACTAATAAGAGATGGAATCGTAATATACGAAGGGAATGTTTCTTCCCTTAAGAGATTTAAAGATGATGCAAAAGTTGTTCAATCAGGTTTTGAATGTGGAATAGGACTTGAAAAGTTTAATGATGTTAAGGTGGGAGATATTATTGAAACATTCAATATTATTCAAGTAAAACGGAGTTTATAAGAATGAAGGATAAGAGAAAAAGGAAGCTCCAAGGAGAAATAAAAAAAATAATCGGCAATGCGATTCTCTTTGAAATGAAAGACCCGAGAATTCCTCCTATTGTTACAATAACAGATGTAGAGATAGCAGGAGATATGAAAAACGTTAATATCTATATTTCTTCCATAGGCTGTGAAAATCAAGATGAACTTGTTGGCCTATTGAATAAAGCTTCCGGTTTTTTTAGGATGAAGTTAGGAAAAGAGCTTAAAACATACAATACTCCTAAGCCTAATTTTATATATGATAATTCAATAGAGAAATCACTTGAAATGGATCAGTTTTTAAGGGAGTTAAATAAGAATGAATAAATATAAAGAAATATGGGAAAAAATAATTTCTTATAATTCATTTGTTATATTACCTCACGTTAAAAGCGATGGGGACGCTATAGGAAGTTCAATAGCTCTAAAACTTATACTTGAGAGTATCAATAAAAAGGCATATATATATCTAAAAGACAAAATACCCTATAATATATCTTCGTTTTTAAAATCTGAAGACATATCAAAAAACAAAAAATTTGATGTAGAAGCCGTTATAGCACTGGATTCCGGAGATATATCCAGACTTAGAGATAGGATAGATGATTTTAATGGGGTTGACTTTAATATTGATCATCATATAAGTAACGATAATTATGGTAAGCATAATCTTGTACTACCCGAAAAGTCTAGTACTGGCGAAATTATTTTTAATATTATTAAGAACAATAACATAAGGATAAGCAAAAGGGTTGCAGAATTTCTTTTCATTGCACTAGCTACAGATACGGGTAGGTTTATGTACAGTAATGTTTCAAGTGATTCCTTTGTAATGGCTAGTGAACTTCTCAAAGTTGGTATAGATTCAAGTTATATACTTAATAAGATATATTCTGAAAAACCAATTGAGAAAGCAAAACTAGAATCTCATGTAATAGAAAACTGTGAAATTTTATCAGACGGTAAACTGGCAGTTTTTGCCCTAACAAGAGAGATTCAGGATAGGTTTTGCTGCTATGACACAGAAGATATAGCAGAAAAACTGAGAGACTTAAGAGGAGTTATTGTATCCGCTCTGCTATATGAGTATAATTCACAAGTCAAACTTTCTTTAAGATCGAAAGACGATACTGTTGATGTATCAACTATTGCCATAAAGTTTGGTGGTGGTGGACATAAGCAGGCCTCAGGAGCTACCATTTCAGAGGATAATATTAATGAAGTATATAAAAAAGTAAAACTAGAATTAGAGAAGGTTTTAAAGTAAAATGTATTTAAGAATAGATGCGAATAAGCCTGTTGGAATTAGTTCAAATTCTTTTGCAAGAAAAGTTATGCATCTTGTCGGTGAAAAAAAAGTAGGGCATAGCGGGACTCTCGATCCTATGGCGAGCGGAGTCCTTAATTTATTTTTTGGAAATGCAACAAAATTTGTTAACAGGCTTAGTTCGGATAAAAAAACATATATCGCTGACTTAGAATTAAATAAATATTCAAATACTCTTGACAAATGGGGAGAAATAATATACATTGATTCGGTTAGTGTAAATGAAGAGGATATAATTGTTGCAATTAAAGAACTTGGCGAGAAAACAACTCAATTACCCCCTATGTTCTCTGCAAAGAAAATTAATGGTAAGAAATTATATGAATATGCCAGAGAAGGGAAATCTGTAGATAGGAAACCAAAAAGTATAAAAATTTATCAAAGTGATCTAATAAAATACGATAAAAACGATGCTTCAGCTAGAATTATGTTAACGTGTTCAAAAGGTACCTATGTGAGAACCTTTATAGATGATTTAGGGAAATTACTCGGTACACGAGCTATAATGACTTCGCTTACCAGAATCAATAATGATGATGTAGATATTAGCGCTACCTATACTTACAATGATATTAAAAATTTAATTGAAAATAATGATCGATCTTTTTTTAGACCCATTTATTGTTCGAAGCAAATATTTAGAGTGAGTATAAATGATGAACAATATTATAGAGCAATAACAGGTCAAAATAAATGTATAAATACTGAAATACAGGATATAGATAGAGTATTGGTATTCAATAGAGATTTTTTTGCTGGAACTGCTTATATAAAAGATAATAAGCTGTATTTTGATAAATTAATAAGGAAAGAAAATGCAAATAAGTGATTTTTCGCAATTGGATAAAAATTTTAAATACAGCCTGTCTATAGGAACTTTTGATGGTTTACACTTAGGACATATTAAAACTTTAAATAGATTGAAACAAGTTTCTAATGGGACAAAGACACTTGTTATTGCATTTATTAGTCCACCAAGATCTTACATAAACCATAAAAATCAAGATTTATTGACTACAAAGAGTGAAAAAGTTTTTTTGCTGGGTAATATAAATAATGACTACTATATGTTAATTAACTTTAATTCAACGATTAAAAGTATGAACCAAAAAGAGTTTTTAAATTATATAGGAGTAGATATTGAGAATTTAGTAGTTGGGAAAAATTTTAGATTTGGAAAGGGAAGACAAGATGTTTCTAATTTAAACTTAAATGTCGAAATGTGTGATTACGAAGTTGTGGATAATGAAATAGTGAGCTCGTCTTTAATTAGAAATTTAATATCTGATGGACATGTTGGTAGAGCTAATAGGATGATGGGAAGAAATTACTATATAGAAGCAAAACTTAAGCATATAAATGGCGTTGAAAAGTTTATTACCGAAGAACATAAATTGTTACCCCCTAGAGGAGTTTATTCTTTTTCTGTTTTTGAGAATGATAGGGTCGGACAATTGAGAATTGAAGACAATAAAATAATTAGTTTAGATAAAGAATATTTTGATTTTTTAGATAATGGGCTTATAAAGATAAGCTTAATCGGTGAAGGGAGATAGAGATGGATAAAAAGAGAGAAGTTTTAAAAAGACTTATAGAATTAAACAGTAAAATAAGAAGAGTGGTATTTTCACCACATGTTACTTCTAAATATTCTATTGGAACTAGACAAATGCAGACACTATTTAATTTGATTGATGAAGATCCAATGACAATGAGTCAAGCTGCAGCTATGATTAAAGTTTCCAATCAACAGATGACTAAAATAGTGAATACATTGGTTGAAAAGGGCTTCATTAAGAGAATATATGATCCAAAGAACAGAAGAATTGTTCTTATACAGATTACTTCAGCTGGTAAAAAGAATATTAATCAACTATATAATGATATATCAAGTTTCTTTACAGCTAGAGGTGTAATAATTGACGATAAGGATTTAGATGAATTTTTATACCACGTACAATTTGTAGAAGATTTCATTATTAGAATTCAAAGATATTTTTAAATAAAATATGTTTTTAATTTTAACTAAAATATGATATAATTACATTGCTTTTTGCTCAGCATATCGATTCTCCAACGTATGCTTAGCAAATTGCTTTTAAATAAAAAAAGGAGAGTATTTAATTATGACTAAAGAACAAAAACAAAAAATTATTGAAGAATATAAACTTCACGATGGAGACAATGGTTCTTCACAGGTTCAAATTGCGGTTTTGACATATAGGATAAACGAGATTAATGAACATTTGAAAAAACACCCTAAAGATTTCCATTCAAGAAGAGGTCTTCTAAAATTAGTAGGTAGAAGAAGAAACTTACTAAACTATGTTAAAAATAATGAACTTGAAGTTTACAGAGAATTGTTGTCAAGATTAAATTTAAGAAAATAAGATGGGAGAACCCATCTTTCTTAATTTAAAAAAGGAGGATTTATGCACGAAAAAGTTTACAGATTACCGTTTGAAGGATCAGAGATTGAGATACACGTAGGAAAGTTTTCTCTTTTGAGTGATTCTACAATACTTATTAGTTACAATGATACGCAGATAATGGTTCACGCAACTTCATCGTCTGCTAGAGATAATATTGATTTTTTCCCATTAAGTTGTGAATTTCAAGAAAAATTGTATAGTGTGGGAAGAATACCTGGGGGATATATTAAGAGAGAAGGTAGACCTTCTGAAAAATCTACATTAGCGTCAAGACTTATGGACAGACCGATAAGACCTTTATTCCCAGATTCATATAGAAACGATTTACAGATTGTTGCTCAGGTTATGAGTATTGATTACAGTGTTGCTGCTGAAGTTATAGCAATGATAGGCGCTTCTTGTGCGCTATCTTTAGCGCCAGAAATACCATTTGAGGGACCTATAGGTGCTGTTCAAGTGGCCTATATAAATGACGAGTTTATAATAAATCCAAATGAAGATCAAATGGAAAATTCAACTCTAAGTCTGATTGTTGCTGGAACGGAAGATGCCATAATGATGGTTGAAGCACAGGCTAATATTTTACCAGAAGAAAAAGTACTTGAAGCAATATATCTAGGTCATGACAAAATAAAAGAAATTATTAGCTTTATAAAAGAAATTCAAAAAGATCAAGAGGTTGTTAAAAAAGAGTTTGTACCAGAAGAAATCGATGAAGAACTTTATAATTTTGTGAGTGATATATGTTTAGATAAAATAACACATACGCTTCATAATACAACTACAAAAGAAGAAAGAGAAAAATACTTCGGTGAGATAAAAGAGGAATTAGAAGAAAAATATAACGAAAAATACGATGATTATGAAGAAAAAGCTTCTACAATTGCTGGAATTGTTAAAAAATTACAGAAGAAAGCTATGAGAAAAATGATTGTAGAAGAGGGAAGAAGACCAGATGGAAGAAATGCTGAACAGATTAGAGATATTTCTACTGAAATTAATTTGCTTAGAAGAACTCATGGTTCTGGATTTTTTCAGAGAGGACTTACAAGTGCTATAAGTATTACTACTTTGGGTGCAATAGGTGATGCACAGAGACTTGATGGAATAGAAATTGAAGAGACAAAGCGATTCATGCACCACTACAATTTCCCGCCTTATAGTGTAGGCGAAACAGGTCGTATAGGTAGTCCAAATAGAAGAGCTATAGGTCATGGAGCTTTAGGTGAAAAGGCTCTATTAGGAGTTATTCCTAATGAGGATGAATTCCCTTACAGTATAAGAGTAGTTTCTGAGGTGTTATCATCAAACGGTTCAACATCACAGGCCAGCATATGTGCCGCTTCAATGTCTCTATTAAGTGCAGGGGTACCGATTAAGGCTCCTGTAGCAGGAATAGCAATGGGTCTTATAAAAGAAGACTCTGATGTCGTTGTAATGAGTGATATACAGGGACTTGAAGACTTTTTAGGAGATATGGACTTCAAGGTAGCTGGTACAACAGAGGGTGTAACTGCAATACAAATGGATATTAAGATTGCAGGACTCGATAGGAAAACACTTAAGAGAGCTTTAAATCAAGCAAAAGAAGGAAGATTACATATTCTAAATGAAATGGCTAAAACGATTACTGAGCCAGCGGAAATGAGTCCTTATGCTCCAAGAGTTGAAATACTTTGGATCGACCCAGAAAAAATAAGAGATGTAATAGGTACTGGTGGAAAAGTTATTACTAAAATAACTACAGACAATGATGCGAAGATTGATATAACTGACGATGGAAAAATAGTTATTACTGGAGCAAATGGGGAAGCTGCTTTGGGTGCTAGAAAAGCAATAGAAGAAATTGTTAAAGAAGTGGAAGTTGGAGAAATATACAAAAACGCGAAAATCGTTAGAATAACTAATTTCGGAGCGTTTGTAGCTTTAACTGATTATCATGAAGCACTTTGCCATATATCTGAGATGTCAGTTAAGAGATTGGATAAAGTAGAAGATTTATTTTCAGAAGGTGATCTTGTAGATGTCAAAGTAATATCTAAAGATAGTGATGGTAAAGTCGGTGTTTCAATTAAAGCACTTTACGAAGAAGAGCAAAAAGAAGAGCTAAGAGAAAAGATAAAAGAAATTTCAATAGGTGATGTGTTTACTGTTAAGATACTTAGAATAACCAAATTTGGCGCTTTTGTTGAATTGGTTCCAGGCGTAGATGCATTATGTCATATTTCAGAGCTTACTATAGGAAGACTTAAAAAAGTTGAGGATGTATTTGCTGTAGGCGATGAAATTGTAGTTAAAGTTATCAATATTGATGGAGAAAAAATAGGGGTTTCTAGAAAAGCACTATTAGATAAAGAGGAATAATTTATATGGAAATAAAAATTATTAATAAATCAAAAAATAACATGCCAGAATATAAAACCGAGGGTTCTTCTGGAATGGATATTAGGGTTTCTCTTGAAGAAGATATCACACTCAAACCATTAGAGAGAAGACTGTTTCCTACAGGACTTTTTATGAGTATACCAAAAGGTTATGAAGCTCAAATTAGGCCAAGAAGTGGTTTAAGTATAAAGCAGGGGATAACACTTATAAACTGTGTAGGAACAATTGACAGTGATTACAGAGGAGAAATAATGATACCTCTTGTTAATATTTCTAATGAAGATGTGGTAATTAAAAATGCAATGAGAGTAGCGCAGATTGTAATAGCTAAGTACGAAAGAGTTCAAATTGAAGAGGTTAGCGAGCTTGATTCTACTACTAGAGGAAGTGGAGGATTTGGCTCAACGGGGATAAAATAATGGCTAAAAAATCTACAAAAAAAAGAAGTAAGAAAAAATTTCCAGTTGAGGCGAAAATAATAATTGTTGTCGCTTTGGCATTGTTTTTTACTATTTCACTTTTTTTCGTTAAAACGGGTTTACTCGGTAAGATAACAAGAGGTTTTGTTTTCGGACTTTTTGGTTTTACTGGGTACTTTATACCGCTATATATAGCTTTAATTTTCTTATTTAACTTAAGTCCTAAGCTTAAAAAAGTTAGATTTAGGTTTATAGTTGCTATGACATTATTTTTGATAGCTTCATTTTTAACGGTAGGAATAGTAAAATTTGAATATATACAAAAACTTCTTCTTAGCGATAATGTTTTATTATATGCGTATAAGACGGGTAGTGAATTAAACTCTAGTGGTGTAGTGGGTAATCTATTTGTAGTATTGTCCTATAAATTATTCGGTTTAATCGGTATGTACATACTTGATATTGCGATTATATTGCTTGGTCTATTTTCACTGACAAAGTATTCTGTTTTTGCATTCAAATTCAATAAAAAACCAAAAAACAAAAAAGTTAAGAAGCAAGTTACACCTACAGTTGAATATCAAGATGATACTTATGAGTTAGAAGATAACAAAAGAGAGATTAACACAATACCGGAAGATTTTAACACTAGTCCAGAAAAACGCTCTAGAAAATCTTTGGTTAAGACGGAAACTAATACCAAGGCTAGTTCAAAGAAAAAAAAGGACAGTGGAATTGAAATACACTCATATGAAGGTATTAGTGATAGTATATCTGTTGATAATACGAATAAGAAGAGTGATGGTGTGTATAACCATCCTTCTATTAACATCTTTCAAACATCAGATAGTAGCAATTATTCAAAATCCGATAGCAGTGAGCTCATAGGAGTGGCTGAAAAAATAGAGAGTATACTATCTAATTTTCAAATAAAGGCAAAAGTTATCAATATTACAAACGGTCCTATAATTAATAGGTATGAACTTGAGCTTGAACCTGGAACTAAAATTTCAAAAATAGCTAATCTTTCTGATGATCTCGCTATGCATCTTGCAGTTCAGCAGGTTAGAGTTGCTCCGGTTGTTGGTAAAGCAGCGATAGGTATTGAAGTTCCAAATACTGAGAATTCGATTGTTTTCTTAGGGGATATTTTGAGGAGCAAAGAATTTAAAAACTACTCATCACCACTTAAATTTGCGCTCGGTAAAGATGTTTCAGGAAAACCTATAGTAGCTGATTTATCAAAAATGCCGCATTTACTTATTGCTGGTTCTACTGGTTCTGGAAAGAGTGTATGTGTAAATACAATTATTACAAGCTTTTTATACAATACTTCTCCTGAAGAATTAAAGCTTTTAATGATTGATCCTAAAGTTGTTGAATTGAACAATTATAATGGAATTCCTCATCTTGCACTTCCGGTTGTAACGGATCCTAAGAAGGCTTCACAGGTATTATCTTGGGCAGTTGGTGAAATGACAGAAAGATATAACAAAATAGCTGATGTAGGGGCGAAGAATATTGATGGATATAATAAAAAATCGAAAGATGATTTTTTACCAAGAATAGTTATAATAATTGATGAACTTGCAGACCTCATGATGGTTGCACCTTCTCAGGTTGAAGATTCCATAGCTAGACTTACTCAAATGGCAAGAGCTGCTGGAATCCACCTTATCGTTGCAACACAGAGGCCTTCGGCAGATGTTATCACAGGTCAAATAAAAACAAATATCCCTTCTAGGATATCCTTTGCAGTTTCTAGCGCAGTTGATTCAAGAATTATTCTTGACAGGGCTGGAGCTGAAAGACTACTCGGTAAGGGGGATATGTTATTTATGCCTATGGGTAAAAACAGTCCTAAGAGGGTTCAAGGAGCATACATTTCTGAACACGAGATAATAAAGTTAATAAAATTTATCAAGGATCAGGAGATTGAGGTTGAATACAATGAAGAAATAACATCCACTAATGCGATTCAGACACCAGGAATGTATGAGGAAGATGTGCTTTTAGAAGATGCAATAAAATTAGTTTTGGATTTGAGGACGGCATCTGCTAGTATGCTTCAGAGGAAGTTCAAGATTGGATATAACAGGGCAGGTAGACTGATAGATTACATGGAAGAGAGAGGAATTATAGGTCCTTCTAGAGGCTCAAAACCAAGAGAGGTTTTGGTTGACTCTAATGAATATGAAGTATAATGAAATTGTTAGCAAAAGAGATATTTGAAAAAAAGCATCTATTTGTCGATGTAAGAAGTAGTGGGGAATATATTGAGTCGCATATACCAAATGCGATAAATATTCCCCTTTTAGATAATAACGATAGACATGAGATAGGTAAAATATACAAGCAATTAGGAAAGGATTTTGCGATTAAAGAAGGATTGAAGAGGATTAATCCTTCGCTGCAAACTACGATTAGTAAAATAATAAGCTTAATTGAGGAAAATGATATTGTTTTATATTGTCAAAGAGGTGGTATGAGATCTTCCTCTCTTTATAATCTTTTAATTTCTTTAGGATATAAGAATATTAATATTCTAGAGGGCGGATATAAATCATATAGAAATTTTGTTTTAGATTCACTGGAAAAATGTGTTAATAAATTAGAATTTATTGTACTTCAAGGATATACTGGTGTTGGGAAAACATTAATATTAGATGAGTTAAAGAAACAAGGGGCAAGTGTTTTGAATTTAGAAGAGCTTGCAAATCACTGTGGAAGTGTTTTTGGCTCTATACCGAACAAATCACTGCAGCCCAGTCAAAAGCAGTTTCAAAATGATTTATACGAAAATCTAAGGACATTGTCTAGTCCTGTTTTTATAGAAGCTGAGAGCACAAAAATAGGTGCTCTGTATGTTCCCGCTACACTAAAGAAAAAAATAGACTCTTCTAAGCAGATTATTATTAGTGCTGAAACCAAGTTTAGAGTAGAGCATCTTTATAATATGTATGTTGATGTCCTAGATGAAAGAATAGATTCCATCTTTTCGGCGCTAAAAAAAATTAAAAGATTTATATCTAAACAGGTATATCATTCGATAGACTCTTTTTTAAAAAACAAGGAATATAAAGAAGCTATTAGATTAATAAATGAAAATTATTACGATCCTATATATGAGAGAACAATAAAGAGAAAATCCATTTGCGTATATGCTAAAATTAAGCATGAAAATACGCCAGAAACAGCACTTCAAATACTTAAGTTGGTTGAAAATGAAAAGTTTTTATATTGAAATACTTGGCTGTGCTAAAAATGTAGCTGATAGTGACCAGCTTTCTGCAATGCTTATAGATTCAGGCTTTATACCACTTAGTGAACCTGATGAAGCAGAGATTATTATAATCAACACTTGCGGATTCTTAGAGGCGGCAGTTAAGGATAGCATTGATTCGATTCTCGAATTATCAAAATACAAAAATAATAAATGTCAAAAATTAGTGGTAATAGGCTGCATGGTAGAGAGATATAGAGATAAGCTAGTGGACGAAATCTCAGAAGTTGATTTGTTTTTTGGAACAAACTATTATAAGAATATTGTTTATCATATTTTACATACTGATAAAGGACACTATTTTGATAATAAAAGTCAACTTCTAATTCCTACATCCCATAAATTCTCTAATAAATCCTACTCATATATTAAAATAGCAGAGGGCTGTGATAATAGATGTAGCTACTGTATAATACCAAAACTAAGAGGAAGATTTAGAAGTAAAAAGACAGAAGATATAATAGGAGAAGCAGAAACACTTGCTGGACTCGGTATCAGAGAAATAATCCTAGTTGCACAAGATGTATCTAGATATGGTCTAGACATTGATTCCTCTATAGAGGAGCTTCTTTTAAAATTAAATGATGTAGAAGGAATTGAGTGGATAAGACTTCAGTATCTCTATCCAGATATACTCACTGAAAAATTTTTTGAGACCATGAAAAAATGTGAAAAAGTTGTACCGTATATTGATGTACCAATTCAGCATATTTCTGATATAATTCTAAATAGGATGAATAGAAATACAAATTCATCAAAGATAAAAGAATTTTTAAACATGGCAAGAAGAATTATTCCTGATATATCTATTAGAACTACTCTTATAACAGGTTTTCCAGGAGAAAGTGAAGCTGATTTTAATTTAATGCTTGATTTCTTATATGAGCAGAGATTTGATAGAGTAGGGGTATTCACTTATTCTGATGAGTCGCTTGCACCTTCTTATAAGCTTGATAAAAAAGTAGATGACTTAATAAAATACAAAAGACAGGAAAAACTCTTGATGGCGCAGTCTATTATATCGGCTGAAAATCAATCAAGAAAGATAAATACGGTAGTTGATGTAATAGTGGATAAACATACTGAATTTGGATATGTTGGAAGAACAAAATGGGACTCTCCAGAAGTAGATGGAGTAGTGAAAGTAATTGGTGAAAAACAACCAATAGGCACAATAAATAAAGTGCTGATTACAAAAGCATTTGAACATGATTTAGAAGGTAAGAATTATGAATTTGGCAAATAAAATAACTTTTTTTAGATTTATACTTGTACCAGTATATGTATTCTTTGTTGGATATACAGATTTATATACTGTTGCATTCATCGTGTTTTTAATTGCCTCAATAACTGACTTTCTAGATGGACATATTGCTAGAAAGTATAATATGATAACAAATTTAGGGAAATTTATTGATCCTCTTGCAGATAAATTTCTAACCCTTTCTGCATTCATTATTTTTGCTACTAAATTTTCCTATATATCTCCAATAGTTCTCATGGTGGTCGTATTTAGAGAACTCACAATATCTGTTTTCAGGGCAGTTGCTTCATCTAATAATAACGTTATCGCTGCCAGTATTTTCGGGAAAGTAAAAACCATAATTCAAATAACACTTGTTATAATCCTAAATATGTCTTTGATAATCACAATTCCGAAATTAATAATAGATGTTCTTACAGTACTTATGGTTTTAGTAACATTAATATCTCTATTTGAATATATTGTTAAAAACATAGAAGTTTTAAAGAAGTAGTTATGATAAGGAATTATATAAATAAAGTTATTGTATTATTAAGTTAAATATGATAGAATAATTAAAGAACATTTGTTCGGGAGGTTATATGTCAGATAAAGAAAAAGCTTTAAATAATGTGCTTTCACAGATAGAAAGGCAATTTGGAAAAGGCTCTATAATGAGGCTTGGAGATAAACCAAAGGTTGAAGGTTATGATGTGATCCCAACAGGGGCATTAAATCTTGATATTGCACTTGGGATAGGTGGACTTCCAAGGGGAAGAGTTATTGAAATATATGGTCCTGAGTCAAGTGGAAAGACAACTCTAGCGTTACATGCTATCGCTGAGGCTCAGAAAAAAAATGGGGTTGCAGCGTTTATTGATGCAGAGCATGCATTAGATCCTGTATATGCATCTAAAATAGGGGTAGATGTAGATAATCTAATTCTTTCGCAGCCAGATACTGGTGAACAGGCGCTTGAAATTGTAGATGCTCTAGTTAGAAGCAATGCAATTGACATAATTGTAATTGACTCAGTAGCTGCCCTTGTTCCAAAAGCTGAAGTTTCAGGAGATATGGGAGATTCTCATATGGGTCTTCAGGCAAGACTTATGTCACAGGCACTTAGAAAGCTGACAGCGATAATAAATAAGACAAATACAGCCCTTATTTTTATTAATCAGCTTAGAATGAAAATTGGAATCGCATACGGAAATCCAGAAACAACTACAGGTGGTATAGCACTTAAATTTTATTCCTCTATCAGACTTGAAGTTAGAAAGGCAGAAGCAATAAAGAACAAAGAGGAAATTATAGGAAATAGAACAAGAGTTAAAGTTGTAAAGAATAAAATGGCACCACCGTTTAAGAAGATTGAATTTGATATTATGTATGGCACAGGTATTTCAGGTATAGGATGTATACTTGATTCGGCAGTTGACATTGGAATAGTAAAAAAATCTGGTTCCTGGTATAGTTACAATGAAGAGAAATTGGGACAGGGAAGAGAGAATTCTAAGGTGTATTTATCTGAAAATAAGCAGCTGTTAGAAGAACTTGAAACTACCATAAGAAATTATTACAATGTACCATTACAAACGGTTGACAATTAGTAATAAATTACCAAAAGCTTTTTACAATAAATGTTGTAGAAGGCTTTATTTTTTGTTATAATATATGAGAAACAAGAAAGAGGAGGTGATCCATATCGGTGGACCATATAATATTCTTGTTTATATCCTTGTTGCTTTAATAAGTACAGGAATTGGATATTTTTTTAGAAAAATTAACGCTGAGAAAAAAATTATTTCAGCAGAACAAAAAGCGAGTCAAATATTATTAAATGCAAAAAAAGAAGCAGAAACAATAAAAAAAGAATCAATTTTTGAAGCGAAAGAAGAAATTCATACTTTAAGAACCAATTTGGATAAAGAAACAAGAGAAAGAAGAGCGGAAGTACAACGAGCAGAGAGACGAAATATACAAAGAGAAGAGTCTCTTGATAAAAAAGAAAAAGAATATGAAAAAAAATCAAAAGATCTTCACATTGAATTAAAACAATTATCAAATAGAAAAAAACAAATTGATGAACAGAAGGTCTTACAGGCAAATGAGCTTCAGAGAATTTCACAGATGACCAAAGAAGAAGCTAAACAGGAATTATTAGAGAAGATTGATAAAAAACTTACTAGAGAAAAAGCAAATAGAATCAGAAAGATTGAAGAGGAATTAAACGAAGAGTCTGTTAAGATGTCTCAGAATATCCTCGCCAATACAATTCACCGCATTTCTTCTGAATTTGTAGGTGAAAATACGGTAAGTGTTGTAAATTTGCCTAATGATGAGATGAAGGGCAGAATAATAGGACGTGAAGGAAGAAATATACGTGCGCTAGAAAAGGAGACTGGAACAGACCTTATAATAGATGATACTCCAGAAGCTGTTGTTATCTCTTGCTTTGACCCTATGAGAAGAGAAATAGCTAAGCTAGCCCTTGAAAAATTGATAACAGATGGTAGAATTCACCCTGCACGAATCGAAGAAATGGTTGCAAAAGCTACTAAAGAGATTGACGAAAAAATGAAGGAAGAAGGTAAAAACGCCTTATTTGAGCTTGAAATGTCTAAAGTTCATCCTGAACTTGTTAAGCTGTTAGGTAGACTTCAGTTTAGAACAAGTTATGGACAAAATGTCTTATCTCATAGTATTGAAGTAGCTAAGGCTGCTGTTTATATAGCTAAAGAGCTAGGAGCTAATGTTAAAATAGCTAAAAGAGCAGCACTGTTCCATGATATCGGAAAAGCTATAGATACCGAAGTTGAAGGAACACATGTAGAACTAGGTATGCAACTGCTCAAGAAATATGGTGAATCTAAAAAAGTTATCCACGCTATGAGTACTCATCACGGTGACTACGAACCAGAAACTGTTGAGGCTGTAATAGTTACAGCAGCAGATGTAATTAGCGCTTCTAGACCGGGAGCAAGAAGAGAAATACTCAATAGTTACATTAAGCGATTAGAAGGACTTGAGAAGATAGCGAATGATTATGATGGAGTAGAGAAATCTTTTGCTATTCAAGCCGGTAGAGAAATCAGAATAATAGTTATGCCTGATAAGATAAATGACGATCAGATGGTTCTCCTCTCCAGAGATATTTCTAAGAGAATTCAGGATGAGATGGAATACCCTGGTCAAGTTAAAGTTCATTTAATAAGGGAATCGAGGACTGTAGCTTACGCTAAATAATAGTTGTACTTATAAAAAACACCTTTTAAGGTGTTTTTTTCTTGCAATTAATTGAATATTCATATAAAATCTTAAATAAGAGGCAAAAATGAACTATAAAAACTATGTTAATCCAATTGAATATCGATACGCCAGTAAAAAAATGTTAGAAAACTTTTCTCAGTATAACAGAACCTATATATGGCGTGAATTATGGCTTAGATTAGCTATAGAAGAGAAGAAGTCAGGGTATAGTATACCAGATGAAGCTATTGAAGATATGGAGTCAAATTTAGCTAATATAGACTTTAAAGCAATATCAGAATATGAAAAGCAGTTTAAGCATGATGTAGTTGCCAATATTCACGCATTTGGTGATGTGGCCATAAAAGCTAAGAAGTACATTCATAGTGGTGCAACAAGTGCTTATGTTCAAGATAATTCTGATATTATTATGATGAAAAGAGGAATAGCTATTATTTCTGACAAATTGATTGTACTTATGAAACAGTTATCCGATCTTTCTAAAAAGTATAAAGATGTACCAACACTTGCGTTTACACATTTGCAGCCAGCACAGCTTACAACGGTCGGAAAACGAATATCCGTTTGGTTATACGAGTTATATCTTGATTATTTAGATCTTAAGCATATTGATGAAAACTTATTTTTCAGAGGATTAAAAGGAACGACCGGAACTCAGGACTCTTATAAAAATATTTTTAAAGATAAGAACGGATTAGATGAAGCAGAAAAAAATATAGCGAAGTACTTTTCGATTGATAAGGTAGCGATTGTCTCTACTCAGACATATACTAGAAAACAGGACACTAAAATATTAAATACACTTGCTTCAATCGCCTCTACAGCTCATAAAATAACAAATGATATAAGAATACTCCAAAATATGAATGAGGTCAGCGAGGGATTTGCTAAAAAACAAGTTGGATCTTCTGCAATGCCATATAAGAGGAATCCTATAAAATCCGAGAGAGTAGCGTCTCTCAGCAAAATTTTAATGACTTTGCCACAGACTTCAATGTTTGTACATTCAACCCAGTGGCTTGAGAGAACCTTAGACGACAGTGCTGCAAGGAGGATAATTAATCCAGAAGGATTTTTACTTGCAGATTCTATACTTAAAATTCTTGTTAACATATTTAAAACATTTGATATAGATAAAGATAGAATTGAAAAAAATGTCAGTGAATATATGCCCTATATGCTCAGTGAACAACTCATAATAAAATCTGTGAATAAAGGGTATGACCGACAGAAAGTACATGAAAGAATAAGAGCAATTACTCTCGAAGCGAATGGAGATTTAAAATTATTCTTTGGTCTTTTAAAGAAAGATGAAATATTTAAAACCTTGATCAGCGATATAGATGACATTTTAAATCCTGAAAACTATACAGGTTTTTGTACAGAACAGGTAGAAAGTGTAGTTAATTTATTAGAAAATCTCATAAGTGAAAAAGAAATAAACATTAAAATAGAGGAATTAGAGGTATAAGTATGGATAAAATTATAATGAAAATTCAAAACTTGGCGAGAATGGTTGATACAGTAGTAGAAGATAATTTAAATGTAAAAGAAATATCTAGAGGTCAGTATCCATATATTGACTATCTATATAACCATGAGGGTGCGAATCAATATGATATATCTAGAGATCTCTTTATTGATAAAACTACTGTTGCAAAAGCTTTAAAGAAGTTAGAATCTACAAATATGATTTACAGAAGAACTGATTCTAAAGACAAAAGAAAAGTCAATGTACACTTAACTGCTTCTGGAAAAGAAGTTTATAAAGATGTTGAGAAATCATTTGAATTTGTTAAAGATATAATGAATACAAACATAGATCCCTCTTTGTCTGATAAATTAGAATCACTTGTGGAACTATTTATACAAGAATTGGATATAGTTTGGTGTGATATTAAAAACTATAAGAGAAAGAATAAATATGACGTTGCCACAGAAAGTGATATCGCTCAATTAGAAGAGAGAAATATTTTTAAATTAAATGATAAAGATACTCTTTTTGTTGAAAAATTTGGAAATCATATAACAAACTGGATATCATTTAGAGTGGATGAAAAATACAATGTTATAGCAAATAATATTCATTTTCATCAGATGTCAGATGAGATAATTGATGGTATGGATCTTGTGAGAGAATTTGAAGAGTGGTATAAACTAAATTATTCAAATAAGATATATTTTGTGATAGATGATTATAAGACAGGAATTCAAAAACTACTTCATAAAAATTCATATCTATTTAAAAAGTATGAGAAAAATATGGTTGGAATTAAATACATTTACGAAAAAAAATGGTAATGTTATAAAGCTTATATTGAAGAAATAGTAGTCATTTCAAATTTTATTTCAAGATGTGACTACTTTTTTCTAATCTGTAATAGTAGTTTAAAAGGAAAATAATGAAAGAAATATATATAGACGACAGTGAGTACAAAATATTTGTAATATCAGATATACACGGCGATCACAAACTGCTTAAAAAGTTAATAAATAAACTTAATATAATGCCAGAAGATTATCTTATACTACTGGGTGATTATATAAATAAAGGCGATGGAGGTTTAGAGACTCTAGAGTATATTAAAAAGCTAAATAAAAGAAAAAAAACTTATGTTCTTAAAGGAAACCATGAGTATGCTATGTTTAAAATGTTTACTCAGTGGAAAACTTTTTTAAAGATGTATGAGTGGATAAAGGTTAATAAAAAGAATTTGGTTAATGATATTTTAATAGCTGATGGTAAAAAGCATTTATTCTATGACAAAAAATTACTCTTTGATTACCTAAGTAGTAAAACTGAAATAATAGATCAGTTAGATGGAATTCTCACATTGCTGTACTTTGATGACCATATTTTTGTTCACGCTGGATACCAAAAACATATTAGTGAAAATAACGAATACAAATATTTAAAATGGGATACCTATAACGAAGATAGTGAAATCAATGAAAAAGTTGTAGTTGTAGGACATATGCCGTCATCTAATTTTAGAAATGATAAGTTATATACAAGCCCATATTTTAATAAAGAAAAAAATATAATATTTATAGACGGTGGTGTAGGTATAAAAAAAGTGTCAGAATTAAATGCGTTAATTATTGAAAAAAGAAATGGAAAGCTTACCTACGATAACGTTCAGGAAAATAATTTCATAAAAAAAGAAATTGTAAGGGAAATATCGATAGAAAAAGATCAGGAAGACGTTTTCATAACTTACCCGAATTTTGAAGTAGAAGTGATAAGAAATGATGGCATTTTCTCTGTGTGTAGATATTTAAAAAACGGAAAAGAGTTTAGAGTTTTTACAAGTATGATTGATGGAAATATGCTAACTTACAACTATACAAACAATTTTTTAACCATACCAAAAGGTGAATTTGTTTATCTCTGTTATTATTATGAAGACTATGCACTTGTAAAATATAAAGGTGAATTTGGATGGATAAAAAGAGAATGTATTTCAGGATAGAATCTATTTTAGTACTTACCATTCAGAGGGAGTTTTTATAAATATATATATTTTGTTGTAGAGATGTAGTTATATAGAAAGAAGGGAATAATGTATGTTTTAATAAATGTGTCATTTTCATACAAAGATGATAAGGTGTTAAATACAATTGATTTAAGCATAAAAGAGGGTGATGTGATCGGAATACTAGGTCATAATGGTGCTGGAAAGACTACACTGTTTAAACTTCTTACAGGATTAGTGCAACCAGATTCTGGTGAGATAGAAATTCTTAATAAAAATAAGAAAGTGGCGTATTTACCTCATGATAATGGTGTACATGAAAAACTTACTGTAATGGAAAATTGTATAGTTAGAGCAACTATTATGGGAGTAAGTAAGGATGTTATAGATGATGTATTAAATAAATTATCACTTATTAACAAATCAAACCATATTGTTTCGAAACTATCTAATGGACAAAAGAAAAGAGTTGCTTTGGCATTAGTTTTGATTTCTTTGCCAGACATTATCATACTTGATGAAGTAACTAACGGTATTGATCCTGCTAGTCTAGAAGCTATTGTTAATATTCTTCTTAAATTAAAAGATGAGGGAAAAACAATAATATTTGCATCTCACAATTTACCTTTTGTAAAAAGAATAGCTAATAGAGTCGTGATGCTAAAAGAAACAAAAATAATAGCAGATACGCAATTAAATGATGATTTTAACTTAGAACAGTTTTATATGGAAAATAGTAAGGGAGAGTTCATAAATGGATGCATTTAAAGGTTTGGTTTTACAAGAAATATTTGTTATGAGAAGAAATTTAAAAAAATATTTGCTACTAATTCCTTTACTTTTCCTCCCCTTGGTCGTATTAAAAACAGGTGAGAATGAGATCATTCCATACCAATATAGAACAATGTTTCTTTTATCGTTGTCTGCTATAGGTATAGCAAGTCAAATCGCAATAAATATTTTTGATTATGAAAGAAAACAAGGGACGATGCAAGCGCTTCTTGCGTCAAGAGTAAAAGAGTCAACAATAATATTATCTAAACTATTTGTTGCTGTGTTTTTTAGTCTTATTTTAAGTTTAGTTACATTTGTCTTTAATATGTTTATATATAAAATATGTGGGTTAAACGTATATTTGTACAGTAGTTTTATATATGACTTAGTTTTGACTTTATTATTGTCTATGTCTAGTACACTTCTTGCTTCGGTATTAACAGATGATGTAAAGCTTATTCCATATATATCAGTGCTTATATTATTGTTGGTTGTTGTACCAATAGGATATTTAAAATTAAAACTTAATTTCCCGTTATATATATATTCTATTATAATATTACTTATTGCTATTTTAATGATTACGTATGTAATAAAAAATTTTAAAAAATCTTTGCAATAGTATTTTAAATAATAAATATATGCCATATAAAATGCCCCAAAGTTGTACCTAAAAAATACACATATAAGGGCAGTTGATTTTCTGTTGCAATCTCTATTTTTCTAAAAACAAACTCATTTAAATATATTAAGAATAAATCTATTTTAGTACTTATGAAACTGAAATGAGTTCTTGAATTTTGAAATATAATTATTTACATTTTCAATAAATATCTTTTCATTATATTTTACAACTAAACTAGATCTGTCTTTATTGTTAAGTTTGTCAAAATCCTTTCCTATATCAAAGAATACAACGCCAGATAAGCGTATGACTTTAAGATCCACATATAATTTATTATTTATATTTTCTAATATAACTCTCAAATTTATTGTTGAGAGTATTATATCGCTAATAAAATATAGTTCATTTTCTAAGTTTATTATTTTTTCACTTACAATATTGCTATTTTTATTAGCAAGAATGAGGCTTGAAATTACATCATCTCTATTATGGAGTAGTAGTTTATCCATTATTTTTTGACTTTTATTATTTAAAAACTTTTTGTAGAGCTCAACAAATTCAGCACCTGAAATGCTGTCTTCTCTAGTGAAACCGGTATCAAATTCATTTTTCTTTAAAGTCCCAGATAATTTTAAGTTTCGATATAGGTCTATAGAAATTTTTTTATTATATTGAAAGTTTATCTTATTCATTTCTAATCTTTTATTTAGAAAAGGAATAACAAAAGAATATCCATTGTAATGTACTGCGAAGTTAAATTTTTGAACTATTTCAATAAATCGATAAAGAATATTTTTTTCACTATTCAGACTTTCTATATAATCTTGTTCTAAAATAGTCACTCCGTCTTCTGGATAAATATAACTAATCATGACAACTTTTGAATATTTATGTGATAAACCAGTTGTTTCTATATCAAATATAAAAGTACCATTTGGTAAGTTAAAATGTTCATTTAATTTGTGTTGTATTATTTTCATTATTATTTCTCTTATGATATATTATTATAGTATTATTATATATCATAATGGGAGAGAATGAAATGTATTTTGACAACGCGGCCACTACGCCAATATCTAAAAATGTAAAAGAGAATATGGATACTATTTTTTCAAATTTTGCCAATCCTACTTCTTCACATAAGGCAGGAATAGATGTAAGAAATCGTTTAGATGATATAAGAGAAAAGATAGTAGATATTGCTGGAAACAGATCATCAAGTGTAATATTCACTTCTGGAGCGAGCGAGTCAAATTATCAGGTAATAAAGTCGATAACTGAAAAGCACATTGGAAAGAAAAAACACATAATTACGAGTGATTATGAACATGACAGTGTAAAAAAACATTTTAAAGATTTAGAAAAACAGGGAATGGAAATCACCTATTTAAAACCTGTAAATTCAGTCATATTAAAGAAGGATATTATACAAGCGATAAAAGAAAATACGATTCTTATAAGTATAATTCATGTAAATAATGAAATAGGGGCTATTAATAGTTTGGATTTATCTGATATTGAAAATAAAGAAATTGTATATCATGCTGACTGCGCACAGTCATTTGGCAAGATTAATATAGATATGAAAAAAAATGGAATAGATATCATTACATTTAGTGGACATAAGTTTGGTGCACTAAAAGGTGTAGGGGGAATAATAGGGAATAAGAGGCTTATTAAACCTATTTTTTATGGTGGTGAACAAGAGTATTCGTTGAGAGCAGGAACTCAGAATACACCCGGAATACTCTCTGTTGGTTTATCTATAGACAGTATATATAAGCATGGTTTTGAAAAAGTTAAAACAATAAATGAAAAATTTAGGTATGAGCTCGGGAAAATAGGAGGTATCTTTTTAAAAGAAAATATTACAAGTCCTTATATACTAGCTGTTTCTTTTGAAGGTGTACCTTCTGAGATACTATCGAATTTTTGTTCTAATAAGGGACTGTATGTATCTTATGGGAGTGCTTGTAATTCTGAAAAAAATAACATATCTAATAGCTTTAAATATGGATTTGGTGAAGAGCTTTCTCCCTATGTTGTTAGGATATCATTTTCGCCCCAAAATACTATGGAAGAAGCAGAAAAAGCTATTAGCATAATTAAATCTGGAGTCGAATATATAAGGAGATTAATATAGATGGATAAACTTGCAATATTAAAGTATTCTGAAATTGCTTTAAAGAAAAAAAATAGATTTATGTTTGAGAATATTTTGCTACAAAATATAGAAAAAAGGCTGAAAAACTATAATTATGAGATTGAAAAATCTTATGGAAGAATATACCTTACATATGAAGATGATAGAGTCATTGATGTCATAAGAAACACTTTTGGGTTGATAGGTGTGTCAATCTGTACAAAAGTAGACCTAAATATTGATCTATTAAAAGACGAAATACTTTCCTATTTGAAAGGTTCAAATTTAGGTAAAACTTTTAAAGTTGTATCCAAAAGAACAAATAAAAACTTTCATATGGATTCCATAGAAATTAATAAATTTATAGGTTTTGAAGTATTAAAAGAATTTCCAGAATTAAGTGTGGATATTAAAAATCCTGATTTTTACATCTACATTGAAGTCAGAAAAAACTTCTATTTTTACTTTAATACGTTAAAAGCATTAGGAGGGCTTCCGTACGGTTCTTCCGGTAAAACACTTATGCTAATGTCCGGCGGTATTGATAGTCCAGTAGCAGCTTATATGATGGCTAAAAGGGGAGTTAAAATATCTGCCATACATTTTCACGCTGAGCCTTTTACAAGTGTTGAATCAAAAAATAAAGTGAAAAAACTAGTAAAAAAATTGGAATATTATACAGGAGATATTAAATTATATGGTGCCAATATAGCCGAGGCTCAGAGCATTATTAAAAAAAATACAGAATCGAGATTTTTTACGGTTTTACAGAGAAGACTAATGATAAGGACTGCAAACAAACTCTCTAAAGACATAGGTGCGAAGTCTATTACGACAGGAGAAAATTTGTCTCAAGTTGCTTCTCAAACAATGGAAGCTATACACTGCACAAATATTGTGAGTAAAATTCCGATATTTCGTCCACTGATAACATATGATAAAAATGATATTATCAATGTTTCAAAACAAATAGACACATTTGATATTTCAATACTTCCATTTGAAGACTGTTGTACATTGTTTCTTCCTGAGAAGGTTACAACAAGACCGAGATTAGAAGATATTCTTAAACAGGAAGAGAATCTGGATATAGACTTTATAGTCAATAAGGTTTATTCAACTATTGAACTTATATAAAATAAGAGATATGCTTATAGGCATATCTCTTTTGATTTTATTAAGATTTATGGATTGGATTCGGTACTGGTTTCTACTGGAGGATCCGGATCCGGTTCTGGCTCTGGTTCAGGCTTCGGCTCTGGTTTTGGTGTTGGTTCAGTACTTGTTTCTGGTTTTGGTGGTGGAGGAGCAGAAGTGTGCACATTACAAGTTCCATAACCTGAACTTTCATATTTAAATATAATTTTGTTACTTACATTAGGACAAAATGAAGTAGCTTTCTTTCCTGTTTCATTACAAACTGTGATTTGCGTTCTCGAATCATCTACCCTTGTAGGTACAGAGCCTGATATAAACAAGTCTGAAATTATAGAAGATGATGGTGTAAAAGTAGAAGGCAGTAGACCACTTTGGGAATCAATACTTGCGTAGACTACACCATCAGGTTTACTAGCAAATGAAGCGTCTTCTTTATCGACATGTAAGTCAGACATAATTTCACTCCAAAACTGTGCAACAAACCAACTTCCTTTTTCAAGTGATATAATCCTGTCACTTCCTACCCAAAGACTTAGTGTTCTATAAGGTGTTAATCCGTTGAACCAAGCATCGACATTTTGTTCTTGAGCACCTGAAGTACCTGTTTTTCCTATAACTGGAATTCCGCTATTACCGTATCTAATTTGAGCTTCATTTGCATATCTAATTACTACATCATCAAGTAGATCAGTCATTATGTAGTTAGCTTCTGGAGTAAACACAGTTTCACCGACAGGGGATGTATTATCAAGAATAACATTTCCAGATTGATCGGTAACTTTAGTATATGTTTTCCATGGTATATGAACTCCTTCATTACCGAATGTTCCATATGCTGAAGCCATTTCTACAGGAGAAATTCCATATGTTAAAGCTCCAAGAGCAAGTGCTGCGTAGTTCCTATCAGTAGCATCTCCATCTTTTACTATTGAAGTTACTCCGTTTTTCTCCAGATAGCTTATGGATCTATCAAAACCTACCATATCCAAAAACTTTACAGCAGGTACGTTTTGAGAATTTACTATTGCGCTTCTTAGAGTCATGACTCCTCTGTAAGAACCATCAAAGTTTACAGGCCATGGAGAAGAAGAAGCAGGGTTGAATTCATATGTAGGCTTATCCACTACAGTTGTTGCTGGAGAAGCTATACCTGAATCAATTGCTGGTGCATAAACTGCAAGAGGTTTTATGGAAGAACCTGTTTGAGTTGGTGTAGCCGCTCTATTAAACAGAGCATTTCCAAATAAATTTCTTCCTCCAACTACAGCTTTTAAATAACCTGTGTTATGGTCGATAAGAGCAGCTGCAGATTGTGGTTGAACTATTGGAATATCAGGAACAAAACAGTTGTTGCTATTAAACTGAAGTTCGTTAAATTCATTAACAGTTGCTAATTTATCTGTTATTATATTTTTCGATATTACAATATTACCATTTGAATCTATTGATAGATAATCTTGCGGAAGATTTAACGCGGCATTTTGATAAAGTAATATGTAGTCAAGATAGTAGGTACCATAGTCTATATCATTACGGTCGCTACTGTTTCCTCTGTAATCATACATATCACCCAGTATCAATGAAATATATCCATCATCTGATTTGTAATAGTCTAAATAATAAGTCGGTTCAACAACATAATCTCCATTTGAATTGGTAGTGTAATAAGTATTAGGTATTAAAAACTCGCCTTTTCTTGTAAATGAAGTCCTGTAGTTATACAGCCAAGAATTGGCTACACTTATTTTATCGTCAACAAATGTTATCATGATCCCACTTATACTTGGATTATAAGCTGCATATCCTTCTTTCAAAAAAGCCTTTTTCAAATCAGTAATTCTCTTGTCAGTATCACCTTCCTGTAGAGGAGAAGTGTCTTGATCGCTTTTAAAATATCCTTTTTCGATTAATGACGCCCAAGTATTTGGTCCTATAGTTCCATCGGCATCTATTCCGTTATCGCTTTGATATTGTATTACTGTTGAAGCTAAGCCGGAATTAAAATACTCAGCTCCTCCTTCGTCCATATAGTTTCTTTCAAGTATATTTTGTTCATTTGTATCTAGAGTAGAATAAATCCTAAGACCTGCAGTCAATAAGAAATTTTCAGCTTCATCTTCGGTTATGTCTTTTTCTTTTGCTAGGTCTTCAACTACTTGTTTGAAGCACATATCTGCAAAATATGTTGATATTTTAGAATTGCTAAATGGAGCAGGTTTTAAAAGTTCAACTATATTTGTGTTTATTCCGTTATCGTATTCTTCTTTAGTTATGTATTCCTGTTCGTACATTAACTTGAGAACATATTTAAATCTTTCCTCTATATTTGTGTTGTATACATATACATAAGTTGAATCTCTATTTCCTATTACTTGATCATCTTTGCTCAAATCTTTTTTATCAACAATGTTAAGAGGTTCATAATAAGATGGAGCTTTTGGTATTGATGCAAGAATAGCACTTTCAATATAGTTAAGTTCACTAGAAGTCTTACCAAAGTATATGTTTGAAGCAGCTTCAATACCATCTGCAGAAGCTCCTAGATATACTGTGTTAAGGTATGATTCTATAATTTTTTCTTTCGGCATTTTTTCTTCAATTTGCATTGAGTAGTATGCTTCTTGTATTTTTCGAACAATAGAACGTTCAAATCTTTTATCTGTTAAGAATAAGTTTCTTGCAAGCTGTTGAGTTAGAGTGGATGTACCACTGATTTCTCCTCCTCCAAGTAAACCATCTTTTACAGCACCGATTAGTCTAACATAGTTAAACCCTTTGTGCTTCCAGAAAGTTTTATCTTCTATTGCAATGATAGCGTTTATCATATCTTTTGAAATATCTTCATATTTAACAACAGTTCTTAGACTTCCGGTATGTACTGTGCTAAGAAGTTGTCCTTCATTGTCAAGCATAATTGAATTCTGTGCAAAGTTTATATTGTCAGTGTCTATGTCTGGCAAATTAGCGATTGATTTATTAATTATAAAAAAAGTTAAGCCAGCAGTAATGACAACTGACAAAATTAATGTAATAATAAGTATATTAATTATTGTCAGAAATATTCTTTTTTTAGGTTTTTTATTCCTTTTTATTAATGGCATAATAACCTCCTTATACAAAGTATATTATAGCACATAAAATTAACAAGGCAATAACAATGAGGTATATATGAAAAAAGTTTTGCTTGTAAGCGTAAATATAAAACCGTCTAAAACTGAATACGAAATCGAAGAAACTAAAAAAATTATTGAAGCTATAGGGTATTCGTGTGTTGCTGAGATATCCCAAAACAGATCAGCTTATGATACTAAAACTCTTATTGGGAGTGGTAAAATAGCGGAAATAAATAGTGTTTGTGATATGCTTTCAGTTGACATAATAGTATTTCACAATGAATTAAGTGGTTCACAGCTTAAAAATTTGAACGCTCTTATTAACACTCCAATAATTGATAGAAACATTTTAATTCTCGATATTTTCGCACAGAGATGTAGAACGAAATTATCTAAAATGCAGATAGAATTAGCTCAGTTAAAATATCTAAAATCGAGATTGGTAGGAATGAGAACCTATCTTTCTAGACAGGGAGGGGGAATAGGAACCAGAGGTCCAGGAGAAACACAACTTGAAACAGATAGAAGAAAAATCGATATAAGAATAAACCGACTTAGTTCAGGAATAGATAAACAATTAAATAATATGGACGTTCAAAGGAAGAGAAGAAAAAAATCTGTCCTTCCGACTGTCGGAATAGTGGGATATACAAATTCAGGAAAATCTTCGCTAATAAATTATTTTATAAATAAATATGAGAATCCTGATAATATTGTCTTTGAGAAAAATATATTATTTGCAAGTCTTAGTACCTATATAAGAAGTATCCATATTGATAGTAATTTTAGTTTTTTTCTACTTGATACAGTAGGATTTATCAGTAATTTATCAGGCCCTATTTTAAGCGCATTTAAATCAACACTTGATGAGATTAATATCTGTGATTTATTAATTCATGTTATAGATGCTAGCGATGAAAACTATGAAAACAAAGAGAAATCGGTCAATAAAATACTACAGAAGTATTCTATAGATACCGATAGAATTATAAAAGTATACAGTAAAGCGGATTTATTAGAATCAAGAGATAAAAGACTCTTAATAAGTTCTAAAACTGGAGAAGGTATAGATAGTCTAATACAAACAATTAGAAATAAACTTTACTCTGATGAGATGTTGAGGTCATTCTATTTTGAGAATACTCAAAAGGAATTAAAGGACTATTCTAAGTTTTCTCTTGAATCAAAAATCGTAAATACCGAATACAAAGATAACGGTTTTGTTGTTGAGGCTATTGTCAACAAGTCTACAGAGTCAAAATACAAGGAATATTTGATATGAAGGTAATAAGTAAAAACAATATCAGTGAATTTACAACAGAAAAATCTAAATTTATATCATACGTATTTTTTGTTACAACAAAAGAAGAAGTTGAAAAATATTTAGAAATATTGAAGAAGGAACATAGAAAAGCCAGACATATAGCATATTCATATAGAATAGGGTATGATGAGCTATATGAATACTACACCGATGATGGAGAACCCAGTCTAACAGCAGGATTGCCAATATATAATGTAATAGATAAAAACAAATTAACTTTTGTTCTAATCGCAGTGGTCAGGTATTTCGGGGGAGTTAAGCTTGGTACTGGTGGTTTAAAAAGAGCTTATGAAAAAGGTGCGAATGATGTCGCAACAAAAACTAGGCTTTTTGACATAAAAAAATATCAAAAGATTTCTATAGAATTTGACTATAAGTATTTAAAAATAATAGAGAATATTTTGTGCAATCATATTATAATTGATAGAGACTTTTCAGATTTAGTAAAACTATATTTTTATAAAAATGATGAGTCGATTATAAAAAGTATTATAGACACCACGAATAATAATGTTACAATAGAATACATGGATGAGGAAATCGTTAATATAAATAATAATAAAAAAATAGATTACTAATAGAGTGATGATGACTTTTATATCAATGGAGGATATATGATAAGATTTTATTTTGCACTTTTCGCTTCTAAAACAGCTCTGTTCTTGATGAAGCTCATAGGAAAAAAAGCTTCGTACGCACCGGGATTAATCGCTACTAAAATATGCCCTGAGTTTCTTAAATATGTTGGCAAATCAGAAAACATATACGGTGTTACAGGAACAAATGGTAAAACTACAATTTCGAACCTTGTTAAAGATACTCTAATTGAGTATGGATATACTTGTATAAATAATGGATTTGGTTCAAATACCAAAGAAGGTGTTTCCACTTTATTTTTATCTTCAGTTACACTTAGCAATAAACCAAAATATGATTATGTAATGGTAGAAATCGATGAAGTAGCATCTGTTGACATACTTAAATACATTAAACCTAAAATCTTAGTTATTACGAATCTTTTTAGAGATTCTTCGCAGAGAAATGGTCATCCAGGATTTGTGAAAGATCTATTAGAGTCTGCAATTTCAAATGATATAAAGCTAATTGTAAACTCTGAAGATTCTATGACCAATAATATTTCTCCAGAGAATAAAAGAGTTTACTATTCTGTTCTACGACAAGAGGACGAAGAGGATAATATAGAGAGTTTAATTACCGATATTCCGCCTTGTCCGCAGTGTGGTTCAGATTTAGTTATGGATTTTATACGATATCATCATATAGGTTATTATCACTGCCCAAACTGTGATTATAAGAGGCCTGATGCTAAGTACTCGGTAACTAAAGTTGATAGAGACAAAAATAGAGCTAAAATAAACGTTGATGGAAAAGACTATGACTTTAAAATGTTCGGTGATAACATAATAAATATATATAATCTTGTAGCTCTTGTAACGCTTTTTGGGGAAATGGGATTTGACATAGATGAATTAAGTAAAAAGCTCGAAAACGTAAATATAATTGTGAGCAGATTATTTGACGACGAGTACAAAGGAATAAGAATTTCATTAATGCTCGCAAAGGGAAGAAACCCCATAGCAACTTCCAGAAATCTAGACTACATAAGGAGACAAAAGGGAAGACATGCGCTTATTCTTATAAATACATCTACAGGAAAATTTGCAGATAAGCCATCGGATTCATTTAACAATAAGATAACTGAAAATACAAACTGGCTGTATGAAAATGACTATGAGTATCTTCAAGACCCTTCTTTTGTTCAGATAATAGCAGGAGGTAAGAGATATTTAGATCAGATGTTAAGAGTTCTCTTTGCAGGTGTTGATAGAGATAAGATTACTGTGTTTAGAAATCCGTATGACTGTTATAAGGCGGTTAAATTAGAAGAGATTGACAATATTTTCATATTACATCAATTATATAACCCAGCCTTTGCTCAGAGCCTTAAGGAGAGTTTAATTAAGCGAATAGAGGAGGAGCTATAATGAAAATAGAGTTTTTATTTCCAAAGAGAGCAGCATTTCACGGTGATAACGGAAATCATATGTTATTAAGTAAGATATTTGATAAAGATGAAATAATAGAAACAAAGATAGACGATACTCCGGCGTTTATTAACAATGATGTTAGACTTATGTATATAGGAGCTATGACAGAAGAGTTTCAATTAAAGGCGATAGAAAAGTTTATGCCTTACAGAGAAGCTTTTATAGAGTACATAGAAAAGGGAAATATTTTAATAGCTACCAATAATGCTATGGAAATATTCTTTAAAGAAATTATCTGTGGTGAAAAGAGAGATAAAGGACTTGGTATATTTAACTTCACTGCGAAATCAATGAAGCCAAAGAGACATAATTCATTTTTTATCGGAAAATTTAATAATCAAAATGTAGTAGGTTTTAAAACTCAGTTTACACATGCTTACGGAGATAATTCTGACAACTATTTTATAGAGGTAGAAAGAGGTGTAGGATTAAACCCAGATAGTAAACTAGAGGGAATAAGGAAAAATAACTTTTATGCTACTTATTTAACTGGTCCGTTTTTAATAATGAATCCATATTTTACAGAATATATAATAGAAACATTAGGTGTAAAGAGAGAAATACCTTATTTGGATGTTATGAGAGAGGCTTATGAGATCAGAGTAAAGGATCATCTAGATAAAAAGACATTCCATTTTTAATGACAAAAAAAGCAAGTCAGTTAATAATGACTTGCTTTTTTTTAATCGTATTTTTTATCGTTAACTTTTTTTGTCGTTTTCTGGAAAGAGTACTATTGGTTCAAATATTGTACCTTCTGAATCTACATCCGTTAAATCGACAGACTCATCATTTGCTTCAAGTTCTATTTCTGGAGAGTCGTTACCACTTTCAATTTCAATGACAGACTCAGAATCTTTTGCGATTAAATCTTCTTTGATTTCAGATTCATTTTCATCAGTTTGATTTTCTACTTCCTCTTTATCTTCAAGAGCTAAGTCATCTTCATCAACAAAATTATCATCTGTATCGGAGATTTCATTTTCTATATCTATTTCTTCTTGAATAGCCTTATCTATTTCTGATTGATCTGAAACAGTGGTTCCTTCAACATCTCCTACTATAATTGGTTCTTCAATAGGTTCTTCTACTGTCTTAACGTGTTGTGCTTTATTTATTCTAATTCCGCTGAGTGCGTAGATTCTTCTATTAAAATCTGCGTATGTTTCTTCAAATTCATTCATTTGAATCGCAGAGCTCTTAAGCTTGAGTTCTACAAGATCACCTTCATCGTCTAGAAAAGATATCAGTAAGCGGTAAGAGTTTGTTTTATATAAATTGTTAGAAAGTTTTGCGAAAAACTTAGCAAACATACTTGACTCACCGTATTTATCTTCTATATCAAAAGATTTCAAATTGTAGAAATTGACGCCAAAAGCGTTTTCTAAAACTTCATTATTTTTGAATGTAGAGTACATTTTTAATATATCATCAGAGGTAAAAACCAAGTTCTCTTGATCTAAAAACATAGTTATACTTTTTGATTCAATATTCTTTATATTTCCTTCAACTAGTTTAAGACCATTCCAAATATATTTATCTTTTGAATTTAATAATTTAGCGGTTCTTTTTCCTATTACAATAATTAAAATGTAATATATTAATATTGCTATTCCTAAAATTAATAATAAAATAATTGGCAATTGTTTCATAAAGCCTCCTTTTTACTCCTTATGTAGTATATCAAGAAAATTGTCAAAAATAAAGTGATAATACAAAATTAATGTTTTTATTATACTTTTGACTAAAAATAAAAGATAAAGTATACTATTTCTGTATTTTGATTGTAAGGAGAAATCATGATTTCTAGAGTAAAAGGAAAGCTATTAGAGATAGAACCAAATAATAAAGTAATAATTGAATGTGATCATTTATCTTATGAAATTCAGATGACGATTAAAGATATTGAAACTTTAGAACTCGGAGATACATACACATTTTATACACAAATGATTGTAAAAGAAGACGATATATCATTAGTAGGATTTATAAGTAAATTTGACAAAAAGGTATATAAGTATCTCATAAGTGTCTCTGGTATTGGAACTAAGATAGCATTAAATATAATTGGAGAATTGGGTGCAAAGGAAACGGTTTCATATGTAATATCAGATAATATAAAAGCTTTAGAATCAGTTTCTGGAATAGGTAAAAAATCAGCATCAAGGATTGTGTTGGAACTTAAAGATAAATTTTCTAAAGTATTTGAAAATTTAATTTTAGAAATCAATTCGCCTTCAACACAAAATGAAAAAATAAATAATCAAAATAAAAATGATGTTTTTGACGCTCTTAAGAACTTAGGGTACACAATAGAAGAAATAGGCAGTGTGCTTAGAGAAATAGATGATAGTTTGAGTGTTGAAGAAATGTTAAAACTTGCATTTAGTAAACTTGCAATGAGGAGATCATGAAGAACAGAATAATAACACCTGAAATAATTGAAAATGTAGATACTGAAAATAGCATAAGACCACTTAAACTTTCGGATTACATAGGTCAGAAAAATAATATAGAAAAATTAAAAATATTTCTAGAGGCTACTAAAATAAGAGACGAAGCACTTGATCATGTGCTATTATATGGACCTCCAGGACTCGGCAAAACCACTTTGGCAGGTATAATTGCAAATGAAATGGGAGTGAACATAAAGGTTACTTCTGGTCCTGCTATAGAAAGGGCAGGAGATTTAGCGGCTATACTTTCTAGTCTCAAAGAAAATGATGTCCTATTCATAGATGAAATACACAGGCTGAATAGAAATGTTGAAGAGGTATTATACCCGGCCATGGAAGATTTTACATTAGATATATTAATAGGAAAAGGTCCAATGGCGAGAAGTGTAAGGCTTGATTTACCAAAATTCACTTTAATTGGAGCTACTACAAGAGCGGGTGACCTAAGCAGTCCACTTCGTGATAGATTTGGAGTCGTGTTCAAAATGGAGCCTTACAAACAAGAGGAATTAGAAGAAATATTAACTAGGTCTGCGAGAGTTCTTAAATTAAAGATAGATGAAGACGCATGCAGAGAGATTGCAATGAGAAGTAGAGGAACTCCTAGAATAGTAAATAGAATATTAAAAAGAGTTGGCGATTATGCTACTGTAATGAATAACTCTCATATAACAAGAGAGATTGCATTTGAAGCACTAAGATTACTAGAAATAGATGATCTTGGTCTTGATCAAACAGATATAAAATTACTTAAGACAATGATAGAATTATATGGGGGAGGACCGATAGGAATTGACACTATTGCAGCTTCTACTAATGAGGAAAAGAGAACGATAGAAGATGTATATGAACCATATTTAATTCAAATTGGATTTTTAAAGAGGACAACTAGGGGAAGAGTGGTTTTGGAAAAAGCATATAATCACTTAGGTTTGAAATTTGTAAATGAAAACCGTTTCGGAGGATTTAATTTTGAGGTTGATGATGAGAACAAGTGATTTTTTTTACGAACTTCCGAAAAATTTAATTGCGCAGAGTCCAACCGATAAAAGAGATGAATCTAGGTTGCTAGTAGTCGATAGAAAAAAAAATAAGATAGAACATCAAAACTTTAAAGATATAGTAGATTATCTCAAAGAAGGAGATGTACTTGTACTAAATAACACAAAAGTTATTCCAGCTAGAATTTATGGAAAAAAAAGTACAGGTGCGAATGTGGAGTTTTTACTTTTAAAAAACACCGAAAGGACTTCCTGGAAATGTCTTTGCAAACCAGCTAAAAGAGCGAAAAAAGGAGATGTTTTCATTTTTTCTGACGACTTAAAAGGAACGATAAAAGAAGAAGGAAAAGAGGGCATTAGAACAATAGAATTGGAGTATGAAAATAACCTCTATGAAATTCTAGATGATATTGGAGCTATGCCTCTTCCTCCATATATAAATTATAGTGGAGATATGAGTAGATATCAGACAATATATGCAAAATACCTAGGATCTGCTGCTGCTCCTACTGCAGGACTTCATTTTACTCAATCACTTCTAGAAAAGATTGAAAAAAAAGGAGTTACAATTGCCTATGTTACACTGCACGTTGGACTTGGAACGTTTAGGAGTGTAAAATCCGAAAATATTAAAGAGCATGATATGCACTCAGAATACTACGAGATAGACTCTAAGAACTCGGAAATAATAAATAATGCGTCTAGAATTGTAGCAGTTGGAACAACTACGGTTAGAACGCTTGAGAGTGTATACCAAAAACATGGTAAAATATGCGAAACGAAAGATAATACAAATATATTTATCTATCCAGGATATGAATTCAAAATAGTTGATGCACTAATTACAAATTTTCACCTGCCAGAATCAACACTAATTATGTTAGTTAGCGCATTCTATGATAGGGAAAAAATACTCGACATATATAAAAATGCTATAGAGGAAAACTATCGATTTTTTAGTTTTGGCGATGCGATGTATATATACTGATAATAATTGGAGAAGAAATGTTTGAATATAAATTATTAAAAAAAGATAAAAATACTAATGCTAGAGCGGGAGTATTTACTACACCACATGGTGATATAGAGACTCCTATTTTTATGCCAGTTGGAACAAAGGCAACGGTAAAGGGACTCACTCCTGAAGAATTAAAGAGATTGGGATCGCTTATCATATTATCTAATACATACCATCTCCATCTGAGACCTTCTAGTGAAATTATAAAAGAAGCAGGTGGACTTCATAAGTTTATGAACTGGGATAAGCCGATACTTACAGATTCAGGAGGATTTCAAGTCTTCAGTTTAAAGGGAAATAGAAAAATTACAGAAGAGGGCGTTAAATTTCAATCGCATATAGACGGAAAATACTTTTTTATGTCACCTGAAGAGTCAATTAGAATTCAGAATAATCTCGGAAGTGACATAATTATGTGCTTCGACGAGTGCCCTGAGCTGCCGTCAACCTATCAATATATGAAAAATTCCATTGAACGAACTACTAGATGGGCTAAGAGATGTAAAGATTATCATAAAAATACTGAAAACCAGGCACTTTTTGGAATTGTTCAAGGTGGAACTGACGATTCACTTAGAAAACAAAGTGCTGAGGAAATAGTGAATATAGGTTTCCCCGGCTATGCAATTGGAGGTCTGAGTGTTGGTGAAAAGAAAGAGGAAATGTACTCAACCATATCAAATGTTATTGGGTATTTACCGGATGATAAACCTCGTTATTTGATGGGAGTGGGAACACCTGAGGACATAATTGAAGGTATCATAAGAGGAATAGATATGTTTGACTGTGTTCAGCCTACTAGAATAGCAAGACATGGTGTAGCTATGACATCTAAAGGTAATGTTACGATAAAAAAAGCAATCTATAAAAGAGATTTTTCACCACTGGACGAAACTTGTGAATGTGAAACATGTAAAAATTACACAAAGGCATATCTTCACCATCTTTTTAGAAGTGAAGAAATTCTTAGCGCTAGGCTTCTGAGCTATCATAATTTATACTTTTTAATTAATATAGCGAAAACCGCAAGAAGGTATATATTTGAAGATAGAATTCAAGAATATAGGCAAAAACTCTTTACTAACATGGGTATTATATAGTATTATATAACTTAGATTTAGAAAGGAGTCTTTTATATGCAAAATTTATTTAGCGGAACATATGGAATATTAATAATCTATGCATTGTTTTTTGTAGGTATATACTTTTTGTTGATTAGACCAAATAAAAAGAAAGCACAGAAATCAAAAGAAATGAGAGAAAGTGTTAAAAAAGGAGATACCATAATAACAATAGGTGGTTTTGAAGGAAAAGTTGAAAAGGTTACTGATGTTGATCTTGTAGTTAATGTTAATGGAACACCACTTAAAGTTAAGAAATGGGCCATTGGCTCAGTAAATAAAAAAGACGAAGTAAGCGTTTAGAGGAGAAAACTATGAAACATGTAAAAACTATATTTAAGGGTTCGAAAAAAATTGCAAATATGGGTTGTGGTGAGTGTCAAACCTCTTGCCAATCAGCATGTAAAACCTCCTGCACTGTTGGAAATCAAGGATGTGAGAATAAATAACAGCTTCATGCTGAAGCTGTTATTTTTTTTGGAGTATATATGATTCATTTATATTCATATAAAGATAAGAATATTGCAATTGACATTAATAGTGGGGCTATTCATCTACTAGATGATTTGTCCTACGAACTTTTAAGTTTGGGGATTGATTTTGCGGAAAAAAAGCATATTTTATATGACAGATATTCTGTAGAAGAAATTGATGATGCTGTAAGTGAACTCAATTCTTTAATAGAAAATAATCTTTTGTATTCTAATGACACTATAAAAATTATGCATTCGAACTTTCCTAAAAAGAAAACTTTAAAGGCAATGTGTTTACACGTATGTCATGATTGTAATCTAAGATGTGAATACTGTTTTGCTTCTCAAGGAGATTTTCAGGGTTCAAGAGAAATGATGAGCCTAGAAACTGGAAAAAAGGCGCTTGAATTTTTAGCAAAAAATTCTGATAAAAGAAGAAATTTAGAAGTGGATTTCTTTGGTGGAGAACCCCTAATGAACTTTGATGTAGTAAAGGAGTTGGTTTTCTATGCGAGAGAATTAGAAAAAAAATATGATAAAAACTTTAGATTAACTCTTACCACTAATTGTCTTCTTTTAAATGATGAGATTAATGACTTTCTAAATGAGCATATTTCAAATGTTGTACTGAGCATTGATGGTAGGAGAGAGACAAACGATCTTATGAGGAAAGCGATAAACGGTTCGGGAAGTTACGATATAATTATAAAAAAAATTAAAAGGTTTATTGAAAAACGAGGAGATAAGTCTTATTATGTCAGAGGTACTTTCACAAGAAAAAATCTTGATTTTAGTAAAGACATTGTCCACTTAGCAAAACAAAATTTTTATTCTCTATCAATGGAACCCGTTGTTGCAGAAAAAAATAAAGACTACGCAATAAAATACGAAGATATTCCGATTATAAAGAAAGAATATGAAAACTTGGTAGATTCAATGCTTGAAGACAAGACGATACCAGAATTTAATTTCTTCCACTTCAACATTGATTTAGAAAGTCCTCCTTGTGCTATCAAAAGAGCGTCTGGATGTGGTGCGGGAACAGAGTATATATCGGTAACGCCTAAAGGTGTAATTTATCCTTGTCATCAATTTGTCGGAAATGATAAATTTATTATGGGCGATTTATTTACAGGAATCTCTAAAAAAAATATAGTCGATATGTTTAGCTCTCTCAGTGTATATGATAAAGAAGAGTGTAATGATTGTTTTGCCAAGTATTTCTGTTCTGGAGGATGTCACGCAAATGCTTGGAATGAAAATGAAAATTTAAAGACTCCGTATGAACTCGGATGCGAGTTAGAGAGAAAGAGATTAGAATTAGCGATATACTACAAAATAAAAAAAATGGAAGAAAAAAATAAAGAAATATAATATTTTTAATAATTAGTATGCATTACCTTACAAAAAGTGTTATAATTGCCTTTGGTATGCTAATGCATAATAAAATAATTTTTTGATTATAAGGAGTATTTATATGAGTGCTAAAAAGATGGTACTACCAGTAGTCATCATTATAATTTTACTGCTGGCTATGTTTACTTTTTTTGGAATAGGTGGTTTATCACCTTACATAAATGATTTAAAACTAGGCCTGGACATAGAAGGTGGAGTTGCAGTTGTTTATGAAGGAGTTCAGGGTGATAAAACGACAGATGAGTTTTATGAATTAATAGATAAGACAAAAGACGTTCTTGCCAGAAGAATAAATCAATTTGGTCTTACAGAGCCTGTTATAACAAAACAAGGTGATACGAGAATTAGAATTGAACTTCCGGGAGAAAAAAATATACAAAAAGCGCTTGAATCTATTGGTAAAACTGCTGTTCTTGAATTTTATCAAGTAAATGAAGGTCAGTTTGTTCAACAGGGAATAGTAATAGCTGAAGATTTCCCAGGGAAATTATTATTTAAAGGTGATTTATTATCTAATGCAGAGCTCGGATTTGATAAAAATAATAATCCGGGAGTTTCTCTTAACTTATCGGATGAAGCTAGAGATATTTTCTACGAATCAAGTAAGGACATAGTTGAAAACTATAGCGCGAAAAAAGGTCAAATAGCTATAGTGTTAGATGGTCAAATTATAAGTGCTCCAATGGTTGAGAAAGTATTAAATTCTAAAGATTTAATTATACAGGGGAAATTCACTACTGATGAAGCGGTTATGTTGGCTTCTCTTATAAAAGGTGGTTCTCTCCCTCTTGATTTAAAAGAAGTGAAGACTAGTTTTGTAAATGCTACTTTAGGTATAAGAGCACTTGAAAAGAGTATTACGGCTGGTATTATAGGGTTTATTCTAATTATCATAATTATGATAATTAGATATAGATTCGCAGGAGTAATAACATCAATGGCTTTAATATTATATGCTTCAGGCTTATTTATAGTTATGGTATTGTTTAAAGCAACTTTGACACTTCCTGGTATTGCTGGTTTAGTACTTTCGATTGGTATGGCCGTAGATGCAAACGTTATTATTTTTGAAAGATTTGGAGAAGAACTTGCTTTAGGAAAATCCCTAAAATCTTCTCTTAGAAAGAGTTTTAAGAAAGCGATGCGAGCTATAATAGACGCCAATATAACTACACTGATAGCATCTGTAATACTTTTCAATTTTGGAGAAGGCCCTATAAAGGGATTTGCTGTAACTTTAATGATCGGTATTGTGTTAAGTATGTTCACATCAATTGTTATTACAAGAGGACTTCTTAATTCATCTCTTGAGTACAAAGCACTCAAAAATAAAAAATTATTCTATACAGCGAGGTTAAAAAATGAAAATAGTTAAAAATAAAAAGGTATTTTTTATAGCTTCGATAAGTCTTATACTGATTGGACTAATTTTTGGTTTGATAAATGGATTCAATTTTGGAATCGATTTTACAGGTGGAACAATGCTTACTATACCATTTGAAAAAAGTGTTTCAGAATCTGATATAAGAAGCAGCATAAGTGAGTTTAAACTTGATGAGACAATTCAGTTTACCGGAGTTGATAATACAGAAGTAATTATAAGGACTAAGAAGCCTATTGAAGCGGCTGAGCGTGAAAAAATAAGACAAAAAATAATAAAAGACTTTAGTTTAAGTGAGGACATTCAGATATCTGGTGAGCAGTTTGGGCCGAATATAGGAGCTGAGATAAGCAACAGAGCACTTTACAGTATTCTTATTGCCTCAATTGGTATGCTAATATACATATGGATCCGATTTAAGCTGGATTATGCGTTTGCATCAATAATAGCGTTAATTCATGATGTACTGATAGTTCTTGGAATATATGCTATATTCCAAATTCAAATAAACAGTAACTTTATTGCTGCTATGCTCACTATCGTTGGTTACTCAATAAATGACACAATAGTAATATTTGACAGAATAAGAGATAATGAAAAAATATATCCTCGCAATCAAACAGAAAAAGTGATAAGTAAAAGTATAGAACAATCTCTTTCTAGAACAATACTTACCAGTTTAACTACACTTATAGTTATTGCAGTGCTTTACTTTGTAAGTGATCCTACAATAAAAGAGTTTGCTCTTCCGATAATATCCGGAATAATTGTTGGTACTTATTCATCCATATTTATTGCGGGACCTACATGGGGATTTTTTAAAAAGCGATTTAAACGGTGAAACATTATAAAAACATATGGAAAGAAGTAGAAGTTAATAAAGACATAAAGGAGGCCCTTGAAAAAGAACATGGGCTTTCTTGTGTTATATCTTCCTATTTGTCTTCTAAATTTAACGATGTAAAAGAAATTGACGAATTTTTTAATCAAACTATAGACTTACAAAAACTCTCTGGTTTAAACATTTCTGCAGAGAGGATTAATAAAGCTGTTAAAAATCGAGAAAAGATTCTTATTGTAGGAGACTATGATGTAGATGGCATGAGTGCTACAGCATTGGTATTAAGCTTTTTAAGAGAAGCTTCGGCTGATGTAAAATATCTGATACCAAATAGATATGAACATGGATATGGTCTAAGTAGTAAATTAGTAGCAACAATAGAAAATACAGATCTAGTAATAACGGTCGACTGTGGAATAAAAAATGTTGAAGAAGTAAGATTATTAACCGAAAAGGGGATAGATGTAATTATCACTGATCATCATGAACTTGGCGAAGAGCTTCCAGAAGCTGTTTCGCTTATAAACCCTAAGCTAGACGATATTTTAAACAGAGATATTTCTGGTTCCTTTGTAGCTTGGTACTTATGTAAGTATATGAGTGAGAAATACTCTTATAACTTCTCCTATCATCTAGACATATTTGCTATGTTGGGAACTATAACGGATGTTATGCCACTTATAATGGACAATAGGTATATTGTCAGTAAGGGTCTTGAAACATTAAATTCCGGTATACACAAAGGGCTTTGTCTGCTTTCGAAAAAGCTAAATATATCAAATGTTACTGCAAGAGATATCGCTTTTAGGATAGGACCGGTAATTAACGCTTCGGGTAGAATGGGAAAAGAAAATTTAGGGATGAAACTTCTATTAAACGAAAATATAGAGGAAACCATAAATCAAATACTACTTGTAAATGATGAGAGAAAGTCATTACAAGAAAAAATGATATCTGAGGCAAAGAGGAATATTGATTTAAGCAGTAATGTTATTGTCGCTAAAGGAAAATGGTTAAAGGGAATTACGGGAATTGGAGCTGCAAGACTAGCAAATGACTTTTCTAGACCTTGTATTCTAGTTGATGAAAGCGATTTAACCGCTTCTGCAAGAAGCTTTGGCAATATAGATATTTTAGATATTGTAAGTAGATTAAACCATCACTTGGACAAATTTGGAGGGCACAGAGGAGCAGCAGGTTTTACGATAAAAAATGGCTCTTATGATGATTTTGTTGAGGAGCTAAAAATCATATCAAACAATATTTCTTCAGAATTAGAAAAAAATATTTTTGAATATGTTATCGGAAGTGTAAAAGAACTCGATTTAAACTTTGCAAATGAACAGTTGATATTAGAACCCACAGGGAATTCCTTTGAAAAGCCATTAATAAGACTAGATGGAGTTCATATAAATAGAGTTGATATAATAGGAAAGAATTCAAATGTTCAAAAAATATACGCAAATTACGCTTCATTAAAACTTGAAATACTATCGTTTTCACTGATTCCTATTACTGAAAATACTGATTATGACATGCTTGTCAATATTGGAATAAATGAGTTTAGAGGTATAAAAAAAATATCTATAATACTCATAGACCTTAGAAGAAGTGATGGTCTTTATGAAGGAGCTTCATTTGAATATATAGAATTATGTAAAAGTTTTGTTACAATTGTTAAAAAATATGATAATATTTACAATATAGACTTTATTGATGAATATGTTGATAAAAAGTATTTAAGTATTGAAGAACTTCCTGAGAGAAAAGACTTGGTTGAATATTATAAGAAGCTTATCAAAGAAGGGGAAGTAGTAGGTATTGATAAAATAGAAAACCTCTTTTCATTTCTCTTAGCACTTGAGATATTTAAAGAGTTGGGTTTACTTGAATATTCTATAGCAAATAGAAAAATATATTTTAAAATAAATAAAAATGATAAAAAAGTAGACTTAAATAAGTCTAAGACGTATATAAATATTCTTAAAATCAAGGAGGATTATTATGGATCTAAAAAAGCTAATTAGATCAATTGAGGACTATCCTTGTGAAGGTGTTATTTTCAGGGATATAACTACATTATTAAAAGATAAAGATGGCTTTAAAGAGGCGATTGATAAAATGGCGAAATTGAGCGAAGAACTTGATTATGACATTATCGTTTCACCAGAGGCTAGGGGATTTATAGTCGGAACCCCACTTGCCTATAAAGAGAACAAAGCATTTGTTCCTATAAGAAAGCCTGGTAAACTCCCACATGAAGTGATCAAAAAATCTTATGAATTAGAATACGGAAAAGACACTTTGGAAGTTCATAAGGACGCTATTAAAAAAGGAGATAAGATTCTATTTGTAGATGATCTATTAGCAACAGCAGGAACAACAAAAGCTATCATTGAAATGATAGAAGATTTAGGTGCAGAGGTTGTTTGCTGTCTATATCTCATTGAGCTTTCATTCCTTGATGGAAGAAAAGTTTTAAATGGATATGATGTGAGGACTGTTTTAAAATATTAAGTTGAGGAATTACTATGAGCTACGAGAATTTTATTAAAGCATTAAAAAATATTTCTGATGGTTTTGATGAAATTAGAATAAGGGAAGCTTGCCTTTTTGCCGAAAAGCATCATGAAGGACAATTTAGAAAGTCTGGTGAAAAATACATTGTTCACCCATATGAAGTTGCCCTTATTTTAGCTCGTTTAAATTTAGATGATGACACTATTATTGCTGGAATTCTTCACGACACCTTGGAAGATACTGATGTTTCATATTCTGAAATTGAAGAGAAGTTTGGATCTGATGTTGCTGCAATAGTAGACGGTGTAACAAAAATACTACAGATAAAATACGAATCTAAAACCTTGCAACAATCTGAAAACTTTAGAAAAATGCTTCTTGCTATGAGTAAGGATATAAGGGTCATATTAGTTAAACTGGCTGACAGACTTCATAATATGAGAACACTACAGTATAAAAATGCATCTAGTATTAAAGCTAAGAGTCAAGAAACATTAGAAATATATGCTCCAATAGCTCATAGACTTGGTATTTTCTCTATGAAATCAGAGCTTGAAGATCTTGCTTTTTCTTATCTTTACCCTGAACAGTATCAAACGTTAGTAGAAAAAGTGGCGAAGCAAAAGTTCGAAAGAGAAAAATATATCGATAAGATAATTTTAGAAATTAAAGAACTACTCAAAGATGTGTGTCCAAAGGCTAAGATATATGGCAGGATAAAGAATTATTATAGTATCCATAAAAAAATGACTTTAAAAAATAAAACGTTTGAAGAAATACATGATATTACGGCAATAAGAATCATTGTTGATGAACTACCTCAGTGCTATGGAGTTCTGGGTATCATTCATTCTAAGTGGAAGCCTATTCCTGGAAGATTTAAAGACTATATTGCAATGCCTAAACCGAATAAATATCAGTCACTTCATACTACTCTTTTGTCAAAAGATGCAGATGCGTTTGAAGTTCAAATAAGAACCTTTGATATGCATCAGGTTGCTGAGTATGGTATTGCGGCTCACTGGAGGTATAAGCAGCAAAAAGAGGAAAAGGATAAAAACCTTTACTGGATTGAACAGATGATGGAGTGGCAAAGAGAACTTGAAAATCCAGAAGAATTTATTTCTACGGTAAAAATGGATCTTTATAGTTCACAGGTCTATGTGTTTACACCTAGAGGTAATGTGATAGAACTTCCAGATGGTTCGACTCCTATTGATTTTGCTTATAAGATACACACTGATATAGGAAATCGTTGTGTTGGTGCTAAGGTGAATTCTAGGATAGTACCTCTTAATTATGTACTTAAAATAGGCGATATTGTAGAAATACTGACATCTAAATCCTCTTTTGGTCCTAATATAGATTGGCTTGGTTTTGTGAAATCGAGTCATGCAAAAAATAAAATAAAAAATTATTTACGTAAAGCGAGTAAGCAGGAAAATATTGTAAAGGGTAAAGACATTATTGAGAAAGCACTTTCGAAAATAGGACTTTCAACAAAAGATGTATTTACAGAAGAAGTTTATTCCGAACTCACTGAAAAACTCTCTATCAAGAGCTTGGATCACTTGTATGAATCGCTCGGTTATGGTGGTCTTAACACCAGACAGGTACTCCCGATCATAAAAAAACATTTTATTGAGCTAGATAGAGAAAGGAAGATTGTCAAGAAGAAGAAAAAACAGTCTCTAGACACAGGCATAACCGTTCAGGGAATGGATGATATGTTAATCAAATATGCTAAGTGTTGTAATCCGATTCCAGGTGATAATATTATAGGATTTATAACTAGAGGAAGTGGTGTTACTATCCACAGGAGCAATTGTTCTAATTTCAGCAGCGACGAATTAAAATCAAAAAGATTTTTACCGGTAGAGTGGAATAATGATACGAATCAAGATTTTACTGCTAACCTTAAAATAATTGCTAGAGACAGGAAAAATATTTTAAAAGAGATAACCGATATATTTCAGAATTCAGGAATGGATATAACATCGCTAAATGTAAAAATAAACAATGATAGGCTTTTAAAATTGACAGTTTCGTTCTATGTAAAAAATTTGTCAGAAGTTATAAAAGTAAAAAATAGAATAAAAGCTTTAAGTTCTGTTATGGAGGTGAATAGGTTCTGATGAGAGCTGTAGTTCAAAGGGTTGTTACATCGAATGTTAAAGTTGATTGTGAGAAAATATCAGAGATACAAAAAGGACTTTTGGTCTTATTGGGTATAACTGGTTCAGATAAAGAAGAAGATTTGATTTATATTAGAGATAAAATTTGTAATCTTAGAATTTTTGAAGATGAAAACGAGAAAATGAATTTATCTCTAAAAGATATAGATGGTGACATATTACTCGTAAGTCAGTTTACTCTGTACGGAGATGCTAGGAAGGGTAGAAGACCTTCTTTTACCAATGCGGCACCGCCTGATATGGCAAAATTACTTTATGAAAGACTGGCTGAAGAATGGAGAAATATGGGAATAACTGTAAAAACTGGACAGTTTGGAGCTAGTATGGAAGTTTCACTTATAAATGATGGTCCAGTAACAATTTTATTAGATAGTAGTAGGAGTTTTTGATGATTAAGAAAATATTTATGCCTTCACTTGCTGAAAATGCGTATGTTTATAGCAAAGAAAATAGCAAAAATGCTATTATAATAGATCCTGGTATGGTAAATCCTAAGTTAGATAAATATATCGAAAATGAGGATTTAAAGGTTTTAGCAATATTACTAACCCATGGTCACGCAGATCATATAATGGGTGCGCTGTATTATAAAGATAAATATAAAGTAGATATATATGCACATGAGGAGGAAGAGGAGTTACTTAATAATCCGGAATACAACTTTTCATACATGTTATATAAAAGAAATATGATAATTGAAGATGCTATTTTCTTTAAAACTGACGAAGTTTTGTCGTTTGAAGATATTGAGGTTAAATGCAGATTTACACCTGGACACACTAAGGGCAGCGCTACTTTTGAAATTGAAGATTTCTTAGTTGCTGGCGATTTAATATTCAAATTATCTGTCGGAAGAACAGATGTATATACCTCGAACTATACTGATCTTGAAAACAGTATAAGAAATGTTATATACAAATATCCAGACGAAACTATAATTTATACCGGTCATGGTGATAAGACAAGTGTAGGATTTGAAAAAGAAAATAATCCTTTTGTAAGAGTAAAGTGAAATTCAGTTCAGACTCAAATTTAGCCTACAGAGTTTTTTATTTACTCAAGTCTTTTTTCCCAGAACTTATATGGGGTGATGATTCTGATTTTGCTTTTCATTCAAATAAATTTTTTGATAACAATAAGAAAAAATCATTCGAGGTTAGTAAAGATACCTTTTTAAAAGAAATATATGAGTATATTTCATCAGAGTATTCTGTGCAAAACGATTGGGGAATACTTCAGGGGGTAAGACCTGTAAAAATTGTTCATCAATTGTTAGATAATGAACGGAATAAGTCGGATATTTTTTCTGTCTTAAAAGATAAGTATAAAGTCAGCGATAGATGTTCAAATCTTTTATATGAAGTTGCCATGTTCAATAGACAAGTATATATAAGAGATAGAGATAAGAAGTGCCTGTATATTAGTATCCCATTTTGTCCTTCTATTTGTTCATTTTGTAATTTTCATACAGTTGTTCCAAAAAATAATCTTATTAATATATATATGGATATAATAATCAATAAAATTGAGACAACAGATCTGGGTAGTGTAGATGTTGTATACATCGGTGGGGGAACGCCCAGTATATTAACTGTTCAACAAATTGAGAGATTATTTAATGCGCTTAATCGTCATTTAAAGGGAAACAAAATGAAGGAAATAACATTTGAGGCAGGAAGATGTGATACTCTAAACAGGGAAAAATTAGATTTGATATCAGATTTTTCGACGAGAATAAGCCTTAATCCTCAAAGTTTTGATGATGATATATTGAGAAATTATAATAGACCCCCTTCAGATGATTTTAGATATTTTGTTGAGCTATCTAAATCAAATGGAATTAGTGTCAATTCGGACATGATAGTAGGATTTAATGGTCAAGATAAAAACACGATAGCTAGAACATTAAATATACTTTTGGATGCGGATGTAGACGAGATAACTGTACATAATTTGAGTGTGAAAAAAGGTTCTGATATGTGGAATAAGAATTATATATCAAGAGACAATAGCGAATTATTATTTTTGATAAAGGAAAAACTGTATTCAAGAGAATATGTTCCATATTATCTATATAGGCAAAAAAATATGTTAGGTCAGGGCTTTAATGCTGGGTATACAAAGAGTGAGAGTTCACTATATAACGTTAGAATGCTTGAAGATAGCCATGAAATCATTGCACTGGGCGCTAATGCGGTTAGTAAAATAAAAAAGAATGTTACATTTACAAGAGAAAATACCATAAGAAATATATACGATTATATAAAGAATGAGGAATTAATTTGAGTAAAGTATTAGTAGGGTTAAGTGGAGGAGTTGATTCAACTGCAGCTGCCATTATACTAAAAAACAAAGGGTATGAAGTAGAGGGTGTATTCCTAGATTTAGTACCAAACGCAGATACAAGCGCTTTAATGGATGCTAAACTCGTCGCTGACAAGCTGGGTATAAAACTACATATACTTGATGAAAAAGATTATTTTAAGGATGAAATAATCGATTATTTTACGAGCGAATACGAACTGGGTAGGACTCCAAATCCATGTGTAATCTGCAATAAAAAAATAAAATTCGGTAAAATGATTGAGTTTGCAGATACAATTGAAGCAGATTATGTAGCTACTGGTCACTATTCAAAAATAGATTATATCGATGGACTATATAAAGTATTAAAATCCAATAATTTATATAAAGATCAGACGTATATGTTCTACATGTTATCTCAAGAGCAACTGAGCAGAATATTATTTCCTCTTGGAGATTATTCCGACAAGGAGGAGATAAGAAAAATAGTAGCAGATAATGGTGTTGAAATTTATAAGAAATCCGATTCTCAGGATATATGCTTCATACCTGACGGAGACTATGTAAAATTTTTAAAAAACAATAAAGTGAAATCTAAAATTGGTAAATTTGTAGATGCCAAGGGTGAAATCTTGGGAGAGCATAAAGGAATATATGCTTATACAGTTGGACAGAGAAGAGGACTTGGAATATCATCAAGTGAAAGATTATTCGTAAAGAAAATAGACCCAAAAACCACCAATATAACACTTGTTCATTCGAAAGATATGATTTTTAATGGATGTATATTAAAAGAGCTATATTTAAGCTACGACAATTTTGAAAATGTAAAGAGTGAACTTTTTTGCAAAGTTAGATATGGTTCAAAAGAGTACAAATGTTGTCTAAAAAAAGAGGATGGAAAATGGAAAGTTGATTTTTTAGATAAAGTTAACTCGGTTTCTCCTGGTCAATCACTAGTGCTTTATGATGGAGTATACCTGTATGGTGGTGGTATAGTTAGTGAAGTTTATTGAAAATTATTTTTGTGATATAATGGAAAGGCATTTATAAAATTTTTATGTTCATGGGGGATAGATGATAACAAAGGTAAATGAGTTAAGAAAATCATTTTTGGATTTTTATGAGAAGAAGGATCACTATGTAAGTAAAAGTGCTAGTCTAATACCAGAAGATGATAATAGTATTCTTTTAATAGGAGCTGGTATGGCACCACTTAAGAAATACTTCACAGGTGTTGTTAAACCTCCTAAACCCAGAATGGCCACATGTCAAAAGTGTATTAGAGTAGTTGATATAGACAATGTAGGAAACACAGCTAGACATATGACATTTTTTGAAATGTTGGGAAACTTCTCTTTTGGAGATTATTTTAAGAGAGAAAGTATCAAATACGGTCTTGAGTTTTTAACTGAAGTTATAAAACTTGACATAGACAAGCTGTGGGTTTCTGTGTATGAAAAAGACGATGAAGCTTATAATATATGGGTTGATGAAATAGGTTTTCCAGAAGAAAGAGTTGTTAGACTTCCTGAAGAACACAATTTCTGGGAGATAGGACTTGGTCCATGCGGTCCGTGTTCAGAAATTTACTATGACAGAGGGGAAGAATACGGTTGTGGAGATAAAAATCATAAACCTGGCTGTGACTGCGATCAGTTTATCGAAATTTGGAATCATGTATTTACTCAGTATAATAAACTAGAATCAGGTGAGTATGCTCCACTAAAAAATAAAAATATAGACACCGGAATGGGACTTGAAAGACTGGCTATGATTGTTCAGAAAGTTCCATCTGTATATGATATTGATAATCTCGTTGCAATAAGAAATATGGTTCTTGAGTTATCAAATTATAAATATAATTCAAGTGTAAAAGGAGACAGATCGGTAAAAATAGTTGTAGACCACATAAGGTCAATTACATTTATGATATGTGATGGAATAGTGCCTAGTAATGAATCAAGAGGATATGTTTTAAGAAAGCTTATAAGAAGAGCTTCGCTTGAAATGCATAATTTAGGTGTTAAAGAAAATAAACTGAGTAAAGTGGCAGATGTTGTTATCAAAGAGCATTTAGATGGCTATCCTGAACTGGCAGATAGGAAAGATGTAATTATCAACACAATAGAAGTTGAAGATGAACGATTCTCAAAGACTTTGTCTAAAGGACTTATATTAATTGATAATTATATTGAAGAACTAGAAAAAAGTGGTAAAAAAACGCTCTCGGGAGAAAATGCTTTTAAGCTATATGATACGTACGGCTTTCCTGTTTCTCTCACAGAAGAGATTCTTTCAGAGAAAAATATAGATGTAGATATGGTTGGATTTGAAGAAATGATGAAAATTCAAAGAAAAACATCCAAGAAAAATGTTGACAATTCATCAAGTAGTTGGCAGAGTGAAATAAAAAAAGAACTTTCAAAATACGATAATACAAAGTTCATAGGTTATTCTAATCTTAAAACTCACTCAGAAATATTATCAATAATAGCAGAAGATCGAATTGTCTCTAGTACAAAGGGAGGGAAATCTATCTCTATAGTTACGATTGAAACACCTTTTTATGCTACTTCTGGTGGTCAAGTGTTTGATATTGGTAAAGTATACAATGATAATTTTAGTGCAGATGTAATTGAAGTTAAGAAAGATAACGGGCTGTTCTTTCACAAACTTGATAATTTATCAGGCAAACTAAACGTTAACGATGAGGTGCATTTAGAAGTTGACTTTAAAAACCGATTTGATACCGCTAGAAATCATACTGCTACACACCTTCTACACGCTGCACTACAAAAAGTGCTTGGTGAAAATGCAAAACAAGCTGGTTCTCTAGTAGATGCAAATAAACTAAGATTTGACTTTAATTACTTTAAATCGTTAAGTGAAGAACAGTTACATGAAATAGAAGATATGGTAAACCAAAAAATTCTAGAGGCGGTTGATGTTACTACTGAGCTGATGCCTTTGGATGAAGCAAAGAAATCAGGCGCAAATGCTCTATTCTCAGAAAAATACGACGACATAGTAAGAGTTGTTAGTATAGGTGAATATTCGAAAGAACTCTGTGGTGGAACACATCTTAGAAACACTTCAGAAGTTGGACTTTTTAAAATACAGTATGAAAGATCGATTGCTTCGGGTATAAGAAGAATAGAAGCTATAACTGGAACAAAAGCCTTTATTCAGTCGAAGAGTAATTCTCTTATACTGAAAAAGATTACACAGGAACTGAAATGTGATAAAGATGATATAACAGACAAAATAGAATCACTTAAGAATGAAAATAAATTACTGGAAAGTGAACTTAAAAAAATAAAAGAAAAGATGAATATTGAAAAAGCTAAAGACCTGGAGTGTAACGTTATTGAAGGAATAAAAGTATACTCTAAAGTTTTTGAAAATATTGATTCTAATTCGCTAAAGAATATGGCTTTTAAAATTACAGATAAAGAAGATGATGCTTTTGTTATTTTTGCATCAATTGTAGATTCTTCCGCAACAATGTGTGCTTGCTCGGGTAAGAAGGCTATTGAAAAGAATTTTAGAGCAGGTGCCATTCTATCAAACATAGCTAGAAAAGCTAATGGAGGTGGAGGAGGAAGAGATAACTTTGCAAGTGCTGGATCGAAAGATATTGATACAACAAAAAATACTTTTTCAAAACTAGACGAATATATAAAAGCACTTGTATAACTACTTTAGGAGGTAAAATGTCCGATAAGAAATTTGATGAGGGTACGATTAACTTTAAAAAGAACGAAGTTAAAGAAGCTTTTGCAGTAGAGATATTGCAATCAGTATATAACGCACTTGAAGAGAAGGGCTATAACCCTATTAACCAATTAGTAGGATATTTAATGTCAGGTGAGCCCACATATATTACTAGCAGCAATGATGCTAGAAATTTAATTACAAAAATTGACAGAGATGAATTAATTGAAGTAATTTTATGTGATTTTCTTCAAAAAATTGAAAAGAAGAGTGATTAGGTTTAAGATTTGAATTGGATATGTCTTGACCTAGGAGAAAAAAGAATCGGGATAGCAAAGGGGGATAGCGATATTGGAATTGCTTTTCCTTATATGTTTATTAAAAGTGAGTCAAAGAAAAAAGATATTGACACTATTGTTGATCTCTCTTTAGAAAATAAAACGGATGCTATCCTAGTTGGTTTGCCCATTAATACAAATGGAACCCTAGGACCAAAATACCACGAGTGTCTTTCTTTTGTAAAAGCGCTTGAAAAAAAACTTAGATATTCGAAAAAATTGGATAAAGAAATTATCGTTGAAACAATAGATGAAAGGTATACTACAAAAATAGCAAACGATTCTTTAATAATGCAAGATGTTAGTAGAAAAAAAAGAAAAAACAGTGTAGATGCAGTTGCAGCAACGATAATGCTGCAAAATTATTTTGATTCAAATGGAGGAAATAGTGGTAAATAAAGAAAATGAACTAGATGAAGAATTAGAATTAGTAGAATTAATTGATGAAGATGGAAACTCTACTATGTTTATAATGGAGGAAATGTTTGAATACAACTCAAAAGTTTATTGTGTTCTAGTTGAACCTGGTGAAGAGGAAGCTGTACTTATGGAGATGATAGAATCAGAAGATAGTATGGAATTTATAGCACCTAGTGAACTAGTTTACGACGAATTAGTAGAGTATTATCAAAGTTTAGAATAAAATTATGAAAAAGAAGAAAAAAGAAAATTTGAAAATTATACCTTTAGGTGGTCTAAAAGAAGTGGGAAAAAACATGACAGCCTATGAGTATGGAAATGATATTATTGTTGTTGATACAGGAAGTACATTTCCAGAAGATGAATTATTAGGTGTTGATCTTGTTATTCCTGATTCAACTTATTTGGACAGAAACGCGAAGAAAATACGAGCTTTCATATACACACATGGTCATGAAGACCATATAGGAGCAACGCCATATATTGTTCCAAAGTACGAAGCTCCCATTTATGCAACTCCTTTTACCACAGCACTAATCAAAAGAAAATTTAATGAACATAAAATAGATGGAGTGAAGTTTTTTGAGAAAATCGCAGGTGATGTTTTTAAAGTAGGTAAATTTACCATTGAATTTGTTCATGTAAATCACTCAATACCAGATGCAGTTGCTATGTACATACAAACGCCAACTGCTACAGTATTTCAAACCGGTGATTTTAAAATTGATTTTAATCCGGTGAACTCAGGTATAATTGATTTAACTAGAATCGGGGCAATAGGTGCCAGCGGTGTTGATTTACTGCTCAGCGATTCTACAAACGTTAAGAGAGAAGGATATACACTATCTGAGAGCTCAGTTGGAAAAACTTTTGATGAACTATTTCATCGTGCAAAGGGCAGAATAATCGTTGCCTCTTTCGCCTCAAATGTGTACAGAATCCAACAAGTTTGTAACTCTGCTAGAGCAACCGGGAGAAAGGTAGCATTTACTGGTAGGAGCATGAATAATGTAACTAAAATCGCTCTTGAAATGGGCTATCTTAAATTTCCTAAGGGAGAAGTAATAGATATAAATGATATCGTTAAATATCCTGATAATGAAGTAGTTATAATGAGTACAGGTTCACAAGGTGAGCCAATGGCTGCACTGACAAGAATGGCAGATAAGAGCCACTCTAGCATAGAAATGAAAAAGGGAGATATGGTAATATTTTCATCATCTCCAATTCCGGGAAATGAAAAGAATGTAAATAAGGTAATAAATAAATTATGTGAAATAGGCGTTGACCTTGTATACCACGAATTAGCAGATGTACATGTTAGTGGGCACGCCTGCAGGGAAGAGCTCAAGCTCATACTTGCACTTGTAAAGCCCAAATATTTCATGCCTGTTCACGGTGAGTATACAATGCTAAAAAAACACGCTGAAGTTGCAATAGGTATGGGAATGAGTCCAGATGATGTCATTGTATCGTCAAACGGAAAGGTACTAGAACTATCAGAAGAAGAGCTTATATTCAAAGAGAGCGTTCCTTCTGGAAATGTCTTAATAGATGGATCGATAACATCTGATGTTGGAAAGGCTGTTTTAAGAGATAGGAAGCAACTTTCTGAAGATGGTATCGTGGTAATTATGCTTAGGTATGATTCTGAAATTGCAGAATTAGTCAAAGAACCGGATGTTATATCTAGGGGATTTGTATATGTTAAAGATTCAGAAAATCTATTGAACGAGATGAAGAGCTTAGTAGAAAATACAATTGAAAACCTTTCTGTAACTTCTAGAAATGATTGGTCTCACGTAAAAAAACAAGTCAGAAGATCTTTAAATAGATTTTTATATAAAGAAACAAAGAGGAATCCTATGATTCTGGTATTTATTTTGGAGGTTTAAAATGGTTAATCCATATGATAAGGCAAGAGAGCTTGCTGAAGCAATTAAAGAAAGTGAAATTAATAAAAAATTTCAAGAATTAAAAAAAGAACTTGATAGTGATGAAGAAACAAAAAAGATGGTACTTGATTTTGAAGAAAAAAATATTGCAATTGAAAGAAAAAAAGTTGCAGGTGAAGAAGTTTCGAAAGATGAGATGGATAAGATAAGTAAGTTATATGAAATTCTTTCATTAAATAAGCTTGCCAATGATTACCTTGCTTCTCAGTATCAATTAGGCATTCTTATGCAAGAAGTTTCTAAAATAATATACGAGTCTGTAAGCTAGAATTATGAAAAAATATATTTTAATATTGTCTTTAGCCCTATTGCTAGTTCTTTCTTCATGTTCAGAGATGATTGATTCAATGTATGAGCCTGTTGATCCTGAAGATACTTCTATTATTGAAATATCAGTTGAACAAGGAGATAGCGCTTCTACAATAGCTAAGAAACTTGTAGAAGCAGATCTTGTTGCTAGCGAATTTGCGTTTTCACAGTACATTCACGAAAATGAGATAGAAAACGAATTACAGCCAGGCAATTATAAACTCAGTAGATCAATGAACCTAGAAACTATTATTAACAAAATGACAGTTGTTGGAGAACAAAGAGAAATAGTAAGTGTTACCATTCCTGAAGGCTATGAAAACAGAGAAATATTAGCACTTCTTGAGGAAAACGGAATAGTAAAAGCGGATGAACTTGCTACAGAACTTGAAAATGGTAAGTATGACTACCAATTTCTTAAAAACATAGATAGGAAATATCAATTAGAAGGATTCTTATTTCCTGATACCTATGAATTTTTTAAGGATTCAACCCCACAAGAAGTCATAGTTAAGTTTTTAGATAACTTTGCTTCAAAGTTCACAGAGGAAGATCTAAAGAAGGCAGAATCACTTGAAATGAGTTTAAATGATATTTTAGCCTTAGCTAGTATAATAGAGAGAGAAGCAGTTAGAGACGATGAAAGGGCTCTCATATCAGGAGTTTTTTATAATAGGATCAATGCTGGAATGAAACTTCAAAGCTGTGCTACGGTTCAGTATATTTTGGAGGAGAGAAAAGAACTCAGTTATGATGATATGGCTATCGATTCTCCATATAATACTTATGTAAATGAAGGACTTCCTCCTTCACCTATAGCAAATCCTGGTATTTCAAGTATTAAAGCTGCTCTATATCCTGAGAAAACCGATTATGTATTTTTTGTTGCAAAAAGAGATGGAACATATGGACATTATTTTGCAGTAACCTATGAAGAGCATCTAGAAAATATTGAAAAGGCAAATAAAAATGCTGAGTAGTAAAGAAAAATTTATAGATATCTATAGAAAAAATACTCCCTTTGTCGATAGAGAATATATAAAATTCTCTAAAGAATTGGGAGTAATATCTATTGAAGATGATGTTATAGAACTAATTTCATACATTGCAAAAATCAATAATTTTAAAAATGTACTAGAAGTAGGTAGTGGTATAGGGTATTCTACAAAAATACTATCCAAAGTTATGCCTGAAGCTTCCATAATATCATTGGAAAAAAATGAAGAACGAGCTGAATACGCGAAGAGATATACTTCAGATTGTAAGAATGTTGAAATAATTAACGATGATGCAATAACGTATTTAAAAAATTCAAAAAAACAAATTGATTTTCTATTTTTAGATGGAGCTAAGTCTAAATATCTTGAAGTACTAGACTTAGCCACACCGCTGATGATAAAGGGTTCAGTTATAATAGCTGACAATATATTCATAAGAGGAAAAATGTATTCTGAAGATCTAAATAGAAGAAATAGAACTATGGTTAAAAAGCTGAAATTATTTTTAGAATCCATATTTAGTGAAGAGTTTGATAGTATACTTATACCTATATCTGATGGAGTAATATATGCAAAAAAGAAATAAAGTTGAATTATTGGCGCCAGCTGGTGATCTAGAGAGACTCAAGTTTGCTTTAGATTATGGGGCAGATGCCTGCTACATAGGTGGAAAAATATTCGGTCTCAGGGCTGCCACAAAGAATTTCTCAGTAGAAGAAATGTATGAAGCAGCAGACTATGCTCATCAAAAAAATAAGAGACTATATCTCGTGTTAAACGCGATACCTCATAATGAGGATATCGACGTATTAGAGTCTTATCTTGAAACTATAAGGGATATCCCTTTTGATGCATTTATAGTTAGTGATCCAGGTGTTTTAACGATATTAAAAGAAAAAATACCGTCTGCAGAGATACACATTAGTACACAGGCAAACAATACCAATTATATGTCGGCTAAGTTTTGGCACTCTCAGGGAGCTAAAAGAATTATTCTTGCCAGAGAGCTTTCACTTGATGAAATAGCAGAATTTGTCGATAAAACAGAAAGTATAGATGTTGAGTACGAGGTGTTTGTACATGGTGCGATGTGCATATCGTACTCTGGCAGATGTCTAATAAGCAATTATATGACTGGTAGAGATGCTAATAGAGGTGATTGTGCACAGTCGTGTAGATGGGAGTATGCACTTGTTGAAAAGACTAGAGATGGAGAATATTTCCCAATAGAAGAGGATAGTAGTGGATCATATTTTTTCAATTCGAAGGACTTATGTGCACTTGAAATTCTCGATAAAATAATAGAAACAGGAGTGTCTAGTTTAAAAGTAGAGGGAAGAAATAAGTCGGTGTACTATGTAGCATCGATAATTAGAGCATATAGACATGCTATAGACTCTTATTATGAGAATGGTGAATTTGACTTTGAACTTATTTACAGTGAGATTAAGCAGGTTTCTCATAGAGACTTTACATTAGGCTTTTTTACAGAAAAAGCTGATGATAAAGCTCAGCTCTATGGTTCAAGAAGCTATATAAGGGAGAGCATTTATATCGGTCTAGCAGAAGAATATCTTAAAGATAAATCTCTTGTAAAAGTAACTCAAAAAAATAAATTCTATGTTGGAGATGAGGTAGAATTTATTGGACCTGATTTCTTTTCGCATAAATTTATAGTTGAAAAAATGTATGATGAGAACTTTTTGGAAATAGAGAATTGTCCTCATCCTAATCAGACAATATATTTAAAATGTGACAGGGAAATAAAAAAGGGAAACATACTTAGAAAGAAAATATAAAAAACATTTATAAAACCAATCAAATATGATAAAATACATATGAATTATATGCTATGAGGAGGACAGATGATTTCAGCTGGAGATTTTAGAAAAGGACTGACTTTTATTATCAATGGAGAGCTATGCGTAGTTGTAGATTTTCAACATGTTAAACCTGGAAAGGGAGCTGCATTTGTGAGAACTACTTATAGAAACATTGTTACTGGAGCGACTAGAGAAGAGGCTTTTAATCCATCGGATAAATTTGAAAAAGCAATAATAGAAAAAAAACATATGCAGTATCTTTATACAGATGGTGAATTGTATTATTTTATGGATAATGAAACTTATGAGCAGATTCCACTTACTGCAGATCAAGTAGCTGGTGCTATTGATTACATAAGAGAAAATGATAGTGTGGATATAAAAATGCATGACGGAAAAGTGATAGGTCTTGATCCTCCAAATTTTGTTGAACTAGAAATTATAGAGTGTGAGCCTGGCATAAAAGGCAATACTGCATCAAACGTGACTAAAAAGGCCGTAGTAGAAACAGGAGCAAATGTTCTTGTTCCGCTCTTTGTCAATGTTGGCGATAAAATAAGAATTGATACTAGAACTGGAGAATACATGTCTAGAGTTTAATGGAGGTTATAATGAGTTATTTAACAGAAAAATCAAGTTATGTTTTAGGTCTTGCTGAAGGATATGATTTAGATGAAAAGAAGAAAAAAAATAGAATATTGTATGAGCTTATAGATCTGGTTGACGAGATGGCTAATGTAATAGATGAACTTGAAGAAAGAGTTGATATGATTGATGAGGATCTTACATACTTAGAAGATGAGTTCTATGACTTTTTAGACTATGAAGATGATTACTATGACGATTTAGACGAATTTGAAGACTTTGAAGAATTAGAATTTGAAAATGAAGAGACTGTTGAAGAATAATAATTGTTTACTTAGACCTTGATAGCTTTTACGCTATTGAGGTCTTTTATTTTGTGTTATAATGATTTGAGGAGGATTAAATGGAAAAAAATAAAATAAATGTTACCGACCGAGCTATAGCAAATATAGTTAAGATTTCAGTAAAAGAAATAGATGGTGTAGTAAGACTCTGTGACAAACACGAAAAAAATTTACAGTCGTTTTTTAAACAAAAAAAAGACAATTCAATTCAGCTGTCACATAATGATCAAGAGGGAGTTGAAATTGAAATAGAACTCGTGGCAAAATACGGAATATCTATACAAAATTTGGCTTTAAAAATTCAAGAAAAGGTTTCCTCAGAATTAAAAAATATGCTTGATATAGAGGCAGAAAGTATCAATATTATTATTAAATCGGTTGAATAAATATGAAGCGAAGAAAACTTAGAGAAAATTTAATGCAGTGGATTTATGAATCCTCAATAAAAGATGAGCTAGACAAAATTTTAGATAATTATGATTTTGATAAGATATACGGCGAAGGGGATAAAGAGTACATTAACAAAGTCTTAAGCTACCTTCAAGACGAAATGTCAAATATTGATGCGCTTATAGAAAACGCCAGTGAGTCTTGGACGATTAAGAGAATGAACAAAGTTGATTTAGCCATAATAAGACTCTGCATATCTGAAAATAAATGCGGGCTTCCAGTTGAAATATCGATTAATGAATCACTTGAACTAGCAAAGAGATTTTCAACGGACAAATCTGCTTCTTTTGTCAATGGTATTCTGGGAAAGATATTAAATGAATAACAATGTATTAACAGTAACGGCACTTAATAGATTAATTTCAAACGAATTAAATGCCAACCCTAAACTTTTCACTGTAAAAGTAGAAGCTGAAATAGGAAGAATTACCAAACATCAAAGTGGTCATTATTATTTTTTGATAAAGGACAGTGTTAGTAGTATTGACTGTGTAATGTTTAAGTCAAATGTCACAAGACTCAAATCTGATATCAATGAAGGAGATAAGGTAGTACTCACAGGTAGAATTGGAACGTATGAAAAAAATTCTAAGCTTCAATTCTACGTAAATACCGTTACTTCTTCTGGTGAAGGAGATCTTCTAATTGAATTTAATAAACTGAAAGCAAAGTTAGAAGAAAAGGGATACTTTGATGAAAAAAATAAGCTTGATATACCAGAATATCCTAAAAAAATAGCGGTTATTAGTTCTAGGACAGGAGCGGCCATTAAAGACTTTTTAAAAGTGTTTCGAAAGAGAAATTCATTTTGTGAAATAGAATTTCATAATTCGACCATGCAGGGAAGTACTGTAAGCATTGAAATAATAAATTTACTAGAAGGTCTTAAAGAATCTGATAATGACCTCATCGTAATAACTAGAGGAGGGGGATCATACGAAGATTTAAGTGCGTTTAATGATGAACGTCTTGCTGAAGTAATCTTTAATTACAAGATACCTATAATATGTGCGATAGGTCATGAAATCGATTTTACAATTGCTGAGCTGTGTGCGTCTAAAAGAGGAGCAACTCCTTCTCACGCTGGACTCATAGCAACAGAGGATGTAAACTTAAAGATTATTGAGTATAAAAATTTTATTAATACGTATGGACTCAGAATTGAAGATATTATTAAAAATACAAAAAATGAAATAGAAAATACCCTTAAAACTATAACTTTTTTAATGGAAAAAAACATATCGGGTAGTGAAAAAAATATCTACCACATATATAGCGAAAATACTAATTTATTTAAGAATATTTTGAATGAAAATATACGAATATTAGAGCTTTTATCAGAAGGTATTGAACTGAACAATCCAATGGCTATACTGAAAAAAGGCTATTCACTTACCACAAGAAATGGTAAAAATATAAATGAAGTTAAACTTAAAAAAGGTGACATTATAGAGACAAAAACAAATTCTATAAAAATTATCTCATCGGTGGAGGAAATAATAAATGAATAATTATAGTGAAAAGCTAGAGCGTTTACAGGAGCTAAGAAAACTTTTGGAAGATCACAGTATTGATATGGAAACATCTCTTAAATACTATGAAGAAAGTGTTGTAATCTTTAAAGAACTTAGAGATTATTTAAACGAAGCTCAAGAAAAATTTATGGAACTTAAATTAGATGATTAATAAAATAGACAAAATATGTAATGAAGAAATAATGAATCTTAAACATATTGATTCTTCGTTTAAAGATGAGATGATTTATTCACTGATTCCTGGAGGAAAACATATAAGGTCTCTTTTATTTTTGAATATATTATCAAATTACAGAGATTTAACTGAACTTGATTATCGATTCGCAAGTGTATTTGAGTTAATACACACATTTACTCTTATACATGATGATCTTCCTGCACTTGACAATGATGATTTACGCAGAGGAAGAGCCTCACATCATAAAAAGTACTCTGAAGCTTCAGCTATACTAGCAGGAGACTCACTGCTTGCTCTAGCTGGTGAAATTCTTTTTGATATATCAGCTCAGAATGATAAGTACCTCAGCGCATCTAGATTTCTTTTTAATTGTATTGGTTCGCAGGGTGTTATATATGGGGAGTATTTAGACGTAAAATATGATAAATCATTTAAAAGTGAAAAAATGTATAATGAAATCGTTATAAATAAGACAGCTAAGTTTTTTGAGGCATGTCTAGTGTGCCCTCAGCTCATTCTGGGTAATAAAGACTTAGAGGTTTTTTCTGATTTAGGGATAAAACTTGGAATACTTTTCCAAATACAAGATGATATTTTGGATGTGGAGAGCAGCGCTGATGTATTAGGTAAGAATATAGGCAAAGATAAACTTCAAAATAAATTATCATATGTGAATTATCATGGATTAGAAGAAGCCAAAAAAAAGACAGAAGAATTAAAAAAATATATCTTAGAGAAGTTTAATGAAAATAATTTAGATTTATCCATAATAGAAGGTATATTTAAACGGAGAAAATAGTATGTATAGGTATTTAGATAGAATTGAATGTCCAGATGATTTAAAACAACTTAAAATAGGGGAGCTTCAGTTTTTAGCTGATGAGATAAGACATTATATAGTAAGTACGATTTCCAAGACTGGAGGACATTTGGCTTCAAATCTTGGAACAATAGAACTTATCATAGCACTTCACTATGTGTTTGATTCACCAAAAGATAAGCTGATTTTTGATGTAGGTCATCAGGCGTACACCCATAAGATACTTACTGGAAGAAAAAAAGAACTTAAAAATATTAGAAAATCAAATGGAATAAGTGGTTATTTAAAGAGAAGCGAGAGCGAACACGATATATTCGGAGCAGGTCATGCTACAACTTCACTAAGTTCAGCGTTAGGATTTTCTATTTCTGATCCGGAAAACCATACTATTGCTGTAATAGGAGATGGTTCTCTTACGGGCGGAATGGCATATGAAGCATTAAATATACTTGGAGCAAGAAAAGAAAAAGTTCTGATAATTTTAAACGACAATGCTATGAGTATATCTGAAAATGTGGGTGCAATGTACAACGGAATGAATTCACTTAGAACATTTAGTAGTTATTATTCATTTAAAGATAAAATCAAAAAGCATCTACCCAACAGAGAAAAAAAGAATATCGGAAGAATTAAAAATGCCATTAAACACATGGCTCTTCCTACAACTGTTTTTGAATCAATGGGATCAAAATATTACGGTCCGGTAGATGGACACAATATCGTTAAGTTAGTTGAATACTTTGAGAGGCTTAAAAGTATTCATGGACCTGTTGTACTTCACACTATAACTAAGAAAGGAAAAGGTTATAAGAAAGCGGAAAACAGTCCAACATTATATCATGGAGTATCTCCATTTTGCACTAATGGAGGAGTTAAAAGTAGTACTTCCACTTCTTTTAGTACAGAGTTTGGAGATGAACTTACAAAAATAGCTTCAAAAGATAAAGACGTTTATGCCATCACAGCAGCAATGCCTTCTGGAACGGGATTAAAAAAATTTGGAATATATTTTCCGGAAAGACTAATTGATGTTGGAATTGCAGAACCTAACGCAGTTACAATGGCTGCAGCTATGGCACTTGATGGAAAGAAACCTTTTGTAGCAATATACTCAACGTTTTTACAAAGAGCGTTTGATCAGCTAATTCACGATGTTGCACTTCAAAATGCACCTGTTAAATTTGTACTTGATAGGAGTGGTATCGTCGGTCAAGACGGCGAGACTCATCAAGGAATATTTGATGTACCTTATTTAACTCTTATTCCAAATATGAGAATATTAGCACCAAAAGACATATATGAGATGAAGAGACAACTTAAGTTAATGAAGGATTACGATAAATGTCCAGTTGCTATCAAGATCCCTAGAAATAGCTCATATGTAATTAACGAGGACGAAACTGATATTTCTCAAAATGAGCTTATCAATAATTCAAGTAAAACTCTTTTAGTTTCTTATTCGAGACAGGTTAGAATTTTATTTGAAGTAGTAAAAGAATACAGTGCTGATATTTACAATATGAGAAATGTATGGCCTCTTAATATTGAGGAATTAAGAAAGCTATTTAATAAATATGAGAGAGTATTTATTTACGAGGAATGTTCTTATGAGGGAAGTATTTCGCAGAAACTAAAAGCGTATTTTCCTGATATTATATCTAGAACACTTCCAACTACTTTTATTTCACATGGAACTTACGATGAACAAATAATTCAGTATAAACTTGATAAAGATAGTATAATTGAGGACTTAAATGCTAATTGAAGTAAATATTTCAAATTACATATTAATAGATGATATCCGTCTTAATTTAAAAAACGGTCTCAGTTCAATAACAGGTGAAACAGGGGCAGGAAAGAGTATATTCCTGGAGGCAATAAGAATTGCACTTGGATCAAAAGTGTCGAAATTTGAGCTCAAAGATAAAGAAAAAAAGGCAGTATTTGAAGTAGTATTTGATCTAGAAGATGATATATATGTTGTTTCAAGAGAACTTTTCCCTTCTGGAAAGACTATATCTAGAATTAATTCTACTGTTGTAAAACAAGAAGATGTAATGAAATTTGCACTAGAAAATATATCCATCCATGCTCAAAAGGATGATAATTTATTACTTTATCCCTCTTATCAGTTAAAACTTATAGATACTTTTTCGAAAGATAAAATATCTCCCGTTTTGGATGATGTTTCTCTATTAATAGAAAAAATTGAACATATAGATAGTAGAATTGACGAACTCAGTAAACTTAAAACCGAAGATTTAGATGAAATAAAATTCAAATATGAAGAGCTAAATTCACTCAATATCATTGTAGAAGAAGATGAAGCTATAGAGAAAAAATTCAATCTAATATCAAAATCCAAATATATGAGCGATAATGTAAGAGACATTGTTTTACAATTTGAAGAGGATGGAATTCTTTCTAAGCTTTACAACGTTGAAAGATCTTTGGGAAGAATAATAGAACATGATGATGAACTAATTGATATAGAAAACAGAATAAAACAGTCGGTATATGAACTTGAAGATATATCAGAATATGTTAATCGATATCTAGCTAATCTCGAGATTGACAAAGAAGAAATAAATTACATCGAACAAAGATTTGAAGAGCTCTTCTATGCTAAAAAGAAATATCAAACTGATATAGGCGGACTTTTTAGTCTAAAAGAAGAATACTTCAATAAAATTCATTCTCTTGAGAATCTCGACTGCGAACGGAGCGAATTAGAAAAAAGAAAAGATTTATTATTAAAGGAATATAATAGCAAATCAGAAATTTTAAGAAGGATGCGAAAAGAAGAACTAAAGAAATTGGAAAGAGAAATTAGACCAGTTCTTGATATGGTCGGTCTTGAAAATATAAATCTCACCGCAATATCAAATAGGAGAAAACAAACGCTACATAAAAAGGGTGCTTATACTTTTGAGATTGGCGTTAAAGGGAAATCCATTAGAACAACTCTTTCTGGTGGAGAAATGTCCAGGTTCATGTTGGCACTTAAAATGATATTTATCGACATTGAAAAGATTAATACCGTTATTTTTGATGAAGTAGATTCAGGTATATCGGGTATAACTGCTGATAAGGTGGCTAGTTTACTGAAAAAACTTTCAGCTGAAAAACAGGTAATTTCTATAACGCACCTTCCACAGCTGGTAAGTTACTCAGATAATCACTTTTTCATAGAAAAGAATAAAGAGGGCACAACTATTAGGGAACTTGAATATGAAGAACATATTCAAAATTTGGCTTTAATGATGACTTCTAATGTAAATGATTCTTCATTACTGGCCGCTAAGAAAATGATAGAAAGATCGAGAGGTAAAAAATGAAAAGAGCAATTTTAATAATTTTAGATAGTGCGGGAGTAGGAAATGCAGTTGATGCAAAAGACTTTGGAGACTTCGGTGCAAATACAATAGGTCATATAGCTGAGCAAGCTGATAATTTCAAAATTGACAATATGAGAAAACTCGGACTTGGAAATATTGAAGGAGTAACAGCTATTGATTCGTTAGACAATACAACAGGGATTTACGGAAGACTTCAGGAGCTATCTAAGGGAAAAGATACAACAATTGGTCACTGGGAAATAGCAGGTCTTGAAATAGACACTCCATTTCCAACTTATCCTGACGGATTTCCAGAAGAAATTATTGATAAATTCACCCAAGAAATTGGTGTGGGAATCCTAGCTAATAAACCTGCTTCAGGAACTGCTGTAATAGAAGAATACTTTGATGAGCATATGGCTACAAAAAAACCGATCGTCTATACTTCTGGTGATAGCGTTTTTCAGATTGCAACTCATGAAGATTTATACAGCCCAGAAGAACTCTATAAGCTATGCGAGACAGCTAGAAAAATCCTTGTAGGAAAACATGCTGTTGCCAGAGTTATAGCTAGACCTTTTATCGGTAAAAAGGGAAATCTGCAGAGAACTGCAAATAGGAGAGATTTCAGTATTTCTCCTTTTGAAGATACTATGTTAGACAATATTAAAAATGCTAACATGAGAGTAAAAGCTGTGGGAAAAATCGAAGATATTTTCAACAAACAGGGAATAACAGATGCTGTTCATACTGAGTCAAATTCTGATGGAGTTGATAAGACAATTGAATATATGAAAGAAGACTTTGAAGGATTAATCTTCACTAATTTGGTTGATTTTGATGCTAAATTTGGACATAGAAGAAATGTAAAGGGTTATCAAAATGCACTTGAGGAATTTGACGCAAGACTTCCTGAAATATATGAACATTTAAAAGAAGACGATCTTTTAATAATTAGTGCAGACCATGGTAATGACCCAACATATACTGGAACAGATCATACCAGAGAAATGGTTCCAGTGCTTATATACAAAAAAGGAATTACATCTTTTAATTTTGGAACCAAACACGGATTCTTCTCAATTGCAAAGACGATTTGCGATTATTTAGAGGTAAAGGATACCGGTAGAGGAGAAAACTTACTGGAGGATTAATGGATATTTATAGTATTTTAGAAAAGAAAAAAAGAGGGAATGAATTAAATCGAGACGAGATATTTTATTTTGTTAATTCATATGTCAGTGGTGAAATAAAAGATTATCAGGCAAGTGCGCTTTTAATGGCAATATGCATAAATGAGATGACAGAACAGGAAACCATTTACCTTTGTGAAGCGATGTATAAATCGGGCGATTTAATTGACTTAAGCAGTGTGGACGGTCTTTGCGCTGACAAGCACTCAACAGGTGGCGTAGGGGATAAGACAACTCTTATAGTTGCACCAATTATGGCTTCATTCGGCATACACATGGCAAAAATGAGCGGAAAAGGGCTAGGTCATACCGGTGGTACAATAGACAAATTAGAGGCTATTAAGGGGCTAAATACAAAGCTTGACTCTGATGAGTTCTTCAAGTGTGTAAATGAGAACTTTATTGCAGTCGCTTCGCAGACTAAGAACTTAGTACCTGCAGATAAGCTAATATACGCTCTAAGAGATGCTACTGCAACAGTTGATAATGTTTCTCTAATTGCAAGCAGTATTATGAGTAAAAAAATAGCTTCAGGAGCTGATGTGTTAGTGCTTGATGTGAAACTGGGAAGTGGAGCATTTATGAAAGACTATGATTCTGCTGCTAAACTTTCTAAACTCATGGTAAGTCTCGGAGAAGAGCATAAGATTAGAACGACCGCAATTATTACAAATATGGATCAGCCACTTGGATTTTCTATAGGTAACTACTTAGAGGTGTATGAAGCAATAGATGTACTATCTATGAAAGGTCCTGAAGACACACTAAAAATATCGGTAGAACTCGCATCTTCTATACTTGTTATGGCAGGTAAGTTTAAGACTAGAAAAGAAGCCGGAGAGGCAGTTATTGAAAAACTAAAATCTGGCAAGCCTTTAGAGTATTTCTATAAATTTATCGAAGGACAAGGAGGAACGATAGAACAGGGTTTAAGCTCTAAATATTCACTTGATGTTTTATCAGAAAAAGAAGGATACATATCCAAGATAGATGCTGAAACATTTGGACATGCCTCTACAGACCTTGGAGCAGGAAGACATAGTAAAGAAGATGAATTAGATTATTTGAGCGGCATAATTCTCCATAAGAAATTGGGTAATAAAGTAAAAGTCGGAGATGTCCTCTATACGTTATATACTGAACATGAAGATAAGTTTGAAACTGCTAAAAATAGACTTAAGAATGCGATTGAAATATCAGAAACGAAAGTAGACTCAGAAAAGTATATATATGGAGTCGTATATAAGGATAATAATGAAATCTGTGAGGAAAGATATTGAGTATTGATATAAGACTTGACTCTTTTACGGGTCCAATGGATTTACTTTTAGAGCTTATAAAAAAAGATGATATCAATATCTGTGATATTGAAATTTCAAAAATTACGGAGGATTATTTGGAAATAATTAATTCTCCGGATTTTAGCGTTGAGAACACGGCAGATTTTATTCAAATGGCTTCATACTTAATAGAATTAAAGTCTGAGACTCTACTACCTAAAAACTTAGAATCCGACATTAACTATGAAGATCCTAGAACTAAACTAATTAAGGCGCTCACATCATATAAACATATAAAGGAGCTTATCGGATTTTTAGAGAAGAAAGAATCCGACAATATAATGACTTTGTATTCTGATGATCTACATATTGATATCAATATTGACAGCGATAAATTTAAAGATGTACTAATTTCCAAAGATCTACTTAAGGAAGCTTATTTAAGGTCTATTTCTAGATATAATAGGTTTAATGAAAATCATTATTTTCAGAAACTTAATAGAGATAAGTTTTTGGTCAAAGATAAACAGAAAGATCTGCTAAATATACTTAGCTATAGAAATATGGTATCTTTTAATACCTTTATAAGTGAAAGTATATCGAACTCAGAATCAATTGCAGCGTTTCTGGCAATTTTAAAGCTGCAACAGGATAGACTAGTTTGCGCTGAGCAAAGTGCTCCATTTGAAGACATAAGAATCAGGAGAAATCATGGATAAATTAATTTCAAAACTGGAATACATACTTTTTATTTCTGGTGAACCAATTAAAAAGAGAACAATTTTATCAATACTAGACATATCTAGTAAAGAACTGGAAGAGCTTGTCGAAATGATTAATGATATTTATCAAAAAGAGGAAAAAGGAATATATATTAAAAAATTTGATAACTATTATCAGTTTGCTACTAATAATCTATATTTAGATATACAGAATAAACTTCTAAGCAGTTCAAGAAGTAAGTTCTTGGGTAAAGTGACTCTTGAGGTGCTTGCAACAATAGCATATAAACAACCTATAACGAGACCACAAATAGAGGAAATAAGGGGAGTAAAGAGCGATTACTCAGTAAAAACTCTTTTACAAAGAGGGCTCATTGAAGAATGCGGCGTGCTAGATGTTCTTGGTTCACCTAAATTATACAGAACCACACCTCTATTCTTAAGGAATTTTGGAATGGATAGTCTCAAAGAATTACCTGAGGTTGAAGAGTAAGATGAGACTTCAAAAATACATCTCTACTTCTAACTTCTGCTCAAGGAGAAAAGCTGCTATTTACATTGAGGAAGATAAAGTAAAGGTAAATGGAATTGTTATAAGTAAGCCATGGTATGATGTCAAAGACACAGACATAGTCGAAGTAGATGGAAAAATATTAAAGCAGGAGAGTTATGTATATTTTGCTTTTAATAAGCCGATTAACGTCATATCAAGTGTAAATGATGATAGGGGTAGGAAGACAGTATTAGACTATTATAGCGGAAATAAGAGAAGCTATCCTGTAGGAAGACTGGACTATAAGAGTATAGGTCTTATCCTTCTTACAAATGATGGAAAATTTTCACAGATACTTACTCATCCTAGAAACAAACATACAAAAAGTTATCATGTTACTCTTAATAATCCGCTTTCTAAAAAAGAAATTGAATTTTTAAGGAAACCTCTTTACATAGATAACTACAAAATAAATCCCGTTGAAATTAATCAAATCGGAAAGAAAAAATACGAATTTATTCTAACCGAGGGTAGAAATAGACAGATTAGAAATATGATAGCTTTCACTAAAAAAAGAATTGTAGAGCTAAAAAGAGTTAGAATTTCTTGTATAGAACTTGGTGACCTTCCTGAAGGTAAGATGAGGAACTTATCTGAAGCGGAAATAAAAACAATACTTGACTCAAATCTTTATGCTAAAGATAATTTAGATAGAATATAAACTAATATATATTTTAAGAATTTATGTGTATTTAACTTTTTTTATTTACATTATTCATATATATGTTATACTCATTTTTGGTAAGGGGGATATCTTGAAGAAAAAAGATTCATTGATACTACTACAAAAACGTGAATGGTGTAAAGGATGTGGAATCTGCGTCGAGTTTTGTCCTACAAATGTACTTGTAATTGATAATGATCAAAAGGTTACTATTGATAATTTATCAGCCTGTATCAAGTGTAGACAATGTGAACTTCGATGTCCAGATTTCGCTATATTTTTGGAGGAAAAATCAGATGAGTGAGAATAAACAACTATTACAGGGAAATATAGCCTGTATAAGAGGAGCTATATATGCGGGTATGCGTTTTTATTCTGGCTATCCGATAACACCTTCTACAGAATTAGCAGAGGAAAGTGCTCTATTACTTCCCAAATACGGTGGAGCTTTCATACAGATGGAAGATGAAATTGCTGGTATTGCAGCAGCAATCGGTGCAAGTGCTGCTGGAACAAAATCAATGACCGCAACAAGTGGTCCTGGCTTTAGTTTAAAACAAGAGAATTTAGGATACGCAGTAATGGCAGAAATCCCACTTGTAATCGTAAACGTTATGAGGGGAGGTCCTTCTACTGGTCTACCAACATTTCCTTCACAGTCTGATGTTATGCAGACTAAATGGGGAACACATGGCGACTCAGTAATCATAACAATAGCACCGTGGTCAGTTCAAGAATGCTTTGATCTTACTGTTAGAGCATTTAATTTATCAGAAAAATACAGAAACCCAGTTGTTGTATTGAGTGATGAAATAGTAGGTCACTCCAGAGAAGCCGTAGTAATACCAGAAGAAGGGGAACTGGAAATATACGACAGACTCGGTCCCGTTGAAGGGGAAGAATTCAAGCCATATGGTTGCAGAGAAGGTGAAATAGTAGGTAGAATGGCAGAATACGGAAGTGGCCATAGACACAATATAACAGGACTATTTCACGATGAATATGGTTTCCCTACAAACTCTACCGAAAATGCAGATAGACAAATAAAAAGAATACATTCAAAAATAAATGATAATAGAGATGATATATGTACTTATGAAGAATACTTTACTGATGACTGTGAACTATTAATTATTAGTTATGGTTCCGTTGCAAGAAGTGCACTTGATGCTGTTCATACATTTAGAGAAAAAGGACTTAAAGTTGGGTTATTTAGACCTGTAACTCTTTGGCCTTCACCAAAAGATAAAATAATACAATATTCTAAAAAAGTTAAAAATATGCTAGTAATTGAGATGAATTTAGCACAGTATTTCTTAGAAATAGAAAGGCTAGCTTCTAGAAATACAAATGTCGATTTCTTGGGAAGAGCTAATGGTGAAGTCATTCATCCTGATGAAATAGTAAGATATGTGATGGGGGAATATTATGGGAAATAGTAGTAAATTAGTAGAAAAGTACTTCAGAACAGAAAATCTACCTCACATATGGTGTCCAGGATGTTCACACGGAATCCTAACTAGAGGAGTAGTAGAGGCCATTGATAACTTAGGCCTTGATCAAAATAAAACAGTAATTGTCTCAGGGATAGGCTGTTCGTCTAGATCAGCTGGATATCTTGATTTTAGTTCTATTCATACTACCCATGGTAGAGCACTTGCATTTGCAACAGGGATTAAACTATCAAAACCAGAACTAAATGTAATCGTTATATCAGGAGACGGTGACGCAAGTGCTATTGGTGGAAACCACCTTATCCATGCATGTAGAAGAAATATTGATATAACATGTATTATATATAACAACAACATATATGGTATGACAGGTGGACAATATTCACCTACAACACCAAATAATGCATTTGCAACTACAATGCCATATGGAAATATGGATAATTCATTTGATATTCATGAACTTGTAAAAGGGGCAGGTGCAACCTATTATGCTAGAAGCACAGCATATCATATTCAACAGTTAATAAAGATATATGAAAAAGCGATACAGCACAAAGGTTTCAGTGTGGTAGAAGCTATTACCGTTTGTCCTACTTATTATGGCAGAAAAAATAAATCAGGTACTGCTGTTGATATGGTTAACTGGATGAAAGATAACTTTATTCCTAAACGCTCATTTGACAGACTTGAGGATGATAAAAAGTTAAATAAAATTCCAATTGGTGAATTTTTTAGTATTGATAAACCGGAATTTGTCTCTGAATATTTAAAAATGGTCGAAGCTACAGGAGAAAATAATGGATAGGTTAGAAATAAGAATTAGCGGCTCCGGTGGTCAGGGAATACTTATGATGGGTATAATAATAGCAGAGTCTTCAATTGCAAATGGAAACAACGCTATACAGTCACAGAGCTATGGACCAGAAGCGAGAGGTGGAGCTAGTAAGTGTGAAGTAATAATAGATGATAATGAAATATACTTCCCTAAGGTAAAAAGTCCAGATTATCTAGTAGCTTTAACTCAAACTGCAGCCGATAAATATCTGGCTGATATAACGCCTGAAACAGTAATAATAGTTGACTCTGATGTTAAAGTTCCATCTAATATTAAAAATAAAGTATATACATTGCCAATAATAGATACGGCTATAAATGTTATTAATAAAAGAATTACGGCCAATATTGTTTGTTTAGGAGCTTTCTATGAAATAACTAAATTTGTGGATGTAGAAGTTCTTAAAAAGACTATTTTAGGCAGGATACCTGCAGGACACGAATACATCAATATGGATGCATTTGAAGCAGGAAGAGAATTAATAAAGGAAGTGGTATAATTGATTATTGCCATAGATGGTCCTTCTGGATCCGGAAAGAGTACAATTGCAAAGCTCTTAGCGAATAAATTAAAGTATGTATATATTGATACAGGTGCCATGTTTAGAGCATTAACATGGTACTTTTTAAAAGAAAATATAACTGAAGAGGGTATAATAGAGGATGAATTATCTAAAATTAATATTGAACCTATTGATGGGGGAATAAATTTAAATGGAAGAAATTTAACGAAAGAACTTAGAACTTCAGAAATAGATAACAACGTATCCTTTTATGCTTCTCTTAAGTCCGTTAGAAATTATCTACTTCATTTACAGAGAACGATAGCTCAAGATAAAGACATAATAATGGATGGAAGAGATATCGGTACAGTTGTATTTCCAAATGCGGACTATAAGTTCTTTTTAGATGCTTCAGCTAGAGTAAGAGCTGAAAGAAGAATAAAAGAAAGGCACTGTGAAGTGTCAATTGAAAAAATAGAAGAAGAAATAAAAAAAAGAGATGAATATGATTCATCTAGAGAATTAGCACCATTAAGGTTGGCAAGTGATGCTATGCTTATCGACACGTCAAATCTTACAATTAACGAGGTAATATGCAAAATACTAAACAAACTAAAGTAAGGCTTGTAAAAAGAATTATTAGATTTATTATAAAGGCAATCATCGTTATTTTCTTTAGACTGAGAGTGGAAGGGAAAGAAAATATATCCGAATCTGAAAGTGTAATAATTACACCTAACCACAGTCATTGGATTGATGTATTTATTATCTCCGCTGCCTACAAACCCGATTTATGCGCAGTTGGAAAAAAAGAGATTTTTAAAAATAGATTTTTGTCCTACCTAATAAGACTTACTGATTCTTTCCCAGTTGACAGAGAAGGCAATAATATTTCTACAATTAAGAAATGTATAAAGTCATTAAAACAGAGATCTTTAATACTGTTTCCTGAAGGAACAAGAAAAAAAGTAGAACCAAAAGCGGGTATGATACTAATTGCTTCAAAGGCAAATGTAAAAATACTCCCTGCAACCATAGTATCTAATTTTAAACTCTTTTCAAAAATAACTGTAATTTTTCATAAACCTGTAGATTTAAATGATGAGAAATATGGAGAATTGAATAAAGAAACCTATTTGGAAATAAGTAAAGAGATTATAGATGCTATATATTCTAAAATAGAGGAAAAAAATGATCATTAATTTAGCTGAACACTATGGATTTTGTTTTGGTGTAAGTAGAGCTATAAAACTGTGTGAAGATGCTGCTGCAGATGGGAAGATATATTCTTATGGCAGCATTATTCACAATGAAGAAGAAGTAAATAGACTTGAAAAACTGGGTGTTCAAGTAAGAGAAAACATAGAAGATATCCCCGATAACTCGGTTACTTTAATACGGTCCCATGGTGTGGCCAAACATGTATACGATAAACTGGAATCCAAAAACTGTATCGTGATAGATGCTACCTGTCCTTATGTTAAAAAACTTCATAAAATAATAGATAAGGCAACAAAAGAGAACCGAAATATAATACTGCTGGGTAAAAAGACACATCCTGAAATAATAGGCGCTTCAGGTTGGGGAGAAAATGTATTAATTTTTTCTGACATGGAAGAAGTTAAATCATTTGATTTTAAAAATTCAAAATATGTGTTATTAGCTCAAACTACATTAAAAAAAGAGTTTTTTGATGAAGCAGTTGACTACTTGTCTAATCTAGTAGAAGATTTAACTGTTCATAACACTATATGCGAAGCTACCAAATTGAGACAGGACTCGACAAAGGAAATATCAAAAACAAATGATGCAGTAATAGTTATTGGAAGTGAGAACAGCAGTAACACGAAAAAATTATTCGAAATTTCTAAAAAATTTAATAAAAATACATATTTAATTAATAATATTTCAAATTTATATGTGAAAGATTTGCGAAAGTATGATAGAATAGGGATAAGTGCTGGAGCATCTACTCCCAACTGGGTAATAAATGAAATTCTGGTCAAACTACAAAATGAAAATGAAGGAGTCTTACACATGGAAAACTTGTCAATGAAAGAAATGATGGATCAAACCACTTTTTCTGCACCTAAAACAAAT
>PDWI01000027.1_pt1 | contig 178508 bp, 148 predicted proteins | sample 1430891 | NCBI WGS metagenome assembly PDWI01 (sample SAMN01162508, study PRJNA174530) | Oral metagenome, whole genome shotgun sequencing project. | biome: Marine environment; feature: Marine mammal; material: Swab sample of the gingival sulcus; isolation source: swab sample of gingival sulcus... | reverse complement strand
TGTTTTCTACGGATTGCCAAACATCGAAACGCTTAGGTTGACTGACATAAAAGAATTAAAAAATATCGACTTTGTAAGAAGTATGCCCAAATTAAACAGTTTGAGCCTTTCCGATTGCCCCATTATCAGCATCGAACCGCTCAGAAACAACATTGTTCTAACGGAATTATGCTTAGACAGAACTGGAAATATAAAAGACCTCTCGGCATTATCAACGCTCACGAATTTACAAAAACTTTGTGTAATAAATGTGTATGATTTGAGGATGCCTAATCTTAGTAATTTATTGATGTTGAAGGAGTTGTGTATTAAAGACGAGTATTTAAACGCAATAGCCAATATGACACAAATCGAAAGCTTAGAAGTAGAAGGCTGCTACTACTCGAAAGGAAAGATTAAGAATTTAACCGGATTGAAAAAACTGAAAATAGACCTTGATAGCGAAGATGCGGCGGGCATAAAAGCTGTTGCCGGACTTCCGAATTTGGAGGAATTAGAAGTATTTGTCGATGATTATTCGTACTACGGAAATGGTGTAACTGAATTATTTGCCTCCAAAAGTGTAAAAACGTTAATTGTACAACAAAATACAGAATATCTAAAAATCAACTTTAACAAGCTCAAGGACAACAATGTTCTTCGCCGACTTGTTTTTGACGATATATTGATCATCATCAATCACGACAGCCAAAAATTCGGAGGATATGCCACTCAATTTTTGAGTCATTTCACTGCCTTAGAAGAGCTTTCGATTCAGAGCAACGAGATACAATCATTAGATTTTGTCGCAAATATGCCAAATTTGAGATTTAAATCTTGAATTTGTTAGGTGTAAAAACAATCCGATTGTAAATCTGAATCTAATTCCGGAAAATGTGGAAGTGTGGTCGGAATAGAAAAATTCTTGGAGAGTACAAACAAAAAGGTTAGAATAAAAAGTGACAGACTGATTAAGAGTGTAATGGACATACACAATCAACTCTTAGAGCTGTTAAAGCAAGAAAAAGAGATGGTGATGAAGAGGAAATAATTTGACCGGGAGCATAATTTTCGAAAATAAATTCATAAAACTTTGATTACTAACCGGTTAAAATATTGAATACCTCTTTTTTCTCACTTTGTATTTTTGCCGAGTTTGTAACCGGAGAGGTTTTATTGGAGAACTACTTCTTCATTTAAAAATATAAATATATAGATAATTTGGTTTTACATCAAAAAAGACTACCTTTGCAAAATAGAAATTTCAAACTTATATAGTGATGATGAAGATTTATTTTCAAAAGAAAAAACAAGTTTTTGCCGAAGTGGATGGTTTTACGATAAAAAGTGATCAACCTGTACAAGGGGGCGGAGACAATGAATATCCGAATCCTTTCCTGAGTTTTCTGGCATCATTGGGCAACTGTGCCGGAACTTTTGCCAAAGGCTACTGCGATGCTCGAAATATCCCGACTGACAAGATGTACTTAACGATGGACACACGTTTTGATCCGGAGAAGAAAATTATGAATCAATTCGATATCAAAATTCATGTTCCGAGCGATTTTCCGGAGAATCAAGAAAGCGGAATGATCCGTTCGGCAAGTTTGTGTGCCGTTAAAAGGCATTTGAGAGACGATATTGCCGTAGATATTACGATAGAGAGAGAGTAGATTTTCCGAAAAGGAAAGTGCCTTTTTTTGCGTTTCGGCGAACTCCTTAGCGTTTTTGTTTTTCTATTTTCAGAAAAGAGTTTTTCCAAATCGTCAAGGAGAAAATGACGAAAATAAGGAGAATTGCGACAAAGCATATACCTGCAGTCTTTGCAAATTTTCCGCCAAAACTTGCAACCCATAAACCTGTAACAGGAAAAATCAGACTAGCCGCAGACAGGAGGTAAATCAGTCGTTTATTGGAGCTTACGCAAAGGAAGTCTCCGGTTTCAATATCCGCAAGAGGGATTTCCTTGCTTCCAAAACAGCGGCTCTTGAATTTTAATTTCGCCCCTTCTAATTCGTTGATTGTCAATGTTTTTGACTTATCTTTCAGACAAGTCAATTTTTTATTTCCGACAGAAATTTCAAGCTCCCCTATCCTTCTTGTTAAGCGATCTTTTTTTTGAATTTGGATTTTTTTCATAGGGCGAAAATATAAACTTATTTTACATAAAAATCAAACATGGGAATCTCTTCTATAAATCCTTGCAGATGATCTCCGCGATTGACTTTACCGACACCCGCGGGAGTTCCCGTAAATATTAAATCTCCGATTTTCAGCGGAAAGAAACGAGAAATATAACTAATCAAACGATCAAAAGAAAAAATCATATCTTCGGAGCAACCCTTTTGACGCACCGCACCATTCACCCGTAAAGAAAAGTTGATCGGAGATTGCAAACTTTCTTTGGATAAAAACACATTACTCAAAGGTGCGGAATGTTCAAACCCTTTCGCGATTTCCCAAGGCAATCCTTTGGTTTTGCATTGCTGTTGCAAGTCCCGTGCCGTAAAATCAATCCCCAACCCGATTTCCGAATAATAGCGATGCGCAAAACGTTCCTCAATATATTTGCCCAATCTGTTGATCTTCAATACAAGTTCCGTTTCAAAATGGATTTCTTTAGAAAATTCGGGATGGTAGAAAGGTTTATTTTTCTGCAATAAGGAAGTTTCCGGTTTTAGAAAAAAAATCGGAACGGAAGAATTTGGATTTCCCAATTCTTGATTATGTAAAGGGTAATTTCGCCCAATGCAAATAATTTTCATAAAGCAATTTATAAAGAAAAAGGAAGTCGAGAAAACTTTAACATTTCTCTCAACTTCCTTCTCCTAGCGATTAAAATTTAGGTCTTGTTCAGGCTTCTTTGTTAGTAACTTCTTCTCGAAGAACTTCTACCGGAACTTCCGGTGCCCCCGGAAGAATTACGAGCCGCTTTTTCAATACATCGGATATACTCTTTGATTTTATATCCTCTTTCTATGGCACGGTCATACACGTACAAACGAATATCGGTAATATTGTGCATTCTTAATAAGCCTAAATGTTCACGAGAGAGGGTGATAAAAGCGGAATATTTGTATTGATTATTTCCGGCAATATCAACTTTCAAGTTCACGTCAGGAAGACTGATTTTGCGTTGATTTTCCAATAAAATAATGACTCCTTTTTTATCTACATTCAAACTGTTACCCATTACTTCCAAAGACAAGAAGTACTCCATGGGGTTTCCGTCCTTTTTCGAGGCAACGACCGAAAGTCCGTCCACATACGGAGTGTTATACTCCGTTGCTTTGGTGAATTTATCGAACTCTTTCTCTACCTGATCGCAATAAAAATCGGCAGGTAACTTGAAGCCGCCCAGCACTTTAAACGGAAAAATATTTTCATCCTTCGGGTCATAATCAAACCAAATTTTGCCTAATTCGGAAGAATACAACTCCAGTTTCTCTTTTTCCAAACCGACTGAATTTTTGTAAGGAGTAATACTTTTTACTTTAAGAACTTTACCCACTAACACATAATAAGGAGTAGAGTAACCGCCGTTTTTGGCTTTATAGACCTTTTTCAAATCTTTGTCTGCATAAAATCCGACATAACCAAAATCTTGTTTTGCGGCATCTTTTTCCTTCACTTTCAATTGTTTGTCAACAAGCAATCCTACATACTTTCCCGGGAAATCTTGTGCCATACCCCCCCAGGACATGAGTGTCAAAATCAATAATACAGATACTTTTTTCATTCTTTTTAAATTTTTAAATGTTAAACATAAATGGGGGGCAAAGGTAAAATTTTTTTTAATTGCAAAAATACTCTCCTGCTTTTTTTTTAAAAAAACAGCTTGTTTTTTGCCTAACAGAAAAAAAGATATACTTTTGTGGGAGAAGAATAGAAGATTTTTTGAAAAATAACACACATAAAATAGAATAACAACATGGAATCGAATTTGATCAATCAACACGCTTGGCATGCGATGAGCGTGCAGCCGCATTACTCGGGAAAACTTAAAAAATTGGAAGAACTTTCCCGCAATATGTGGTGGTCGTGGAATATAAAAGCCGTGGAACTGTTCAAGTATATTGCCGGCGATACCGGAATTTCCTACTGTATAGACCCGATGGCAATGCTCAAAAACACTCCTCACGAACGCTTTGAGGAATTAGAAAAAGACAGTGTATTCCTAAAAAAATATGAAGAAGTTTACGGAGCATACAGCAAATACATAAACACTCCTTTTGATGAAAAATTACCCTCCATAGCCTATTTTAGTATGGAATACGGCTTGGCAAACATCCTGCAGATTTATTCCGGAGGCTTGGGGATCCTTGCCGGCGATTATTTAAAAGAAGCGAGCGACTCTCGATACGATATGGTAGGAGTCGGCTTGTTCTATCGCCAAGGCTATTTCAAACAAGTGATTTCTGCAGCCGGAGACCAAGATGAAATCTATGAAACCAAAAGGTTTATGGATACTCCCGCAGAACTATTGCTTGACGAGAACGGTGAAACCTTGACTGTATCCGTAGAAATGGAAGGAAGACATGTAAGAGTGCAAGTGTGGGAAGTAAAAATCGGGCGCATCAAGTTGTACCTGCTTGACACCGATCGCAGTGACAATAACGAAGCTGACCGAGCCATCACCTACCGCCTCTACGGAGGAGATAACAACACGCGTTTACAACAAGAAATTATCTTGGGGATAGGAGGAGTAAAGGTATTGAATACCTTAGGCATTGAACAAGATATTTATCATCTGAATGAAGGACACGCTGCTTTTGCAAGTCTTGAAAGACTGCGTACCTACATACGCAACCGCCAACTTACCTTTAATCAAGCCTTGGAATTGGTACGCTCCTCCGGATTATTTACCACACACACGCCCGTCCCCGCCGGACATGACACTTTCACCGAAGGTGCAATGATGAGATACATGGGAGATTATCCCAATCAACTGGGGATCACCTGGGAAAAATTTATTAACCTGGGGAAAGAAAATCCGGGAGCAAAAGACGAAAAATACTCCATGAGTGTATTGGCTGCCAATACCTGCCGAGAAATAAACGGAGTCAGCAAATTACACGGAGAAGTCTCTCGCAACAAAATTTTTCAAAACCTGTGGAAAGGATATTACCCCCAAGAACTGCATATCGGTTACGTTACCAACGGAGTACACTTCCCCACATGGGCATCCAAAGACTGGCAAGACCTTCTGGTAGATTCTGAAGGAAATACAGACTTTTCTCAAGTATATAAACTTTCTTCATCAAAAATTTGGGATATTCGCCAAAGTTCTAAAAAGCAATTGGTCGAATACATCAACGCCACGATGGACAAAACACTCGTTGAGCGCAACGAAAACCCCAAACATGTCTTGGCAATCAAAAACAACTTTTCCGAAAAAGCACTAACCATCGGTTTTGCGCGCCGCTTTGCCACCTATAAAAGAGGCTACCTCTTGTTCACAGACTTGGAAAGACTCAACAAAATAGTAAACAATCCTCAATGTCCCGTACAATTCGTATTTGCCGGAAAAGCCCATCCGCGAGACCAACAAGGACAAGACATCATAAAAAATATTGTCGAAATATCCAAACGTCCCGAATTTATCGGAAAAATAATCTTTGTTGAGAATTATGACATCTCCTTGGCAAAAGAATTAGTTAAAGGCGTTGATATTTGGTTAAATACCCCTACCCGCCCCTTAGAAGCCTCCGGCACCAGCGGAATGAAAGGTGTCATGAACGGAGTTTTGAACTTCAGTGTTCTCGACGGATGGTGGGTTGAAGGCTACCGCCCCGGTGCAGGTTGGGCTTTGGATCAAGAAAAGACTTACACCAACCAAGATATGCAAAATGAGTATGATGCTGCTCAAATCTACGAAACATTGGAAGATAAAATCATTCCTCTCTTCTATGACAGAGACGAAAAAGGAACACCCGAAGATTGGGTAGAAGCCATCAAAAAATGTATTGCAGAGATTGCTCCGGAGTTCACGATGACCCGAATGATTAATGACTATCGCGACCGCTTCTATTTAAAACTTCACAAAAGCAGCCAAGATTTCAAAGCAGACAACTTTAAACTTGCCAAAGAAATGGCTGAATGGAAAAACCGAATAAAATCGGAATGGGACAGAATCGAATTGATCCAAGCTGACACCTCCGAACTCAGTAGTAGTCCCTTGGTTCCCGGAAAAGAATACAAAGCTCGTTTGCAGCTGAATATCAACGGATTAAACGAAAAAGACCTTGGTGCCGAAATGATTATTTGTCAAACAACTAAGGAAAGCGTGGAAATCAAGAAAATCATAGAATTTCAAAAGGTGGGAAATACCTCCGGAAATATTGATTACGAAGTAAAATACTCGCCGTCAAAACCCGGAAGCTATATTTACGCCTTCCGTCTTTTCCCGAAAAATGAACACCTTGCCCATCGTCAAGATTGCGAAATTATTCGATGGATTTAATTCAAAAAACTTTTATATTTTTAACCCCTAAATTATTTAATCATGATTTATTATGTAATACTTGGACTGTTGCTCCTTATACTTGTAACAGGACTGTTTGTCGTAAAACAACAAACAATCGCCGTAATAGAGCGATTTGGTAAATTTCAAAGTTCTCGAAGACCCGGTCTGCAACTCAAAATACCCTTAGTTGATAAAATTGCCGGACGCGTAAGTCTCCGCGTACAACAATTAGATGTTTTGGTGGAAACCAAAACCAAAGATGACGTTTTTGTACACCTTAAAATTTCGGTGCAATTTCAAATTTTGCACGATAAAGTCTATGAAGCCTTTTACAGATTGCAAAATCCGCACGAACAAATCACCGCATTTATTTTTGACGTAGTACGCGCCGAAGTTCCCAAAATGATTCTTGATGACGTTTTCGTAAAAAAAGACGACATCGCCCACGCAATTAAAAGAGAGCTCAAAGAAGCCATGTTGGAATACGGATACGACATCGTAAAAGCATTGGTAACAGACATCGACCCGGATCAAAAAGTAAAAACGGCAATGAACCGGATTAACGCCGCCGAACGTGAAAAAATCGCCGCTCAACACGAAGGAGATGCCCAACGTATCTTAATTGTAGAAAAAGCCAAAGCCGAAGCCGAAAGCAAACGCCTGCAAGGAAAAGGAATTGCCGATCAGAGACGAGAAATTGCACGAGGACTCGAAGAAAGTGTTGATGTACTTAATCGCTCCGGAATCAACAGCCAAGAAGCTTCTGCCTTGATCGTCATTACCCAACACTATGATACTTTGCAAAGCATCGGCTCCGATACCAACAGCAACCTGATCTTGTTGCCCAATAATCCGAATGCCGCCAGCTCCATGCTGAATGATATGGTCGCAAGCCTGATTGCTGCCGGAAAAATAAAAGAAGCAGAAATGCTCAACAAAAACAAGAAGGACGATATTCTTCCCTAATTGATTGAACATTTTTTGCATCGAAAAAGAACCTGCCTTATCAAGGATAAACAGGTTCTTTTTCTTTTTTATAAAAAACTGAAAACCTGAATAATTGAAGCAAAATACTTGAAAATATCCAATAAAATATATCTTTGTACAAAATTTTAAACATATGAAAATTGCTGTTGTCGGAGCTACCGGTATGGTAGGACGAATGATGCTCAAAATACTTGCAGAACGAAATTTTCCGGTCAAGGAAATCATAGTCGCAGCTACGGAAAAATCTGTAGGAAAAACTTTATTGTTTGATAATCAAGAAGTTCCGGTTGTTAATGTAAAACATGCCATCAAGGAAAAACCGAAAATTGCTCTATTCTCGGCAGGCAGTCAAGCCTCCTTGCAATACGCCCCCTTATTTGCACGCTCCGGTACTTATGTCATTGATAATTCCTCCGCCTGGCGTATGGACAGTACAAAAAAATTAATCATTCCGGAAATAAATGCGAGGATATTGAATAAAGAAGATCGGATTATTGCCAACCCCAATTGCTCTACCATACAACTTTTGATGGTTTTGGCTCCTTTGCATATCCGCTACGGTATAAAAAGAGTGGTCGTATCAACCTATCAATCCGTAACAGGAACGGGTCTAAAAGCTGTTCAACAATTAGAATCAGAAGAAAATCATACAGATCTGAAAACCGGAATCTATCCCCACCCGATACATCGAAACTGTTTACCGCATTGCGGAGATTTCGGCCCGGAAGCATATACCGAAGAAGAATTAAAATTGGTACGCGAAACGCATAAAATACTAGATCCCAAAATTAGACTTACGGCAACAGCCGTACGTGTGCCGGTAATCGGAGGACATTCCGAATCCGTAAATATCGAGTTCAAAAAAAGTATTGACTTAGAAAGCATTTGCAGCATTCTTTCGGCTGCTCCCGGAGTCCAACTCCTTGATAATCCGAAGAATAATGAATATCCCATGCCGATTACATCGGCGGATAAAGATACGGTCTTTGTAGGGCGTATTCGGCAAGACATGAGCCGCACCAATAGCATAAACCTTTGGATTACAGCTGATAATCTGAGAAAAGGAGCCGCTACAAATGCCATACAAATTGCAGAATATTTGACTAATAATATTTTATGAAAGTAGTTATTCAACGTGTATTGGAAAGCAGCGTGACGATTGACGGCAAAGAAATTGCTCGCATCGGGCAAGGCATGCTCGTATTGGCAGGTTTTGAATCCGAGGATTCTTCAGATGATTTACAAAAAGTAGCTCGAAAGATTGCCGGCTTGCGTATATTTAACGATGAGCAAGGACTCATGAATTTAGATATAAAAGAAGTTGCCGGCGAACTTTTGCTCGTCAGTCAATTTACCTTACACGCTAAAACAAAAAAAGGCAACCGCCCTTCATTCATAAAAGCAGCAAAACCGGAAATATCACTCCCTCTTTATCAGGAGTTTGCAGAAATTCTTCGCTCTCACTCCATCGCCGTACAAACCGGTAAATTCGGAGCAAATATGCATGTAAATCTAATCAATGACGGCCCTGTTACCCTGATCATTGACAGCAAAAATTGGGACTGATCTCCTCCTCTGCCAATCTATTTAGATTTATTCTTTTAAAAAATATATTTACCTTTGTGCAAACGTAGTATATCATTTTTTTCAAAGGGCAAAGGCAATGGCAAAGTTTAAAGCCAAACATTTTGAATTTGTAGTTCTGGCAGTATCAGATGATGAGATTGTCTTGGAAAAAATTCGATCAAGTTTTCGCAAAGAGATTCATAACTACGGTATCGTAACATCTCCGCCCAATGAGCAAATCTTAAAAACACTTTCAAAGCTGAATCCGGATATTTTCCTTTTTGACATAGATGCCGGAGGCAAAACACAAAATCTGGATTTTTTTATGCAGTTGCGGGAATACGGCTATCTACTGAGTATTCCCATATTGATCATCTCCGAGGATATTACCACTATCAAACGAGCCATAAAACTCGGTGCAACCGATTTTGTAAAAAAACCGATTGATGACTTAGAATTAGTGGTTCGAGTCAAGCTTCTTCTTTCTCTTTTTAAACTCATTAAGGGAATTTCTAAACAGACTAAAGAATTGGTAGCCAAATCATTAGAAACGGAACATCAAAAAATCGAGTTGGAAGAGGAAAAGAAAAAATCCGATCAATTATTGCAAAATATTCTTCCCAAAGAGATTGCCGAGCAGCTGAAAAATAAAGGTAAAGTTACGGCAAAAAAATACCGTATGGTTACCATTATGTTCACAGACTTTAAAGACTTCACCCGTAAATCTGCGGCTTTAAAACCGGAAGAAGTCATTCAAGAATTGAGTATCTTTTTCAGAAAATTTGATGAAATTACCGATGAACATTTCCTGGAAAAAATCAAAACCATCGGAGATGCTTATATGTGTGTGGGAGGTCTTCCCCTGCGTAACCGCAGTAATCCGATAGATACCATATTAGCTGCTTTGAAAATTCAAGAATTTATGAGTATTTACAATGAATTTCGCACAAAAAAAGGTCTCTCTAAATGGGAATTAAGAATCGGGATTCACACCGGTCGAGTTGTTGCCGGAGTGATCGGAAGTAAGAAATTTGCTTATGATGTATGGGGCGGAGATGTAAATATAGCTTCTCGTTTAGAGACAGCCAGTGAAGTCAATAAGATTAACATTTCGGAAGTTACATACTCTTATGTAAAGAATTACTTTAACTGCACTTACAGGGGAAAAATCCCTGCCAAAAACTTGGGAGAAATCTCTATGTATTTTGTAGAAGGAATTAAGAAAAAGTATCGCAGTCTCGAAAATCCGATTTTACCCAATGCGGCTTTTAAAGAAATAATAGCTGCATTATAAATTCATCGAACTTTTTAATGCGCCTGCAATTTGCTCTCCGCCAATCTTTTTTTATAGTAAACAGCAAAGCGCTTATCGATTTCGCGCGCAATGTCATACTCCGTGGATTCAAGCAAAAACTCTTTCTTGAAATTGCAGTATGCCATGAACTTATAGGCTTCATTTTTGTTTAATCCGGTAAGTTGCCGTACCAATTCGAGGTTATATTTTTCAAAAATTAGGTCTTGCAAGATTTCTTCGCGTTGCATTTTCCGTATTTTTTTGCGCTGCTTCTCGGCTTTGGAAGGGAAACGAAGCGGGAGATGCATTGTTGGCACTGCGGAAAGCCAATACAAATCCTTGCCGATGGTCTTTAAGAGAAATTCCAGACGATCTTCTCCGATGTTTTTTTGAATATCGGTATGAGAAAATTCAAAAACAAGATCTTTCCAGCGAGATTCAAAAATATCTACATTGGCTAAAGCATAAGTCTTTGGCGGCAATCGAAACAGAAGAATATCAGCAAAATCAATGGAAGGATCATTGATGGTAAAATATTTGGTTTCATAACCTAATACGCTGATTTTCAGTACATCTTTACGCATCAAAGTCATGTGAAAATATCCTCCGGAATCGGCAGCAATGACTCTTTCTGTTGTTAAATTAGAAATTAAAGCATAACTGACCGACTTGTTGGTTGTTTCATCGATAACTTTTCCCGTCAGCTCTACAATAGTCTGTTGGGCAGAAAGATACCCTTCTTGAAAAAATATAAGAAATAATAACAGTCCCCTAAAAATACGGTATAAATTCACAATTATTTTTCTTCTATCATGCTTTTTATTCCTTTGGAATAGTAAGTTTTGACCTCTCCTTGCTTATCGACATACACGAAATAGGCTTCTAATTGAGGATTATTTTCTACAATTTGTATGCTCTTTTTTAAGCCTGATGCCATACATCCGGTTGCATAAGCATCGGCTGTAATGCAGGCATCGGCAACGATTGTTGCACTCAAGATATTTTGAAAAGCAGGGTAACCGGTTTTGGGATTTATGGTATGTCCGTATTTTTTACCGTCTTTCAGATAAAAGTTTCGATAATTTCCGGAAGTTGCCACAGCTTTATCCGTAATGCTGAGAACCGCTTGCAGGTCTTCTCCGGGAGTCATGTTGCCATCCTCCGGGCGATCTATACCCACTCGCCATTTTTGTCCGTTCTTAAGCCCGTGAGTGCGCAACTCCCCTCCTACTTCTACCATATAATTCTTGATTCCTTTTTGTTCAAGCAAGTTACATAAGAGATCTACGGATTGCCCCTGGGCTATCGCATTCCCGGAGATTTGCAAACGCGGGTCTGCTTTTATCAAGGTGTCGTTACGCAGGGTAATTTTATCCATTCCTACAAATTGTAAGATACTGTCTATCAGCATACTGTCTATCTCTGTATCCACTTCTTCAAATCCAAAACCGAAGGCATTGATAAGCGGGGCTACGGTAATGTCAAAGGCTCCGTCTGTTTTCTGATTTACTATTCGTGATTCTTGATACATTTGTTTGAAAAGGGTATCAATTTTTATATAATTTCCTTTATTTACCTTCGAAATCAGAGAATTAGGGTCATAAACAGAGAGGGATTGATCAAATTTCTTTAAGAGTAACTCTATCTGTTTTTTTAATTCGGGATGTTTGCCTTCTACGAGTATATGATATGTAGTTCCTTGAGTTTCTCCTTGTATGCGAGAAAACTCTTTCGGGGTACACCCCAAAAGAAAAAGAGCAGTAAGCGCGAGGATAGAAAATTTTATCTTCATTTGAGTTATACGTTCGATACGACACAAAGTTACAAAATAATTCCGTGATCTTGAATCCTTTTTATTTTTTTATGTATTTGTCCAAAGCATCGGGTTTTAACAAACTTTTAAGTTCTTTGTAGGTTATTTCTACTCGATGTTCGCCAAAAGCAAATGCTGCTATCTCATAAGGGGTATAGTTAAATTCAATTCCTGTTTCTTTTAGCATAAAATTATCGTTGGCTTTGATTTTCTCAAATTCAAAGAAATGGTCTTTGACATCTTCTTCCGATTCTTCCGGATTATTTTTTCGTTCTTTTTCTACCAGTTTTTGACGAATTATCTTCGCTAATTCCTCTTCATAAGTATCCACAAAAAGATCTTTTAATTCTACTTTTTTAAATGTATTGAGATCAATGCTCACATAATAAGTGGCAAACATGCCGTGCGCTCCCCCCATGTAACTGGAGCTTAACGTGCTGATACTTACGAAATTTTCATTTTTAAAAATAATCGTATCACTCAATGCTTGTTCATAGTGATACATTTCCGCATAGGAAGAAGTATCCAAATTTTCACACTCTTCGGGCTCAAGAGGCTCTCTGGAACGTTTTAGAAATTCTGCAACAAAAGCTTCTACGGACTCTTGGGCAGAGGTATATTTTGAAAAATCTTTCCCCAACACTTCCCTTTGAAAAGCTTGTTGCAATTTCAGTTGCTGCTCCTCATTTTTGAATTTTTTGGGGTAAAGGAACTGTATGTCAAATTCTACGGAGGGAAGACTCGACTTGTTTTGAGGGAATAATTGTTCTTTCTTTTGCAGAGTTACTGTCTCAAATTCCATTGTTACTTTACTCTGACTTTTGCAGCCGAAAAGTATCAGCGGCATTGCAAATAGGATGGCTAATTTTCTCATTTTTTATTTTATTAGAGGTTCTTACTTTAATGGATTAATTTTTTTATTCAAAAGCCTTGACAAAACACCCGTTAAAATCGGACTTGATGCTATCCATAAATTTTTCGGCAGAAATCCGATCAAGAAAGGTGCCGATCAGTATGCGATAAATCGTTTTGCTTTTTTCTTTTTTAACTTGAACAATTACGTTTTTTCCGGTCTCTTTCTTTATCTGTCGGCAACGTTCTAAAAGATTTTGAGCATCTTCATAACTTTCCAACTGAATGAGGAAGCCCCAAGGAGCAAAAGGTTCGGAATTTACCTTGTAATAGGTTTCGCTGCTAATTTCTTCGGCATTTTTGTCGGCAGGAGATATTTTATCTTCAGCGGGCGGAGGCAAATCTTCAGCTTCCTCACCAACAGGTTCTATTTTTACCCTTGCAACACCGGCCTTTATAAAGTCAAGTTCTTTGGCAGCCTTGCGAGAAAGGTCTATAATGCGCTTGCGAGAGAACGGTCCTCGGTCGTTTACTCTGACCTTAACGGATTTATTGTTCGATAGATTGGTTACCTTTATAATTGTTCCGAAAGGTAAAGTTCGATGAGCCGCCGTCATTTTTCTTTGGCTGAAAATTTCACCGCTTGCAGTTTTCCTTCCATTAAATTTGTTGGCGTAAAATGAGGCTTGCCCAATTTCTACTTTTTGGGCAAAAGATTGATAACCAACAAATAACAGAAAGAACAAAAATGTTTTTTTGACTATTTTAAGGTTCATTATTTCTTTTTTGATGAGTCCATGTTATTTTTCGGTTACTTCAATAATTTCACCGGCTTCCGATTGATACATTCTAAGCTCTCCGGAATTCCGTAAAGATAAATATTTTTTATAAGCATCCGTGTAGTTGATTCTCTCGTTAAGCGCATTTTCGTATCCTCGAGAAAGTCCCAAAATCAACTCGGATATTTCCCGTACGGCATGATTTCCTCCGGAATTTCCGGTAATGTAATCCGTAAAATGATAAGATCGGATATATTCTTGAAACAGTGGCGAGGCGTTTCTCTTTACGGTAAAACGCAATCCGCAGGAACGAGCTGCAGAAATATCTAAAATATCGTCAAAAGAAAACGCAATTTGCTCGGAAGATACAGAAAAATGATTGCAAAAGTGCTGCAAAGCAACAGCTTTATCTTTTATGCCGGAATAGAGTGCCGAAAAATGTTCACGGCGGGCTAATTTTTCCGCAGCAGGATTGTGTTCTCCTGTAATGATCGCAATATGCGGCAAGTTGCCATGTTGCAACCAATAATCAAGGCGCAAAATATTCAAACCCATCGAATCGGGTTCCGAATAACCGCTTCCTTGTGTAATATTTTTAATCCCGGTGTTAAAGACACCGTCCCAATCAAATACAAAAGCCCGAATATTTTGCAGTGAAGTTTGCAAATTTTCGGCAGAAGAAAGGAATATACCTCCCTGTTTTTCAAAGAGTTGCTGTATGTTTTGTTGAAGTATCACTTGGGATTTCGTTCAAAAGGTTTTCCGAGAGGATTTTTTAGATTGTCATAAGCAGTTAAATCGCATTTAACTTTGGATATTCCTAATTTGAGTCGTATTTTGAGGGGAATAAAGTTTCCGTCATCGGAAAACCAAATTTGCAAATCAGACTCTTTTTTAAAACTTGACTTTGAATCGACCACGGGCACAAATTTCAAACTGTTAATTTTCCCGAATTTGGTTCTTACTCGTTCTTGCTTTAAAAACCTTATTTTTATCTTATAAATTTCATCATCAAAAAAAGTGGTCAAATTAATTACGTCTTTTTTTTGTATTTGTTTGTCAAATACGACTCTTCGCGCATAATAAAAAGCAGAAAGAATGTCTAAAATTCCTTTGGGGACTTTGTGTTCGCCGGATTTTAGGCTAATGACTTTATTTTCATCACGGGCAAAGATTACTTCATTATAGACATGATAGTTGGATTCGTTAATGTCGCGTATGGCAAGCAGGGGCAAACCGGAATAAAGGTCAAAATAACTTTCATAGCGATCACTTACTTTGGCTAAAGCTCCTACCGCACCGGTTGTGCGCGCAATGGCTTGAGCTCGGTAGAACCAATCATAACCGATTTGTTCCATTCCGATTTTAAGTTCGGCATATCCCCCACTGATGATGCCGTATTTTACTTTATATTTCAAGTATTCATCGGGTTCAAAAGCGTTGTTCACGTAAGGGACAGAATCCTTTGCAGAAACATTCGTCGTGTCTTTCTGTGCAATTGCCGCTACAAACCCGAGAGCAGAAAACAAAATGATGAATATCAGCCTACGCATTCCTTAAAATTTCAAGATATTTATTTCTACTCGCCTATTGTAGCCTTCTTCTTCTTCAGTTTCGGGAATGGGATAAACCTCTTTTTTTGTTCCGAATCCTTCAATTTCCATTCTTTCGGCAGCTATTCCGTGTTTCACCAAAAACTCTTTGACCGTTTCGGCTCTTTTCTTCGATAATTCATAATCGACATCAGTCCCCGGCATCAATCCGTTGGTATGTCCTTCCAAGCGAATTTGAGCTTGCGGATTCAATTGCATGAATTTCAAAAGTTTGGTCAAAAGGTATTCGGAATTTGCATTGACTTGAGCCACATTGGGACGAAAATATATAACCCCGAAAGCTTCATTGTTGAGACCTTTTTTTATTTTTGAAAGTTCAAAGTTTATCTCTTTACCATCCAGGTTGTTGGCTTCTTCGGTTGAAAAGATTTTAAATTCCGGGAAATATTTGTGGGCAGATACTGTCAATTCATATTTTGGGAAACTGTTCGAGTTTCTTTCCAACAAAACATCCATCAAAAAAAATCCTTTTTTTTCCGTATTTGACTCGGTACTTATTTCTTGATTTCTCACATTTCTCCATTCCACTTTGGCTTTCAAGGGTTTTCCGCCGGCTTTACTTTTTACCGTACCCATCAATCGAGTTGTTTTCATTTCCTTAAAAACGATGGTATGGCCTTTCCCGCCGGCATAAACATTGTTCAGCACCAAATAAAATTCATCTCCGGCTTTAACTTTAACCCCTTTTTCAAAATCAGCCGCTTTGCCGCTGTACGAAAGCCCGGTCATACCTTTCGGATTGCAGGATGGGCTCAGGTTCATGCGCAGAGGCTTCATTTGTTTGTATCTTTTACAAAAATCGGGCACACTCTTATAAAGTATAAAGTCGTAGTTATCCTTGGACTCATTAGGAATAATATCAAAAAGCAAGATTCCCGGTTTTAATATTTTGAATTTGTACCAAGTCGGATGTTTGGGCAAATCAAAAGCATTGCCGGTCGTGTTTTTTTGCTGCTCCGGCGGGGTGGTCGGGCCAAAAATCTTGAACCTTGAAATATCTATTGCATTGGCACATTCGCCTGCACCAACAATATCTACATAACTTTGGGCATTTGTCAATAAGGTAGAGAGACTTGCCACAAGAAGAAGCGTCGTTTTTAAAATTTTCATAAGAGTCTCGTTTTAAGTAATTTGTCCTTTAAAATTTGCAGTTATAATCAAAAAGCAAACCGTCTCATTGCTCCGCCTCCAATGCTTTGTTATACAGTTCCATTGCCTCATTACTCATCGCCATGGTCGAGAATCCTCCATCATGGTAAAGATTTTGCATGGTTACCTTTCGAGTCAAATCGGAAAAAAGGGTAATGCAAAAATCGGCAAATTCATTGGCATCAGCATTGCCGAGCGGCGATATTTTATCGGTAAAATGCATTAATGAGTTGAATCCTTTTATGCCGCCGCCGGCTGTGGTAACCGTGGGCGACTGGGATACCGTATTGATGCGTACATGCTTTTCCTTTCCGTAAATATATCCAAAACTGCGAGCAATAGATTCCAGCATTGCTTTGGCATCTGCCATATCGTTGTATCCGAATAAAGTTCTTTGTGCCGCCACGTATGACAGGGCTACAACAGATCCCCATTCATTGATGGCATCCTTCTTCTTGGCTACTTGTAACATCTTGTGAAACGAAATGGCGGAAATATCCAATGTTTTTGTAAGATAGTTGTAGTCCAAGTTGTCATAGGCTCTATCTTTCCTTACGTTCAGAGACATGGCTACGGAGTGGAGGATAAAATCGATTTTTCCACCCAAATGCTCCATGGCTTGATCAAACAAGTTTTCCAAGTCTTCAAGTTTTGTAGCGTCTGCGGGTACAATAAGTGAGTTTGTTTTTTCGGCTAATTCTTTAATTTCTCCAAAACGCAAGGAAACGGGAGTGTTTGTTAAAACCAATTCTGCTCCTTCCTCATGTGCTTTTTCGGCAACTTTCCAAGCAAGAGATTTTTCGTTCAATGCTCCAAAAATAATGCCTTTTTTTCCTTTCAACAAGTTATACATATCAGGGTATTTTATTGAGTTTGTTTCTTTACTTTTTAAAAGAAGCCGACAAAATTCCTTGTCGGCTTCTCTGTACTTCAGGAAGTTTTAAATTATTCTTCAATTTTTATCACTTCCACAGGACATCCTTCGGCGGCTTCCTTGATTTCGTCTTCATTCGAAGACAAATCAGCACCGTCCTTTACTTCGCAACTGTCTTGCACTTCAAATACTTCTTCTGCGATTTCTTCGCAAAGATTGCATGCAATGCAACCTTCATCAATCCATACTTTTTTAATAGCCATAGTTTTTTTATTTAAAAATTAAAAAAGCAAATGTAAGGGATATAATTTGATTGCAAAAATTTTTTCGTATTTTTTATTTGCATTTGACTTCGGCATCGAGTCGAATGCTTTGAAGTTTCTTTGTTTTTGCGGCTTCTGAGAAGGGTACAAAAATTTTTTCGGTGAAGATTATTTTTCCCTCCGACTGCACGGAAAGGTTATAATTCCTGCCGGGATGTACGGCAAATACAAAGCGATTTGCTTGCCGGTCGGGAGTTACAATAATTTCTTTCCGGGTGGCTTCGTCTTTTAGAGATATATTGACAAGGGGAATTTCTTTTTTGCATTTGACAAATACTTCGCCTTGGACTACTGCCAATGAAGCATGTGGGGCGGTTTTCATTTCAATGTAAGCCAAATCCAAGTCTTTTTTATCGTCTTCCTTAAAGCGGGTGAAATATGCGTGTTTACCGTCCGGGCAGGGGCTGAAAAAGTGATCATCTCCTGTTGTATTGGCGGGATAACCAATGTTTTGAGCCTCAGTCCAAGTGCCATAATCTGTTTTTTTTGCATAAAAAATATCGTATCCGCCAAAGCTGTTAAATCCTTTGGAACTAAAAAAAAGTGTAGAGTCGTTGTAGTGAATCTGCGGGCTTTCTTCATTGAATTTAGTATTTATGGCATTGCCCAAGTTTCGTGCAATGCCCCATTCGCCATTTTCCTTTTTACGAGAAACGTAAATGTCTGAACCGCCGAAACCTCCGGGTCGATTGCTGGAAAAATATAAGTAGTTGCCATCAACCGAGAGACATGCATAAGATTCTCGATAACTTGTATTTATGTTGGCATTTAGTTTTTTTGGGGCACTCCAACCGTCTTTCCCCAAGGTACTTATGTAAATGTCTCCTTCGCCGTCTTCTTTGCGAATTAGCAATTTTTGTCCGTCTGCAGAAAGTCCTACCGCCACTTCGTCATCGGCAGTGTTGATTTGCTTGCCGATGCTTTGGGGACGTGTCCATTGTCCGCCTTTTTTGGTGGAGATAAAAATGTCTTCATTGAATTCAATTTCATAGATCGCATTGTCATCATTTTCATCTTGTGATCGTAAAGAGGTGAATACCAACGTATTTCCGTCTGCAGAAACAAGCGGGTTATAGTCTTTGCGGTAGGAATTGACGATTTCTCCCAAAGGAGTAATCTCCATTTCTATTTTTTTGCCGAATAATTTGCGTGCAGCTTTGTTTCTTGCAAGTTCTCTTTGTATTACTTCCCAAAGTTCCGGTTTTTTCTTTAATTGATCGCTCAATTCTTCAAGTTCTTTCTGAGCGGAATCAAATTGAACGGATACCCTGTAAGCTCGTGCCAATTGAAAGGCACTTTCGATACTTTTTCCTTTTCTCCCGAATGAGTTAAATATTTTCTTTGCTTTTGAAAAATAAGCAATCGCTTCTTTTTCTCGCCCTTTCGTGTTGATTAAAGCAAAGCCCATTTTGTACAAAAATTCGGGATCATCCGGATTATCAAAAAGAAATCGCTCATAAAAATCAATACTTTCGGCAAAAATTTCTCCTTCAATAAATTCTTCGGTAAGCGCAATATTTTGCATTTGCTTATTTCCAATTGACCCGCAAGCGATGCAGAAAAATAAAAGCAAAAGAAGCAAAATTTTGTTTTTCATAGTTCTCAATTTTTTGTTTCAAGGCAAAAAAACTCAATCGTTATTGAACGAAGGGCAAAGTTATTTTTTTTTGATTAAACAACAAAATAATAACCGGAAAGGGAAAATAAGCGTCCGGATTTCCTCACAAACCGAAATATGATTGCCGATAAAATGCAAAAGAGGATAAATATTTATCTTTTTTTCGCCTGTTTTTCTTCATTATAACTCTCTAATACAGTGGAGATAAGGAGTTTTTAGCAAATACATTTGTTGAAAAAAACTGTTTTTTTTACTTTTGCAAAAAATCAAAAATTTCTATGAAAAAAACAAACCTTCTTTTTATCTTTCTTTGGCTGTTTAATTGGAGTTGTATTGCACAAGTGTCTTCAAAAAAGGCGACGGGGCTGTCTGAAGCACTAAAAGGCTTAATCAACGATCCGACTATGAAAACAGCCTCCATCGGATTTTTCGCAATCGATACAGATTCCGGAGAACCTTTATACGCCTACGATCCGGATAGATCGATGCAACCGGCCTCGACTCTTAAACTTGTAACAACAGCTGCTGCGTTAGAAATTTTGAGTCCCGATTTTAGATTTGAAACAACTTTGGGTTATACAGGAAAAATTGATACGCTCACTCATATTCTCAAAGGAAACCTCGTGATTAAAGGAGGCGGGGATCCTTCTTTGGGGTCTCGATTCTTTCCGGAGAAAGAAAAATTTTTAGCCGATTGGGTAAATGCCGTTGGCAAAAAAAATATTCAACTGATTGACGGAAAAATTATCGGCGATGCCCGAATTTTTGGGAAGGAAATAGTTCCTCCCACTTGGGCTTGGGAAGATATGGGTAACTATTTTGGTGCCGGAGCTTGCGGATTGACAATTTTTGACAATATGTACACCCTCACTTTCCGAACAGGTAAAACGGTCGGGGCGAAAACAGAAATCATCGATATTTCTCCGAATATTCCCGGATTAACCATTGACAATAACGTAAAATCAGGGCGTGTCTATTCGGATCGTTCCTATATTTTCGGAGCTCCCTACCACTACCATCGATATATCAACGGTCTGTTGCCCTTGAACAAAAGTGCATACAAAGTAAAAGGATCGATGCCTGATCCGGCTTATTTTGCTGCATATATCTTGCGAGAAGAATTACAAAAACAAAAAATTACCGGAGGATTACCTACAACATTTCGTCAATCTCCGGAACTTGAAAGAAAAGAAAAAAATGAACTGCATATTTTACACAAACATCTATCTCCCAAACTTATAGAGATCATACGACAAACAAATTTTCGAAGTATAAATTTGTTTGCCGAACATTTATTTTCTTATATTCGACTGAAAGCCGTTAATTTTAACACAAAAATTGTCAATAAAAATTTCATGGAAAATTTTTGGAGAAAAAAGGGCATTGACACACAAGGAATGTCTTTGTATGACGGAAGCGGATTGTCTCACTACAACACAATCACAGCCCGTCAATTAGTGAATATTTTAAAATATATGAAAAATAAAAGTCGCTACTCCGATGCCTTTTATAAAAGTATTGCTACAGTAGGAAAAGAGGGTACCGTACGCAATATATGCAAGGGAACAAAAGCGGTTAATAATATGCACGCCAAAAGCGGCTCAATAAAAGGGGTCCGCGCCTATGCCGGCTATGTCCGTACCCAATCGGGACGAAAAGTCGCCTTTGCCCTGTTAATCAATGATTTCAGCGGCAGTTCAAGTGCTGCTCGCAAAAAAATGGAAAAGGTAATGAGCGCTCTTGCAAATTACACTCTGTAGATTAAGAATAATTTTCCGGGATATCCGACAAAGGTCATTTGTTTTCTTAGAAAAAAATGTAAACCTTTGCGCCTTTCTTTTTTGAAGATGAATTTACTATTGAAATACACATACCGCCTTCCTATTTTAATTCTTATTTTGCTGATAAACAACAGTTTAGAAGCTCAAACGAAGATACACGGAAAAGTACTCGATGCCGAAACTCGAGCACCGGTTCCTTTCGGCAGTGTCGCATTCTTGGATACAGAAATCGGATGTGTAACAGATGCTAACGGAGAATTCTTTTTGGAAACTTACAATAAACAAACAAGCTTAGTGGCAGCCTGTATGGGTTACGAATCGGACACCCTTACCGTCAAATTCGGAGTTTACCAAGAAATTGAAATTCTTCTCAAATCTAATTCTTATGACATTCAGGAAGTAACCGTATTGGCAGGCGAAAACCCGTCCATTGCCTTTATGAAGAAGGTACAGAAAAACAGAAAGAAAAATAACCCGGAAAAAGGCAGAAGTTACAGTTACGAACAATACAATAAAATGCAGGTGGACATCAATAACTTCGATCCAAACATCCAAAAGCGAAAGTTTATGAACGGATTTGAAGAAATGTTCAAAGGCTTAGATACAGCCTCTTCTTCCGGCAAGGTATATATGCCCATGGTCATTTCCGAATCTCTCTCGGATTATTACTACCAAAAAAGTCCCCTTCACCGCAAAGAAGTTATCAAAGCCTCCAAAATATCCGGAGTCGAAAATAGCAGCGTCAGCCGCTACATGGGGCAAATGTATCTTGATTTTAATTTCTACAAAAACTATATCAGTGTAACCGACAAACAATTTGTAAGCCCCATATCTTCTCTCGGGCTAAATACCTACGAATACTATTTAATTGACAGTGCCTACATTGACAACAGCTATTGTTATCACTTAACCTTCAAGCCCAAACGAAAATTTGAATATACCTTCAAAGGAGATATGTGGATTACCGACACTACTTTTGCCTTGAAAGAAATCTCTGCACGTATGTCTAAAACTGCCAATATTGACTTTGTATCAGACTTTTACGTAAACAAAAAATATACAAAAAAAGGTCCGATTTTCTTCCCTGTCGAGGAAGAGTTTTTTATTGATTTTAACCTTTATGACATCACAACAGGTTTCTTCGGACACCGATATATCTCAAGGAAAAATGTAAAAATCAACCCGAAATTTCCCCCAAACTTTTTCTCTTCCGTAGAAGTTCGAGAATTGGAAGTAAAAAAAGACGCTACAGAACACGACTCTACCCAATGGGAAAGTTTCAGACACAAATCCCTCTCAGAGAAAGAATCTCATATCTATAAAGCCGTTGATGTGGTCAAAGAACAACCCGCTTACCGATTTCTGGAAAACGTTGTATATCTCTGGAGCACAGGATATTGGAGGATAAAATATATAGAACTCGGACCTTATTACAAAATATACAGTCACAACGCGCTGGAAGCCTCCCGCTGGCGGTTGGGCTATCGCACCAGCACTCGATTAAGCAAAACTTTTCGCCTCAGCGGCTATGGAGCCTACGGCACCGGCGATAAAAAATTCAAATACGGAATCGGAGGAAAATGGCGCATAAAAAGAGACCGTTGGACTCTGGCAGGAATTGCCTATTATGATGACCTGATTCAACTCGGAGCCGTCGAAGACAGATTGGGAACAGACAACATATTCTCCCTCTCCCCATACAATGACAAACTATTGCTAATCAAGAATTTAGACCTTACTTTCTTTCGCGACATTACCACCAATATAAAATCCAATATCGCCCTCAGGCATCGCCGAATCTACCCCACTAAATTCATTCAATTTGTCGATAAAAACACCCCCGACAAAACCTTTGAAAAAATAACAAGTACTGAACTTATTTGCCAACTCCACATCGGCATCAATGAAGAATTCGTGGAGGGAGCCTTCAATCGATTCAGCTTAGGCTCCGTTGTTCCTCTGATAGACCTTTCTTATTCCTACGGCATACCCGGTATTGCAGGTTCCTCCTACGAATACCATAAATTTTCCCTGAGTTTTTCCCAAAGTTTCTCGATGGGGATGCTCGGACGAACCGAATACAACATCCAAGCCGGAAAAATATTCGGACGCATCCCATTTCCTCTATTGGCTTTCCACAAAGGAAACAACGGTTATTTTTTCGAAAAACGAGTTTTTAACTTGATGAATTTTCTCGAATTTACCGGAGATCAATACATAAACGTATTTGCGGAACATCATTTTAACGGTCTGTTTTTCAACCATATACCTTTATTGAGAAGATTAAAACTCCGCGAAGTTATTTACGCAAAAGCCGCTTGGAGCAGCCTAACGGATAGAAATAAAAATGTATTGCAATTTCCGGAAGGCACCTCAACATTGACCACTCCTTATTTGGAACTCGGCCTGGGAATAGAAAATATTTTAAACCTTATCAGCATAAATTACTCCCGACGAATTACACACACAGAAAAGCCAGATATTCGTAAAAACGGCATTTTGATCGGGATCCGACTTTCTTTCTAAGCCAATCCCCTGAAATAAGTCCGCCGCAAAAGCATTTCCAGGAATAATAAGAAAATAGCCGGAATTAAGAAGTATAAATATAACTCCTCCGTCTCCTTCTCGGAAGCCTCGCGAATTTTGTCTTTCTCCAATTTATCAATTTCTTGATAAATTTTCTTCAAAGAATCATTGTCCACAGCCCGAAAATACATTCCACCCGTTTTTTTTGCAATCAATTTCAAAGTTTCTTCATCGATATTGACACGCACTTTTTGCATGGCGGTTCCAAAAAAAGTCTGTACCGGCATATCTACAAATCCTTTCTTGCCCACTCCTACCGTGTACACTTTGATATTATATTTAACGGCCAAATCTGCCGCAGTCTCCGGATCGACCTTTCCGGCATTATTTTCACCATCGGTCAGCAGAATTATAATTTTACTTTTCGTGTCTGCATCCTTCAAATTATTGATTGCTGTGGCTAAACCGTACCCAATCGCAGTTCCATCCTCAATAATACCTTGTTTGATCCCTCGACACAAATTAACAAGTGTTTTATGATCCTGTGTAACAGGACATTGTGTAAAACTTTCACTGCCAAAAACAACCAATCCGATACGATCATATTCTTGTTTGTTTATGAACTCTACGGCAATATTTTTGGAGGCTTCAAATCGATTGGGTTTAAAATCCGTAGCCTGCATACTTCCCGAAATATCCAGCGCTATAACAATATCAATGCCTTCGGTGATCTTCTCAATTTGCTTAATTCGCCGAGGATGCGCACATATCAAAATCAACAAAGCAATTGCCGCAAGACGCAGAAAAAAAAGAGAATGTCGAAGATATTGTTTCAAGGGCTTTTTATAATCAAGCAAAATACGAGTATCCGAAAAAGCAAGAGCCGGAACAGAGTTTTTTTTCTTGAAAAAATACCAAATTATCGGGAAAAGCAAAAGGGTGAGAAACCAAAAATATTGAGGATATTCAAAGGTCATAACTTATTGATTTTCAGAATTATATTGACTTTCTGTTTCAGTTTCTTTTGTCGCATCAATAAAAGCATAGGCATATTCCAGGCTGAGTTCATTTTCTTGTATATCGGGCTTGTTTTGGGCAAATTTTACCCGATCCGACAAAGAAAGCAAAGCTTCAAGCCTTTGATTCAAAAGATCGATTTGCGCAAAATCTCCGGCGGCTGTAAAATCCTTAATAATATCACTTGTAACTGATTCCATGGCAGGGATCAAGAACCTTTCTTCCAGATATTCACGAATAATTCGGCTGACCGAGGTATAAAAAGGATCTACATCATCCTGAAGATGCCTCTGTTCCTTTTTGATTTGATCCAATTTCCGGATGGCTGTAATATGAGCCGGGACTTTTTGTTCCACAGTCTCAATTTGAAGGGGCGGAGTTTTTTCTTTCTTCCTCTTTAACAGCCTCTTATACCAATAATATCCTCCGATTAAAATCAATAACACGATCAGAATCCATCCAAAGCGAAAAAGTATTTCCTTAAAAGTAACGGGTGCGGCAACAGGCGGTTTTAGCTCTGCCATCGGGAGCATCTGTGTGGTATCTATTTTCCGGATATATGCAGAATCAGGCGTAAAGGGATATACACGCAACCTCAAAGGGTTGGTTTGGTAGGTTTTCCCGGTTTGGCTTTTGAAAACAAAGGGTGGCAATAAAAAGAGCGAATCCTCAAAAGAGGTAATCAAATATTGCTTTCGGAAGACTTTATTCGCCTTATCTTCCTCCAAATCAAAGGATTTGACTATTTCTATCCCGGGTACGATAAAATTTTCGAAAACGGGAAATTCAACTTTATCTTTTAAAGCCGTTCCTATCTCCAAAGTCAGCGTAATTTGTTCTCCTATTTCTATTTTATCTTTCTGTATATAAGCTCTTTGTGCATTTATATAAAAAGTAGAAGAAAGGAGAATCAGGAGAAATATAAGTCGTTTTTTCATCGCTTAAAAATTAAAAAAACTACAAAATAAAGAGTGGAATCCTTTGTTTTTTTAATCTGTATATGATTTTTAAAAATATTAAAGCCTTCTTCCGGCAAAAACAACAGGAACTCGACTTCGAGAAGTCAAGTTCCGTCATTTTTCATAAATAACTATAATTCAGTCTGATAAGCGTCTATCGGGAGACAACTGCACACCAAATTTCTGTCGCCAAAAGCGTCATCAATTCTGCCTATCGGGATTTGAAATTTATTCAAACGTGTGTAGCTGATCGGATAAGCCGCTTTTTCTCTCGGATAAGCGTGAGCCCATTGGTCGGCAATGAGAGATTGCTCAGAATGCGGTGCATTTTTCAAAACATTGTCGGTTTTGTCTGCCTTTCCCTCTTTCACTTCGTCTATTTCTGCACGGATAGATTTCATGGCAGCAATAAACTTATCCAATTCCTGTTTGGATTCGCTTTCCGTGGGTTCAACCATCAAAGTACCGTGTACGGGGAAAGATAAAGTGGGGGCATGAAATCCGTAATCCATCAGACGCTTGGCAATGTCAGCTTCACTGATATCAGCCTCATGTTTAAAGTTACGACATTCCAAAATCATTTCATGTGCAACAAAACCATGTTCTCCGGTGTACAATATATTGTAGTACTTTTTCAAAGAAGCAGCAATGTAATTTGCATTCAATATAGCCATCTGAGTAGAAGTAACCAAGCCTTCATCTCCCAACATTTTGAGGTATCCGTGTGTAATTTCCAAAATGCTTGCGCTTCCGTAAGGAGCTGCAGATACGGCTTTTATGGCTTTTTTTCCTCCGGTTTTTACAAAGTGATTTCCGGGAAGATAAGCCGCCAGATGTTCGGCTACTGCGATGGGACCGACTCCGGGACCGCCCCCTCCATGAGGTATGGCAAAGGTTTTGTGCAAATTCAAATGGCAGACATCAGCGCCTATTTTTGCGGGATTGGTCAATCCTACTTGTGCATTCATATTGGCTCCGTCCATATATACTTGCCCGCCGTATTGATGAATAATGGCACACATTTTTTCCACTCCGGATTCAAATACACCGTGAGTCGAAGGATAAGTAATCATTGTTCCTGCCAAGTTTTCGGCATTTTCTTTGGCTTTGGCTTCCATATCCGCGATGTCAATATTTCCTTTTTCATCGCATGCTACAACAATAACTTTCATGCCTGCCATAACTGCACTCGCGGGATTCGTTCCGTGTGCCGAAGCGGGTATCAATATTACATTGCGGTGGGCTTGATTATTTTCTCTATGATAAGCTCGAATAACCCTCAATCCGGTATATTCTCCGGAAGCTCCGGAATTAGGTTGGAAAGAGATAGCCTTGAATCCGGTTATTTTTAATAAGTCCTTAGACAAATCTTTGATCAAATGTTTATATCCTTTAGCTTGATTTTTAGGTACAAAGGGATGTAAATTTGCCAGAGACGGATGAGTCAAAGGCATCATCAAAACAGCCGGATTTAACTTCATTGTACAAGAGCCGAGAGAAATCATTGAATGCGTAAGCGACATATCTTTGCGCTCCAAAGTTTTGATGTAACGCATCATTTCTGTTTCAGAACGATAGTTTTTAAAAACATCTTGGGTCAAGAAATCAGAGGTTCTTCGGAACTGTTCGTCCATTGCAACCGACTTAATGTCTTTTATTTTGTGAAAGTCTTTTTGGGCAACATTCGCAAATATACGCAGGATTCGATTTAAATCTTTGCGAGAGGTTGTTTCGTCAATGCTGATCCCTACGGTATTCTTGTCAAAATATCGGAAATTTACCTTTTTCTTTTCTGCCTTCTTTTTGAGTTCTTTGGATTTTATTCCTTTGGGAAGTTCTATGCGCAAAGTGTCAAAAAAGTGTACATTGGCTTGCTTAAATCCCATTTTTTGCAATTCCGAAGATAAACAAACCGCTTTATTGTGAATCTCTTGAGCGATATTCTGTAAACCGACTTTTCCGTGATATACAGCATACATTCCTGCCATAGTTGCCAAGAGAGCTTGCGCCGTACAAATGTTTGAAGTGGCTTTGTCTCGCTTGATATGTTGTTCTCGGGTTTGCAAAGCCATTCGTAAAGCTCTGTTTCCTGCGGTATCTTTCGATATTCCGATGATACGACCGGGAATTTTTCGCTTGAATTTTTCGTGTGTGGCAAAATAAGCGGCGTGAGGACCTCCGTATCCTATCGGAATACCGAAACGTTGAGTGGATCCGACCACCACATCTGCGCCCCACTCTCCGGGAGGTGTCAGAAGGGTTAAACTCAAGATATCTGCTGCTGCCACAACTCCGATTTTTTTAGCTTTGGCTTTTGAGACAAAATCTTTGTAATTTTCAATTTTTCCGTCTCCTGCGGGATATTGCAAAAGAATGCCGAACATATCCTCCGAGAATTGACAATCTTTGAATTTACCGGTTTCTATTCGTATGTTCAGAGGAGTCGCCCTTCCTTGAAGGACTTCCAAGGTTTGAGGAAATATATTTTCATCAACCCAAAATATATTTTTGCCTTCTTTTATTTCCTTTGCACTGCGCGAATTGGCAAGCATAATCATAGCTTCAGAAGCAGCTGTGGCTTCATCCAAAAGCGAGGCATTGGCTATTTCGCAACCGGTAAGCTCACTCACAGCTGTTTGAAAATTAAGCAAAGCCTCCAGCCTTCCCTGAGAGATTTCTGCTTGATAAGGGGTGTATGAAGTGTACCAAGCCGGATTCTCAAAAATATTCCGTAAAATTACGGCCGGGGAGATTGTGTTATAATATCCTGTCCCGATATAGGTTTTAAAATTTTTATTTTTGGCGAGAATTTTTGCCAAATATTGCTGATACTCATATTCTGTCATCGGGCTTCCTATACCCGGACGAGATTCCAGGCGAATGGTTGACGGAATTGTTTTCTCTATCAATTCGTCCATGGATGAAACGCCCGTTACCGCAAGCATCTCCTTGATTTCATGCGATCTGGGACCAATATGTCTGTATAAAAATTCGTATGTTTTCATTACTTTTTTATGTTAAGAAATTAAAGGAGGCAAAGGTAAAAAAATTTAAAAATTAGGCAAAGTAAGTTCAATAATCAAAAGAAGAGGTAAATATTTTTCCTAAATTTGCGGACTAAAAAATATAGCTTTGGCGGAAAATATTCGTTTATCGGAATTAACAGCGCAGGTGAAGGAACATTTGCAGGCTCATTTTTTGCAACCGGTAATGGTAACTGCGGAAATCAGTGAAATGCAAGAAAGTAGAGGCAATGCGTATTGGGAACTTATCGAGAAAAATGAGGATGGAGAAATTTTGGCAAAGTGTCGAGCCGTAGTTTGGTCTCATACATATCGTATGTTAAAGCCTTATTTTGAAACCTCTACGGGACAGCATTTGCGTTCGGGGTTGCAGGTTTTGATTTCTGTACAACCCGGTTTTCATGAAGTTTACGGATTTAGTCTGAATGTCAAAGATATTGAACCCGCTTATACTCTCGGAGAGATCGAACAAAGCCGGCAACTGCTTATTGCCCGATTGAAAGAGGAAGGCATTTTTGACATGAATAAAGAAACGATTCTGCCGGAGATTCCTCAGCGTATAGCAGTTATATCATCCTCTACAGCAGCCGGATACGGAGATTTTACAAACCAATTGAAAAACAATCCTTACGGGTTCCGATTCGATACAGTTTTGTTTAAATCAGCTATGCAGGGAGAGGATACGGAACGAGAAGTTGTTGCTGCTTTGGAGGCAATTTACCGGTCAGACATAAATTTTGACCTGGTGGTCATTATCCGCGGGGGCGGTTCAAAATCCGATTTGAGTTGGTTCGATTCTTATGAAATTGCAGCGCATATTGCCCAATTTCCTTTGCCCGTTTTTACCGGAATCGGTCACGAAAGAGACCGGTCGGTTGCGGATTTAGTGGCGCACACTTCTTTGAAAACTCCTACGGCAGTTGCTGAATTTCTAATCAATCGTTTGTTACATTTTGACGGATATTTGGAAGATTTAAAAAATGAATTGTTTCGACTGACAAAGAATTACGTTGAAAAAGAGGAAATGCGTTTGGCGGGAGTTGAAAAATTACTTTTGCCACTTACCGAGCAAAGTTTGTTGCGCGAAAAGCATAAAATTGAACGTCCGCTGTTGCAACTGAAACATATACTTTCGGAAAAAGTACACAAGCATTCACTTGCCCTTTCGGTCTATGAAGAGCAATTGAAACTTATGCCTAAAAAAATATTAGATGCTAAAAATCAGGAACTTATAAATTATTTGCAAAAATTGGAAGACGAGTTAAAGTATTATCTGCAAAACAAAAATCGGATTTTGCAGACCTATACCAAAGCAGTGGAATTACAAAATCCGGCACTGTTGCTGAAAAAGGGCTACAGCCTTACTTTGTGTGAAGGGCGTTTGATCAAATCGCCGGAGGATTTGCAAAAAGGAGATCGTTTGCTTACCTTGTTACACGGAGGTAAACTTTATTCGTCATTCGAAGACTCGGTTCCGGGAGAGATTACAAATTTTGAAGAAACGTAAATTTTAAGTGTCCCTTTACTCTTTTATCACTCAGTTTGCCTGCTTTAATTTCAATGAAAATCCACCTTTTTTTTCTTTTTCGTTCCGGCAATTTCAAAACTCCGTTTTCGCACAAGACCATTTTCGTCCATTATCGTCAAAAGATGCTTCCCTCGCTCCGGCATCAACTCTATGCGATGTTTCCCGGAGGTGGTGCCGACAAAATTTTCATCCACATACCAAAATAGCTGCATGGTCTTTTTTCGGTGTGCCGCTTCAAAAACAACTCTGCCCTTTTTTCCGTCTAAATCCTTGGTTATCATTATTTTAGTATTTTCAAAAGGATATAAAATTTGAATATCGTTTGAGGAAACGGGTGTGCTTTTTTTACAATCTTCCCGCAAGGGCGGCAACGGTTTATAATTGGAATTGTTTTTTTGATAAAAAATTTCTGCGGCAGGCGGAAGTACAAACCAAGATACATTTTTAATACGACTTAAATCTTCACAATCGGCATTTACCCGAAACTTTTCGGAAAGATCCAAATGAATACGTTTATGGTAGGGGCAAACTTTTGAACGAAGTCCGTTTTTAGGAATGTAGCGTTTCTGTTTCTCCGGGCAAAATTCGGAGGTAATGTGTCCGCTGTTCGGACAGGTTTCAACAAGCAGCATGTCGGCTGTCGGTTTTGAAAAAAACTGTTCGGCATCGGGCAATAAATCAAAGATGTCAAACAGTAAAGGAGCGGCAGCTTTGACTCCGACCAATCCCGGTCTCCCCTCCCCGTCCGCATTGCCTGCCCATACGCCCACGGCATAAAGTGGCGTAACTCCCACAGCCCAAGCATCCCGAAATCCGAAACTTGTACCGGTTTTCCAAGCAATGGGTTCAGAAGATTGCAATATATTATCATTCAGCGTGTTGGACGGTCTTTCCAATTTCAACATGGCTTGAAAGGTGGAATAAATAGCAGCAGCAGAAAAATATCCGTAGGGAGTTTCATCTTTTTTCCTTTGGGGAGTTTCTTTTAATATTTCAGGCGGATGGTAATCATTCAAATCATACATATTTTTGTATAAAGAAAAATGATTCAGACTGCGAGCCATAGACGCATAAATGCCGGTAATTTCCCACAAAGAACCTTCACAACCTCCTAATATTAAGGATAATCCATAATGTTCCGGAGGATTCGGAAGGGTGGTCATTCCTATTTTTTTCAGTTTATAATAAAACTTTTCTTGCCCGTAATCTCTCAACATATAAGCAGCCGGAATATTGAGGCTGCGAGCCAATGCACGGTCTGCAGGAACCACTCCGGAATATCCCCTGTCGTAATTTTTGGGAGAAAAATTGCCCATTCGCATCGGAAAATCAAATACCAAACTTTGAGGCAGAATCATGCCCTCACTCAACATTGAAGCATACAAAAAAGGTTTCAAAATACTTCCGGTACTCCGTGCTGCTTGAATCATATCAACATCATTGCCGGTTTGCTTATTCTCATACAAAGGTAAATTGCCGACATAAGCAAGCACCTTTCCGGTTTCCACTTCCAAAACAAGTGCTGCCAAATTATGAATATGATTGCCGGATAATTTTCTCAAGTGTTTTTCGGAAATTTTATTGATTTGCTGCTGTAATTGAATATCTACGGAAGTTTGAGCAAGATTTTTATTTTGCTTTTTTGCAAGCATCAAAAGGTGGGGCGCATGTTGGGGGAATGGTACCGGAGAGTCCGGGATTTCTTCATCTAAGGCAAGTTGAAGGGTTTCTTGATCAATAATTTTTCTTTTCCATAAACGTTTCAGCAGTCGATTCCTTTTCACCAACAAGGCTTTGCGATTACGACCCGGGTGAATCAAAGCCGGACTGTTGGGCAAGACTGCCAGCGTAGCTGCCTGTGCCCATGAAAGCTTATCGGGAGGAGTGTCAAAATATCGCCAGGAAGCAGCTTCAAGCCCCACTACATTGCCGCCAAAGGGAGCATGAGAGGCGTATAGTTTCAAAATGCTCTTTTTGGAATATCGAAATTCTAAACGAGTAGCCCAAATCATTTCAATACATTTTTCCCAAAAAGAACGATTTGTTTTTTTCCGAGCCAAACGTATCACTTGCATCGTTATCGTGCTGCCGCCGCTTACAATTTTTCCGGCTTGTAAGTTTTGTTTTACGGCACGTGCAACAGCCGCAATATCTACCCCCCAATGAAAATAAAATCCTTTATCTTCAAAGGTGAGCAGCGCATGTTTAAACTTTTCGGGAATATGCTCCGAGGGCGGGAAACGATATTGCCCGTCTTCGGCAACATGTGCTCCGAGCAACTCTCCGTTTTTATCTTTTATCAGAGTGCAAAATGGATCCTCAAAAAGACGAGAAGGCAATGTAAAGGCGTATAGTAGAAGAGCTAAGATGCTCAAAATAAAAACTATCCTTTGTTTCCATTTCCATTGATGCCAAAATCTCATAATTTATTCTTCACTTCACCGGTTTCTACAAAAATAAAATTATAAATCTATGTCTCAAAAAAAATAGCTTAAAATTTGTTTTCATGTTCAAAATTTACCATAAATTTTTACCTTTGTTTTTACTTTAATTCAAAAATATGAAATCAATCATCAAGTTTTTACTCAAATATATTCCTCGTCCGTTTTTGATCAAACTGAGTTTGATCTTTCGAAAGCCGGTTGCCTTTTTTTACAGAGGGAAAAAACAGGAATGTACAATTTGTGAAGGGCATTTCAGAAAGTTTTTGCCTTATGGTTACGCCTCACATACAAGTTCTAACCGACTGTGTCCCAAATGTTTATCATTGGAAAGACATCGGTTATTGTGGAAATATTTACATACAGAAACGAATTTTTTCACTGCGAAACTTGATGTATTGCACATCGCTCCGGAGCAACCTTTTTTGAAAGCATTCAGGCAACAGCACCAAGAAAAATATGTTACGGCAGATTTAGAATCCCCCATTGCTGATGTAAAAGCAGATGTACGTGACATGAAGAAGGTTTTTGACAACGAAAAATTTGACTATGTCATTTGCAACCATGTAATGGAGCATATTGATCGAGAACAAGAGGCTTTAAAAGAAATTTTGCGGATACTCAAACCGGGTGGTCATGCCATATTGCAGGTTCCTATCGACAGTTCATTGGAGCAAACTTTTGAAGATTCCTCGGTTGTTTCCCCCAAAGAAAGAGAAAGACTCTTTGGGCAGTATGATCATGTAAGAAAATATGGATTGGACTATCCGGAACGCTTGCGAAAAGCCGGTTTTTTGGTAAAAGAAGATAACTTTGTTTCTACTTTTTCAGAAGAAGATCAAGAACGCTATCGCTTTGATTTAAAAGAGATTATATACTTTTGCACAAAGTGATAAAGCAAAAAATATCAAGAAAAAAGAGACAAAAAAAAGACACGATTTTAGCAAAACCGTGTCTTTTCCAAAAGTTTTCTTAAATTATGAGTTTATTCTTTTTTCATAACAACTTTCCAACTTCCGTCTTCTTTGATCAAGTCTATTTTTTCCTTGGTTGATTCTTCACCGCCAACAGTGTACCAACATACGGCAGTATCTCCATCTACTTTTGTTTCTCCCCACTTGATGGCATCAAAACCGGCTTCCATTCCGGGCATTTTAAGCCCTTCTTCTCCACCCATTTTCATCATACTTTCCATCATCTGTAACATTGCTACAGTAGATTTTGAACTGTACTTTTTCGCTTTGTCAAAATCTTGATCAAGCAAAGCTTTCATAAACTTTTTTGCCACATCTTGCGGTTCACTTTTTCCTCCGCAAGAAACCATGAATGATGCCAAAGCAAGCACCAATCCAAGATTAATTAATTTTTTCATACGTTTACATTTTTAAAAGTTATTAGACCGCAAAGGTAATAACTTTATTTAAAATAAGGTATGAAATGTAAAATATTTTGAGAATAAGATTAATTTTAAATTATAAGCAACTTCTAATTGTTACAATGCCCGGTGTAAGTGCACTTGTCTTCACTTTATTTGGAACCAAAAAGAACCTCCGTGCTTTTCTACTCCTTTCAGGTTAGGATGCTGCCACATCGGAGCTATTGTTTTACTCAATTCCTTATCTTCAGATATAAAATAATTCGCCAATAAGGGTTTGTATTTATCTTTATCAGCAAGCAGATAAATTGCTAAGGCATACTGTTCCGAATAAAATCTCTCGCACATGAATTGGGGATAGTCATAAGGCAAATAAATGTCGTGGAGATGTACGATTACTCCGGAGTTCAATTGCGGCAAAACTTCCAAAAAAAATACAAGGGAGTCGGAATTAGGCAATATTCTGTGAGAGTTATCTATGAATAATATGTCGTTCTCTTGCAAATCAAGAAGAAACTGAAAATCGATATTCTCGAAAGGCTTTCTGATAATTTCATCGGACAATTGATCTATTTCTGCCCTGGGTTTCGGGTCAATGGATATAATTTCTGTCTTTAAACCCGAATCTTTTATTGCTTTGTAAGCAACTTTTGTTGAGTTTCCGGAGCCGATTTCAACATATTTGCGGGGCGCCGTTTCAACTAAAAGTGTATATATGCCAATGATGTCCAATCCGGGCAGGAATCCGTTATTCCAAACAGGATTCAGTAAATTCTTTTCTTTGTCAGCGGATTGAATTTCGTGTATTCGTTCGGAATAATCAAGGGATTTATTTAAATAATTGCGATATGTATCTCTCTGACTGTCAATAATTTGATACAATTTATTGTGGGGAGGCAATCCGTGTCCGTATCTTGGTTTAAAATTAACTTTATATTCAAGAAAGAGATTTTGAAATCTTGGCGACAAAAATCTGTATATATTTTTTATATCCATCCGGTGTTAGGTTTAAGATCAATTACGTTTGTTTGTACTTAACTCATTCAGCAAGATTTAGCATAAATTTGATGTTTTACAGTGAAAACAAGTTCTATTATTTTCGGAATAATAAAAATTTTGTATGAAATTATTCCCGCAGAGAATCAAAAACATGCTGAAGAATATTGGTATTGTCAACCAATAAATTGTAGTATTCATATTTATCGGCTTGCAATACAACGGTCTTTTTCCCGGCTTCTAAATAACTTAAATTTTCGGGAATATTGACTCCGGAAGTCAAAATGGCTTTGTTCTCAAATTCTATTTTTTTATCCGGATTTTCATGATTCAGGAGACTGCCGCGTATCAAAATAATAACCAAAGGAGAACAGTCTTTGCCTACGAAAATTTTTTCACCGGGCATCAAAGAGATCGGTTCTGTGATGCATGCCAATTCTACCAGCAGATTTTCGGGGATACTGTAAAACATTTGAAAACGTTTGAGCAATTTCACCTTGTCTTGCAGTAAAATTCCGTTGTGTCGGAGGATACGCGCCAATGCCTGTTTCTCTGCACTCATATTACGCAAATATTCAATACACTTCTGCGGATTTTCGTCATAAATAATCTTTGCGGCAGTAGAATATACCAACTTATCCGGGTGAAAAAGGCAAAGAAAAACTTCATCGGGAAGTTCACTTTTTTCTATACGCTTAAGGACTCTTTCCGTATTTTCGTGTGTCCATAATTTAATGTCATCATATTCATCCTCGGAAGAAAGTTCAATTTTTCTGACATTTTTTTGATGCACCCGTTCCATCATTTCCAATGTTTTAGCAATGCTCCATGTACTGATTTGGTCATAATCCATACGAATCAAAGCACGCAATCCGTCTTTAAAAGAAAGCTTTTGCAGGGGAAAAAATTTAGAGAGTTTTTTTATTTTCGCCTGTACAGAAATATCGTCAAATATAGGAACAATATATGGTTTTAGTTCCGGAAGAATGAAGTTATCGATCAATTCAAGAGCATAAATTGTATTTTTTCCGACAATATTTTTCTTGATTAAATTGATGATACGCGGTTCGTGAAGAAAACTTAACAAATTAAATAACAGCTCATAATACACTTCTCGTTCTTGATCCAATGCCAAAAACAATTTCAATGTATTTTTTTCGTTCTTTACACTGTTTATCAGCAAAAGTATTGTAAGCAAGTTATTGATTATTACTCGTATTTTATCTTTTATCAATCCCTGCTCTTCTTCGGGAGCTTGGTATTTGCAATAAAACAATGCCCAAATTGCAGCCAATTGCACTTTGCGTGACGGGTAATTTATATGCTTGACAATTAAGCTCTTAGCTGTACTTGAGCCCATCTTTGCATAGATTTCTATGATTTTTAATAAGATGTTTTCTTCCTTGGTTTCGTCAAACATTTTGTCGAGATACGGCAAGGCTTTTTCGCCGATATCCAAAATAGTGGCTGTGGCAGTATGGTAGTATTGAGGGGATTTAAGTAAACGGGTCAAATGAGGAAGCAAAGACTCGTTTTGTGTTTTGGAAAGTAACTCTACTACTGAAATTTTAATACGCCGACTTTTACTTTTGTCAAACAAATTTTGAATGTATTGCTCGGCATCAGGCAGGTGCGTATGTTTCACCAAATATTTGATCAATTCCAATTTATCCTCTTCTTTGTCTGAAAGTGAAAGAGCCTCAAGTTCCTCTTTTTGAAGTTCTTTAACTGTTTTAAAATCAAGCATTTGCACAGCTTCTTCGGCAAGCAGTTTTAGTTCTTTGTTCTCAGTATTTTTAAATTGATTTTCAATTTGCTTGCCTAATCTTTCTCGCCAAACAGGCGTAATGCTGCGCAAGACGGAAAGATGAGTGGGAGTATCTTCTTTTTTTATCAAGGAAGAGACATAAGGCTCAAAAAGGCGCGGGTTGGTTTCTGCTAAGATGCTGACACTCAATTTAACCACTTTGTCATTTACACTTTTGCACCTTTTGGCTAAAACTTCAGTACCATACTTATATTTAGAAGTATCCAAACGTCTTTTTTTGCTGATTTCTTTGAGAATTTCTCTCAATTTTTTGCGATAGTTCAAATACAAGCGACGGGCAACAAAGATCCACAAAATAAGAAGCGGAAGGAAGAAGACCGGGAAGTATTGGAGGTGAAATTGACCATTTCTGGTGAGCAAAAGGTTGAGAGAAAGAAGAAAGAGACCGGCAAGACCGATGGTTAATTGCATTACTATGCCTACTTTGGACTGCACGGCGAGTTGGCGCGAAGGTGGAAGCGGCTGATAGAGGATGTTGAAGGTCGGGTCATCTATTCCTCTTCGCATGATGCGTTCCATAGATTTATTGAGGGTCATCAACGCCAGGAAGAGCAAACTTGTAACTCCTACCGTGAAGCCGGTAATCACTGCGGCGGAAATAATCAAAGTAATGGTAAGCGGCAAAACGATTAGTCCGACTTTTACTCCGTATCGAACTAAAATACGTCCCGAAAAATAGGAGATAATCAATTCTCCGACTTTTAATCCGGCAAAGACTAATGCCATATAGGCAGCAACGGAACCTTCGGCGGCAAATAGCGTGTCTTGCTGTACTTTGATTGCTGCCAAAAATCCAAAGTCAGTAATGTAAATTACTGTCATCGAGATGATTGCGGATAGAAAGATAAGTTTGAAGTAATTCTCTTTGAGTAATTCTTTGAAAGAATTGCCGGATTCTTGCTTCTTTTTCTTTGATTTTTTCTCGGCTTTTTCTTCGGGAATTTTTTTGTAAATACGAAACAATACAAAAATTGCGGCAACTAAACTTGCTACGGAAATCAGCAATAAATTATAGGATGATCCAATATGTTTGATAAGTACAGGAACCAGCAAATAGCCTAATATAGAGGCTATTACACCGCCCATATTAATCATTCCGAAAAGTCGTTTTACTTGCACAAGGTTAAGCATTTTGATGACTAAACCTCCGGTTTCTGTTCCAACCAATGATATAAAAGGCCATGCCCAAATGAAGACGAAAAAACTCAGGTATTTTCCGGGGAAAAATTCTGCAGCCAAACGTCCGCAAAGAGTAACCAGAAGCATAAAACTGAGAGCAAAAAGAAACAAGTGCTTGCTTTTGATGCGTGCTTGAAGGGCAGAGTAAAGCGTTGAAATCAGGTAACCGGCTAATCCTGCAAGCATATAAGCGTAAGGGAGTTGTTCGCTGCCGAAGTCTCGGATAAAAACCGAGTTGGCTTGTACAAAATAAAAAGCAATGAACAGCCCTACGAAAAATGAGTGAAAGAATAAGAGGAGAAATTCGGAGGTCTCATTTGATTTTAAACGGAACGTTTTGGTCAAAAGTTTCTGAACTATTTGCATAAATCTTGATTTTTACCTTCGTCTGTCGGTACGAATACGGCGACGAGTCGTGGATGATGATTGTCGTTGTTTTATTTCGGTATTTTTTTCGAGTAATTCTTTTTCCAATGCTTCTTTTTGAGCAAGGACTTCTGTATATTTTATCTTTAAAGCTTCGGATTGTTTATTCATCTGCGAGGCGTAGAGAGAGCCGGCAATGGCTTCCGATACTTTTTCGATAAATTCAATTTTCATTGCATCAATGGATTGTAAGGATGCCAATTCAATAACCCCTGTCAAAGTATCTTCCATCAAAAGAGGAACGATCAGCAAAGATTTCGGTGCAGCATCGCCCAATCCGGAGCGTATTTCCATATATTCATCGGGAATATTTTCGATATAGATCGTTCTTTTTTCAAAGACAACGGCGCCTATAAGTCCTTCATCAACAGGGATTTTACGTGTATTATATTTTCTTCGGGAATAGGCTATGGATGCCGAAAGTTCCAAATACGGAGCCTCGGAATTTTCATTGTTCAAGATATAAATTCCGGCTTGAATCATATCTGTATAATCGACCAATTTGCGAATGATTTCGTACGAAAATTCTTGCATATTTTCGTTACTTTTGCGTACCAAATCTATAAACTCCGCATAGGCTTCGCTGTCTTTATTTCTTTGTTCATTCCCCAAGTTTCTCAGACGTGTTTCGTCTTTGGCTTTTTGCAAACCGGCACGCATGTCCAGCAGAGCATTTCCTAAATTGTCCGACTTGCTTAAAGGGGTAAAGTCTGCCTCAAAATTTCCTTTTTCTATTTCGGAAGCAAAATCAGAATAACGGTTTACTCCACTAATCAAAGCATTGAGTGAGGCATTCATTTCTGCAATTTCGTCTGTCCCTTTCACCGGTTTGGGCGATAAAGATTCCCCGACCGCCATACGCGATAGTTTTTCTTTTACTTGATTGATGGAGGATGTGATATTATTCGTAAAAATCAACAAAATGACAAATGAAAGAGCTAAAAGAAATACGGATAGTATAACAAATATCAAAATCATGCGTGCAGTCTGTTCTCCTAAGAGTTCGCGGCGATCAGCCACCACTTTATCAATATCATCAATATAAATTCCCGTTCCGATAACCCAGTTTAAGGGTTTGTAAAGACGTATAAAACTTAGTTTGGGGATTTTCTCGTCGGTTCCCGGTTTGTAGTAATCGTACTCCAAGAAACCTTCTGTTCCGTTTTCTTTGATGACTTGTTCAAAAGCTTCGTAAACATTTTGACGAGTATCGGATATATAAAATACTTGCACCGTACCGTTCATGTCGGGGAAAAGCGGGTGCATAATAACCGTGTAAGGTGCTTCTAAGGCATTGATCCAAATATAACCGCTGCTTTTGTCGCCAAAACGAATTTCTCCGATATTGTTTAGGGCTTCTTTCAAATTGTCAGAAAGAGGATCTGAAAGCGAAGAAAGATCAGCACCCGAATTCATTTGCAGTTTATAGGCTCTATCTATCATATTATAAGCACTTTGCACATTATCCGTCAATTGATTTTTGACAATTTGCAGTTGCTCTTTTTGATAGTTCTCAATACTTTTCAAGGTCTTTTGTCGGTAATCCAGAATGGAATAAAGAGTAACCGAGAGTACCGAAATAAGGACTATCAGACCTGTAACAAAGGGTATTTTGATGCGTATTTTCACGGCTCTTGCGATATTTTTGATACCGCAAGATGGTATTTTTTTTTATTGTATGAAAATATTTTTTCAATTCTCTTGTCAAGGCGTTTGTATGCGTACTTTCCCTGACAAATGATTATCAAACTTGATGGTTATTTTTTTATATCCGTCTTGTTTTTTCTTGATCAAATTTTATGAGGATGCATATACAAATACATCATTTCCAACGACTTAGATCAAAGGAGATTTATTCCTTTGTGCCATTTGGAACAGCTCAGTCTAAAATGTATCTATTCATCCAGTTGCTTCAAAGCAAAATCTTCATCATAGTAGAGTATAAAGGCATGTGTGTTGCTTTGCCCTTCATTTCGAGGAACAAAGCGATATTTTTGTATTACCCCTTGATAGTTTTCGGCATGAGCGGAAGAAAGACATGCCGAAAAATCTTTTCCGAATTTCTTTAACATCGTTACAAAAAAACGACATACGTCATAGCCCTTGAAAGCAAAGGAAGTGGGTTCCGTCTTGAATGCTTTGCGATACGAAGTGATGATTGCTTGTGTCTTTTCGGATTCATAATCCACAAAGAAAGGTGAAAACATCCGAATGTGTAAGTGGCTGATTTTATTTAGATCCATGTTCTGGAAATACATCCAACGATTGCTTCCCCAAACTTCAAAAGTGTGATTTTTACTCAATATATAGAGACGATTTAGGATACGAGATACAAAGACTTCATTTTCCGAGGGTACAATGATGTAATTTTTTCCTTCTCTTACAATGGCTTTGTCTATGCTTCTAAAAGAGTTTTTGCCGGTAATGCCAAAGTTTATTTCCCGAATTTTCACGGAATCTTCTTGAAATAATTGTTTATAGCGTTTAGTAATTGCTCGTTCTCTTTTTGATCCTTTGTGTATAATAAGCAAGCGTTTGATGTCATTGCGTTTGCGAAGGATACGCGAGATGTGTACAGCCGCTTCTTCATGCGGGGGAACAACTTGTAATACGGAAGGATTACCCACAAGCAAGTCTTCATTTCTGGAGAGAGGAGAAACCAAGTGTATTCCATAGCGATTGGCATATCGTGCCGCAATTTTGACATTCTCTGAATATACAGGTCCTATCAACAAATCCATCTTTTGCATTTCGGGTTTTTGCATCAATTGTTTGACTTCCACAGAATCTTTTTTAGTGTCATACACGTGCAAGTGAACAGATATACCTTCTTTTTTTAGGCGATTGAGTGCGGTCAATACTCCGTTATATATCTCAAAGAATTGTTTGGTGTTTCCAAAATACATTTTGTCTTTATCGCCCTTGTATTTATCCAAATAGAACTTATTATTTTTCAAAAACAAAGGCAACATCAGTGCAACTTCAAAAACTTTATCGTTTGAAAATGATTTAGTTGCACAGTCTCCGGAAAATATCGGTGTATCATTCTGTTCTCCTTTCCCTCCATCAATTGCAGGGGTAGAATTTGATGAACTTCCGGGTAAATGAAGGATTTGTCCGGCTTTTAATCCTGTTTTTACTTGTGGATTCATTCGGAGAATTTCTTCCATACTGACGTTGAATTTGCGCGACAGGGAAAAAAGAGTATCTCCGTCTTTAACGGTGTAAGTATTTTTACTGCCGGTTTTTCCCTTTTGAGGTATCTTCAAAATTTGTCCGACTTTCAATCCTTGTGCGGCTGTGGGATTAAGTTTTATAATTTCTTCCATAGGTATTTTGTACCGTTTGGAGAGAGAAAAAAGGGTGTGGCCGGGCTCTACTTTGTGCTCCAAATAAGAGAATGTTGTTGTGGGAACGGGGATGTAGAGAACCTGCCCTTTTTTTATTGCCGAGGAAGAGGACAGATGATTTATTTTTCGAATTTCTTGTTGAGATACTTTGTAGGCTCGTGATATGGAAAAAAGTGTATGCCCCCGCTTAACGGTATGCAAATAAAAAGTACTGTCATTACGAGTCTTTTTTACTCCGGATATTTTGATTTGTCCAAACATCGGGAGAGAAAAAAGAAGAAGCAAGCAAGGGAAAAAATGTTTTATTTTCATCGAGTTGGTCATTTTAAGTCAATTCGTTGTTTATTGTCTTTTTTTTATGTAAGAAAGCTCCGATTCTTTGTCCCGTAAAAAACATCAAAATCAATAGTAACAAAGTAATCCAATTGCGTTCTACATGCAAATATTTACGAATAAAATAAAGTAAGATTACCGGCAAATGAATTGCCACAAACCATTGCCATGAAAATTTACGACAACTCCCTCTCCAATAACCAAACGGCAAATTTAGAAGGAATGTCAAAAGTATCAATAGAATGAGGCGAATGTCTGCCATAATCTCATTTTTACAAACCGCAAAGGTAAGAGATTATTTGAAAATTCCCATAAGAAAATATTAGACTTCTTCATTGAGTCCAAGTTTTCTTTTTGATTCAATAACCAAAGGAATGCTCCGGAAAGCCTCACGAAAACGAAAGATTTAATATTTTTTTATCAGATAAAACAACTTATAAGTGTCAAATATTTTAAGATTGACAGTACCGTGTTTCAGCAAAAACAATAGAAAGGGATTGAGTATCAGAGAAAAGATTTTGAATATGGAAAGAGTTCCTGTTTTTTTTATTTTGAAATAAGTTGTCAAAAGTCTGTTTATGCGTATAAAACCTCCGTCCGGCACGATTTTTTTATTTATAAATATCAGATTATCAATGGCTTGATTCGTTTTCTTTAAAAAGACCCCTGTGGTTTCATCATAGTGATGCAGCGTAGGATTTTCGATGTGCAACAGGGCTGCATTTTGGAGCATTAAACGGTAGGCAAAGAGACTGTCTTCATGTCCGTAGTGGCGCAGTTTTTCTTCAAACTTGACCTTTTGTAAGACCGTTTTCTTTACTAAAAAATTATTGCTGCTGAAGGATTGATAAGGTTTTAGAGAACGCTTTCGGGAACTTTTTGCCTCTCGTTCCATTCCGTATTTCCAACGTAGGCGGTGTGATTTGCTTGGCTTTTCTTTATCATATGCTGTGCCTCCGCAAATAACGCTGCAATTATCCGCGGAGGTATTTTGCATTGCCGACAAATAGTTTCTAATAAACAATGGAGTCGTAATTACCGAGTCGGAATCCAAAAATAACATATTTTCATATTGAGCGTATTGCAGAAACATATTCCGAATTGCTGCACGCCCTATATTTTCCGGAAGTTCAATATATTTTACATTTTCCAAACAGGATAATTTCTTGTTTTTTTCTTGAAATTCCGGACGAGAGGCATCGTCAATCAACAAAATCTCGTATGCGATTCTACATTCAATAAACTCCTTTAATAGATTTTGAATCAGCGCATTTACATCGTTATTGTACACAGGAATACAAACTGACATATTCATCTTATCGGTATATGTATCGGGTACACGCATACATCAGAGATTTGAAAGAAAACCGGTTTTAACAACTTGCTAACTTGGAGAGCAAACGTTAAATCCGGTTCTCTTTATTCTTTCTCGCAATTAGGGTTCTACGGTAACGAAAGTCCCCCCTTGTGTGGAGTAAATGGCATTGTCGTACATGGCAGAACAGTGTACGGGCGGCATCCAGAACCTTCCGGCATAACTTGCGTTAAGCAATACTCGGAAGACTTTTTTTGTACCTTTCCCGAGATTAAAGTAGGTGTACACACGATCGTCCCTGATGTCAAGATATTCCGGTGTGGATGTTTGTCCTTGCCCATATATACCGTCAAACAAACGCGTGTTGATAATTTCCCAACCGGAAGGAAAAACTTGAGTCAGCGCCATTTGATAATAGCTTTTGAGTATGCCGGGATGAGTTAATTCAACTTCCGCAATGAAGTCGGTACCTTTTCGGATTCTTTGAGGAGAAATAGATTTGCCGTCAGGCAACATATAGCGTATTTTCATTCGTAATTCTTTCTCAATATTCACGGGAGCACCTTCCTTGGGCTTGCCTTGACGCACCAAACGAACAAAAAGCGGTGATTTTCCGGTATTATTTATTTTCAGGTGATGTGTTTTTCCAAGCCGTATCGGTATTTTTCGATCTGCCACGCTTTTGTTGGTCTGTATGTTTACGGATTTTCCGTCAACAATACAGTTTGCTTTCAAACTTCCTGGAGGATTGCTTTTCAAATATTTAGATACAGCAAGCAAAGCATAAGCAGTGGTCTGCGTGCTCATGTAATTGTCTGAAGAGAGATTTTCGGCAATTTCTTTCATCAATTGGAAAGCTCGCATTTTGTCTTTCAAAAGAACCAAGGTCTCCAATATCATGGCTTTGTCTCGAGTACTTGTGCCATAGGTATTGCGCAATTCTTTGTAGGGCTTAACGGCTGTTGTAAGTTTTCTTATCATGTTTTTTGCCGTTTGTTTTTTGCCGGTGATAAAATATGCGGCAGCTAAACGCCATTGAGCTTCTTGGGATAAGTTCTTGGTGTTTTTCAAACGATTCATGGCACTTGAAACAGGGTATCCCGCCAATGCCAAAGTGTATAAACGATAAGCTTGTATGAGTTGGGAAGACGAACCGTCATTGATCCATTTTTTTGCTTTGTTTTGTTGGTATTTCCTCCAAGATTTAATCATCTGAGCAGGAACAATATAGCCCTGTTTTTGGGCTTCAATCAAGAAGTGTCCGGCATAGTTTGTTGCCCAAACATCAACATTGTTATTTCCCGGCCAATACGAGAATCCTCCGCCGGGCAGTCGGAAACTTTCCAACCTTTTGATGCCTGCCTTAATATTGGTTTGTATGCGGGCTTGTTGTTTTTTGTCCAAATCTACCATTTGATACAAAAAGAGTTGCGGGAATACACTTGATGTGGTTTGTTCCAAACATCCGTGCGGATATTGAAGCAAATAATTTAATCGTTTGTTCAAGTTTATGGGAGGAACAATCGACAATTCCAAAGCCGCTGTGTTGGATCCTTCAATGCCTAAAGCGGTATAGTCTGTAACAAAAGATTGACCTCCGGGGATTACCTTTTCGGTTATTTGGGTAATGTTCGGATTGGGATTTAGAACATCTATTTCAAATTCATGTTCTGCCTTCTCGTTTCCGGAAGTGGCAGTCAATGTTACTTTTCCTATTCCTTCGACATCTTTTACCTTTAAAGTATAATTAACAATTTCTTCATCGGAATTATTGAATGTAACATTTTTGATGGCGGAGCCTTCAATTTCAAACTTGTCATTTACTTTCAACTTTACTTGTGCCGTTTTGATATTTTTTTTCATGGCAAATATACTCACGGGAAGCTCCACAGTTTCTCCGGGCGAGAGTGTGCGCGGAAGCGTGCCGAGAAGCATCAAGGGCTTGATGACGGGGGTGGTTTCTTCAGCAGCTCCGTAAGCATTGCGTGTTACATCTCCGGCAATGACCATGGTGCGTACCGATCCGATGTATTTATCGATGGTTATTTTATGTTTCTTTTTCTCTCCTTTTTTCAATACAAAGGGACCCATAAACTTAACAACCGGACGGAATCTGTTGGCACGTTGTTTGGTTTGATCATCTTTGAGTTTGCACTCATATCCTCCTCCGATAGCAAAAATTTGTTCCGGTTTATCGGTATAAGCTCCGATCACTTCGCGGTAAAGATCCCAGGTGGAAACTCCGAGTGATTGACGGGCAAAAAACCTCTGCCAAGGATTTGGGGTTTCAAAATTTGTCAAATCCAATAAGCCTTCGTCCACGACGGCAATGGTATAAGTCATTGCTTTTCTTTCTTTTTCCCCAACTGTGATGACAAAGGGTTTGCCTGTTTGAATTTCCTTGGGCATCTTGATTTCCGGGGTCAATTTGGTGTCCGGATTTTCAATCATCACCGGGATTACTCCGTACATGCGTATCGGTCGATCATTGATTGTTTGACTGTGTTCTTGTATCAAACTGATGTGCACATAGATGTTGGGAGTCATTTCGGGGGTAATGTCAAATTCAATGGGGGTCGATTCTTTTTCTGTTTTTACCCAAAATGATTTTAAGACATCACTGCCGTTTTCGATAGTAACCAGGGCACGAGCTCCTTCGGCAGAGGGTAAGGTAACCGTAGCGGTCTCTCCTATTTTATAGGAAGGTTTATCGGAGACAAAAGTGAGAATGCCGGCGTCTTCTCCCCCGTCGCTGACGGCGCGAGATGCCCATCCGGGCCAGTCGATATAAACAATCTTTCCGCAAGAGTGTCCGGTTTTTAAATCTTTTGCCCACACGAAGTATCGTCCCCAGTCGGGATATTTTACCTCAATCTCCCAGTTGGCATTTCCGCCGGAAGTTTGCAGGATTTTTTGATCCAACAGTTCACTGCTTGTACTCAGATTGTAGTTGGTAACGTAATCGCCGGAGGCATCAAACCACCAACGCCAGCTGAGTTTGTAAAATTTCAAAGAGATACTGTGAGATTCTTTTAAAGGTTTTCCGGTGGGAGTCAGTGTTTTTATTTGTATTTTATGTTTACGGTCGGTGAGTAACATGCCTTCTCGGATCTTATCTCCTTCGGGCAGTTTAATTCCTACATAACCTTCATAGGGTGAATATTTTACGGAGGTTTGGCTGATACTGAAATTACCTCCGTTTTCAAATACTTTGGTCAAAAGGTTTAACTTCATCATTCCCGGAGCTTTGTCGTCGGTGTCGAATGATTTTTGAAATCTGTAATTCCCTTGCTCGTTAGTTTTTCCATTCAAAAATTCTTCGCCTTCGGTGGTAAATTGCTTACTTGGATCACTGAATGTATATTGCTTGTAATCCGGGAAAGGTTGTGCTAAAGGAGAAAGGGAGGCGGTTGTTTGCACAGCCATGTTTCTGCCCGGAGTTCCATGGAGATAGTTGGCTTGCAGTTCTCCGGTGATGCCTCTCTTTTCGCGTATAAGTGCTCCGTCAAATTCCAGTTTTATTTTTAATCGGTTGGGTTTTATCGTTTCTACTTTGATGATTTTTGACATTCTGACGGGTCCGGCAGAAACGGTTAAGGTATAATTTCCGGTTATTGCATCGGGTTCTGTAACAAGGGGAAGGGTATAGAATCCGGTTGTCGTTTTTTTGAGCACTTCTTTGCTTACGGTTTTGCCTTGCGGGTCAGTAAACAAAAATGTAATCGGATGTCCTTCCGGGACAGGATTTTGCTTGTCGTTCAATATAAAACTTGCGTAAATTTTGTCTCCCGGTCGGTAAACTCCTCTTTCAGTATAAATAAATCCTTGTATGCCGTCTTTTACTTCTTCTCCTTCTATATTGAATCGACTCATTGACAGGGAGTTACCGTTGTTCAGTTTGAGATAACCTCGTTGTTTTCCGGCTTTCAGTATTACAAAGTAAGCTTCTTCGGCCTCGGTAACATTGAGAATTCCTTCATTATTTGTCTCCCCCTTGAAAAGCAATTGCTGTTGGAAATCATAAATCTCAACGACAGCTCCGGACTTGGGTTGTGTGGTCAACAAATCGGTTACATAGACGTACAGATTTCCGTTATTTGATTTTTTGGCAATGATTCCAAGATTAGAGGCGATGATATTTCTCCCCACCTTATGATTATCTCCCATATAATAAGTAGGCTTACAGGGATTATCTCGATCTTGCCAATTGTAGTATGCGTAATCTTCGTATTCGTATGTGTCCCAGCTTAATTTACTATCCTCAGCATACGAATTATCTTCGGGAGCTTCTTCATTTTCGGATTCACTGCAACGATAGGTCGAATAGGCTTTTTTAAAATCCAACTCAATACGGTATATGGCACCCGGATCGGGTTCAATGATGCTGCTCAAATCAATCGAAAATCGATGCCAGGCATTGTAGTCCTCTATTTGGTGATTTTTATCCAAGTCGATGCGTTTGCGAAGAATGGGCTTGGCAACCGGGCGCAAATTGTATGCGTTATCATAGTCTCCCGACTGCAAAAATTGCATGATATTATTTTCATAAATTTTTATCACCGTTACATCTACGGCTTTCAGGTTAACTGTTTCAAAAGGAAACATAAGACCATCGCCGTTGGAGGGCAAGATATTCCCCTTGCCAATGAGTCTGACAGCCGGTTTTAAAGCCTCAAAAGCGATGTTCTTCACCTCTTTCTTGTCTGATTTTTGGTGTAGAATATTCAATATGCCGGGATAAACCGTAACCTCCCTTGTACCGTCGATTCTTTGCTCGGGAAATACTTGTATGATATTGTCCGTAATTTGATAGCGCATCTGTTCACATCCTTGAATTGCTATCAACCCTTCCGGATCTTGGTTCTCATCCAAGGGATCAGAAAACTGTAATCTCAAATATTGTTGCGGTTCTTGATATACACGAGCATTCATCAAATAAAATTCACCCAAGGCGGGAATCTTCGTCTCCAGCGCAAATTCTTGATCGGCATCAATATCATCGCCGTCAAATTCAAGGAGCAACTCACTCCTCTCGTCTTTTCTCTCGATGCTGTCAATAACAAAAAAATGAGAAAGCATATCAGCTCCCGAACTCCATTTTACATGCAAATCTTTACCGGGATATTTTACTGTCAAGATTTTAGGCAAATCCTCCGATTTTACAGCATCCGCCGTATTGACTTCGCCTCTTATTTGTTGAAATTTCAAGTGCTTTCGGTCAGTCGTTTTTTGTTCGGTAATTTCTGCACTGAAGGCTTGCTTTATGGTTTTGAACTCGAACACGAAAGTTTCCAACTCTTTTTCCGGTTTAACAATCTTGTCTAAATCAAACTCAACATGATATTTCTTGTCAGACTCTAACCAAACATCCGGAACAAATTGAAGCGTATTTTCTACAAGGTCTAATTTCCCTTTTACCTTGGGAACAATATGAAATAACTTTTCGGGTATTCCTTTTTCTCTGAGTACATCTGCCACCTGATCGGTCAATTTGATGCGTATAGGTGCAACCTTTGAGACAACGCCTGACGTATAGGCAGATACATAACTTGCAAAAGCCGGATTGTCTGCATTAACGGCCTTCTTACCACATCCTTTTGTGAGAAGAAAGATAAAGGTCGCTATTGCCACCAGCCCAATTGAGTAAAGACCTATTTTTTTCATAAATTCTTTTATTTTTCAAGTTAATTTTAAGTACCACTTAGAGGAGCAAAGTTACAGATTTTTCATAAATCGAACGATAATTTTATGTATTTTTTTGCAAAAAAAACTATTCAGACAATATGTCATATTTTTTTTTTGGCAAATTATTTGATTACACGCCGGAAGACATTAGTATAATCTTTGAACCAAATAATATTTTAAGATCCATTTCAAAAATGAAAAAAGAAGAAATAAAAAACAAAGAGCAACGAGAAGAAAACGAAAGCAAAACTCCGCAGCAAGAGGAAGAAAAAAAGACGGAACAAACTCCGAAGGAGGAATGTACGAATAATTCTGACAGCGAAGAATCAGATGAAGAAAAATATAATATACTGAACGATAAGTATTTAAGACTTTCTGCCGAATACGACAATTACAGAAAAAGGACACTCAAGGAGCGTATGGAGTTGATAAAAACTGCCGGAGAAGACATCCTTTTGAGTTTTTTACCCGTCATGGACAATATCGACCGAGCTAAAAAATCAGTGGATGAAGCCTCGGACATGGAAGGAATAAAATCCGGTATTGAACTGATACACAAAAGTTTACAAAACTTCTTGAAAGAAAAATCGGTGGAAGAAGTAGAAGCAATCGGTAAAGTTTTTGATACGGATTTACACGAAGCAGTAACCAAAATACCCGTTCAAGAAGAAGAGCAAAAAGGAACGGTAATAGATGTTATAGAAAAAGGTTACCGCCTGAAAGACAAAATATTACGTTATGCAAAAGTTGTAGTCGGAGAGTAAGATAAATAAAAGTCGAAAAAGAAGAAAAAATGGCAAAAAGAGATTATTACGAAATCCTGAATGTCAGCAAAGGAGCTGACAAAAATGAAATAAAAAAAGCCTATCGCAAAATTGCAATGAAATATCACCCGGACAAAAATCCGGGGAACAAAGAAGCGGAAGAAAAATTCAAAGAAGCCGCAGAAGCTTATGATATCCTGAGCAATGAAGAAAAACGAGCCAAATACGATCAATTCGGACATGCCGCATTCCAAGGCGGCGGTGGAGGCGGTGGAGGAATGTCAATGGATGACATCTTCTCTCACTTCGGCGATATTTTTGAAGGATTCGGATTTGGCGGATTCGGAGGCGGAGGACGCTCTTCCGGCAGGGCACGTACGGCTCGCGGAGCCAATCTGCGGGTAAAAGTAAAACTCTCCTTAAAGGATATTGCCGAAGGAGCAACAAAAAAAATCAAAGTCAAGAAACACAAATCGTGCCCGGAATGCGGGGGAAGCGGAGCTGAAGATAAAGCCGTAGAAACTTGCTCGGACTGTCAAGGAAGCGGACAAGTCATAACAGTCAGACAAACCATGTTGGGGCAAATGCAAATGGCTTCAGCATGCTCTCGATGCCGGGGAACAGGAAAAATCATAAAGAAAAAGTGCAAAAAATGCTACGGAGAAGGCATTATTCCGGGAGAAGAAGTGGTACAAGTCAATGTACCCGCAGGAGTTGCCGAGGGAATGCAAATGAAAATCAGCGGTAAAGGAAGCGCAGCCCCCCGAGGCGGCATAAACGGAGATTTAATTGTCGCTTTTGAGGAAGAAGCCCACCCTACACTGATCCGCGATGACGAAAATTTGCTCTACAATCTCTTCATCAGTTTCCCCGAAGCAGCCTTGGGCACCTCCGTTGAAATTCCGACCATTGACAGCAAAGTAAAGATAAAGATAGCCGCCGGTACACAGCCGGGAAAAATCCTCCGATTACGTGGAAAAGGATTGCCCGCCTACGGCAGTTACGGAAAAGGAGATATTCTGGTAAAAATAAATATCCAAGTCCCCACCAACCTGACGCACGAAGAAAAAAATACGCTTGAAAAGCTGGCTCACTCAAAAAATTTCAAAGCAACCGGAAAAGAAATCTCGGAAGAAAAAAGTTTTTTTGACAAAATGAAAGATATGTTTTAAGGATTTTCAGACAAAATTCAAGACATTCTGACTATTTGTCAGTATATTGTAGACCAACAACTTCCCATCCAGCACTTTCCCGGTGCCCGTGATTATTTTAAAAATCTCCGCCGATTGCATTCCGCCTGTTACAGCCAAAAGAGCCGGCAAGATTCCTTTTGCCGCTTCTTTTTTCGGCATTACGGGAAAAAGCATCCGGTAATCCGCCTGTTTTTGGTAATGCAAAACAGTAACTTGCCCTTCATATTCGGATACAGAAGCAAAGGCGAGAGGTTTTCGTAATTTGCGTGCCGTATCATTTAGCAAATACCTTGTCTTAAAATTATCCGAACAATCTGCAATAATATCAAACTCAGCACAAATTTTCTCCGCATTATTTTCATCAATCTTATCACAAAATGTATTGATAATCAAAGAGTTATTCCCCTTTTTCAAAACCGATGAAGCCTGCCGGGCTTTCAACTTACCGATATCCGCCTCATGATACAAAAATTGCCGATGCAAATTGCTTTCGTCCACACAATCGTAATCGGCAATACCGATTCTGCCAAGCCCGGAACGCGACAGATAAGTCAATACCACACTGCCCAAACCTCCGGCACCGACAACCAAAACCGAAGAATTTTGCATTTTTTTCAAACTTGCTTCCGTAAATCCCGGAAGCTGTAATTGTCTCTTATACAGAGACTTATATTTATCGTCAAGCAACATGTTTAAATTATTTATGCAAAGATACTTATTCCTTTAACAAAATACGAAAAAATTAACTACTTTTGTTTTTTCTTCGTGAGGTCTGTTTGCAGGCTCCTGACACAGTTTTAAATTTTAAACCTTAATCATCAGAAAAATGAAAAACATTCAAACAATTTTTATTCTTTGCAGCATTTTTTTAAGCCAATCGTTTCTTGTTACGGCACAAAAAGAAAAAAAAGTGAGTATCGAAACAAATTACGGAAAAATAATTGTAAAACTTTATAACGAGACACCGGTTCATCGCGATAACTTTCTAAAATTGGTGAAAGACGGATTTTATGACGGATTACTTTTTCACAGAGTCATCAAAAACTTCATGATACAAGGCGGCGATCCGGATTCAAAAAATGCCAAACCCGGAACCTTCTTGGGTGACGGCAGTCCGGGATATGATCTCCCCGCTGAAATTATTCCCAAATACTTTCACAAACACGGAGCCCTGGCAGCAGCTCGTCTCGGCGATGCACAAAACCCCACAAGACGTTCTTCCGGCTCACAATTCTACATCGTAGAAGGAAAAAAATATACGAAAGAACAATTGGAAGCGTTCGAGAAAAGTTTTTACACAAAACTAAGCGAACCGCAAATCAAAGCTTACACCACCGTTGGCGGTACTCCTAATTTGGATGCCCAATACACTGTATTTGGCGAAGTCGTAAAAGGGATGGAGGTTGTTTTGAAAATTGCTTCGGTAAAAAAAGATAAAAACGACCGACCGGTTAAAGATGCTAAAATATTGAAAATGAAGATCTTAAACTAGTCTTTCATCTATCTTAATTGTGCGCAAACATTTTGTTTGCAACCGGGATTTTTTTTACGAAAATCTCCGAAAATGAGATTTCTTTGAGTCCTTTTTTTGATATAACCCCATGAGAAAGATTCAGGAAAATATGAAACTCATGCCCGCCAATCAGAGATAAAAAAAACTGATGAAGATAAAATACAAAAATTAAACAAAAAAGATGATCTTAGAAAAAATAAAAGAAACCGCTGCATTCCTGCAAAAAAAAGCAAAAACAGTTCCGGAAATAGCGATTGTTCTCGGCAGCGGATTGGGAGGTTTGGCCGAAAAAATTGATCCGGAAATAAAAATTCCTTACGGAGAAATCCCACATTTTCCCGTATCTACCGTAGAGGGACATAAAGGTCAGTTGATTTTGGGAAAATTTGCCGGAAAAAATATTATTGCCATGCAGGGACGCTTTCATTATTATGAAGGGTATTCTATGCAGGAAGTTACGTTCCCCATACGCGTCATGTACTTGCTTGGAGCTAAAACACTCATTGTATCCAATGCCGCCGGCGGAATGAATCCCTCCTTTAACCAAGGCGATTTGATGCTCATAACCGATCACATCAACAATTTTCCGGAAAGCCCCTTGCGAGGGAAAAACTTGGATGACTTTGGAACACGCTTTCCTGACATGAGTCGAGTTTATTCTCCCGATTACATACAAATCATTGAAAAAAGTGCCGAAAAACACGGAATCCCTTTGCAAAAAGGAGTCTATATAGGAAGCTCCGGCCCCTGTTTGGAAACCCCCGCCGAATATCGCTATCTTCGTTTGATGGGAGCTGATGCCACAGGCATGTCCACCGTTCCGGAAGCAATCGTTGCGCATCATCAAGGAATGAAAATTGCCGGATTGTCAGTCATAACCAATGTAAGTAAAACTGCAGAAGAAGGCGAAAAATTAACTACCCACGAAGAAGTACAAGATGTAGCTGGGAAAGCAGAAAGAAATATGACTTTGTTAATTCAAGACCTGCTTCAAGAGATATAACACATTGATTTATAATGAATTATGAGGATTTTGCAGACCGTTTGCGTAAACTCTCGAAAGGAAGTTTACCCGGGATAGTTGCACACCAACAGATGTTGCCGCAACACAGCCGTTCTTCTGCACCTCTCCATAAAGAGAAAGCAGTCCGTGAGAGTGCCGTCCTTGTCTTATTTTATCCGGAGGCCGGAGACTTCTACATGCCCGTAATTCGCCGAGCATTTGACGGAAAGAAACACTCCGGGCAAATTGCCTTCCCGGGCGGGAAATATGAACCTGAGGATAAAACCCTCATAACGACAGCATTAAGAGAAGCTCAAGAAGAAGTCGGGATCGAACCGGAGAAGGTCGAAGTGCTAAAAAAAATGACCCCTGTGTACATCCCTGTCAGCAATTATCAAGTGCAACCCATATTGGGAATTACAAATCAAAAACCGGACTTTCATCCCAACTTTTCCGAAGTTGATACTATTTTTTCTCTGAACGTGTCAGACTTTTTAAATGTAAAACCCGTAACAAAAAACTTCATCTTGGGCGACAAGAACCTGACTGCCCCGTTTTACATCCTGGGAGAGGTCGAAATTTGGGGAGCTACGGCAATGATTATGAGCGAGTTAAAAGAAATACTAAAAGAAATTTTTAAAGACGGAGTTTAAACATCTTAGTTTTTTTCAAAACCAATATCAAATTATGGGAAAAAATAAATGGGCACATTTTGAAGAAAATAAAACATTTTCTTTTTTATTTCAGCCCCCCGCAGGAGAAATGTATACAGATGATTTTGAAATGAAAGGAAAGTGGAAGGAAGTTTTCTTTAAGAACAACCGACCAATTGTCCTGGAAGTTGGATGCGGAAAGGGGGAATACACAACCGGATTAGCTCTTAAGAACCCGCAGACCAATTATATAGGAATTGACATCAAAGGAAATCGATTGTGGAGAGCCGGAAAAACAATAACAGAAGCGGGATTGACCAATGTGGCTCTTATTCGCAATAAAGTTGAATTTTTAAACTCCTTTTTTGCTCCCGGTGAAATTGACGAAATTTGGATAACCTTTCCGGATCCGCAAAGAAAGAAAGCAAAGAAACGTTTGACCTCTGCCCGTTTTTTGGAAATTTATAAAAAAATCTTGCAACCTCAGGGCAAATTGCATCTGAAAACGGATTCCGGATTGTTGTACGACTTTTCCTGCGAAATAGCAAATTTAAACAACTTGAAAGTCCTTGTATCTACGGACGATCTCTATGCCTCGGACATCTCCGGAGACGTTCGTGAGATTCAAACTTTTTATGAAAATACATATCTGAAAGCAGGAAAAAAAATACATTATCTACAAATGCTTTTGAATACTGCCCCACCCTACAAAAACCCCGATACAAAACCGTTAAATAATAAAATTTTGTAAAATATTTTTTTTCAAACCCGATTTTTCCAACCTTTGCCACCCGTTAAAATATTACGAATGAAAGGAATTTTACATCGAGAAAAAACTCAAAAAACACCTTTGGTACATTTCAGCATACCGGAAAACAAATTTCAAATTATCGGTCCTTCTTTTGCCGAAAATATTTCCGATTTTTATGTCGAGGTATTAGATTGGATTAAAGAAAATATAGCCGAAGCAAACGATGAAATTATTGTTGAATTTCATTTCAATATGTTGAACAGTGTTTCGCTCAAAAGAGTCGCAGAAATTCTCTTCACCTTCAATGATGAATACTTAAATGGTTTGAATATCAACAAAGTACGTTGGATGTACGACAAAAGAGACCTTGATATTTTAGAAGTGGGAGAAGACCTCTCCGATTTTGTCCGGTTGCCCTTTGAGTTTGTTGCCGTGTAGCAGACTTACTTCATTTGTATTGATTTTTCTTCGAGAATTTTCACAAAAACCGTAAAGTAAGTCAAATTCTCCGATTCTGCTTCGCAGGTATATTGCAACTTGCCGTTTCCTTTCATTCTTATCGCCGCAAATGCGCGGCAGGCAACTTTGTCTTTCTCGGGATTTTTTTTCAAATTTCTTCCTAAATTTTCCAAATCATCCCGGGACATATTGTTTACAAGCTCAATGGTTGCTATCCTTTTTTCTTGCTCGGATTTCGGCAAAAGACATCCTGCAATAACAAAAAAAACACCTTGATCTTTTTTCACTGTGATCCCATTCAGATAATTCGGAATTTGGCTATATTTTTTTTTGCAATGGGCAAAATAATGCTTCATTTGCTTCATCACAGAAAATACTTGTTCTGCAATATTCCGGCTGTTTGTTGCCCGGTAATTGAGAATCGGCTGCATGCAGTCTTTCACTTCAAAATTAAAATCTCCGCCCAAACGAAGCAGGAGAGTTTTATCTTCCCGAAATTGATGCAAAGCAGCTAATCTTTTCAAAGAAAAAGCCGGCGGTATTTCTGCCTCCGGAGATTGCAAAATTGCCTGAAAATAATAGTAGGAATATTGATCATTGAAAGGCTCAAAGTGAAAGTTCAGAGCATGGTTCGTACGCATGGCCATAGTAAGAAGCCCCAAACCGGCTCCCCCTTTTTCGGAAATCCCTCCCTCAAAAAGAATACCTCTATACTCATCCTTTAAGGTCTTATTATCAGCATTTTGTATGGTTTTTATACGTTTCTGTAAAGCCGGAATTTCCTCATTTGCAATTAAATTTCCGCTGCTTACAACAACTCCATTAACAGGGATAGATAAAAAATGGACACAAAGAATGTCTGTATAAATCGGAAGTTGATCTACATGAGCAGCATGCCGGATAATATTCTGCAAACTCTCAATCACAACATAATCAAATAATTTTTTTAACGGATCATATTCAGCCCCTTTCCCAAAACGATTCGCAAACAAATACTTCAACCCACAGGTTAATTCACTACAAAATATTCCCCTGTAAATATATTCCGCAAAATCCTTATTCGGAATTTTCCTCAAATCATATAATGGTTCTTGCCGTTTTTTCATCAATCTTTCAAGCTGAGATGACATGCAGGATATGTAACTCTTGGGAATAAGAATCAATCCCACAGCAAAACGGCGAATTTACTAAAATTCTTTCTCAGAAAAAAATGCGTATAGATTTTATTTGTTCAATCAATGAAAAAACGATACCTTTGCCTAAAATTATTGGATAGTGAATAGAATCTTTTTATTGCTCCTGCTTTTACCGATATCCTCCCGGGCTCAATTTCAGGTAAACCTCACAAGCGACCGGCAACCTCTTTATCCGACAGACGGCGATACGATCAGTCTGTGCCGAGATACACTCATAACCTTCCGTGCTGAGGTTACGGATGGAGGCGCAACGGTTGACAGTGTCGATTGTTTTTGGGATTTTGGAGACGGTAATACCCGTAGCGGTCTTGACCTTCTGAACATAAAACATACTTACCTGACCGACCTCGCTTTGAAATACAAAGGCGGAGGTTTTTTTCGTGTCAAATTAAAAGTCAGTAAACACGGTAAAGAAGCCTATGCCCTCATTCCTTTGCGGGTTGATGTGCCGCCGTCTTTTGCAAAATCGGACAACGGCATCGATAGCGACAAAAAAGGAATTTGCAAAGGAAGTTCCACCACTTTGACCGGCAGGATAACAAGTACAATTTACAGAGACTCATTTATTTTTCAGAAAAAAGAAACCCCGCCCGAAGAAATTAACTCTGCAAAAAACTATCAAAAACACTTGTCCTTTAATGAATTTGCTCCGGGAGCAAAATATGCCTCCGGAAATATTGATTCCATAGGGATAGAAATATTGCACCCCGATGCCGATGACTTAAAAATAACATTGAGTTGCCAATCCGGGAAGAAAATACTATTGAAAAGTTTTGCTTCCGACAAGCACCTTCCGGCGGGAGATACAGCTCAAAAACAAGCTTTTTTCTTTTATTGGAAAACCACTGCAACTTCCGAAATGAACGACACTAATATTTTGCATAATGAATCCTCCTTCTTACCGGAAGAAAATTTTGACGGACTTATCGGATGTAAACTCAACGAAAAATGGAGCATCAATATAGAAGATAATGATTTGCAAGACAGCGGACTAATTTATTCTTGGGCAATTTATTTTAATGATCTCGTGCGCCCTCGTCCTATTACTTTCCGCGATACGATACGAGAATACGTCAAGCGAGACGGTGTTTTTCTTGGAAGCACCTATTGGGAAGGTACGCAAGTAGCTTCACAAATTACACAAACAGGAGATTTAACAACTGTCATGTCGTCAGCAACTCCGGAAGTGTACGGTAACACCGGCTATACTTTGCACACAATAAACAATCGAGGATGTCCTGCCGATACAATCATTACCGTCAATGTGGAACGTCCCCACTTTTCGGCTACTCCGGAATCCGGCAATGCCAAGTTAGACGTTGATTTTGAAAACTTTACTCGTTGGGCTGTGGACAGAGAATGGAGTTTTGGAGACGGCACTCCGAAAGAGTTAGTTGTGGATGCCGACAAGACCTCACATACCTATTTGACCAAAGGACTTTATCAAGCTGTTTTAAAGCTCACAGATAAAAATGGTTGTATCGATTACGACACCCTTCTGATCCGCGTATCGGTAGAACCTTCCAAAATGGAAGATATTCCCAATACATTTACTCCCAATGGCGACGGTATCAATGATGTTTACAAATTTCAAGAGGAAAAATTGCAAGGAATGCGAGAGTTTTCATTGACCATATACAACCGTTGGGGAAATAAGATGTACAAAACCAAGAGTCAAGAAGAAGCAATAAACGAAGGCTGGGACGGATCGGTATCACCTTTTGGAGGAAAAGCTTCGCCCGGCACCTATTTTTATATCATCAAGGCAAAAGGAAAAGACGGAAAAGAATATAATGAAAAAGGTTGCATTCATTTATTTCGTTGATAAATAAGAGAAAGAAAAAGAGAACTCGGAACAAAAAAAAGACACCTTGGGAAAATTCAAGATGTCTTTTTTTATTTACAAAAATCTTGTTTTTATTTATCGTGATGGTGGTCAAATACGCCTTCGTTCCACAAGGTAAGCAATTGTACCGCCACATTAGCACCTTCACCGGCAGCAATAGCAGCCTGACTTGCAGACCCGCTTAACACTCCGGCTACATATAAACCTTTATCTACCAATAAATTAGAGTGTTTCAATTCTGTTTTTTTTACGCCGGGTAAGCTGTTACCGTGTTCCCCGATATAATTACCCAGACCTTCTATTTTCGAGATGGCTGTACTGTGCCCCATGGCAAGTACTACAGCTTGCGCTTGATAAGTGTGTTCGGCTGTTTTAACTTCAAAACTTCCGCCTTTGGGAAGCACAGCCTCCACAGCAGCAACCGGTAATTGTTCAATCGAAGAAAAACTGCGTACGTGCTCTAACTCCTTCTCTAACAGATCTTTACCTTTTGTTCCGGAAGCTACACCAAATAGATTATTTAACACGGCTCCGTTCAAATCACTTGTTTTGGAATAAGCAATCATTCCAATTTTTTTGCCTTTCATATAAGGCTTTTCTGAGGCAGATCCCAATACCAAACCGCAAGAAATTGCAGCAGGACCTCCGCCTATAATCAATAAATCAAACATATTCTTTTTTATTATTATACATTATGTTAACGCTGCAAAGATACATATTTTTTTGAAAAAAATGACTTTGGCTGCTTTTTTATGAAAAAAATTAAATATTTAGAATACTAAATTCAATTAAACATTGTCCTGATTATAACGCAAATCAATTTGTAAAGTTAAATAATACTTTTATTAAAATATAGCTGTTGATATACTATATTACAAGATTTAGCTTTTGTTTTGCTTTTGCACTTGGTCGTGGAATCGGACAGAAATATTTTTATTCTTCCCACAAAAATAATTACTACCTTTGCCCTCTGTTACAACGCAAAAAAATAATAAAAATATGTTATCCGTACAACAAATCAGAAACAATCCCGAATCCGTTATTAAACAACTTTCTATACGCAATAAAAACTACGAAGACACTGTAAATCAAGTAATTAAGATTGATGATTTGCGCAGAAATACACAAAGTAAATTAGATCAAGTTCTTGAAAAATCAAATAAAATAGCCAAAACCATCGGACAACTCTTCAAAGAAGGCAAGCAAGAAGAAGCCCTTGCAGTCAAAAATGAAGCCTCTGCTCTCAAAAAAGAAGCCAAACAGTTGACCGATCAACTCAATACCGCCAAGGAACAATTACAAACACTGCTTTACGAAATCCCTAACCTGCCCCACCCCACAGTTCCCCCGGGCAAAAGCGATGCCGACAACGAACAAATAAGAGAAGGCGGAAAAATTCCTTCACTCCCACACAAGAAAACACATTGGGAACTCGCCGAACAATTCAACATCATAGATTTTGCCCTCGGCAACAAAATTACCGGATCCGGCTTTCCCGTGTACAAAGGGAAAGGTGCACAACTGCAACGCGCACTAATTCAATTCTTTTTGGACGAAGCCTCCGCCGCCGGTTATCAAGAAATGATGTTGCCCTTGATGATCAACGAAGCCTCCGGTCTCGGTACCGGACAATTGCCCGACAAAGAAGGACAAATGTATCACATGCCCGCAGACGGACTTTACATGATCCCCACCGCCGAAGTTCCCCTGACCAATATTTATCGAGACAAAATCTTGCAAGAAAAAGATTTTCCGGTCAAACTCACCGGATACACCCCCTGTTTCAGAAGAGAAGCCGGCTCCTACGGAAAAGAAGTACGCGGACTAAACCGATTACACCAATTCGACAAAGTCGAAATTGTCCAAATTCAACACCCCGACAATTCCTACAAATCCTTAGACGAAATGGTCAATTACGTCGAACAATTGGTACAAAAACTAACCCTGCCCTACCGCATCGTAAGACTCTGCGGAGGCGACCTGGGATTCACATCCGCTCTGACTTTTGACTTTGAAGTATATTCCGCAGGGCAAGACAAATGGCTGGAAATCAGCTCTGTATCAAACTTTGAAAGTTTTCAAGCTCATCGATTAAAATTGCGTTTTAAATCCGAAGGCAACAAACAAACACAAGCAGCCCATACCTTAAACGGAAGCGCACTCGCTTTGCCGCGAGTTCTCTCCGCACTCTTGGAAAACAACTTCGACGGCAATTGCATTCATATCCCCGAAGTCCTTCAAAAATACCTCCGTTTTAACAAGATAGAAGCTTAGCATAAGCCCCCAAAACCTCAATCGCTTAATTTAGAATCATTATACAAAGAAAAACTTTAACTTTGTGCTTTAATTTCTAAGTTCAACCGATTTCTTATTCTTATGCACAAAATCATAGCCAAAGAATATTTCACTCCAAAAATTGTAAAATTGGAAGTGGAGGCTCCACAGATCGCAAAAAACAGAAAACCCGGACACTTTGTCATCATCAAGATCGGCAAAAACGGGGAACGCGTCCCTCTAACCATAGCCGGAGCCAATGAGCAACGCGGGACGATTGATTTAGTTGTACAGATTGTGGGACTAAGTTCAAAAAAACTAACAGACCTGAATGTGGGCGACTACATTACAGACCTCGTCGGACCGCTCGGAAAAGCAACACATATCGAAAAAGTCGGTACTGTACTTGCCGCAGGCGGAGGAGTCGGCACAGCCCCCCTGCTCCCCATCGTGGAAGGATTTAAAAAAGCCGGCAATCGCGTCATTTCTGTTTTGGCAGCTCGTAACAAAGAACTCTTAATTCTCGAAGACGAGATAAGAAAACATTCCGATGAACTTATCATCATGACCGATGACGGATCCTATGGAAAAAAAGGATTAGTAACGCACGGAATGCAAGAAGTTATCGATAGGGAAAAGGTAGATTTAAGCATCGTGATAGGACCCGCAATTATGATGAAATTTGCTGCCCTGACCACAAAAAAACACAATATCAAAACCTTTGCCAGTCTCAACACAATTATGGTAGACGGCACAGGCATGTGCGGAGCTTGCCGGGTAACCGTAAACGGAGAAACAAAATTCGTCTGTGTGGACGGTCCCGAATTTGATGCCCATCAAGTCGATTTTGACGAAATGTTGGTACGACTCTCCTCCTACAAAAAAGAAGAAGCCGATGCTTACGAAAGACATAGTCAAACCCTCTCATAAATTCACCGAATAAAATGGAAGATTTCAAAGCATATCATAAAGAAGAACGAAAACAAGACTGGCGAGCAGCCCTTCGTAAAGAACTCAAAAATAAAGAACGTATAAATAAGCAACGCATCTCAATGCCGGAACAAGACCCCAATGTTCGGAATAAAAACAACAAAGAGGTCAATTTAGGATTGACCGAAAAACTGGCAATGGGAGAAGCTCAACGATGTATTGATTGCCCTGACCCTACCTGTATGCAAGGTTGCCCGGTGAGCATCTACATCCCCAAATTTATCAAAAAAATAGAAGTAGGCAACTTCAAAGAAGCTGCCCAAGTGTTAAAACAAACCAGCTCTCTTCCGGCAGTTTGCGGAAGAGTTTGTCCCCAAGAAAAACAATGCGAAGCAAACTGCTTTTACACCATACAACTGAAAAAACCGGCAGTAGCCATCGGTTATTTGGAACGGTTTGCCGCAGACTATGAGCAAAACTCCGGAGAAGTCTCCGCTCCCAAAACTGAAGCGAGCAACAATATAAAAGTAGCCGCCATAGGCTCCGGACCCGCTTCTCTTTCATGGGCTGCAGATATGGCACGCCTCGGATACACGGTAACAGTTTTTGAAGCCCTCCACGAAATCGGAGGCGTACTGAAATACGGGATCCCGAATTTCCGTTTACCCAACGAAATTGTGGACGTTGAAATCAACAGTTTGAGACAAATGGGGGTAGAATTCAAAACTAATTATGTAGTCGGACGCACCATTACTTTTGACGAATTACGCGCTGAAGGCTATAAAGCTTTTTTTGTGGCAAGCGGAGCCGGCTTACCTCGTTTTATGAATATCCCCGGTGAAAATGCCAACGGAATATACTCCTCCAATGAATACCTCACTCGTGTCAACTTAATGGGAGCTGCCTCCGAAGATTGCGATACTCCCGTTCTAAAAGGAAAAAACGTAGCTATTATCGGCGGAGGAAATACCGCAATGGATTCCGTACGCACCGCCAAAAGACTCGGAGCAGAACGAGCAATGATCGTGTACAGACGTTCTCTGGAAGAGATGCCTGCCCGTGTCGAAGAAGTCAAACATGCACAAGAGGAAGGCGTAGAATTTTTAAACCTGAATAACCCCATACGCTACATCAGCGACAACACCGGACGTGTCGTACGCACGGTGCTGCAAAAAATGGAGTTGGGAGAACCTGACAGTTCCGGAAGACGACGACCTGTACCCGTTGAAGGTTCTGAGTATGAGATAGATACAGATATGGTTATTGTGGCAGTCGGCGTATCGCCAAACCCACTGATCCCCGCTTGTGTGGAAGGTCTGGAAACAACTCGTTGGGGCACAATCGTAGTCAATGACGATTTCCAATCGTCCGTAGAGGATATTTTTGCCGGCGGCGACATCGTCCGAGGCGGAGCAACCGTTATCCTTGCTATGGGAGACGGCAGAAAAGCCGCAGCCGGAATGCACAAATATTTACAATCAAAATTTGAAAAATAAAAATCATGGTCGATCTAAGTACTCAATATCTCGGTTTACACCTTAAAAATCCTATTATTGCAGCCTCTTCGGAATATACCTCCGAAATAAAATCTCTAATCGAACTTGAAAAATGCGGAGCTGCCGCAGTAGTTCTCAAATCTATTTTTGAGGAAGAAATTGATAACGAACTAAATCATATTTTAAGTAAAGGAACTCATTTTGAACAAAGTGACGAATTTTTAGATTATTTTGATTATTCGCTCAAAGCCGAAAATTTTGAAAAATATCTCAAACTGATCAAAGAGGCCAAATCCACACTCTCCATACCGGTAATTGCCAGTATCAATTGTACAACTTTGGGAGAATGGACTGCACTTGCAAAAAAAATAGAGACGGCCGGTGCCGATGCTTTAGAACTAAATATTTTTCTTTTTCCTTCGGATATGACAAAATCCGGCAAGGATATTGAGCAAAGTTATTTGGATATTCTAAGTAAAGTAAAATCCTCCATAAAACTGCCGGTTGCAGTAAAGATGAGCCCTTACTTCACCCATATTCCGGAGATGACCAAGAAATTAAATGATGCCGGGGCAGACGGCTTGGTTCTTTTCAACCGATCTTTCAGCCCTGATTTTGACATCGAAAAGATGCGTATTACAAGTTCCAATCGATTCAGCTCTCCGGAGGATTATACCCTTCCTCTGCGCTGGATTTCTGTCTGTTCGCCCCGATTAGATTGCTCGTTGGCTGCCTCTACGGGAGTGTACAGCGGAAAAACGGCTTTTAAAATGTTACTTGCCGGAAGTGATGTGATCCAAATTGCTTCGGCATTGTATGCTCACGGAATAGAACACATTGAAAAGATTATCAGCGAGTTAGAAGACTTAATGAATAGAAAAGATATTCTAAATATTGCTCAGATTAAAGGAAAATTGAATATGGGGAAACTGGAAAATCCTGCCATATTTGAACGCGTACAGTTTATGCGATATTTTGCCGGACGAAAATAATAAATCGGGCAAAAAGTATTCTTTATTTTAAAAGAAATTTATCTTTGTACTGCGAATATTCTCAGAATTGAGAGTATTCGCCTTTTATGAATTAAAGCATCAAGAAGAAAGTTTATGATAAAGAAAATTAAAGCAACTTTGCCCCTTAGTTACTCCGAAGTTATACAATCTATAAACTTTTTCTTATTTCTGACTCTTGTTTTCGCTCTTCCCTTTAGCGACTCGTATCTGCCCCTGCTACTTTCTTTATGGATCGGGACTTGGGTGCTGGAAGGTAATTTCACAAATCGATTCTTGCGCCCCAAATATTTATCCTTGTGGTTAGCCCTTCTTTTTTACTTCTTACTGGTCTTTGTCAATGCCTTTCGAGTTGAAGATATTGGTCGAGGCTTTTTTTATGTGCAAGAAAGTTTATCGCTGATCTTTTTCCCCCTAATGTTTTTGGGAGCAAATAACAAGATAAAAAAGAATCCGGAGTTGGTTTTGAAAATTTTCATTCTCGGAAACTTTGCAGCATCACTTCTCTGCCTGGGTAATGCGCTGAACGAATCCCTGCAAATGATTAACGGGACACTTGTTTTCAGCTACAAAGAATACCCCGATCTGCCCGGAGGATTTTTAGAAAATATCCAAACACGACACAATTATTTCTCCTATAAACTACTGTCTTTTTTTAAACATCCCTCCTACCTGTCAATGCATTTCCTCTTTGCAGGAATTGCCACTTTTAGTCTTTTAAGAAATAAAAAAATACACAACAAATATACCCGTATTTTCTTCATCTTTCTGCTATTCTTCTTTACGGGAATGATTTATCTGATCCATTCGCGCGGCGGAATGCTTGCCTATGTCGTTGCCGTGCTGACAATTGTTCTCGTAGAAATATTGGAAAAAAAACAAAAAATACTTCTTTTGTTTTCAGTTTTGCTTGTTCTGTTCTCCGCTTATACCCTGTTCTCCGACTCACAATATGCCTACACAACCGACAGGGTGAAAAATTTCATGGATAAAGAACAAAGAAAAACAAGCATTCAAGCCGGAGACCGAATCAGTATTTGGTATGCAGGAATTGACATCATCAAAGACCATACAATGTGGGGCATTGCCCCGGGGAATATACACGAAGCCATTGTCGATAAATTTCATGATTACGACAGTCCTCTCACGAAGGAAGAAATTGGTTACGATAACCTCCACAATCAATATATCGATGCCTGGGCAAGCATGGGAATCTTTGGAATTATTTCTTTGGTATTCATTCTTGGCAACATGTTTTTCATTGCCCTTAAAAAACGTAAATACCTGTTATTCTTTCTATTAAACATATTTTGCGTAAACCTTCTGTTTGAATCCATGCTGAACCGAATTGCAGGCGTAGTTTTCTTTATGCTATTTACCTCCTTTTTCTTATGGGGAGAAAAAATAGAAAATGAAGAAAAATATTAGTCCGGTGATAAAAAATAAACTTTATTTCTTAACTTTGCGCCAATAAATATTTTGACAATCAAAAATTAAGACAATGAAGAATTTTCATGTATTGGCGATCAACCCCGGTTCAACCTCCACCAAAGTTGCCGTTTTTAAAAATGACGAGTGCCTTTTTGAATTTAAATTGAACCACAGCCCTCAAGAACTTGAAAAATATGATAGCATTTGGGAACAATATAATTTCAGAAAAGAAGCAATCAGCAAAGCCTTGTCCGAACAGAACGGATTTTCGGCAGACCAATTAGATGCCATTGTGGGCAGAGGCGGTTTGATAAACCCGGTAACCGGAGGAACTTATCGCGTAAATCAAGCCATGATGGATGATGCCCGTGCCGGCGTACAAGGACAGCATGCCTCTAATCTGGGTTGCGGGATTGCCTTTGACATGGGACTGGAACATAATATCCCGGCTTTTATTGTAGACCCTCCGGTTGTCGATGACTTTGAACCCTTGGCAAGAATCTCCGGGCACAAAGAATTTACACGTGTCTCCACCATGCATGCTTTGAATGTCTTTGCCACTGCGCGCAAATACGCCAAAGATATAAACAAAAAATTGACCGACCTCAACCTGATAGTCGTACACATGGGCGGAGGAATAACGGTGGCTGCTGTCAAAAAAGGCAAAGCAATAAATGCCAACAACGCTCTTTATGAAGGTCCGTTCTCTCCGGAACGAAGCGGAAGCGTCCCGATGTTTAAATTATTGGATCGCGCATTCAATGAATTTGAAAAAGGCACCTCTCTTCCGGAAATGAAGAAAATGCTCGTAGGCAGAGGCGGATTGGTATCTTATTTCAACACCAACGATGCAATTTTGGTTGAAAATAAAGCGCTCGAAAAAATACCCGAATACGAATTAATTTACCAAGCCATAGCCTATCAGGTTGCGGAAGAAGTCGGGAAAAGAGCCACCAATCTTTGTGGAAAAGCAGATGCCATCTTGCTTACCGGCGGATTGGCTTATTCCAAACCATTGGTAGAATGGATTACCGAACGTACCGAATTTATTGCTCCGATAAAAACCTATCCGGGAGAAGCCGAATTAGAGTCCTTGGCACAAGGAGCCTTACGAATACTGAAAGGTGAAGAAAAGGCTTTGGAATATCCGGATCGGAGAATATAGATTTATCCCCAATGGTGAATAAAAAATATCGATACATATTTCTCTTTTTTCTTCTTGCACTTTTTTCTTGCACTCAAGTACAAGAAAAAGAACCGGGGGAAAACAAGGATGTATCTAAGCAATCCGAAGCTCGGTCAGAAATAATTGATGCTCAAGAAATCAACCAAAAGATCGCAGAGGGAGAGACCATTTTATACAAAAATGCAACCATTGTCGGCGATGTTGATTTTTGTGTCTCGCAAGACAAAGACATGGTAAATCCGCAATTGCTCAAGCATTACATTAACGAGTCCGTCACCTTCTACAACTGTACTTTCAAAGGCAAAGTAATTGCTCAACACCAAACTCCCCGTCAAATAAATGTTTGCCGATTTCGCAAACACTTGACTTTTATGCACTGCACATTCCAAGACAGTGTCAATTTCCACATGTCTGATTTTGACGAAGTTGTAAACTTCAGCCACTCCGAGTTCCAGTCACTGAGCAAATTCTCTGCCGGAACATTCATGTACAGACAAAACTTTTTTCGGAGAACAAAATTTATAAAAATCGCCAATTTTGACCTAATCAACGTGTACGGAAATATCGACTTCTTTGAATCAGAATTTTTTGATGATGCAATTTTTCAACTCTCGGAATTTAGCAAAACAGCAAACTTTAACTCTACGATTTTTCACGGAAATACTGATTTCTCAAATATCAAATTTGCTGATGATGCCTTTTTTAATTATTCCGAATTTACAAAAAAAAGCATTTGGATCAATCTCGTCTTTCGAGGAAGGGCGGAATTCAATTACGCAATCTTCAAAACTTTGACAAATTTCACAAAATGTATTTTTTATCGCCAACCGGAATTTTCCGAAAGCAATATAAAAGGAATATTCACGTTCAAAGATAATACCCTTTTAAGCGGAAAAGTCTCTCCGAACGATTTTCCCGCCCAAAAAGGAACGGATTTTATTTTTGACTAAACTTTTAAACTTAAAAACCATGAAACGAATCAATATTTTTTTAGTTGCACTTGTTCTATTTATCGGAACAACACTCGGGATTTCAAGTTGTAAAAAAGGGGGCATAAACCCGTTTAAACTGCTTGAACTTGCCTATGAACTGGGTTGGTTTGGGGTAAAAACAGACGATAACCCCAACAAAGACCAAGCCGATGACCTTGAAGAAATCGAAGATGACTTAAACTTAGACAAAAAAACAAATTTACCCAAACGAGTAGATTTGGTCAAATACTTCCCACCGATTGGCAATCAAGGAAAATACGGAACCTGCGTAGCCTGGGCAACAGGATACAACCACCGTTCTTTCCTGAAAGCCAAAGCCGAAAAAAGAACCACCTTTACCGAGTCAGAAAAGTTCAGCCCAAAATATTTGTTCTGGGCACTCCCTTCAGAACAGAAAGGAGCCAATTGTAACGGAACCGGTTTTGAACCGGCATACGAAATAATGATCAAAAAAGGAATTGCACACATGGGCGATGTCCCCTACTCCAATCTTGCCGGATGTACCGGATCTACCTCCTCTTGGGATGCCTCCGCAGGAAAGCACAAAATAAAAAGTTACCGAAAATTAAATACAGACAAAGAGGGTATCTCTAATTCGGAAAAAATACTGGAAATAAAAAAATATTTGGCACAAGGACGCGCCGTGAGTTTTGGAGCAAAACTCGGAGATAACTTTATGAAATGGAAAAGCGATGCCGTAATCTCCTCAGATACTTATGGATATACCGGACAACATGCCTACCATGCTATGATTCTCTGCGGATATGACGACAGCAAAGGAACTCGAGGAGCCTTCAAAGTGATAAACTCATGGGGCACACGATGGGGAAACAAAGGATATATTTGGGTGGATTATAACTTCTTTGTCGGCGGTAATTTTGCCTTCTGTGCCTTTGTGGCAAAAGACAATTACAGCGACCCTGCCGGTTCAAACGGACTCGTCAGCAATCCCTCTTCCGGCACAGACCTAATGGCTTGGGAACTCTACGATGTAGATAATGAAGAAGAAAGCAACCCCTTACTCAGAAAAGCAAAATACAATGCCTACAATACCGGAAATAATACTGTTCCCGCTTCCAAAGACTGGAACATTTTATACCTCTATTACAACGCATACAATGCCAACGACTATGGCATTTTAATCTACGACTATTACAGTGATGACAATACAGACGGCAGTTGGACTCAGGGAGGAACCGGAAGTCTTGCAAACGGAGACGGAATGCAAAACTATTGGAACTGGGTAGATTCAGAACCGGGACACAGTGTAGCTTATGACATATTTAAAGATGACCCCGTAAAAGACCGTTTTTCCGCCGAGTATGAAATACCCCAAATTACCGGCAAATACTACTTCGTAGTCATTGTGGATGGATATAATGTCGTAGATGAGTTTGACGAAGACAACAACTATTTCTACCTCACAGACGTAAACGGGGAACCCATAGAGATAGAAAACGGAATCATTAAATCAAAACTACCCACTCAATTTACCAAAAGTTGGGTAAAAAAATCCAATCCTCAAATAGGTGAAGATTCCCCGGTACAAACAGCCGTAACCCGGAAAAATGTAAATACTTACACCACCGAAGAAATCCACCAATTAATTCAACACAGGTACAAAACAGGAGATATCAAGCGAAAAGCCGCCAAATTCCTAAAAAATAACAAATACCGAGGAAACAAAACGAACGGATAAATGAGAAAAGAAGGAGAAGTTTTTCAGCTTCTCCTTCTTTTTATGACATATATCATTTGTTTTTATTCCAAACCTTCATTTCTTCGCTAAAAAAATAAAAAAAGATGAATTTATCCCACATTGAACACATCGGTATTGCCGTAAAAAGCATAGAAGATGCCAAAGCCTATTACGAAGATGTCTTAGGCTTAGAATGTTACGCCATCGAAGAAGTTGCTGACCAAAGAGTAAAAACCGCATTTTTTAAGATCGGACAAACCAAAATAGAACTTCTCGAGCCCACCTCAGAAGACAGTCCGGTAGCAAAATTTTTGGAAAAAAGAGGCGAAGGCATCCACCATATTGCATTTGCCACCGATGATGTAAACAAATCCTTGCAAGAAGCCTCCGACAAAGGCATAAAACTCATTGATCAAAAAGCCCGCAAAGGTGCAGAAGGATTGCAAATCGGATTCTTACACCCCAAATTTACCAAAGGGGTATTGACAGAACTCTGCTGCAAGTAGCAATACGCAGTAAGTCATGTCCGTAAACAAACGAATTTCATCCCCGCAAGAAAAAGGGGACGTTAAGCTCGTTTGGTTTACTCTATATCATTGCATAAAATAACAACACATATAATTATGTCTCGTCAAGAACAAATACAGAAACTAATAAAAATGCGTGAAGAAGCCCGCATGGGAGGCGGCGAAAAACGCATTGAAAAACAACACGCACAAGGAAAATACTCCGCCCGCGAACGCATTGAAATGCTGCTGGATAAAGGCAGTTTTGAAGAATATGACATGTTCGTAAAACACCGTTGCACCAATTTCGGATTAGAAAAACAACAGTACCTCGGAGACGGAGTCGTTACAGGACATGGAACCATCGACGGCAGAATCGTCTATGTCTTTGCCCAAGATTTTACCGTTTTTGGTGGCTCATTATCAGAAACTTATGCCTTAAAAATCTGCAAAATCATGGATCAAGCCATGAAAGTCGGAGCTCCCGTCATCGGCATCAATGACAGTGGCGGTGCTCGCATCCAAGAAGGCGTAATGAGTTTATCCGGATATGCTGAAATTTTTCAAAGAAATATTCTGGCTTCGGGAGTCGTCCCCCAGATATCAGCCATCTTCGGACCCTGTGCAGGTGGGGCAGTTTATTCACCCGCTCTCACTGATGTAATCATCATGAGCGACAAAACCAGCTACATGTTCGTAACCGGTCCCAAAGTTGCCAAAACTGTAACCGGAGAGGATATTACCATAGAAAACCTGGGCGGAGCAACTATTCACGCCACAAAATCAGGAGTTGCTCATTTTAGAGCCGAAGACGAAGACGAAGGCATCATGTTGATTCGTAAAACGCTTGAATATCTCCCCCAAAACAATCTCGAAGAACCTATTCAAACAGAATGCAACGACCCCATTGATCGCTTAGACGACAGTTTGAATACCATTATTCCCGAAAATCCCAACCAACCTTACAACGTAAAAGACATCATTTACACCATTGCCGATGATGCCGAATTTCTTGAATTTCACCGGCATTATGCAAAAAATATTGTCGTGGGATTTGTGAAATTTGACGGACGTCCGGTGGGTGTGGTTGCTAACCAACCCAATTTCTTAGCTGGAGTTTTGGATATTGAAGCCTCAAGAAAAGCAGCGCGCTTTGTTCGCTTCTGCGACAGTTTCAATGTTCCGATTTTAACCCTCGTTGATGTGCCCGGCTTCCTGCCCGGAAGCAATCAGGAATACGGAGGCATTATTGCCCACGGTGCCAAATTATTATTTGCTTACGGAGAAGCAACCGTTCCGAAAGTAACCGTAACTTTGCGTAAATCTTACGGCGGAGCTCATGATGTGATGAGTTGCAAACAATTGCGCGGAGACATCAACTACGCCTGGCCTTCTGCAGAAATTGCAGTAATGGGCGCCGGCGGAGCTGTTGAAATATTGGAAGGTCGCAAAATACGAAGTATGGAAAATGAAGAAGAAAAAATTAAATTTATTCAAGAAAAAGAGCAAGAATACACAGATAAATTTGCCAATCCATACGTAGCGGCTCAATACGGATTTATTGATGATGTCATAGAACCCAGAAATACACGTTTTCGTATAATCCGAGCATTTAAGACGCTGGAAAACAAAAAATTGACCAATCCCCCGAAAAAACATTCTAACATACCTTTGTAATTTTGTATTATGATAGACAGTTCAAATTTTACCATTGCAATAGTCGGATACCTCATTGTTTTCGTTGCTTTGCTTTTGCTGTATGCTGTTTTTGCCAATTTACCCAAACTGCTCAACTTGCGTTTGCGAAGAAAAAGACAAAATAATGCAGGTCAACCCTCCTTAGCCGACAAAGGGAAGTTCATCAAAATAACCGGACAGGAAAATGCCGCTGTGGCAACTGCCGTATATTTGTATTTATATCAATTGCACGATGAAGAAAATACGGTAATGACCATAAAAAGAGTCAAAAAGGATTATACCCCTTGGAGTTCTAAAATTTATGCGATGAATCAATTACACAGATAATTAAAAACGATGAAAAAATTCAAGTTTAAAATACGCGGCAATAAATACGAAGCCGTAATCAATGATTTTGAAAATAACATCATTGACATTGATATCAATGGAACAAACTACAAAGTAGAGGTTGAGCCGGAAACCCCAATCTCACAACCCAAAACCCCAAAATTAGTACGAGCCAAAGTGCCGGAAAGCAAGGGGAAATCGAAAATAGCCGGAAATGCTCCGGGCGGCATACAGGTAAAAGCCCCCCTTCCCGGAAACATCCTGAAAATAAACGTCAAAGTCGGGGATGTCATAAAAGCCGGAGACTCGCTCTTGATTATGGAAGCCATGAAAATGGAAAACAACATCCAAGCCGAAACAAACGGAACTGTAAAGGCTGTCAAAATAAACGAAGGCGAGAACGTACTTCAAGGAGATGTACTTTTGGAGTTGGAATAAGTAAATATATTGAATAAATTCAAAAAAGGTCGTCATGAAAAGAGCATTAACCCTTGTGGCTGTAATAGCACTTTTATTCGGAATATCCGCCTTGTTTATCCAAGGAAAAAGTCCTGAGACAATCAAAGAGGTACAACAGTCCCCGGAATCCTTCAAAAAAGGACTGCTTAAAGGCAAATGGGTCAACAAATCCGGCGGTTACAAAGTAAACAATGAGTCGGAAGAAAGAAAAGAACGTTACAAAACTTTTACATTTAAAAAAGATCACTCTTTTCTTCTTGACTCTGCAAAACACAGATACACAGGAAATTGGAAAATAGAAAACAATCAAGTTCTGCTCACTTTTGATCCCTCAAAAGTTACCCACTTGTACAAAAATACCAACCCCAACAGCGGAGTAAATGCCTACTTGACCAAAGATGAAATTATAACTCTTCCACCAAGAACAGGTCGCATAAAAGATGGCGTGTTGAAATTATCAGACGGATTTTCCTACAAAAACCACCTCGGAGCTTGGGCAGGATTACTTAACTTTTTTGAATTTTCCGGATTTGCAAATGCACAATTCGGACATTTAATCATGATATTGGCCGGACTCTTTTTCATATTTTTGGCTATCAAATATGATTATGAACCTTTACTGCTGATTCCCATCGGAGTCGGAATCTTGATCGGTAATATTCCGATGTTCCAAGTAGCCGACTTCAACTTAAAATTGGGGATTTATGAACCGGGAAGCGTCATGAACATTCTTTATCAGGGTGTTGTAGGCGGTTGGTATCCACCTTTGATATTTTTGGGAATCGGAGCAATGACAGACTTTTCCTCACTAATTTCAAACCCTCGCCTAATGTTATTGGGTGCAGCCGCGCAGATCGGTATATTTGCCACATTTATCGGAGCTTTATACTTGGGATTTGCTCCTCCGGAAGCCGGAGCAATCGGTATCATTGGTGGCGCAGACGGTCCTACGGCCATCTTTATATCTTCCAAATTGGCAAACGGAATGAACATTCTTCCTGACGGTACTACCGTCAAAAACCTAATCGGTCCCATCGCTATTGCCGCTTACTCGTACATGGCATTGGTCCCGGTAATTCAACCACCGATCATAAAATTATTGACCACAAAAAAGGAAAGGCAAATCAAAATGAAACCGCCCAGAGCTGTTTCTAAAACAGAAAAAATCCTTTTCCCCATCGTAGGGTTATTACTGACGGCTTTCCTCTCTCCTACCTCAGTACCCTTGTTGGGCATGTTGTTCTTCGGTAACCTTCTGAAAGAAAGCGGTGTTACTAAACGCCTTGCAGAAACGGCAAGAACTTCCTTAATTGACATCGTAACAATTCTCTTGGGAGTTACAGTGGGAGCATCAACACAAGCCGATGTATTTTTGACCAAAAGCTCAGTATTAATTTTTGTTCTTGGAGCAATTTCTTTTATGATTGCCACAGCCGGAGGCGTCTTGTTTGCCAAGCTGATGAATGTTTTATCACCTAAAGACAATCCCGTGAACCCAATGATTGGAGCTGCCGGAGTGTCTGCGGTTCCGGATAGTGCTCGAGTTGTTCAAGTAGAAGGGCTGAAAGAGGATTCCGGCAATCACTTACTCATGCACGCAATGGCTCCCAATGTTTCCGGAGTTATCGGATCGGCGGTGGCAGCCGGTATTTTGCTGAGTTTCTTGATGTAATAAAAAATAAGAATCAATATTCTCCTCCACTTAATAATCTTTCTAAAAAAAAAATCAATGCTTCGTACGCTTAAGAAGTTTTTTGTTCTTTTCTTATTATTCTTCTTGTGTTCTTCGGCTTTAATATATGCACAAATCCCTGAAAAAGAGGATAGTACATTGTTAGAGGAGATTAATTTTGAGGAAATTGTAATCAGTGCTTCAAAGGCTGAAACCAAATATAACAACTTTCCGGCCTCTGTCGCCATCCTCGACAAAGCCATCATACGAGATGAAGCCATTGAAACATTAAGTGACTTGTCCGGCAAGGTAGCAAATCTGCAAATGGCAAATTACGGGAGCAAATTAACCTCCCCCGTTTACATAAGAGGTGTCGGATCTCGCCTGAATTCCCCCTCTGTGGGATTATACGTAGATGGAGTGCCTTATTTCAGCAAAGCCGCTTTTGCCTTTGATTTTTTTGACATCAAACAAATCGAGGTTTTAAGAGGTCCGCAAGGAACCCTTTTCGGGCGTAATACGATGGGAGGAGTTATCAATATATTATCTCTTTCCCCGTGGGATTATAAAGGTCTGAATATCAACACATTAATAGGGTCTTCGGGAACTTACAAAATAAATACGGGCTATTATGGAAAAATCCAAAAGAAATTTGCCTACTCATTGACGGGTAATTACCGATACAATACAGGCTATTACACCAACACCTTCAATGACCAAAAAGTAGACAAACTAAACTCCTTTGGATTACGTAATCGTCTGATCTACAAAATCAGCGATAATTTAAAACTGGAAAATACAGCAGCTTACGAAAATAGCAAAGAGGGTGGATACCCCTACGCAAGCCAAAATCCACAAAATCACGAAAGTAATCCAATCAATTTCAATGAAAAAAGCGGCTATGATCGCCTGTTGTTTTCAGATGCTTTTGTCTTTAATTTCAATACGAAGAAACTTAAATTCAAAGCCATTACCTCCGGACAAATCTTGAAAGATTTGCAAAAGATTGATCAAGACCTCAGTCCCCAATCTTTGTTTTTTGCTGAACAAAAACAAAAACAATATACTATAAGTCAAGAAGTTATCGCACGTTCTTACACCGATAAAAAATACAAGTGGCTCTGTGGTGCTTTTGCGTTTACGGAATATGCCGATAAAGATGTGGATATAAGCATGAGGCAAAAAGACTTCACTTTGTCTCAAAAATATAACTTTATCACACGAGGACTTGCCATCTTTCACCAATCCACATTCGATGACTTGATAATTAGAGGTTTATCTCTATCCGCCGGTATTCGATTTGACCAAGAAAGACATATTCTGCACTATCAAAAGAATAAAAAACAAAACGATAATATCTTTTCGATTGTTGACACAATTTATCCTTCTCAAAAATATTTGCAATATCTCCCAAAAGTTTCTTTGCAGTACAAATTTGACAAAAATAAGATTTATGCTTCTTTTTCAAAAGGTTATAAAACAGGAGGTTATAACTCTCCGGCAGAAAGACCGGAGGACTTGACGTTCCATCCTGAATATAGTTGGAATTACGAATTCGGGCTAAGTTCTTCGGTGCTCAAAGAAAAACTGCATCTCAAATTTTCTCTGTTCTATATTGATTGGAAGGACCAACAGGTCTATCGTCCCGTACCAAGCGGAAGAGGTTCAATGCTCAAAAATGCAGGACATTCGATAAGCAAAGGTTTTGAATGCTTTATCCGAAGCGTATTTTTCAAGAGTTTGATTTTACAAACTTCCTACGGATATACAAATGCCGTTTTCAAAGAGTATAAAAAAAGCGAACAGGAAAATTTCAGCGGAAAAAAAATACCATTTGTTCCGGAAAGTTCTCTGTCCGTAAAATTGCTGCAAAATATTCAAATCAAAGATTCAAACTTAATTGATAAAATTACCTTAGCTCTTCATTATAAAGGAATTGGAGATATTTATTGGAATCCCGCAAACACAGCCAAACAACACTTTTACCATTTGTTGGAAGGACGTATTTCTTTTACAAAACAAAATGTCAAATTTGGAATATGGGCTAAAAATCTTCTAAACTCAAAATATTATTTGCACTATTTTGAAGCCTTAGGCAATCAATTTTTTCAATCGGAACGACCCATGGAGTTCGGAATGAATATATCCGCAAAGTTCTGATTATTAACAAGTCTGATTTCTCCGGATCTCTTATGAAGAAAAAAACTTAAACGCAGAGTTTTTCTTTGTGAAAAATAAGGAATTTACCCGAAATGTTTCAAATTTACCGCTTTGTATACAGAAGCTAACTCGAACCGACTGTTAGTCAAAAAAAAGAATTCGCTCTATGTTTATGGAGATTTCGTCAAAAATTTCCCCCTTGCACAACTAATACTTTTTCTAATTCTTTGATTTCCAAAATCAAAGATCTTCCATATTTTACCATTGTATTTGAAAAAAATCTGACAAAAAACAGATAAAATTTGTTTTTTATCGAAAAAACTGTACATCTTTTTGATACTTTAAAATAAAAAATTAACTTTGCAAATTCATAGAAGAATGTGAATCAATATAATGTCTAACCCAATAAAACCAATTAAATTCAAATGTCAGAAAAAGAATTAGAAATTAACAATGAGGAACAAGAATCAGTTGAAAAAGCTGTAAACGAGGAAGTTACGGAAGAAATTTCCGAGAGCCAAGAAAAGAAAGCCGCCGAACCGATTGTAAACGCCTCCACTCTGGACTTCGATTGGGACAATGCCTCAAACAAGGAAACAGAGTACGAGTCAGAACAAAAAAAGAAATTAGAAGGAATTTACAGCGACACCTTGTCCACCATTTCCGAGAAAGAAATCACAGAAGGTACCGTTTTGTCTTTAACAGAAAAAGACGTAGTTGTAAATATCGGTTACAAATCCGAAGGAGTCATCAGTAAAAACGAATTTCGCTATAACCCGGAACTCAAAGTAGGCGACACCGTGGAAGTGTATATTGAGTCCCAAGAAGACAAAGGCGGACAATTGGTACTTTCTCACAAAAAAGCACGCAGTTTGCGTTCTTGGGAGCGTGTAAACACGGCTCTGGATAATGAAGAAATCATCAACGGATACATCAAATGTCGCACAAAAGGCGGTATGATTGTCGATGTATTCGGTATTGAAGCCTTCTTGCCCGGCTCTCAAATAGATGTGAAACCCATCAGAGATTACGATGCTTACGTGGGCAAAACTATGGAGTTCAAGGTTGTAAAAATCAATAAAGAATTTAAAAACGTAGTTGTTTCACACAAAGCACTTATCCAAGCAGAAATCGAAGAGCAAAAAGCCAAAATCATTGAGCAACTCGAAAAAGGTCAAGTCTTGGAAGGTACGGTTAAAAATATTACCACTTACGGCGTATTCATTGATTTGGGTGGCGTGGACGGATTGATTCACATCACGGATCTCTCTTGGGGACGCGTAAACCACCCCGAGGAAGTTGTAGAATTAGACCAAAAACTGAATGTGGTCATTCTGGATTTTGACGAAAATAAAAAGCGTATTGCCCTGGGATTGAAACAGTTACAACCTCACCCATGGGATTCCTTAGATCAAGAACTTGAAGTAGGAAAAGTAGTCAAAGGAAAAGTGGTTGTCATTGCCGACTACGGCGCATTCATTGAGATCAGTCCCGGAGTTGAAGGTTTGATTCATGTTTCCGAAATGTCTTGGTCACAACACTTGCGTACTGCTCAAGACTTTTTCCGAGTGGGCGACGTTATCGAAGCTCAAATATTGACCCTGGAAAAAGAAGAGCGCAAAATGTCTCTCGGAATCAAACAATTGAAGCCGGATCCCTGGCAAAATATCCAAGAAAAATATCCGATCGACTCTAAACACAAATCTATCGTGAAAAACTTCACCAACTTCGGAATCTTTGTAGAATTGGAAGAAGGCGTAGATGGATTGGTTCATATCTCAGACCTGTCTTGGACAAAAAAAATCAAGCACCCGGCAGAGTTTACAGAAATCGGAGCGGAACTTGAAGTTATTGTTCTTGAAATAGACCAAGAAAGCCGCCGATTGAGTCTGGGACACAAACAGTTGGAAGAGAATCCTTGGGATGTTTTTGAAACAATCTTCAACATAGACAGCGAACACGAGGGAACTTTGCTCAAAGTCGTAGGCAAAGATGCTTTTATTGCTCTTCCTTACGGAGTAGAGGGTATTTGTCCTTTGAATCACCTGAAGAAAGAAGACGGTTCGACTCCCAAAGAAGACGAAAAACTGCAAGTACGTATCATTGATTTCAACAAAGATGCAAAGAAAATTTTGGTGTCACACATGCGTACTTACAAAGAAAGACCGCAAAGCGCCAAGTCTTCGAAACCGGGCTATCAACCTGATATCGAAAAAACAACACTTGGAGACATCAGCAGTTTGTCAGAATTGAAAGACAAATTAGATGAGTCGGACAATAATTAGTACACAAGTTATTGTTTAAAATTTACCAAAACTGCTTCCTTAATCGGAGGCAGTTTTTTTTATTTCTCTTTATACTCTCCCCTAGTGCATAAATAAGGAGCTGCTTGTTTCCACAAAGCTATATTGCATTCAGAATAGGAAAAAATCTAAGGAATAAGTGGCGGATTTTAATCAACATCAAAATCAAACAAAGTGGGGTAATCTTCATCCATTTTCTTGAATATCTTTCGCATAACCGCTTCTCGAATAAAACCGGAGCGGTTGTTTATCTTATACTTTTTGCAAAAATCATCAAAAACTTGCATTTCAAGATCATTAAACAAAAAGCATACAGAATGAGTACGCTTAAATTTATCTTTATTGAGTTTTGCCATAATTAAACTTGCTACAATATCCGTACGCAAAGGTAACACTTTATTTTCAAAATCAAAAAAACAAAGTAAGATCAAGAATAATGAACAAGAGCGAGTTTTCGAGGTAAAGATTCTGCAAGAACATTTCCGGTTCTTCTCTTGGAACTTATTGCTTATAATACTCCTTGAGTCATATTTACGGGGAGTAAATCAAGATTGAAATTGAATGTAATGCAGAAAGAATTATTAAAAACAGCTCCGGATCTCTTTAACTGACATGCCGTATAATCATAAAACATTCTGCCAATCTTTTTCCGACTGTCAAACCTCTTTGTTGCGCGAGGATGCGAAGAGATTCCGGAGATCGGGGATGCGGATACGGGCGTTTTTCAAATTCGTAGCTCTCCATTCCTCTTATTTTGGCTTGAAGATCTTCTTCGGATATTTCAATAAAGAGATTCGGAATGAAATGTTTTGGATCTGAAGATGCTCTCCATTCCGTCCCGGAGGGAGTCTCAAAAGTAATGATCGTTTTTACATTTTCGTCTTGCATAGGACGACATGAAGTAACTACGGATTCAAATGTACGCTGATGATCAATGTTTAAATCACCTCCGTGATGTGTAAAAATGATTTCAGGATTAAATTCTTGCTTCTCTTTTTCTATTACTTTGATGATGTCTAACAAAGGAACGCTATCGAAACGATTATCGGGAAAGTTATAAATACCTGCAGATTGATAACCAATATGTTCTTGAGCGTTTTTAATATTTTGTTTGTGTACTTTAAGTGCTTCTTCCCACTTTTTTATATCTCGAGTTTCTGAGCGAGAAGTAATCCCTTCGCCTAAGATGATTGTTCTGATTGTACAATGATATTCTTTGATAAGTTTATGCATCGTAGCTCCGGGACCAAGAAGTTCATCATCCGGGTGAGCTACTACCAGCATTATTTTTTTATTTCTGAAGGAAGATAGCATATTTTTAGTCATTTAATAATTGAATAATATTGTCAACTCCATTTCTGTTTATGATCTGTTGAGATATTCGTTGTCTTTTTCTTCTTTCTTCCGGTGATTTTAAGTATTCAAGATCTTTTTCTATAAACCGGAGGTTTTCTTTGTTTATTTTCAAGCTTAAAAATCCTGTTTGGAGGTAATATTCTTGGTTTAAACGTTGGTCTTTTTCTATACAGATACCGATGGTTGGTTTCCCCGTGGCGGATAACTCATGAAGAGTTTGCCCGCAAGCAGATATAACAAGGTCTGTCTTGGAAAAGTGCGTATAGATTTCTTCTGCGGAGAGATATCCGAAGGTCTGGAATCCGGGGCACTGTTTTTGAATCTTATGTTCATCTATCGGATTTCCGGCGAGTATTGTCAAAGATACGTTTGGTAACTTTTTTTGAACAATGTCTATAATTTCCGGAAGCAGATTATTAAAGTCGCTTCCCCCGACAGTTATAACAATCTCTTCTATATTTTCTTTAATCGTCTGTTGATGATACAAGGGTTGTTCTCGAAATATTTCACGAAGAATGAGATATTCTTTACCGGTGTATAACTTTACCCCGGATTGATTGGAATAATCTACGGTATCTCCATAGATATTCGGATTAATCAATCGAGTATCTTCCGGATATTTTATACGGTTATAATCATCAATGACATATATCCGGGAGAATATTTCTTTACATATTTCATAGTTTTTTGTTCCGGCAAGGTAAGAATCAATAAGTACCTTCTCGTATCCTTTGTCTTTGTATGTTTTTAATATATCGGGGTTTTTGATCCAATCTATAAATCTTAGAGAGAATATTTGGGTATCTTCTCCGGGTAAATAAATAAGCATTTCCGATGTTCCTCCGGATTGTTTGATCTTATCTCGTATAGCGGAACATCGTGTATAGTGTCCTAATCCGATATTTTCTCCGGATTCTGTTAATATGAGTATCGGATCTTGTTTCTTATTGTTCAAAACAAAAGTTTTTGTGCATTGGTAAACAAAATACGTTCGATAGCTGAATCGGAGAATCGGTATTTTTTGAAAAAATCAAGGTGTATATTCAACGCATCTCCGGAATTTTCATAAGGAGTATCGGAACCGAAAAAAATACGATCGGAATCCATCTTTTTACAAGCGAATGCAAAATCTTGTTCTATCGAAGAACCTATATAATAGGGTAAAGAGAATGATGTATCCAAAAATACATTCGGTTTGTCGAGGGCAAGAAGCATTGCCTCTTTGACTCGTAATCCTCCGGCATGAATAATAACAATCGGTGTATCGGGTATATTATCGGCAATATGACAAGCAAGTTTCAAGTTATCGTATCTATACATCCCGGATGTACCATAGCTTCCGTCTATACAAATGATCAATTTATGCTTGCGAGCAAAAGTACATAATTCTCGTACCTTCTTATAATCCTCCGAGGTAATTTGTTGGAGGTATGAATTTACCATAACCGCTCTTACCTGTTCTTCTTTGACCCTCCGAAGATAGTCCTGCAAGTCGTTTCGTCTAAAATCAATAAGTGCGGTAAACGAAATATGGTTGAAATGCGATTCCGTTATTTCTCGGAATTTTTGTATAGACTGTGCAAACAAATTTGTGTTGAACAAAAGAAAATTGATTCCTGTAAGATTCTTTAAAACCGGGAGATGATGTTGAAATCCTCGGATCAGATTCTCTTCGTCCAAGTGCCGGTCATTATCAATCACAGCCTCTACATCATTACCGGAGAGAATGGGCAAATGCACATTAAAGTCAAATACTTTCATGAGTATCTTTGGTTAAGATTAACAGGAATTCTTTTTGCGGAATGGGTGCATAATTATGCTTAATCTCGATATTATCCGTTAATGACAGAGCAAAGTTTATGATTCGCGAAGGATCATGATAAAAAACAGCATCCTCTTTCGGGTATTCCGGAGTTATTTTTGTACTCAGGAAATCTACGATCAATGTTTTCTTGACAAAAGAAAAGGCATTGGTAATCATTTTCTTGGAAAAGTCGTAGTTTTCTTCTTCGGAATCAAATTTCCAATTCAACAAACCCAACATTACTCCGATGTCTGCCTCCGGAGTTTGCGTTTGCTCTTTGAGTATATCAAACACCTCAAATGTTTGTTTATCCCTTCCGGTATTTGTCTTTCGAGCTTCCTCGATAAAGTGTTTATTGATGTCCCAACCGATATATTTCCGAAAGTCAATATCTTCTTCTTGCAGAAACAAAAGATAATCCCCGAATCCGCATCCGATATCAAGAATCGTTTGTTCCGGCTCAATGTATGATAAAGTTTGACGGAAGCGATATTGTTGCTGCTCTTCATTTCCCCATCCTAAGGTGCGGATATGTTTTCCGAGCTTCCGGTATCGTTCGGTATATCGTTGTTCTGTATTTCGTGCAATTTCTTCGATATTCATCTTATTGTTTTTCTAAGTCCGTATCGGTCAATTTATCGGCAAGATGCTTGGGTAATAAGTCCGGAGTCTCTTTGTATTTCTTTAAACAGACGGTTTCGTAAGTCGTCCACTTCAAAGTATCTATACAATAGAACCAAATGTCTTCCTGAATCTCTATAAATTCTAATTTCTTATAGAAATCCTCTGTTATTTGTCCGGATTCAATCAATGTACAACCGGTATCATCACAGACAAGGATCCCGTCTTTAAATTTCTCTTGATTTTTCTTGATTTCCTCCTTCATTTCAGGAGTTTCCGGAATGTTTTTGTTGAAACAACCCAAAGGAGTAACCCCTTTACACCAGATCGGATATTTTTCTTTGTAAATGGTATGATTATCCCTCATGAGTCCGTTTACCACAATCGCCTGAACTTTCTTGTAAAGGATGAGATACTTGGAAACAAGATCTCCGAAAGCCGCTTTATTGTTGCAATTAAAGGTATCGACATAAAGGATTGTATTTTCCTTGATGTTTTGGATTTGCTCGTGAATAGACCAATTGGATTCGCTGTGTCCGTAAACATATTGTACCTCACCGGCTTTAAATTGACCGGGAATAAGAATATCGATGTCATCCAATACACCTCTTTTACCGAGTGCATCAGCAACTTCGGTGGCGGATATACGGTTCCTTTGTATAAGGTCAATCATTTTTGCTCTGAGTGTTTCCATGCTGTTTGTATTTTGTTTTTATTTAATAATATTCAATCCGGATCTTATCCATCAATCTTTGACAGACCTCCCGGATATTTTTATTCTCTTCGGAAGTAATAATCAAGAATCCGTGTCGATCCGCATCGGAAGAAGTAGGTTCAATCCGGTCCTCCTCTTTTACTGTCAAGCGAAATTGCAATACATTTTCTTCTCGTTTTAATTCTTCCTGTCCGTGTATTCTTTTTATTTTTCCCGGTTGAAAGGTAAAAAACTTCAAAATAACTTGATTTCTCTCCGGAGTTTTGTATTTCTCACCCGAATTTCCAAGTACGTCTTCTATATATATGTCAATCAAATCGATTCCGCTGACTGCCGGAACAATAACTTCCGAAGTCAAACATCCTCCGCCTCTGTTGGCAGATTCCACAAGATATACATCACCGTTTTCCTTAATGATATACTCCGAATGAGTCATTCCGAAGGTGTATCCCAAAGCCTGGTTTACATGTTCATTATAAGCAAAAGCTTTTTGATAAATCTTTTCCTCGAATGTTCCCGGATATTTTATATCTATCGATACTTGCACCCGATCATTGACTTTCTTCTTTTCCGCTAAGGATAAAGATTTCGGGATCTTTTGAAAACAATATCCGTCTATTGTAATTTCGGTTCCTTCAATAAATTCCTCGGCGATTAATAAAAAAGAGAGCGAATGAGTCAATGATTCCCGGAAAGCATCGGATATTTCTTCCTCTCGGTTGATCTTTTTCACTCCGAAACTTCCTCGATTGTCAATCGGCTTAAGAATAATCGGATAGTTTACCTTTTCCGCAAATGTGCGAATATCCTCTTCGCATCGTATCAATTGAAATTCGGGTACGGATAATCCTTTTTCTTTTGCACACAAACGTTGCAAGTATTTATTTCCGGAAATCTGAGCGTTCCGAATCGAAGGACCGGGCAAATGAAGAGTTTCGGCAACAAAAGCCTGTGCAAATTGAGCATAATCATCTTGATCGGCAATGACGGCATTGATCTGATGCTTACGGGCAAAATCTGCAATTTGACCGATATTTCTTAAATCGGTAAGCAATACATCTTCAAAGTAAGATTTCTTCTCATACCGGTCATGGTAATGTACTCCGAAAAGCAGAAAACCTCTCCGGTACAAGGCTTCAATCAAAGGGACTTGTTCCCAACCGATACCGATGACAAGTATATGTTTCATACCTTTTTTTTCTTGATAATGGAACCTTTTTGAATATCTTCCGGGCATAATATTCGGTTTCCGGAAGCATAAAAATCTCTGCAATCGATGCCTGTATCTGTTCTTCGGTACAATACTTTATCCGCATCGATGATTTCCCCTTTACGCATATCTTGATTAGCAATTGTACGATATAAAATACTGTCTCGAAACTTTTTTTCATCGTACTCAATCTCTAATCTTCCGCAATTTTTGCTCCGGGCAATCTCTACCTCTCGTATTTGCTTAACCAAGAGCCTCATTTCTTCCGGATCGGAAGCGAAATCATTGCAATCCGGAGTCCCTAAATTTCTGTGCAAGGTAAAATGCTTTTCAATAATCGAAGCCCCCATAGATACGGCAAGCAAAGCGATATGTGTACCGATCGTGTGATCCGAATATCCGGTGATACATTGAAACATTTCCTTATAAGTATTCATTAAAGACATATTGACCTTATCCGGAGGAGTCGGGTAAATACTGTTGCAATGCAAGATCATGTATTGATCATTCCGGTGAGCTTCAAAGATACGTACGGCTTGAATGATTTCCTCGTAAGAAGAAATACCGGTTGAAAATATAGTCGGTTTTCCTAATTTTGCTACCTTCTCAATGATTTGAGGAAATGTACCGATCTGTGCAGAAGCTAACTTATATAAAGGAATGTTTGCCTCCTCCATACAATCTACCGCACGCATGTAAGTCGGAGATGAAAAGAACAATATATTTCTTTCTCGGCAGTATTCGTTTAACAATCCGTGCCATTCTTCCGGAAACTCCAGTTGTTTAACAAATTGACTTGTCTTTTTATCCGGATTATAATACAGCTGATCCAATTGGATCGACTGAAATTTTACCGCATCAGCACCGGCTTCCGCAGCAGCATCAATGCTTTCTTTCGCCAGTTGTAAGTCTTGCTTGTGGTTCGAACCAATATCCGCCACAATGAAAGTCCTTCCCTCTCCGATTACTTTTTCATTGATATGTATGATTTTCTTGGGCATGGATATGGTTTGATGAGTTTCTTCGTTTATATCTTTGACAAGACAGATAAGGTATATATATCATACATTTGATTTTCTATTTCTTCCGTTCCGGTGAGTTGAAAATCTAACTTTTTAAATATTTTTCCGGAAGCGATATTCTCTTTCTTTACTAAAGCCTTTATTTGTATTGCTTGATCTTTAACTTCCTCTTTAAATGTTTTTAAAGATCCGAGTAAGAGTACGAAACCCAATCCTTGATTTCTATATGCAGCATCTACGGAATAGTCAATATACGCCGTATTTTCTGTAATGTCAAAGCGAACTTGCCCCCACAACTCTTGAGTACTTAAACCGGCAACATAAAGAAAGGCATTTTCATCGTTTAACTTCTTCCGGAACCACGATTCATGTTCTTCCCAAAGAATCGGTTTAGAAGATACGGAATTTTTTCTTACTTCGGCTTCATTTACCCAATCGAAGTAAATTTGTATATCCTCTTCGGTTGCTCTACGAAAAAATCCTCCATCGATATCTATTAATTTCTTTGCCATTCTTCGTTTTTATGCCTGCTGTTTGCAATCCCTTTAACGATTTCGTTAATATCTGCATAAATGAGTTGCCATTCGTCTATTTTTCTCATTGCCGTAAGCAAATTGAAATAATCACGCAAAGAGATTTCCAAATCTTTTCTTAACCGGGTAGCAGTCGGCAGGTTGTGTAAGTCTGCATTAGCTTCGGCTTGTTCGGAATAGAGCTGTTCAAAAGAACGTTGCGCCTCTTTTAATTCAATAAAGGTGTCCATGAGATTCAATGCCAACAACTTTTGACTGTTTTCCTCTTGTTCCAATGCCGCAATCAGTTTGTTTAATTGAGCCGTCTCTCTGGCATAATTATAGCGGTTCAAATCTAATCCGAAATGCTTAAAAACAGAGTACAAATCTTCTGCATCTTTGGCATTCGGCATTGTATCTATTTCCCGGTAACCATTTAAAAATTTCTTCATCTTCGTGAAGATCTTTGAACGTTCCCGGTCAGCATTAGCAACGATTTTTCCCTTTCCGCTATATGTCTTTTTGGTATAAATCTTTTGATATAGATCGTATTGCTTCTCTATTTCAATCAATAACTGATGATTTTCAATGACTCGATATTCTCCTTTTCGAGAAGAGTTAATGACCCTTTGTGCCAAGGTTGCCAATTCTTTGGTCGGGATGGTGCTGAGACTTACTTTCATGTTTGATTATTTTTATTTGATGAATAAATAAATAATTGAATATGACAAATATATTATTTTTCTTTGTATATAAAAAATATTTGTGTATTTTTTTCTTCTTTGTCTGTTTTTACAGCGCTTCTTATTCCGGCTGTATATATAAAGGTCTGTTTTTCATCTTCGGACTTCTTTAAAAGAAACGAAACATTGCTTTTTTTATTGTTTATTTCTCTATTTTTTTTACTTTTTTTTTGTTTTTCTTATTTTATTTATCCGGAATATCCGGCATTATACGTTTTTTCAGTTGTATATATAATAAGGTATCTTCTTTATTCGGATTTTATTTTCCCGGCAGATTGAAGCAATTGATACTTTATTTTTGCAATCTCCCAATCACTCTGGTGATCAATATCTTGTCCTTCCAATTCGGAGATGACCACAGTTCCGGAGTTTCGGGTTTGTATGGATTTCCCTGAGCGCACAATTGAGCTTTTCAACCAGTAAAACTGACCGGCATCGTGATAGGATTTTTCTAAATCTTGTGAACGTTTTGTTTCGTTCTCCGGATAGAAGAATTGCAATTTGTTTTCTACAATCTTTACGGCTCTTTGAATGGGAAAACTAAAGGGAATTACCGGAAATACGCTGTCAAAATCATGTTCAATCATTTGATTGAATGCTTTTTGGATCAATTCAGGACTTGTCAAAGGGGAACAGGGATAAAAGCAACACAGATAATCAAATCCGGAAGGTTTTTCTTGATCGTAATAAGCCAGCACTTCCTTTAAAACATCCATAGTAGAAGCATAGTCATCGGAATTTTTATTGCTGCGCATAAAAGGAACTTTTGCTCCGTACTGCAAAGCAATTTCCTTTATTTTTTCATCATCGGTGGATACCATGATTTCGTTAAACAGTCCGGTCTTTTGAGCTGTCTCTATGGAATAAGAAATGATGGGTTTACCCAGAAAATCTTTTCTGTTCTTTTGAGGGATACGCTTACTGCCACCTCGCGCCGGTATAATGCAAAGGTTATTCATAGAATTTTTTTATGGTTTGTATGACAAATTGTTGTTCTTCATCGGTCAATGTCGGAAACATAGGCAAAGAAATACAATGTTTATAGTAGTTTTCTACCTGCGGAAGGTCTCCTTCTTTCCATCCGAATTGTCTGTAATAAGGCATCAGATGACAGGGAATATAATGTATTTGTGCATAAATGTGGTGTTCTCTCAGGTAATTATATAACTCTCGTCTTTTTTCAACCTCAATGACATATAAATGATATGCATGTCCTTCCACATATCCGCTTTGTCCCTTGATAAAAGGTTGATCCCGAAAAGCTTCTTCATAGATCCGGGCAATTTCTCTTCGCCGTTTCAAACCTTCATCGGCTCGCTTCAACTGACTGATTCCCAGTGCACACTGTATATCTGTAATCCTGTAATTATATCCCAAGTCTTGCATTTCCATATACCAAGCCGGATATTGTTCTTTCCCTCCTGCAAAATCTATGGAATTGGTGTAAAGACTTCCCGTACTATCCTTAATTATCCCGTGCGATCGTAATTGTTTTATCTTTTCATACAGATTGTAATCATTGGTTAAAGCCATTCCTCCTTCTCCGCAGGCGATATGTTTAACCGGATGAAACGAAAATATGGATACATCCGAAAACTGACCATTCCCGCAGTATTGTTTATTGCCTTTGCTGTCCGTAAAAAAACCTCCCGGAGCATGACAAGCATCTTCAAGTATCCAAAGATTATATTTTTCGGCAATATATTTTAAACGCTCCGTATCTACGGCTCTTCCGGAAAAATCAACGGGAATCACCCCCGAAAAGGTTCCTTTGGGGTGTTTTTTTAAGAGATTCTCCACAGAATTACAATCCAGGAGATAAGTATCCGGGTCAATATCCGCAAAAACAACTTCTCCGCCGCAGTATTTGATGCAATTTGCCGATGCTGCAAATGTCAAAGGAGTGGTGATAATCTTTTGCCCTTTCCGGACTCCCAAAGCAAGCGCCGAGAGATGCAAAGCCGCTGTTCCATTTGAAAGAGCTACGGCATATTTTGATCCGATGTATTCGGCAAATGCTTTCTCGAAGGCTTCGATTTTCGGTCCCTGTGTCAAATAAGGATGTCTGAGAGCTTCGAGAACCGCTTGCTCATCGTCTTTTGATATATGTTGTTTTCCGTAAGGTATAGGTTCCATGTTTTTTCTTTTTCCGACACTACAAGTCAGGATATATATGTTCTTTTATCAATTTCCGCAATGTCTCCGGAGTCTCCCAAGTATCGTTTGTCCTTGAATTATAGGTAAAGTTTTCCGGTACTTTTTGTGCTTGAAATTCGGAGATGAATTTTTCTAATTCCCAATTTGTATTTGAAGGTAATATCACATAATATCTTCCTAAATCATAGGTATTAAAAGAATCGGAAGCGGTGATCATCTCTTCATGTATTTTTTCTCCGGGTCTGATTCCTATGATTTTTTGTTCACAGTCCGGAGCAATGGCTTGAGCAACATCGGTGATTTTATACGAAGGGATTTTAGGTATAAAAATCTCTCCGCCCCACGCATTCAGCAAGGCGTGCATGACCATATCTACTCCGCCTTGTAAAGTAATGTTGAATCTCGTCATCTGAGGATTCGTAACAGGTAAAAATCCTTTTTTGCGATGTTTGATGAAGAACGGAATTACCGAACCGTTCGAACCCATTACATTGCCGTATCGAACAACGGAAAACACAATCGAATTTCCTCCCCGTATATTATTGGCTGCAACAAACAACTTGTCAGAGGCTAATTTGGTGGCTCCGTATAAGTTTATCGGTGCGCAAGCCTTGTCCGTGGATAAAGCGACAACCTTTTTTACTTGTGTTTCCAAACAGGCATCAATGAGATTTCTTGCACCGTCAATATTTGTTTTTACACACTCTTCGGGATTGTACTCCGCAATGTGTACATGCTTCATAGCTGCTGCATGTATCACATAATCAATGGAATTCAAAGCTCTGACCAATCGACTTTTATCTCTGACATCTCCGATAAAGAAACGAATTTGAGGGTATTTATCTTTGGGGTATTCTTGACTCATCAGAAACTGTTTTTGTTCATCTCGAGAGAAGATTACCAATCTTTTCACCTCCGGATAATTCGTAAAGATATGTTTTGTCAATGCTTTACCCAAAGAACCTGTTCCTCCGGTAATCATTATGGACTTTCCGTTTAACATGTTTTTAAAATTGATATATTATATAATATTCTTTTGTTTAAAGTGTTTGCTTTATTCCTCTATCTTAATAGATATACTATTCTTTTTATCAGTTAACGTATCTTATTTTATATTATTGTGTATAAATGCAATAAAATTACTTCTTTTTTTATTAAAACAATCTTCCGGTTTCTTTTATTCAAATAGTGTATATTTCAAAACAAGTTTATTTTATATTAAACGATTCATTTAATCAACTTGTACTTCTATGATTTTCTTACACACTTTGTTTTAAATATTCTTAGTCTTCGATTTTTCTTACACACTTTGTTTTAAATATTTCCGGATCTAATATTTTCTTACACACCTTGTTTCAAATATTCTTAGTTCTCGATTTTTCTTACACACTTTGTTTTAAATATTTCCGGATCTAAGATTTTCTTACACACTTTGTTTTAAACATTCTTAGTCTTCGATTTTTCTTGCACACTTTGTTTTAAATATCCCCGGTGTTACAAAAATCAAATCCTCTGTTGTTTTTATTCTTTCCGGTCAAAATCTTTATATAACAAATACTTTTTGCGTATTTCTCTGTATTTGTTTAATTCTTCTTTCCATGTTTTGCGAATTTCTTCTTCCGTTTTTCCTTGTTCTATTTGTGTTTGCAAAGTATTGTTTCCCGCCAGTAAATTGAACCACTTCTTGCGAGTAATCATTTTTCCTTCGGGGAATTTCTCGGCAAATGCAATTAAATATTTTAAGGTGAAATGTGTACAAGTGTCCTTGCGTAAATCCATTCCGTAGCATAACTTTTTTTCGTGCATGGGGTTCATCTGCATACCCGGAACATCTTTGGGAATAAACCAAAATGTACCGAATGACTTGTTCGGGTAGCCGATCATTTGAAAGGGGAACAGAGTGCCCCGACCAATACTGACTTGTGTTGCTTCAAAGAAACAAAGGGACGGATAGAGATAAACAGAACGCATCGCAGGTAAATTCGGAGACGGTTTTACCGGAAGTTTATAGCGCATGTTGTGGGTGTATCCTTTTACCGGTATGACTTTTAAGTTACAGGTGATTTTGTTTTTCAGCCATTTCTCACCATTGATCATCAAGGCTAATTCCCCTACCGTAAGTCCGTGGACTACGGGAATCGGGTGCATTCCGACAAACGAATGGTATTTTTCTTTCAAAACGGGTCCGTCAACATAAAATCCCAAGGGATTTGGTCTGTCGAAGACGATAAATTGTTTGTTGTTCTCGGCACAAGCTTCCATGCAATAGTGCATGCTTGAAATGTAGGTAAAAAATCGTACGCCGACATCTTGTATGTCAAAAATCAGAATGTCGATGTCTTTTAAATCCTTGGGAGAAGGTTTCCGTTTCTTTCCGTATAAGGTAACGATTGGGATTCCTGTTTTTGTATCTATCGAGTCATTAAATTCTTTGCCGCGATCAATGTCTCCGCGAAATCCGTGTTCCAATGCAAATATTTTTTGAATCTTAATTTGCTTCTCTATAAGAAAATCAACCAGGTGCTTGTCTCCTACTCTACTCGTTTGATTGGCAACAAGGGCGATTTTCTTTCCCTGTAATAAAGGGATATATGTATCCGGTTGTTCGGCAGCCGTTTGTATGCTTCGATTTTGAGAATCTTTCGGTTTTTGAGCAAATGATTCAACGGAATATCCGGTGATCAAGAGAAGAAGAATGGCGTATTTTATCGATAAATATTTCATGGTTTTGTTTTTATCATTCTATAAAAAAAAAGATTCGTTACTCCTTATCAAATAACGAATCGCAAATGTAAAAAAAGATTAAAGAACGTGGTTCCATTAAGTGTAGTTTTTAGGAAAGTTTATTCGTGGAGCATATTTCTATCCGAGAAGTTGTTTTTTCATACCTTATATTATAGTATATTTTTTCTTTTGCTGCATTTATTGAATTATCCCGGAACCGATCAATTCATCTTCGAGGTAAAAAGCGGCAAATTGTCCGGGTGTAATTCCTCTTTGCATTTGTTCAAATATCATATACATTCCTTCTTCCCGGGCGAATATTTCTGCCTCTTGCAAGGCTTGACGATAGCGTATGCGAGCCGTTATTTTTAAACGTTCTCCGTCTTTCAATGCGAGATCCGGTCTTACCCAATGCAGGTGTTCTTTCTTTATGAAAAGCCCTTTGCGGAATAGTCCCGGGTGTTTTTTTCCTTCTCCAACATAAACGATGTTCCTCTCCACATCGATTCCAATGACAAAAGCCGGTTCTTTGAGACCTCCGATGCCTAATCCCTTTCTCTGCCCGATGGTGTAAAAATGTGCGCCGTCATGGATGCCTTTGGGAGTCCCGTGTTCAGGTAAATAGAGGAAGGGTGCAACCATTGTTTCCAAAGCATCATCGTTATCACTCTTTGTTTCAAACAATGGAGAATCCGGAGGAATAAGTACAATGTCTCCTTTTTTGACTTTTAGCTTTTGTTGTAAAAAAACAGGAAGGTCCACCTTCCCCACAAAGCAAATTCCTTGAGAATCTTTCTTTTTTGCGCTCGCTATTTCTATCCGTTCAGCAATTTCTCTGACTTTTGATTTCTCCAAATCTCCTATCGGAAATATTGCTTTTTCAAGTTGTTGTTGAGAGAGGCTGCATAAAAAGTAGCTTTGGTCTTTTTGTTTATCTTTTCCGGCAAGTAGTCTGTAAATGGTTTGCTTTTCTTCTTTGAGGATCTCTTTTCGACAGTAATGTCCCGTGGCAACATAATCGGCACCCATTTCTAAGGCTTTTTTGAGGAATAAGTCGAATTTTATTTCTCGGTTGCATAATACATCGGGATTAGGCGTTCTTCCGGCTTGATATTCATGAAACATATAATCGACAACCTTTGTACGATAAGTACGGCTAAAATCAACGATCTCTAAAGGAATATTCAGCTTTTTGGCCACTAACTTTGCAACGATGATGTCGTCTTCCATCGTGCATCCGGAAGCGAGGACTCCGTCTGTATCGTGCCAATTGATCATATAGACTGCATGCACGTCAAATCCCTGATTTTTAAGGAGATAGGCTGCAACACTTGAATCAACGCCGCCGGATAAACCGATAATTACTTTTTTCAAAACGTTTGTCTTTTAATGGGGATGAACTAAAAATTCCGGTTGTGTACTTTTCTGTAAAGGAAACCGGTATGTGTTTATTCTTTTTATAATTTACAGATCTTCAGGTCTTTTCAATTTCCATCGCCGATGTGTCCATAACCAATTTTGAGGGTGCTTACGGATATGCTTTTCTAAGATTTCCATATATTTTTTAGTTATTTCACCTTCGAGAGTCGCTTGAGGATTTTTCTCTATCCATTGAAAAGTAACTTCGTAATACCCTCTTTTTAAGCGAGTTGTATGTGCATAGATGACCGGTTGATTGTATTTTCGAGCATAATATTCTGCCCCTCGAAAACAGGCAGTATCTTGATTCAAAAATTTAGTCCAGACACATCGTCGAGGATTTGAAGGAGTTTGATCCGCAATCAGATAAGTCAGCGAGGGCTTTTTTTGAGTTTCGGAAAAAACACGATGTATTTTATTTCCGGGAGCGATTTGCATATCTTCAGAACTACGCAGTTTGCGAATATATCGATCAATATAGATATTATGAAGAGGCTTATAAAATGCTATGCAATAGTGATTTACAAAATTCCCGGTACTGCTTCCCCATTCCCAATTGTTATAATGAGCAACTAAGGCGATAACGCTTTGCTTTTCTTTAAAGCATTGATCCAACAATTCCGGATTTTTTATTTTGTATCTTTTCCGGAGTTTTTCCGGTTTCAAACTCATTCCTTTTATGCTCTCTAAGATTATGTCACTCAGGTTTTTATAGACACCCTTTGTTATTTTTTTTAATTCCTCTTTGTTTTTGTCGGGAAAGGCTTTTTGCAAATTTTCCCGAACTACATTTTTTCTGTATTTTATGACGTTTTGCAATAAGAAAGCCAAAAAATCAGAACAAACATAAAGTATTCTAAAAGGAATTAATCCAAAAGAAAATACGGCAAAGCGAAAGAGATAATAGGTGATCTTCATTGCATAAATTTACACTTTAATCGATTGTCAAACTCAAGCGGAAGAGTAAGAATTCCAAGATTTGCAAAGCTATAAAATAATCTGTATCTTCAAAAATAAAGCTTTCAATACTCAATCGTTTTTTTTATCAAGCAATAAAGGTTTTAGTCTGTAAATTTGCGTAATTTCTTTTTTCTTTTTCTCGGTATCGAATTCAAGATCAGTAAGTTTTCCGGTTTCCAGGTCAAAAACCCAAGCGTGTATGTTCAATTTTTTTTCTTTGCAATATTTCTGTACTATACTTATTTTCAGTATATTAACACATTGTTCCAAAGTATTGAGTTCAACCAACCGGTCATATCTGTCTTTTTCATTTTTGATATTGGACAATTCCTCAAAATACATTCGATAAATATCTCGGATGTTACTGATCCAAGGGTTCATCATGCCCCAATCATGAGGTTCCATAGCGGCTTTTATACCTCCGCAGCCGTAATGTCCGCAAACAACAATGTGTTTTACATGCAAAAATTCAACCGCATAATTGATTACCGAAAGCACTCCGATATCGGCATTCGGAGCCATATTTGCAATGTTTCTGTGAACAAAAATATCCCCGGGTTTTAAGCCGAAAATTTCCTCCGCCGGCACACGACTATCCGAACAGCCGATGTAGAGAATATCCGGGTCTTGTCCCTTTGCCATTTCTTCAAAATATTTGGGATCAGCTTCGAGTTTCTCCCGGATCCAGGACTTGTTATAAGCAAAAATTTTTTTTGTTTTCATCCTTTTTATTTTTCATTAATGTCTCTTACATCATACAAAACTTCCGAGAAATCTGACTGATTATCAATGATATACAGTAATTTTTCGGCAACTTCTTCAGGGCTGAAAAGTTCGTTATTTTTTTTCAAATCTACAAAACGTTGTTTGGAGGAAAAATCATCGGACGGAGTATTGCGAATCTTCGTTTGCATGTCCGTATCAATAACTCCCGGAGCCACTGAGAATATTCTGACTCGTTGTTGTAAGGGATAAAATTCTTGTTCACGAGCCATACAAAGACTCATCATATCCATGGCAGATTTTGAAGCGCAATAAATGCTCCAAGCATCTACCGGATGACGAGCTGCTCCGGAGCTGACATTGAATATCAGTCGAGGTATTTCTCGGTGTTGATAACTCTTTAAAAACTTACTTATCAACAAATGAGCAGCAATCGTATTGACGTTGTAGTCGTGAATAATTGCTTGGGAGCTTAATTTCTCTGCACGACATATTTGCGAGATAACTCCGGCATTATTAATGAGTATCAATTTTTCGGCATCAGGATATTCATTCCAATGAATGTTATCCAAGTTTTCCGGTTTTGACAAATCTATTGAAATATGTTCGTAATTCTCGGAAAAAATTCCGGGATCTTTTCGGGCAATACCGACCACTTTGGAGTTTTCTCTTTGTAATAAATTGATTGTCAAAGATTTACCTATTCCCCTACTGCTTCCTGTGATGAAATAATAGTTCATTTTTTTATATTTCCGTTCAAATAATTTATTGAATTTCGTGTCTTCCGTTACTTAAAAATTCTATGGAGGGCAATCGATTTGAGTGATTAAATATATCAAATCCCTTTTTAAGATCTTTCCACAAGTTGATTTTGTCCGTATCCGTTTTGTATAATTCTGCTAACAATGTAAAGCCGGTTTGTGTTAATCGAGCGGGAAAAATGGTTACGGGAATTTTATTTTGTCCGTTATTTTTCGCTTCTACACAAAAAATGTACAACTCTTTGATTTGCTCATCAGTTATGGGCAAGCAGCCGATTGTTACACAAGCCCCGTGTATAAAGATGTCATTGCCGAGATTGTTCTTTTGTCCCAAAATTTGGTCAGATTTATTCGGGTAATTGATTCCCAGGGAAAGGTAATAATTGCTGTAGGGATTAAACTTGGCAATATGGTAAAAACCTTCGGGAATTTGTAAATCACCTCGTTTTCTTTTGGGTCCCACAAGCCCGGAGGTGCGACATATGGCATAGGTTTTCAAATGAATAAACTTTGTATCATTTTGATTTTTAGCCCACAATTCGAGTTGTTTTTCAACTTTAAAAGCCCTTAAATAAATCTGCATTTTTTCAGCAGAAACCCCTTTTTCTTTTAACAACGAAAGCATTTTTTGCTGTTTATCTTTGTATGCTTGCCGTACTCGAGGATACTTTAACTGTTGCTCTTTGAATGTGTTTTCGGCGACATTCATCCATATTAGAGTCGCTGTCAAAAGGATTTTTGTTAACATCTTCTTGTTTATTCTCCAAAAAAAAGAGGCTGCCTCAAAGAAGCAGCCTTAATCAATTTATTTTATCTTAATGAGCTCCTGCCGGCATCAACAGTTTGTCTTGCGTTTCTTTGACAATTTGTTTATAAAAATCTTGCGAGTATCCCGGTTGCTTCAGGTGGGGATTAAGATGTCCCGGATTCGGAGTTTTGACATTGCCGTCCATATACTTCATAAATAAGTATTGATAAAATTTCTTCCATTTACGGAAAAGAGTATTGGCATTACTAACCGAAAATTCGGTAACAAATTCAACACCCGCTTTCTTGTCCGACTTGTACAACTGCTTAGCTCCGGCATCAATGGCTTTTACTTTTTGAATGTATGAGTTTTCCAATTTATTTTGCATTTCTTCGATTTCCGGATGAATCAAGTTGTAACGCGTATAAGCGAAATTCGACACTTGATTAAATATCCAAAAAGCGGCATTTTCAGACCATTCCATCAATTTTCCGTTGCCTTGTGCAAAGGTTTCGGGAATTTCGGTACTTCCGGTGTATATAGGAGTATAAACAGTACTTGCGGCATCATCCAATCCAAACCAAATTATTCCGCCTATGGCATCAGGGAAAGAACGACGTGATTGGGAAATAAATGAAAATGCGGTTTGTTGTGTTGCTGTTGCTCGTTCATTACAGAAGGTGAGTGTATCGGCTTTTTGTTTCTTGAACAACTCTTTCAAAGCCGGACTTCCGTCATTCCCGACCTTCCAAGTCAAGGGTCGCCAACGATATGGATTTCCGTAAGGACCGGCTCCGACATCTTTGGTCATATCCAATTCCGTACCTTCTAAATGATCACGCATAAAATGCATCATATCTTTGAGACTTATCTTTCTATCGGGTTTTATCCACAAAGGCATTCGATTGGTAGCGTAATTTTCTTTGGTTATGGGAGTATTCTCTTTGTGTGCTTTTTTGTGGGTTATATTTCCTTTGACATAATCAAAATATTTTTGCATATTTTTGTTTACTTCTTTGAACATAGACCACACGCGTATTTCGCAAAATCGCGCTCCGCCAAAATCCACCGGAGCATACACATCGGAAAAACTAAAATCTTTGTCCGCACCTTTGTACAAGCCTTTTCTTTTGGCAAAAGAAATCACATCGGGAGAATAGAGGCAATTTTTTTTGTCATTCAACGGAAAGGTTGTGATCCGAGCTTGATTGGCATGTCCGGAAATATATCCGTCCGGAATTTTGCGTGCCACCCACACGGCACCTTTTTCGCCTTCGCCTTTTCCTATCATTTCCATAATCCAAACTTCATTCGGATCGGCGATAGAGAAAGATTCTCCGGAACTGTAATACCCGTATTTTTCGACCAATTCGCTCATCACTTTAATTGCTTCACGTGCGTTTTTTGCCCGTTGCAAAGTTACGTAAATGAGGCTTCCGTAATCCATGATTGCACCTTTCTGGTGTTTCAATTGTTTCAATCCGCCATAAGTTGTTTCTCCGATGGCCAATTGAAACTCATTCATATTGCCGATTACATTGTAAGTATGAGCTACTTGAGGAATTTTTCCAAGATATTTTCCTGTATCCCACTCATAAATATCAAGCATCGTTCCGGATGCCCAATCAGTTGCCTTATAAAAATATAATTCTCCATAAAGCATATGAGAATCAGCGGCATAGCTGATCATCGTTGAACCATCTGCCGAGGCAGATTTGGTTACTAAAAAATTGGTACATGCTCGCCCCTGATAAGCGATATGTACAAAAAAAAGACCGGCAATAATTGCTATAACTTTCTTCATTTCTACATTATTTTTTGATAAACACTAATTTTCTTTGCTCGCAAAGGTAAAATTTAATCTCGAAAAAGAAAGTGATATTTTTCTAAAATTTCTTTACGTGCCATTGTGTTAAATAAAATTAGCTTTACATTTGCTTGCCGAAAAAGCAGATTTATTTGGCATGAAAATAACATTTCTTGGGACAGGAACTTCGCAAGGCGTTCCGATGATAGGCTGCAAATGCGAAGTGTGCCGATCAACGGATGCAAAGGATAAGCGATTGCGCAGTGCATTGTATATTGAACTTCCCGATTTGCATTTGGTCATTGATGCCGGTCCGGATTTCAGACAACAAATGCTGCGAGAAAATATTGACAGACTCGATGCGATTTTATTGACCCACGAACACAAGGATCATGTAGGCGGACTGGATGATGTGCGAGCTTTTAACTATTTACAAAAAAAACCGATGCTTATTTATGCCGAAGAGCGTGTAAATAACATCCTGAAAACAAAAGAGTTACATTATATAGTCGAAAATAAAAACTATCCCGGAATCCCCAAAATTATATTTAACAATATTGAAAATAGGCCTTTTTCTATTGAACATCTTTCCATAGTACCGGTGCGAGGGATGCACCATCAATTGCCGGTTTTGGGTTTTAAGATTCATAATTTTGCGTACCTGACGGATATGAATTTCATTGCGGAAAGTGAAAAAGAAAAGCTAAAAAACATTGAGGTTCTGATCATCAATGCCTTGCAATATGAACCCCATATTTCTCACTTTACCATTCAACAAGCCCTTGATATTGTCGATGAATTGCATGTGAAAAAAGCCTATTTCACACACATGAGTCACCGTTTGGGAAAACACGAAGCGATACAAAAAAAACTCCCGCCTCATGTCTCACTCGCCTATGACGGCTTGCAATTGAACTTATAAAAGGCAAAGAATTGCATATATAAATCATTAATAATCAAAAACTTATACTAATTCAACAAAAAAAATTACAAAAAAAGCATTTTTTTAGCAAAAATAATTATTCCTTTGCAAATTTTTAAATCAAAATGTAACTCAATTTGAATGAAACTTCAAGACTTAAGAAACATCGGAATCGCCGCACACATTGATGCCGGCAAAACCACATTGACCGAACGCATCTTGTTCTACACCGGAGTAAATCGCAAGATAGGGGAAACCCATGACGGCGAATCTACCATGGACTTTATGAAGCAAGAGCAAGAACGCGGAATTACCATTGCTTCAGCAGCCATATCATGCAGTTGGAACAAGCACAATATCAACCTGATAGACACTCCCGGACACGTGGACTTCACCATAGAAGTTGAACGATCTCTGCGTGTAATAGACGGCATGGTCGCCCTGTTTTGCGCCGTAGGCGGAGTGGAACCGCAAAGTGAAACCGTATGGAATCAAGCAGACCGATACCGTGTACCACGCATCGGGTTTGTAAACAAAATGGATCGTACCGGAGCTGATTTTAACGCTGTTGTCAGTCAAATGAATGAGTACCTGGACGCCAATGCCCTCCCCTTTCAGTTGCCCATCGGTTCAGAAGATGATTTCTCCGGAATCATAGACCTTATCAAAAACAAAGCCTTCATGTTCAAAGGCGAAGAAATCGAAGAAACTGAAATTCCGGACTCCCACAAGGCCGAAGCTGCCAAAGCACGCGAAGCGATTATCGAAAAATTAGCAGAATTTGACGAAAATATCATGGAATTATTCTTTGACGAAAAAGAAATTCCGGAAGATATGCTCAAAGATGCTGCACGTAAAGCAACACTGGCTCTTACCATCACCCCCGTTTTTACCGGTGCTGCCTATAAAAACAAAGGAATTGAAGCCCTTTTGGATGCAGTCATAGACTACTTACCTTCACCGATCGACATAGGCGCCGTAGTTGGAACAGACATTGATGATGCCGAAAAAACACACACACGCACTCCTTCCGTAAAGGAACCTTTCTCGGCACTCGCCTTCAAACTAATCAACGACCCCTACGTCGGACAACAAACTTTTATCCGAATCTTCTCCGGAGAAATCAAGAGCGGAACCCCCATTCTCAATACTTCTAAAGGAAAAAAAGAGCGAGTAGGACGTATTTACAAAATTCGAGCCAAAGACCGAGAAGAAGTTTCTGTAGCACAAGCCGGAGACATTGTGGCGCTCATAGGAATGAAAGTAACCAAAACCGGAGATACCTTGTGTGATCCCGAAAGTTCATTACTGTTGGAATCTATACATATTCCGCCGTCCGTCATTGAGTTAAAGATAAGCCCGGCCAATAAAAACGACCGTAAAAAATTGGGAGAAGCTCTTGCTAAACTGACCAACGAAGATCCTTCCTTTAATGCCCGCTACAACGAGGAAACCGATGAGACCATTGTAGCCGGAATGGGTGAGTTGCATTTGGAAATTATTATTGACCGATTGAAAGACGAATTCAAGGTAGATGTAGAAGTCGGAGAACCTGCGGTAGCCCTTCGTGAGACCATTTCTCAAGAAGTTGAACACAAATACAGACACTCTAAACAATCCGGAGGTAAAGGAGAGTTTGCAGAAGCTGTCATCCGATTTGAACCCAATACCGGCAAAGGTTACGAATTTGTAGATCAAATCAAAGGAGGGGTAATTCCCCGAGAATTTATACCCTCAGTCAGTAAAGGGCTGGAAGGAACAATGGCCGAAGGTATCTTGGCAAAATTCCCTATTGTTGATATCAAGGCTGTCTTACTGGACGGAAACCATCACCCGGTGGACTCCTCAGACCGTGCCTTCCAAACTTGCGCCTCCGTGCTTTTTAAACAAGCATTTGCCAAAGCCTCCCCCATCCTTTTGGAACCCATGATGAAAATCGAAATCACTACTCCCGACGATTTTATCGGCAATGTAGTCGGTGATTTGAACAAAAGAAGGGGAAAAATCGACACGATGCGCAGATTCCGAAAAGGTTCTCAGAAACTAAACGGATTTGTACCCTTGATGGAAATGTTCGGTTATGCCACTTCTCTGCGAAATATTTCAAGCGGACGTGCCAATTATTCTATGGAATTTTACCAATATGAACCACTGCCCAAATTGGTACAAGAAGAATATATGAAGAAAAAAGAAGAGAAAGAAAATAAATAATCTTCACAAAACCGAATAAACAAACGTAAAATAAAGCGACACCCAAAAAAGTGTCGCTTATTTTATGCCGATAAAATAAAAAATTATTACCTTTGGCATCACAAATTGTTTATACAAAAAATTATGCCCAGACTAAACGTAAGCATATTCAGAAAATTAACCCTGAGTTTCGGAAGCATATTACTACTGACTTTTTTGGAACACATCGCCATTTACAATCAAGCCCAAAACAACCAAGAGCAAATCAGGCATATAAACAATACCCTGCAACCCGCATTTCAAGCCCTTTACAAATTATCCTTTCTTGTTACCGAAGCTCGCTACACACAACCCTCGGACAGTACAACCGTCAATATTGATCAAATATTAAAGATCCAAAAAATCATTCAAGTAAGCTATCCGGAATGCAAACAACAAATCAAAAAAATGCAAGGGCTTTGGGAAGAAGATACCAAAGAATACACCCGTAACATTCTGAACTTAAGCGATACCTATTTCACTCGAAAAGAAAAATTACTCAAAAGAGTTTCGGACGAAAGATTCAATAAAGATACAAGAGCCACCGATATAAAGAGACAAACTCTCATATTTTTATCCGAAGAAATCCAAGACCTCATTGCCCAAATGAGAACCGTTATAACAGACAAACAACTTGCTATAAATCAAAATATTATAACATCTTCAAAAAAAACAATAAACCGCATCATCCTTTTTGGAACCTCATTAACTCTCTTGATCATACTGATTCTTGCCGGCATTTATTTTAACTTTTTTTATCCCCTGAATAAAATCAAACAAAACATACAACTTCTGGCATCCGGAGAATTTCCGACAACAAAATTCCGCAAAAGAAAAGATGAAATCGGACAAATATCCTCCTCCATCAATTACCTTGCCGAAGACCTCAAAGACAAAGTACGATTTGCCAAAGAAATTGAACAAGGCAACTTCTCCGGCACCCCTTCCATCAGCGGCGAAAACGACACCTTAGGAAACTCACTTCTATCCATGCGCAAAGGACTGGAAGAAGCCGAAGAACAAAATAAAGAAAGACGCAAAGAAAACAACGAAAGAGCCTATATTGCGCAAGGAGTCTCTGACTTTAGTAACTGGATGCGCGAATTTGACAAATCTCAGCTCGATCAACTTTTTGCCAAATTTGTTTACCAAACCATCAATTACACCGGTACACAAATCGGTGGCATTTATACCTCTCAAAAAAATGAAAACGGGGATCAATACCTCGAGCTTTCAGCCTTCTACGCCTTTGACAGACAAAAGTATATCGAATCCCGCATAGAACCCGGACAAAACCTTGTGGGACAGTGCTTCCTCGAAAAAGACACCATATACATCACCGATATTCCGAAAAATTACCTTTCCGTAGTATCAGGACTCGGCAAAGAGCCTCCCAAATCCGTATTAATCGTTCCCCTTATTCATAACAACGAAATTAGAGGCGTATTAGAATTGGCAGGCATACACCCTCTGCCCAACTATCAAATCGAATTTGTTGAAAAAGCCTGTGAAATATTAACATCCACTCTCTTAAACTTAGAAAGAAATTGATACAAAGCTACGAAGAAGCCGTAAAAAATATCAGTAAGGAACTCAAAAGTTACCTCCAAGAAAGCAAATTAAAATCCTTAATATTAGGCGTTTCCGGAGGAATTGACAGTACACTTTGTGCCGCTTTGGCAAGACCTGTATGCGACTCTTTACAAATCCCGCTGATTTGTCGCAGTATCACAATTTCCACCAACAAACCTGACGAAATTTACAGAGCTCAACTCACCGGAGAAGCCTTTGCTCACGACTTTCAAGAGGTCAACCTCAGCAGTACCTTCGAGCACTTATTGCCTCAAATCTTTGAAGATTCCGAAAAGGAAGACCCGACAAGCCGAAGTTACAAGCTACGTCAAGGCAACTTAAAAGCTCGTATGCGCATGCTCTATCTCTACGATTTGGCAGCCAAACACAAAGGGCTGGTCCTTTCCACAGACAACTATACCGAATTGCAACTCGGATTTTGGACACTGCACGGAGATGTGGGAGACTACGGAATGCTCCAAAATATCTGGAAAACAGAAGTGTACGAAATGTCCGAATATCTCTGCAGACAATTTGAAGGCAAAGCTCAAAAAGCCTTACGTTTAGGAATTGAGGCCACTCCTACTGACGGGCTCGGAATAACAAACAGTGATTTTGAACAAATCGGAGTATCTTCTTACCAAGAAGCCGACCGTTTGCTTATTGCACACCTGAAAGATCCCCAAGACGCAAATTTGCTGACAGAAAAAATTATCCAAAGGAAAAGAGCCTCCGAGTTCAAACGAAATAACCCATTCAACATTCCACGAGAAAAAATTACTTCAACCCCACTCTTCTAGTCTGATTTTTGCAAAAAAAAGCCCCTGCCTAAGCAAGGGCAAAGTCTTTCGACTACGGCATAAAGCCTTGTTGTAGAAAGATAATATTTGTATTCTAACCATAAGTTCCGGAGGCAAAGATAATCGTTTTTTGTCAATTGCAAATATTTTTTTTAAATTAAGAATAATATTTCTCCGAATTTATTCCGGACAGATTCAATCAAGGCATTCAAATATTCCCCCATATCCCCGATCGCACAAAGAACAAATTCAGATTCTGTAAAGGATACAATTGACACAAAAGAGAGAAAAGATTTTTAATTCTTTCTTTTTTTTTATAACTTTGTGCGGTGTCGATGTTACACAAAGCGGATAAAACTAAGCTGATACACTTTTTAGAGAAAAAACGCAATCTATTATTCACATAATACATCACTAATGAAAAAAAATATTTTAGGATTAGACATAGGGACAAATTCCATTGGATGGGCCGTAATCAATACAGAGATAGAGAAGATATTAGGAACAGGAGTAATCATATTCCCGGAAGGTGCTGTAGATAAGGGAAGCTCAAAAGAACAATCTAAAAATGCAGAAAGAAGATTATTCAGACAAGCAAGAGTCGGTTATTACAGACATAAAAACCGCCGAAGCCACTTATTGAAAACACTCATTGAGTTTAACATGTGTCCCCTCACCCTTGAAGAAGTTGATGAATGGATAAAATATGACAAATCAAAAGGTTGTGCCGGGAAAAAATTTCCCGATTCTCCGAATTTTAGACAATGGATAAAATTAAATCCGTATAAACTGCGAGCCAAAGCTTTGGAAGAAGACCTGAGTTTGGAAGAATTAGGGCGTATTTTTTATCACATGATACAAAGACGCGGCTTTTTGAGCAACCGAAAATCCAAAGAAGATGGAGCAATCTTTAAAGGAAAGGATGCAATGGTCGGGATTACAGAAACAATGCAGCAGATAGAAGACAATACCTTGGGGCAATTCTTATATTCCATTTACCCGGAAGAAAATCACCCGTATCACAACATAACAAACCAAGAAGGAAACCCGCTGAGAATTAGAGCCCGATACACCCTGCGAGATATGTATATCGCTGAATTTGAAAAAATCTGGAAACGACAAGCCGAACCATTAGGCTTAGACAAGTTACAAAAGAAAATCACAAAAACTTACACCCTCTCCGGATCTCTCGGCAGTAAAAGAAATAAAAAAAGAATCGAACGATTAAAAAAAAGTAAAGACAAAGAACATTTTAAAATTTCAGGCAATAAATTAACAATCGAAAAATATATCTCCCTAAAAGAACACTTAGGAGGAAACATCGACTATTCCGAAGACGGAACCCTTAAACATAAAAGTCAAGAAAGTGTATTATTTTTTCAACTTCCATTACGCTCTCAAAAAAGACTCTTATCCAAATGCAGCCTCGAAAGCAAACCATTTTGGGATAAAGCCAATAAGACCCTCCGAACAGTAGGTCCGTCTCCCTGCCCCCTGTCCCATCCGGAATTTGAGGAGTTTAGAAGCCTGCAATTCATCAACAATATCGAATATGGCACCAAGCAAAAACTCAATCAAGCACAAAGAGAGCAACTCTTAGCCCTGTTCAATAAGAAGGATGCATCCTTCAACTTTGATAAACTATCCAAAGAACTCAAACTGAGCTATGAGACCTTCAACTTTGCCGGAGACTTCAAAGTGGTCGGAAATTACACCACTGCAAAACTCGGCAAATTATTTAAACCCGCAATTTGGGAAGCCTACAAAGAACAAATTTGGCACTGCTTCTATTTCTATGAAGACAACGACAAATTGACAAAAAAACTCGCCAAAGACTTTGATTTACAGGAAAAACATTTTGCCCAGATCTCCAAAATTTCATTAAAAGACGGCTATGCCAACCTCTCCCTCAAAGCCATCAGAAATATCACCCCATTTCTGCGGAAAGGCTATCGATACTCTGATGCCGTAATTTTGGGTGGTGTCCGCAACGCTTTCAAAGCAGGAAATATTGACCGATGGCAATACTTTGAAAAAGAACACAACAAAATAGAGAAAGACATCATCAATATCATTCGACAAAAAAACAAGGAAGGCGAAGCGATTGAACGAATTAAAAAATACCTCTACGACAACGAATACGGATTTGAAAAAAATGACAAGAACTTCCAAAAGCTTTATCACCATAGTCAAGAAATCCGAGAAAAACAATTAAATCCGAAGTTAAGTCCCATAGAAAACCTGCGAAATCCCATTGTTCAAAAAGGATTAAGTGAAATGCGCCGACTGGTAAACCGATTAATAGACCAATACGGCTCGTTTGATATGATAAAAGTAGAACTGGGTAGAGACCTGAAAGCCGGAAAAGAAAAACGAATAGAAGCCCAAAGACGTATCAATGAGAATAACAAAAAAAATGAAGAAGCTCGAGATAAATTAAGGGAATACGGACTGGCATCCTCCAAAGAAAATATACACAAATATTTACTGTGGAAAGAACTGGAAGATAAAAACCCGCCGGCACGATGTCCATATACCAATAAAGTCATCGGTATCAATGAAGTATTGGGCAGCGGCAATAAATTTCAGATTGAACACATCTTTCCGCGCAGCCTCTCGCTGGACAACCGATTTTCCAATAAAACTCTGTGCGACTCCAAGTTCAACGGACTTAAAGGAAATAGAACTCCCTATCAATTTTACCAAGAAAACAACGATTCTAAATTATGGGGCGGAGCCCAAACATGGGATGAAGTCAAACACAGAGCCTTTAAGATTTTGCCCTATGCAAAAGCCAAAAGATTCTGCTCCGAAAAAAACAATCAAATAGACGGATTTATTGAAAGACAACTCAACGATACCCGTTACATGAGCAAAAAGGCGGTAGAGATTTTAAGCGAAATATGTGACCGAAAAAATATAAGAGTTTTTCCCGGAGAACTTACCGCCGAATTACGCCACTTGTGGGGACTGAATAATATCCTAAACCCGGTTGAAGTCATCGACCTTAAAGATGCAGAAATCAACGAGAAAGGAGCAGAAAAACATTGGCTTATTCTCGACAAAGACGATAAAGTCATCAGCATACAACCCGTAAATAATAGAAAACCCTCCCTTGAAAAAAACGAGACTCTCATCACCGGAATCTTGAAAAACGGCACATTTTCTTCCTTCAATCTTTCCAAAACCTCCCGATACGAAGACTTAAAAGATGAGAAACATAATGGTAAGTATTGGAAAAAAATCAAGATATCGGAGCAACCTCTTCTTATTGAACGCAAATACACCCCTTGCCCGGAAACCGGTGTCGACGAAATCGTCCTTTCCGGAAAAATCACAAACAAAAAGTTTGAAAACAATAATCTGGGGAAAATAAATGCAGCAAATAATCCGGAGGGAGAATATTGGGCAAAATTCAAAGTAAGAGATATTAAATTTTCAAAATCCGGAGCAAAAGAACAACTCAAAAAGAAGAAAGACCAAATTTTACTTTACGGGAATATCAAAGACGGAGCCTTCAAATCCTATATGTATGAATGCCGAACTGCGGAAGCTGACGGATACTACGGAGCACTGCTCCGGCTTGACACAACAGCTCCCGAATTTATAGAACGACAAAATGAAAAACCGGAAACAGATGCCGACTCCCTCTGTATTCAAGGAACAATAAACAAAGACGGAATTTTTCAATCCGATAGCGACAATCAACATAGTTTTCCGACCCATTTATCCTCCGGGAAATATTGGGCTGTCTTTAAAATCATAGGAAAAAATCCGGAACTTTTCCCCCAAATAAATCCCGAGCCAAAAATAAAAAAAGACCAAAATATCACAGAAGGAACAATTTGGGTCGATAAATACACCGGCGAAATTAAATTTGATCCCAAGAAAAACCGGGACGACCATCGTCATCATGCGATTGATGCTATGACAATAGCTTTAACCAATCAAAGTTTTCTGCAAAAACTCAGCACCTATAACGCCCGACTGGATGACAAATTAAGAGGCAAATCAGATAAACCTCAATTTGCTCCCCCTTGGTCCTCCTTCTACAAAGACGCCAAAGAGGCTGCCGAAAAAATACTCATAGTACACCGAACAACGCATAATAATAAACTGCACAAAGAAACAATCTATGGAAAACGTCAATCGCCCGGTGAAACTGTCCCCACTTACCGTACAAGAAAAAAAGTAGAAGAAATTACAACGGATAAACAAATAGCCAAAATTGTAGATGAAAGAGTAAGAAAAATAATTGCAGAAGCAAAAAAGAAGGAAAAAATACTCAAAACAGAAGTATCTGAATTAGAAAAATTGAAAAAAAAGGAACCCACTGAATCCGGGCAAAAACTCCTTGAACAACAAATTGAAGAAAAAAAACAAGCCATAAAACGGCTTTATACCATGCCAAATAAAAACGGAGAACCTGTCCCCATTCGGAAAGTACGTATAGAAGAAAATATCGGCAATGCCGTAGCTTTGAAAGACAGCAAAATATTGACTGAAAAATCCGGAAACTATGAGCGACTAAATCAACATGTTAATCCCAGAAATAATCACCACGTAGCAATATACAAAGACAGTAAAGGCAAATATTTCGAAAAAATGGTTTCTTTTTGGGAAACCGTTGAACGAAAAAAACAGGGATTATCCATTATAGATAAAGACCCAAAAGACGGAAGTACTTTTGTCGTATCTCTTCAGATCAACGACATGTTCTTGATTGGTATCAATGAAAATGAAATAAATTGGGAGAATCCGGATTATGCCGGTTTGTCTAAATATCTTTACAGGGTACAAAAAATATCATCTAAAAATTATGTTTTTAGACACCATTTAGCCTCTACATTAAATAATTCCGAACAATATTTTAATATCGGAGGTGCAAATTCTTTTAAAACACATAATCCGATAAAAGTTAAAATAAACAACCTTGGAGAAATCCAAAAATATGAAGAAAAAAACTAAATCCCTCACACCATGTTGAAGCGTACCCTTTTTTTCGTTACGGATTATCATCTCTCCGTCAAAAACAGGCAACTCGCCGTAAAGGACAAAGCCTCAGGAAGCGAACGCATCGTTCCTGCCGAAGATATCGGCTTTGTCATTCTCGACAACAGCCGTCTCAGCTACACCCATTCCGTTTTGCAACTTTTTTCTCGGCATAATATAGCTGTCTTGATTTGCGACGAAAAGCGTATGCCCGCAAGCATGCTGCTCAACTTTGAAAGCAATCACCTCACCGGTCGCATTACCGAACGACAACTGCAAGCCTCCGAACCCCTGAAAAAACAATTGTGGAAACAAACCGTAAAAACCAAAATTCGCAACCAAGCCGCTGTTTTGCAAGCTCTCGGAAAAGATAGCGAAGCTCTTTTGCAAATCGCCAAAGAAGTAAAATCCGGAGATGTCGGCAATCAAGAAGGAAGAGCCGCAAAGCTCTATTGGCAAAGATTATTTCCAAATTTTACAAGACATCCTGACGGAGAAAACCCCAACTCATTGTTCAACTACGCCTATACAATCCTGCGAGCAGCAACCGCAAAATCCCTTGTAAGCTCAGGACTGCTTCCCGTTTTGGGGATTCATCATCACAATAAATACAATGCCTTCCGGCTAGCCGATGATGTAATGGAACCCTATCGTCCATACGCCGACTTCCTGGTTTGTGAAACATACCGAAAATTCCCGAATTATACAGATTTGACCCCTGAAATAAAAAGTGAATTGTTGGGAGTACTCTTTATGGATACTCATTTTGCAAAAGTTACCCGCCCGCTTTCATTGGGTTTAAGCATAAGCACGGCTTCTTTGGCACAGTGTTTTACGGGGGAATGTCAAAAAATTCGTTATCCGAACTTTTGCACCTGAAAATTAGGCCGACACCATGTCTCAAAACCGATTAAACGCATACCGAATTATGTGGGTATTTGTATTTTTTGATCTTCCGACCGGCACAAAAAAAGAACGAAAACAAGCAGCCGGTTTTCGCCGAAATTTGCTTCAAGACGGATTTACAATGATGCAATTTTCGGTATATATCCGCCACTGTGCAAGCAAAGAATCTGCCGATTTACATATCAAGCGCATCAAAGATTTCATTCCTCCCTATGGTCAAGTCAGCATTTTAACCGTTACGGACAAACAATACGAACGAATTCTAAATTTTTGCGGCAAGAAACCGGAACCTTTGTCAAACACGCCGCGACAACTTGAGTTATTCTAAAAAAAAACGGCTTCAACCGAAGAATTACCAACGGAAGAAGCCGAAATTTATCTCGATATATTGTTTAAAACATCAGGGTTTCAGGTATTTATCGAATTTAATAATATCGACAAATACCTTTTGTTATCAATCTACAACCGTCCAAAGCTCTGACGCGCAAATCCAGCAATATCGACAAATACCTTTTGTTATCAATCTACAACGCTTTATTACAAACTCTGCTTGTGCACTATAATATCGACAAATACCTTTTGTTATCAATCTACAACATTTAGCGTTCGCTCATGTACTTCTGTTTAATATCGACAAATACCTTTTGTTATCAATCTACAACAATTAATCTAACCGAAGACAACGAAGATAAAATATCGACAAATACCTTTTGTTATCAATCTACAACATCGATTGATTTCATTCCATTGCAAGCGAAATATCGACAAATACCTTTTGTTATCAATCTACAACAGAGATTCCATGAAACCTTCCGGGATTTCAAATATCGACAAATACCTTTTGTTATCAATCTACAACAAAGTCAAACCCGTTTTCCAAGATATATTTAATATCGACAAATACCTTTTGTTATCAATCTACAACTACTGTTGTTTTACCGTATTTTTGAGCGGTAATATCGACAAATACCTTTTGTTATCAATCTACAACTATCTTAGACAAAAATAGTCGCAGGTAAGCAATATCGACAAATACCTTTTGTTATCAATCTACAACTGCGGCAACATTTAAATTGACTTTTAGGGCAATATCGACAAATACCTTTTGTTATCAATCTACAACATATTTCATTAACTAAATCTCAAAAAAATGAATATCGACAAATACCTTTTGTTATCAATCTACAACATACCTAATTTACCGTTGCTTTTTGTGTAAATATCGACAAATACCTTTTGTTATCAATCTACAACCCCAACGGTAGGACAAGCGAAACTCACATGAATATCGACAAATACCTTTTGTTATCAATCTACAACTGATGCCTCCGAAAGCCGCAGAAGCTCCTTAATATCGACAAATACCTTTTGTTATCAATCTACAACCACCTACATATTCAAACACCAAATTGCTGAAATATCGACAAATACCTTTTGTTATCAATCTACAACGACAGCTCCTCCCTCAAAAAACAGAACTCCAATATCGACAAATACCTTTTGTTATCAATCTACAACAAATTAGCAGAAAGAAAATTAGAGGAGAAGAATATCGACAAATACCTTTTGTTATCAATCTACAACAATCTCGGATTCTTCTTTCGTTAAACTCGGAATATCGACAAATACCTTTTGTTATCAATCTACAACCGCTTGCAGTTCTTTCTTTCCCTTCATCAAAATATCGACAAATACCTTTTGTTATCAATCTACAACTGTCGGGGAATGACAAACGGCAGTGTTTGGAATATCGACAAATACCTTTTGTTATCAATCTACAACACGGAATACGTGGAATGTTCGCACAAACCGAATATCGACAAATACCTTTTGTTATCAAACTACAACGTCCATCCTGAAAAATTGAACATTGATTTAAATATCGACAAATACCTTTTGTTATCAAACTACAACTAAAACGAGGCGGTTCGCTAATTCGTTCCGAATATCGACAAATACCTTTTGTTATCAAACTACAACTTATATGAAATCCGTATTGATTGATTTCTGAATATCGACAAATACCTTTTGTTATCAATCTACAACAACCTCTCCGACAAAGAGGCGATGGACTTATTCCCGCCAAACGGCTATGGTTGCCGCTGCGAGTTTATTCAGCACATCGGCAGTAAGACAAATTTAATGAAAGGCAAAGAAGCCAAGGAATTGCTCGCCGTTTCGGACCCCAAATTTACGGGGTCTCAATTTGAGATCAATCGCGGCGATTTAAAACAAGTATTTACAAAAAAACAGTTTTATGCCGACATCAAAGGATTGCCCGAAAAGCTAAATAAAATGACTTTTGACAAGTATGATTTGAGGCCTTATAAAGAGTTTAAAGAGTCTTTAAAGAGTCTGAAAATTGATGATACAATCACAAAAGACAACGTAGCCGGACTTTTTAAAGCAATAAAAGATAATCCTACAAAAATGGGATTTAAGGATTATTTGGGCAGGCAAATGGTTTTGAATAAAAAAGTTTTCGATGCTCACACAAAAGGAAAATATTTAAAGGAGTCCGAAATAAGACACAAACTATTTCCGCACGTGAAAGATGTATTGGAAGATCCCGATGAAGTGTGGTATAATACGCCTGACAAACTTGATGGAACATTCCAAACAAGATATATAAAGTTCTTTAAAAATAAGGTTTTGATAATTGAAACAAGAATAGTAAACAATGAATTAGTAATACAAACTTGGTATGATATGAAAAAAACAGACCCTAACATACGTAAGGGTCTACTAATAAAGAGAGTAAATTAATAAAACGCCCTTGTGTCAATTCACAATATCTTTCTGCTATGTTACTCTCGTCTCAGTGAGCTTACCGGTTAGGGGCTTCTTATTAACTTGACACCGCAAATATACAACAAATTATTAAAACGACAAAAAATAATCATTAATTCAAAAAAAATGGCAAGCGCAAAAATGACAATGCTCTTAGATTTAAGTAACAAGATGTTTAAGTCTAAGTTCAAAAAAACAAGTAAAATATTCAATAGTAATATTGTGAAAATGCAACAAAAATTTAGCAATTTCACTAATCGCATGCACTCAAATTTCAGCAAAAAAATTGATATGATGCGGATTAAGTTTAAAGGGGTTGCCGACGAAATACCCGGATTAAACCGAGCCTTCGACCTTATAAAAAATCCGTACGTGGCGGCAACCGCCGGGTTGATTTCCTTTGGAGTTATGGCAAAAAAAAGTGTGCAGGCAGCCGAAAAATTTGATTCGGCATTTCTACCGATTAAACAGCTGAATTTAGACAAAAGCAGCAATGAATTAAGTGCATACAGAAACCAAATCAGAGATGCCGCCTTTGACATTGGCGCAAACATACAAGACAGTACCAACGCCATGTACGACCTGCAAAGTGCAACAGGACTCTACGGCGATGATGCAATTGCCGTTTTCAAAAAAGTAGGAAAATACAGCTTTGCAACAGGCGCAAATATCAACGATGCAATGAAATATCGACAAATACCTTTTGTTATCAGTCTAGAAGAAAATCAAGTATCAATATAATTAAGAGTTAATATTCAAATAGTTTTTTATCAATCTACAACTAATACTCAAAATTTATATCCTTGAAATTAAATATAGACAAATACACAACTTTCACTATCAATCTACAATATGTCAAAGAACAAAAACAGCGAGATCCTCCGCTTCCCGAAGAATCCGACTCTCCTCTTCTTTAAAACACAAAGATAAGAAAAATACATAAAGTTTCACATTAAATCGTTCCTTTTCGATCTATTTTCCTAAAATCTTTTAAAACCCTATAAACCAAACGAATAGAAAAATTATAATTAACTCGTAATACATAATCGACATATCGCACAATATGTTGTTTAAAGTCGAATGAATGACTACAATTGGGCTGAGGAATTGAAAAAAGAAGAAATGCGTGCAAAGCCTTTTAAATTTTAAATCATATATTTGCCGCCTTGCAAAAGGTTTGCAAAAATATTTCTATTCAAATTCTTTAACTTAAAAAAAACAAAAATGAATACAAAAAAAAGAGAATCAGAAAAACTTGAAATTTTTAAATTTTGGAAAAACAAATCATGGAGTGTATTTTCGTCCATCGGAAAGCGAATTGCAATTGCGATGCTTCCGTTATCATATTTCTTAATGTTCGTATTCTCGGTACAAGCGCAACAAATTGATACTCTTGCCATTGAGAATGTGCAGATTGTTTCGTCACCGTTTAGAACCTCTCTTTTCGACTTTGGTCGGGTGATTTATGTAATGGATAAAGAGGAAATTTCTTCCGTGCCGGCTGATAATTTGCAAGAACTCCTGGAATATGTTGCCGCAGCGGATATCCGCCAACGCGGCAGCGAAGGAATGCAAGCCGATGTAAGTATTCGCGGAGGAAATCCGGAACAAACCTTGATCTTGCTCAATGGTTTTAAAATGAACGACGGACAAACGGGACACCATAATTTGAATTTGCCGGTAGATATAGAAAGTATTGAACGCATCGAAATTTTACAAGGTCCAGGAAGTCGAATCTTCGGCATCAACGCGTACAGCGGAGCCATAAATTTCATCACCGACAGTCAGACGCAAAAACGCCTGAAAGCCTCCTTCTTTGCAGGACAACATTCGTATTTCGGAGGCAATATCGGGCTTTCTTATAATATCGGCAAATGGCAAAACTATGCCTCTGTTTCGGGAAAAAAATCCCAAGGATATTTGCCGAAATCTCCAATCAACAATACTGATTTTGAGGCACTTACCGCTTTTTATCAAGGAGGCATAGAAACCGGACAATACGACTTTGCAATCCAAGCCGGATATACCGATAAATCATTTGGAGCAAATAGTTTTTATACCCCGAAATATCCCTGGCAATTTGAAAATACCAAAACTTTTTTTGCCGGATACAAAAGTTCGATTAAACTAAAAAAAACACAGCTTACTCATCAATTTTCCTGGCGCAGACATTATGACCGATTTGAACTTTTCAGGGAATCCAAGTTCAATCGAAAGGGTAATTACTTTGTTGACGGAACAGATACCGCAAAATTTGTACCCGGAATCTACGAGGCTTGGAATTATTACGCCGGACATAATTATCACCGCACGGACAAATTTTTCGGAGAATTAAAGTTTGATTTTTCATCCCTTTTGGGACAAACTTCTGTCGGGGCAGAATACGGACACGATTTTATCCACAGCAACGTCTTGGGAGAGAAAATGAATGAGCCGAAAAAAGCCGACTTCAGTGATGACGGATTTTATACGAAATCTGCCGATCGCTACAATATCAACACCTATGCGCAACATTTATTCAATTACCGAAAATTTATGATATCCGGCGGAATATCAGCGAATTACAATAATAATTACGCATGGGTTTTTACCGGCGGAGCCGATGTAAGTTATCGACCGATGCGAGACTTAAAAATATATGCCTCCGTGAACCGAGGCGTCCGAATGCCTACTTTTACCGATTTGTATTATGCCGGACCGGTTAATGTGGGAAATCCTGATTTGAAACCGGAAACTGCCTTGACCGGCGAACTTGGCGCGCGTTATTTTTCGGAAAATTGGCGTGCAGAACTGTTTACTTTCTATCGAATGGGAAACAATACAATTGATTGGGCAAAACTTTCTCCCAAAGACAAATGGAAGCCCTTGAATATTACGGAATTAAAAACTTTGGGAGTAGGTATAAATGCGGACTATATACCTGATAATCAGTCTTTTTTGAGGAAAATATCAATCTCCTGCATGTATATGGATGCGGTCAAGCAAAGTGGAAAACATATTTCTCGCTATGCACTGGATTATTTGAAAAATAAAGCGTTATTGGGTGCCAATCTACATCTTTGGAAGAATCTTTTTGCCTCACTTCATGTACGTTTTGAACAACGAAACGGATCTTATTCCGTCTTTGATTTTGCCAATAAAAAATATCTGAAAGAAGCTGATTATGAACCATTTGTATTGGTTGATTTGAAACTTTACTATATTTATAAGTATGGCGAATTCTTTATCAAAGCCGACAATCTTCTGAATACACAATACCACGATTTTGGAAATTTAGACATGCCGGGAATTTGGGTGAAAGCCGGCGTAAAGTTTGAAATAAGTCCGGAGTAAATTTACTCAATTTTTCAACAATCGGTAAGCACATTGTTTAATTTTTTTTTTCTTTGCATTCTGGTAATTTCTTCCGGGGAGGCAATAAATGTGCTTGCCGATTTATATCTAAAAGTTCAATCGAACAAGTAAAACCTTGATTTTAAAAATTATGAAGAGGCTGATTTTGATACTTATTTTCTTTTTATGCTCTTTTGCCGGATTCGGACAGCTGTACTATACGCCGATTACCGAAGGCAATATCCGTAAAAAAGGCAAGATGTATTATGTAAATAAAATCGGGGACATGCACACGATAAAGATGAATAAAAAATTACGTTACTTAATGAAAGATGTGCCCTGCAAGCCCCTTGCCGATCAACCTTATGTCATCCCAAATCATTATCTGGTTACACGCAAAAATATATACATATTAACTCCGGATAACTTACTAATAATGAGCAGAAAAGGTCGGGTTTTGAAAAATTTGAAGGAACCTGCCAAGGCTCTCTTTGACAGCACCTCTTACAGCCGCTATGAAATTTCCACGGCGCAGGGAGGCGACTGCAAAGGAAATGCGGGAAGAGGTATTTTTGTCGTACCTTGCCGAGAATATGTGTTTTACGTCAGCGGACAAAAATTGATCTGCATGAACCGAAAATTTGAAATAGAAGAAGAATTTTATTTCAAAGACTTTAAAAACAAAGGGAAATACCCACTGGTTCACTATTTCTTTGAAAGCGTAGATTTTCGCGTAGATATCAAAGGACAATTCAAATAGAAAGGTCTAATTTGTCAGACTTCCTTTACCACTTCTTCATAATCATACCGCCAGCGAGGATACGAAATTCCTTCCGGATATTTCCCCTTGCCCACTGCAATAATCATGTTAATTTGAGATTTCTTCGGTAAGTCTAAATACTTTTTGATTCGCTTGGAATCAAACCCTTCCATCGCACAAGTGTCGTATCCTTCCGCCTTTATTCCAAGCATGAAAGTCTGCGCCGCAAGAGCAATGCTTTTATGAATCGTAACTTTTTTATCAATAGCCGTAACTTCCCTGACCATCGGCTGTTTACGTCCCTTCCAAAGAACAAACAATCGTTTAAAAAAAGAGCCGATATATAAAAAATCAGGTGCATAAAAAACGGGCATCAACTTGGAATAATACTCCTTTCTTCGTTTTTTCGAGCGTTCACTTTCAGCGCTGTTATCCTCATTCTCAATAGCCTGCAAATTTCGTTTTACGGATAATTTGTACTTATCCGGACGCGCTACAAAAATAACCAATTCACTCGCCGTTGTCGCCGCCTTTTGTCCCATACACAAGCGCGCCACCTCCTTCTTTTTCTCCGGATTCAATACGCGATAAAACTCCCACAATTGCATATTACTGCTGTTCGGAGACAAAATGGCTCGTTCCAAACTACGCCGCACAACATCCTTGTCATACGAGCAATCTTCCTCATAACGCCTGATACTTCGGCGTTCATTTACAAGTGCATCAAACACATTTACCCATTCTTTCATCGGAATAATTTTTAATTTGTTTAAGTTCACCAAAGTAAATAAAAACTTTTTATATCCGTGTTGTTTTTTTTAAAAACACAAAGACTTTTTCTTTTAAAACACTGATTACCAAATAATTATAAATTGTTAAAAACTTTTTTACATATATTTTTTTCCAATTCTTTTCTTTTTTTTACCTTTGTGCGCTGATTTAAGTCCCTTTTGTACTTGAAAAAAACTAAGCATGTCAAGAGTCGTAAAAATTAAAAGAGGTTTAGATATAAAATTGAAGGGAGCACCGGAGAAAAGTCTCAGAGAACTGAAACCCTCCTCCAAATATGCTCTCAAACCAACTGACTTTCCGGGTATTACGCCCAAAGTATTAGCCAAAGAAGGAAGTGAAGTAAAAGCCGGCACTCCCTTGTTTTTTGACAAATATAATCCCGAAGTGATGTTTTGCTCGCCGGTGAGCGGCAAGGTGCTCGCCATAAAAAGGGGCGAAAAAAGACGTATCTTGGAGTTTGTTATTGAAAATGATAACAAGCAAGAGTACGAAGAATTTACCAAAAGCAGACCCGAAGACCTCTCTGCCGAACAAATCAAAGAAAGTTTACTTAAAAGCGGATGTTGGCCCTTGATTCGTCAAAGACCTTTTAATATCATCCCACATTCGGACTCCGTCCCCAGAGATATTTTTATAACCGGTTTTGACTCAGCACCTCTTGCTCCGGACGTAAATTTTGTACTAAAGAAAGATACCCACAGTTTTCAAACCGGAGTCAATGCCTTAAAAAAATTAACGAAAGGAGAGATTTATCTGGGCATACGCAGTGGAGATATATCCGGTCCGTTTGCCAACACAAGCCACGTTACTGCCGTAGAATTTGTCGGACCGCACCCGGCGGGAAATGTCGGCGTACAAATAAATAAAATAAAGCCCGTAAACAAAGGAGAAATTGTTTGGACAATGACTGCTGAAGATGTGGTCATCATCGGTAAGTTATTTGAAACCGGACATTATTTGCCGGAAAGAAAAATAGCCTTGGCGGGATCCGAAATAAAGCAACCTTGTTACTACAAAGTATTAACCGGATCACCGGTTGCCGATTTGGTCGAACAAAACTTAAAAGATCCCAAAGCCGATATCCGCATGATATCAGGCAATGTATTATGGGGAGAACAAGTTGATAATGACGGATATATGGGATTCTATGACCGCAACCTTTCTGTCATACCCGAAGGCAACAAACCGGAACTTTTTGGTTGGGCAGCTCCGGGATTCGGAAAATTCAGCATTTCCAGAACTTTCTTTTCTTGGTTAAATCCGCGTAAAGAAAGGGAAATCAATACAAAAATGCACGGAGGAGAACGCCCTTTCATCGTTACCGGAGAGATGGAAAAAGTTTTTCCTATGGATATATACCCGATGCAGTTGCTCAAAGCAATCCATATAAAAGACTTAGACTTGATGGAAGAATTGGGAATTTATGAAGTTGCCGAAGAGGACTTTGCTCTTTGTGAAGTCATCAACACTTCAAAAATAGAAATTACAAAAAAAATAAGAGAAGGTTTTGAATTTGCAATAAAAGAATTAGGCTAAAATATTGGAAATAAATGAGAGGCATCATAAAATATATCGAAAAAGTAAAACCCAAATTTGAAAAGGGCGGAAAGTTTGAAAAATGGGGTCCTGTTTTTGAAAGTTTTGAAACCTTTTTATTGGTTCCCGGACATACAACCCCTCGAAAAGGAGCGCATATAAGAGACGCAATAGACAGTAAACGATTGATGAGCGTTGTGGTAATAGCATTGCTCCCCTCCCTCATTTTTGGCATGTGGAACGTAGGCTATCAGCACTTTTTATCTATAGGACAAAATAATGCCGATTTTTGGCTTGAGTTTCAATACGGACTTTTGCGAGTGCTTCCCATCATACTGGTCTCCTACATCGCCGGATTAGGAACCGAATTTATCTATGTCTTCAAGAAGCAAAAAGAGATTGAAGAAGGATTCTTAGTCTCCGGATTACTCATCCCCCTTATCGTTCCGGTTGATACTCCACTTTGGATGATTGCCGTAGCAACTATTTTTGCCGTTATCTTTGGCAAAGAAGCATTTGGCGGTACAGGGATGAATATTGTAAACCCCGCCTTATTGGCAAGAGCATTTTTATTTTTTTCCTACCCTTCAAAAATGTCAGGAGATAAAGTTTGGGTTGCCGGAGCAAGTCAAAAAGATGGGTTGATTGACGCATTCTCGGGAGCGACTCCCTTGGGGCAAGCCATGGAGAAAGGAGCTGAAATATTAAGTACTACCGGAGAAAAACTCTCCACATTTGACTACTTTATGGGATGGGTTCCGGGATCCGTAGGCGAAACATCTTTCTTAATGATCCTGTTGGGAGCCTTTATTTTGCTCTATTCCGGTGTTGCCAGTTGGAAAATAATTTTATCGGCTTTTGCGGGAGGTACTGTAATGGGACTGTTGTTAAACACATTTGCAACGGATACAAATCTAGCCATGAGCATACCTTTTTATGACCATTTGTTGTTGGGAGGATTTGCATTTGGAATGGTATTCATGGCAACCGATCCGGTAACCGCCGCACAAACCGAAAAGGGAAAATGGATTTATGGTTTCTTAACCGGTTTCTTGGCTATTTTGGTCAGAGTCCTTAACCCCGCTTATCCGGAGGGCGTAATGCTGGCTATCTTGCTTATGAACGTATTGAGTCCTTTAATTGACCACTATGTCATTAGAGCCAACGTTAAAAAACGTATGAAACGACTCTCGATTGATAAACAATAAAACAAAGAGCACAAACTTAAAAAAAGCAAAATGAAATTCAATACAAACAGCAATGGATATACCTTTATATTTGCCTCTGTTTTGGTTATCATTGTAGCAGCAGCGCTGGCTTTTACAGCCGTTACTTTACAACCTCTTCAAGAGCAAAATATAAAAGTTGAAAAAATGCAAAACATCATGCAATCCGTTGGTGTAGAAACCAATGTTGAAGAAGCTGAGCAAAAGTTTAACCAAATTGTTACAAAAAAAATAATAATCAATACAGAAGGACAAGAGGTGCCCGGAGACGCTTTCGCAACCAACCTCAAAGCAGAAGCGAGAAAAGCCCCCTCCGAGAGAAAATTACCGGTCTATTATGCTAAAACGGAAAACGGAGAGGAGAAAATAATCATTCCCCTTCAAGGGAAAGGTCTATGGGGACCTGTTTGGGGATATTTGGCTTTAAACAACGATTACAACACCATATACGGAGCCGTTTTTGATCACAAAGGAGAAACTCCCGGATTGGGCGCAGATATTAATAAATCTTGGTTTGAAGAAAACTTTAAAGGAAAAACTCTCTTTGAAGGAGATCAATTTGTATCCGTTACCTTGTACAAAGGCGGAAAAGGTGCCGCAAAAAATGCCGGAGACTTAAAACACGGATGCGACGCCATTTCCGGAGGAACAATCACCAGTAAAGGAGTCGAGAAGATGATGAAAAAAGGCTGGTTGAGTAATTACGAAGTTTTCTTGAAGAAAAACAGAAAGTAGCAAAACGCAGTTAAAAAATCTACACCAAAATGAGTAAACAATCTAAATTATTGACAAACCCTCTGAACCTAAACAACCCGATTACGGTACAAGTATTGGGTATTTGTTCGGCGCTGGCGGTTACCGTAAAGTTGGAGCCGGCCATTGTCATGTCAATCTCCGTAATGTTCGTCATGGCATTTGCCAACGTAATTATATCTTTTTTAAGAAACACAATACCGTCTCGGATTCGTATTATTGTACAACTCGTTGTCATTGCCGCGCTTGTAATCCTGGTAGACCAAATACTGAAAGCCTACTTATATTCCGTAAGCAAACAACTCTCCGTATTTGTCGGTCTGATAATAACTAACTGTATTTTAATGGGACGTCTTGAAGCATTCGCCCTCGGAAATAAACCCTGGGAATCCTTCTTAGACGGAGTAGGCAATGCCGCCGGATATGGCATTATTTTGATTATTGTTGCAACTATCAGAGAATTTTTTGGCTCCGGCACATTGACTCTTCCTGCCTTAGGTGAATTAAAAATCATTCCGGAATCTTTCTACAATGCAGGATATGCCAATAACGGATTGATGATATTGCCCCCGATGGCACTCATCGTAGTCGGCATTATTATTTGGATACAACGTTCTCGAACAAGAGAATTAATCGAAGAAAATTAGAATATAAAGAAACGATAACTTATGGAATTATTGAGTCTGTTTTTAAAGTCGATATTTGTAGAGAACATGGTATTTGCCTTTTTCTTAGGCATGTGTTCTTACTTGGCTGTTTCCAAAACCGTAAAAACCGCTGCCGGTCTTGGAATTGCCGTAACCTTCGTATTGGTCATCACCGTTCCCGTAGATTGGCTCTTGAACGAATATATACTAAAAAAAGGAGCTTTGACTTGGTTGCTTGGTGAAGATGCCAAGAACATAGACTTGAGTTTTCTCAGCTTCATCATGTTTATCGCAGTTATTGCCTCTATGGTTCAAATCGTTGAAATGATTGTTGAAAAATTTGCCCCTGCTCTTTACTCTTCTCTCGGCATATTTTTGCCGCTGATAGCTGTAAATTGCGCCATACTCGGAGGCTCACTCTTTATGCAAGAACGAGAACTTGCCTCCATTGCCGAAGCCGGAGTCTTCGGATTGGGCAGCGGAATCGGATGGTTACTAGCCATTATGGGAATTGCTGCTATCCGAGAAAAGATAAGATACTCCGAAGTCCCCGCCCCTTTGCAGGGCTTAGGCATCACTTTCATCGCCACCGGATTAATGGGCATTGCCTTTATGACATTTATGGGAATTAAACTATAAGGCGAAGACAAATAATTTAACTGAATTTATTTATTGATAAAAGAAAACAAAATGACTACAGAACAAGCAAATGCAATTTTGGAAAAAGCCAAATCAGGATTTGGAAAAGCATTGATCGCACTCTCTATATTTGATGCAACAGGATTAAAAATAGCATCTACCAGAGATATGGAAGACACCCGAATAACGACCTTGCTTAACGCCATAACCGAAAGTCTGAAGAAATCTTTGGAGCTGTCGGACTTCCCCAATTTACGATCGTATTACATGATTGATTTGAAAGATAATTCAAAGGTAATTATCTCTCAATCAGGAGAATATGCGATTGACATCGTATTCAACGATGAAGTTAAAATGGGTATGGTTACCAGCGTTATATGGCCCGAAATTTTGAAAATGTTTAAAGAAGCAGCCAAATAAAAAATGATACTACTTGATGCACAACCCATGGAAGAAGTTTTGCTGATAAGCGTAATAGGATTTCTTCTGGTAATATTACTTCTTGTTTCTCTTTTGCTTTTTGCAAAAGCCAAGTTACTCCCCGGTGGAAAAGTAAAGTTGACCATCAATAATGATCCTGACACCACCTTTGATGTTGCCGCAGGCGGAACATTACTTAACGCCTTGCAAAACCAAAAAATCTTACTGCCCTCAGCTTGTGGAGGCGGCGGATCTTGCGGAATGTGTGAGTGTGAAGTGCCCGAAGGTGCCGGAGAAATATTGCCTACCGAGAAGCCATTCTTTACTCGTAAAGAAATTAAGCAACACAAGCGGCTTGCCTGTCAAGTAAAAGTCAAAGAGGATATACAAGTCGAAATCCCTCAGGAAATAATGGGAATAAAAAAGTGGGAATGTACCGTAGTCTCAAACAAAAACGTAGCCACTTTTATCAAAGAATTTGTTGTAAAATTACCGGAAGGTGAAACTTTGGATTTTCGTTCCGGAGGCTACATACAAATTGATGTGCCAAAAATAAACGTAAATTTCAAAGATTTCGACATACAGGAAGAATATCACGAAGATTGGGACAAATTCAAGATGTGGGATTTGGAAATGAAAAATAGTGAAGAAACTTTCCGCGCCTACTCAATGGCAAACCACCCTGCAGAAGGCAATATCGTGATGCTTAACATTCGTATTGCTACTCCCCCTTGGGACAGAGCGAAAGGAGCTTTCATGAATGTAAATCCGGGAGTTTGTTCTTCCTTTATCTTTTCAAGAAAACCCGGAGATAAAGTAATGATTTCCGGACCTTACGGAGAATTCTTTATCAAAGATACGGACAATGAAATGATGTTTATCGGCGGAGGTGCCGGAATGGCTCCAATGCGGTCGCATATTTTTGATCAATTCAAAACAAAAAAGACAACCCGAAAAGCAACTTTTTGGTATGGAGCACGCTCTTTACGAGAAGTTTTTTACGAAGAGGATTTCAATGAAATTGCTGCCGAAAATGAAAACTTTGAATGGCACTTGGCACTTTCCGAGCCTTTGGAATCGGACAATTGGACAGGCCCCAAAGGATTTATTCATCAAGTGATTTTTGACAATTATTTGAAAGACCATGAGGAACCCGAAGAAATCGAATATTATCTTTGCGGTCCTCCGATGATGAATGCTGCGGTAGAAAAGATGCTTGAGAATTTAGGAGTTCCGCGCGAAAATATTATGTTTGACGATTTTGGAGGTTAATTTTTAATAAAAGAAGTAGAACGAGACGAAGTGCAACATTTACACTTCGTCTTTGTTTTTTATTAGTGTTTGAGTAACAAATCCGGCAAAATCGGATAAGGAAGGGTCTCGAGCTCCGGTCAAAAGAATAATATCTCCGGATTGTAATCGATTGGCAAGAACAGTAGGCAAATCATTTCGGTTCTCCACAAAACAAGCCCGAACTCCTTTGGCTAAAAGGTCGTTACACAAATCCTTGGAGGAAATATCCTTAGAAGTTGTCCCGCCGGCATAATAAATTTCCGACAAGAAAATTTCATCATTGGGGCGAAGCACTTCACTTATTTTTTTCACAAACTCTTTTCTCATAAACTTTGTAGGTTGAAATCCGTGAGGTTGAAACCATAACAACAATCGCCTCTGCGGCAAACAGCAAGCCGAAGCAGAAGCTGCCAATTTTGCCGGGTTGTGCGCATAATCGTCTATAATGCTGAGTTCGGGGGTATGCAACAAAATTTGATGTCGGCGGTATATACCCGAATATGATTTCAAAGCAGAAGCAGTATCTGCAATTGAAATTCCTGCTTGTCGGCAAGCAGCAGCGGCCGCAGCCGCATTCTCGGCATTGTGTTTTCCAATTTGCCGAAGTCGAAATGCAATACGATTAACTTCAAAATGTATCGAAAACTCTTCCTGTCTGAAATTGCTGATAAACAGGTCATTGGATGATTGAAAGCCGAATGCAACTTTGTCTTCGGACTCTATGGTGCGGCAATTTTTTTGCCTGCCGTTTACAATAATGTGCTTGCTTCTTCCTGCAAATATTTGGAACAACTCCTGCAACTCTTCGATTTCTTTGTGATCCTTGTCAATATTGAGGATCAAACCAATCTCCGGACTGTACTTGATGATAGAACCGTCCGATTCATCGGCTTCAACAATTAAGAAATCCCCTTGATTGTCATAGACAGCATTGCCGATTTCTCCTTTTTTTTGTAAATCAATCAATCCCGCTCCTGTTATCAAGGAGGGATGACAATTGTTTTGTTTCATAGAGTGAAAAATCATTGCCGCAACGGTAGATTTTCCGGATGTTCCTCCTACGGCTATTGTCTTTTTAGTGCGGCTGACAGCTGCCAACATGTCCGATCTTTTGATGATGGGAATACCAAGCAAACAGGCTTTTTGGTATTCGGGCACTTGGGGCTCTATGGCGGTAGAAACAACCATCAAGTCAATCCTCGAATGCAATCCGGAGGTGTCTTGGGGAAAACAACTTATTCCCTTTTTTTCCAACTGCAAACGGCGAATAGATTTCCGTCCTCCGGCAGAAAATTGTCTGTCGGAACCGGAAATCTCTTTCCCGGCATCCGCCAAATATTGCGCCAAGGCACTCATTCCGTCTCCGGCTATTCCCATAAAAAATACGGACTTAATTTGTTCTATATCAATGGGTTTCTGTTCCATTTTTTCTCATTTTTCACAACAAAAGTAAATATAAATTTCGGTTCCGGCAAACCTCAGCAACTCCCATTTTCAATTGTTCCCGGAAAAGATCTCTTTGTTTGCCAAAAAAATCAGTTTGATTTTTTTACACAAAGTGTCATAAAACTTGCGTGGTCTTTTACCGGCATTTATAAAACATCAATATTTTTACTAAATTTGCAGATTCAAAAATCACATAGAGACAAAATTCAGTCCGGACAATATACCTATCTTTGCAGGCGTATCAAAACAAATCCGGACACAAATCAGAGAATAAAAAATGGCAAAACTTAACTATAAAAAAAATCCGATCTTTGACATCAACGAACAACTTGGAGCCAAACTGCCCCCGCAAGCCGTTGAATTAGAAATGGATGTACTCGGAGCCTTAATGCTGGAAAGAGGAACGGAGGATATTGTTTCCGTAATCCTTTCGGCAGAAAGTTTTTACAAAACAGAGCATCAAAAGATATTCACCGCCATCACTAATTTAGCGGATGAAAATCACCCCATTGATTATCACACGGTGATAGAAAAACTGAAGAAAAACGGAGACTTGGACGCCGCCGGCGGTGTAAGCTACGTGATGCAATTGACACAAAGAGTCGGCTCCTCCGCCCACATCGAATACCATTCCAAAATCATTGCCCAAAAATTCATACAACGAGAACTGATTCGTTTAAGTTCCGAAATCCAAACCCGCTCTTATGACGAAACCGAAGATGTTGCCGATGTTATTGAATATGCTCAAAAAGAAATTTATGAACTTACTCTCGGCACCATAACCAAGGATGCGGTAAACATCAGCCAACTGCTCAATGATGCCATTGATAATATCGAAGAAGCCAAAAATAAAAAAGACGGATTGAGCGGAGTTCCCTCCGGATTCTCCTCACTGGATAAAGTAACCTCCGGATGGCAAAATTCAGACTTGGTCATTGTTGCGGCCCGCCCCTCGATGGGGAAAACAGCCTTTGTCCTCTCCATGGCACGCAATATGACAGTTGAACATAAAAAGACAATTGCCTTTTTCTCCTTGGAAATGTCCTCTTTACAATTGATAACAAGGCTTATATCTTCAGAAACCGAACTTCCGAGTCAAAAATTACGATCGGGAAATTTAGCTGATCATGAATGGCAACAATTAGAATTTAAAATCAAAAGTCTCGAAAAAGCGCGCATCTTCGTAGATGAAACTCCCGGGATATCCCTCAATGAATTACGCACCAAATGCCGAAAGTTAAAAACCAAAGAAGATATTGACCTTATCATTATAGATTATTTACAACTGATGACAGGGCCGAAAGAACTTAAAGGAAATCGGGAACAAGAAGTAAGTACCATTTCTCGCGGATTAAAAGGGCTGGCGAAAGAATTAGACTTGCCCGTAATAGCACTTTCTCAATTGAACCGATCGGTAGAAATGCGCAGTGGCAATAAACGTCCTCAATTATCTGATTTGAGAGAATCCGGAGCCATAGAGCAAGATGCGGATATCGTGATGTTTATCCACCGACCGGAAAAAATGGGTATAGAGCAAGATCCCACAGACGGATCCTCAACACGAGGATTGGCTCAGATCATCATTGCCAAACACCGAAACGGCGAAATTTGTGATGTAGATCTCCGTTTTAGAGACGATTTTGCTCGATTTGAAGAATTTGACGGCGGTTTTGCCGCTTATACCGAAAATATAGAAAGTAACTCTTTCGATTCCAAAATAAACGCCCAAAATGAACCGGGCGAAAGCAAAGATATGATGGTAAATGAAGATTTTTATCAATCGCTGGATACCAACTCCGAAGACGTTCCGTTTTAAATAAAGATTCCGTAATGATGAAAAAACTCTTGATACTGCTTACCACAATACTCCTTGCCGGTGCAGGAATGCCAACCCGGGCAAATTATATCCTTATTCCCATGGACAAAAGCCAAAAAAATCACTTAAAAGCCTACGGAATCACTTTTTGGGTCTTGCAAAACAATATAGAGGCTGATTGGCTCCTGAATTATCGAGGCGGAAGTTTTGGCATGAGCTATAACAAAGCAATTACGGATGAATGCAGCATACGCGGTGTCAGTTTTGAAGTTATCGGAGAAGCTCAAAAACAAATGATTTTTGACCAAATATCCGCCCCGGAAGTCAATGCAGACAAAATAAAACTTGAAAAAGCTCCGAAAATAGCAGTTTATGCTCCGGAAACCAACCAACCATGGGACGATGCCGTAACCCTGGTTTTGACCTATGCCGAAATTCCTTATGAAAGAATATATGATAAAGAAATAGTGAGCGGAGAACTCTCAAAATATGATTGGTTGCACCTGCACCACGAAGACTTTACGGGACAATACGGAAAATTTTATGCGGCCTATCGACATGCCGCCTGGTACAAAGAAAACCAAGCAAAAGCAGAAGACCAAGCCCGGGAATTAGGGTTTAACAAAGTCTCGGAACTCAAACTGTTTGTAGCCAAACGCATCAAAGAATACATCTTTAGCGGAGGATTTCTCTTTGCAATGTGCTCAGCCACAGACTCTTACGACATTGCTCTTGCTGCCGAAGGTATCGATATTTGTGAAAGTATGTATGACGGAGATCCGGCGGAAAAAGACTTCAATAAAAAATTAGATTTTTCCAAAACTCTGGCATTCAAAGATTTTACAGTCAAAACCAATCCTTACGAATATGAATTTTCAGATATAGACGTAACCAATTACAGAATGGTCAGCCCCAAAGAAGACTTTTTTACCCTCTTTGACTTTTCGGTAAAATGGGATCCCGTACCGGGGATGCTTTGTCAGAATCACACAAAAATCATCAAAGGATTCATGGGGCAAACTACCGCTTTTAACAAAGATCTTTTGAAAGCCAATGTACTGGTTATGGGAGAGTTAAAATCCAAAAATGAAGCTCGATACATACATTCCGAATTGGGCAAAGGCACTTGGACTTTCTATGGCGGACACGATCCGGCAGACTACAGGCATTTGGTCGGCGACCCGAAAACAGAACTCAAACTGCACCCTAACTCACCGGGTTACAGACTGATACTCAACAATATACTATTTCCCGCAGCCAAAAAGAAAAAACTCAAAACTTGATTTTTTATCCTCAAAATCATGCATAAAATTCTCAAAAAAATAAGCATAAACACTTTGCTGATGCTCATACTGATTATCCTGTTCAACGGCAAGCTCATTGCACAAAATCAGTTTTCGGCTCAGCTCTTAACAGTCACTGCACACCCCTTTGTAAAAAACAATAAATCACTGCATAACAGAAAGATAGATGCTCAAGGATATCTCACTTTTGAGCCCGGACTACTTCTGGCTTATACCCAAAGCTTTCATCCGAGAATCGGCGTAGAACTCTCCGCAGGCGCACTGAAAGATCGCTACGACGATATTGCCGCTCATCTGGCATTGATGCTCAAAGGAAACGCCGTAAAATATTACAAGCATTCTCTGACATTAGGTATCGGACTCGCCGTGTTCTTTGAAGCCGGGAAAATGGATACCCCAAACTACGTCAACGAAGAAAATTTTAACACCGAAAATCCGACTATGCACAAAATATCACTCAGCGGAAGTATCGAATACGGATACTCCCTCTCTAAAACAACCAATTTCTTAGTCAGTTTGGTACATCCCCACCCGCGCTCCTTCGGCATAACAGCCGGCATATCGATCAATATTTACAACCCCAATCAAAAAGGATGTAACTGCCCTAGTTTCAGATAATTACAACCATATTTATTCATGAAAAAACGAGTCCGAAACATCCTCGTCCCCCTTGCTCTTCTTCACAGTATTCTTTTGCTGTGTTTCCAAATATCCAACGCACAAAACTTATCCTCCAAAAATAAAAAAGCCATCAAACTTTTTAGCAAAGCTTTTGATTTTTATCAAGCCTATAAATACAAAAAAGCAGAAGATGCCGCCCTGCAAGCCATCGATCGAGATGAAAAATTTAAAGAACCCTATTACTTATTGTCAGACATATATAGCGAAACAAACCAAAACGAAAAAAAAATAAACATCTTAAGCAAACTCATTGAGAATGAGAAAACCCCTACCCCCGCCGCCCTCTTTATCCTGGGAAAAACAGAACTTTCCGAAGGAAAATATGCTGCCGCCCGGCAACACCTCGAAATGCTTAACGACAAAAGTTCTTTCAAAGCACAGGCGAAAAGGTTGCTGCCACGCTGTCAATTCGGCATAGAAGCTATGCAACATCCGGAAGAATTCAGCCCTCAGAATTTAGGAGAATCCGTAAACAGTAAATACAACGAATATCTCCCTGCCATAACGGCAGACGAAACAATGCTGATTTATACCCGATTGCTCCCCTACAACAAAATCATGCAAGAAGACTTTTATTTGGCACAAAAAAAAGACCCCAAAGCCCTAAAATACGAACCCTCTGCCCCGCTATTTCACCTAAACACACCGGCAAACGAAGGCGCCCAATCTCTCTCGGCAGACGGAAAATCTTTATACTTTGTCTCCTGCCAAGACGAACATTTCCCGACACCTCACGGAAAATCATACGGAGGTTGCGACATTTACGTTTCATACAAAAGAAAGAACCGCTGGACAAAACCGAAAAACTTAGGGAGTCCCGTAAATACCAAATATTGGGAATCACAACCCTCCTTCTCTGCCGACGGCAAAACGCTTTATTTTGCCTCAAATCGTCCCGGAGGCAAAGGAAAAACAGACATCTGGAAATCCACTTTGCAAGATGACAGCACCTGGTCTGCGCCCGAAAACTTGGGCGATATTGTAAACACAAGCGGACATGAAAAATCTCCCTTCATCCACCCGGACAACCGCACTTTATATTTCTCCTCAGACGGACATCCCGGAATGGGCAAACTGGACTTATTCGTGTCTAAAAAAATCGGCACCAATCAATGGAGCCAACCTCAAAATTTAGGTTACCCCATCAATACACACAACGAAGAAATGGGTTTGATAGTCAATGCCAGAGGCAATAAAGCCTTCTTTGCCTCCTCTCAAAAATCAGAATTCGGAGGAATGGATCTCTACAGCTTTACTTTGAGCAAAAAAAATCGTCCGGAACCGGTAACCTATGTCGCCGGCAAAGTCTATGACAAAATAACAGGAAAAAATCTATCCGCACAAATCAAACTTATTGAATTGAAAACTGAAGATTTAATCAACCACTCTGAATCAGACAAATCGACAGGAAAATTCTTAGTTTGCCTGCCTTCGGGAAAAGAATATGCCTTCCATGTCTCCAAACCGGGATATTTATTTTTTTCCGAAAACTTTTCCCTGCCCCGGCAAAGCGACTCTTTAAAAACCTATACTTACAACATCGCCTTATCCCCCATTGTTGCAGGGCAAAAGACGATCTTACGAAACGTCTTTTTCAGCTTTGATTCCGAAAAACTTGACCCCAAATCCTATGCGGAACTTGATAAATTAAAGATTTTTTTAGAGAAAAATCCCGAATTACACGTAGAAATAAGCGGTCATACAGACAATATCGGAAAAGAAAATTACAATCAAACACTCTCTTTAAAACGAGCAAAATCAGTTGTTAATTACCTGATAAAAAAAGGAATAGATAAAAAAAGGATGCAATACAAAGGATACGGAAGCACACAGCCCTTAGCAAAAAATAATGATGAAGATGGACGTAAGAAAAACAGGCGCACCGAATGTAAAATTGTACAAAAAAAATAAAAAGCATTAGTTTGGTACATAATTTGCGGAGAAGTAAACAGAAAATTTAACCTAACAACTATTAAAACGAGAACGTTATGAAGAAGTTAATTTTAACGACAGTAAGTATCGCAATTTTCACAACGGGAATATTATTCTCCCCGAAAACAGCGAAGTCACAAACACTTGATGAGCAAGTAGATCCGAATCGTTTGGTATATTGGTTCTATGTCAGTGTGAGAGAAATAAAAGATCCGGAAACCGGATACAAGATTTATCAACTGCAACGAAAAGGCAACAAAATAAGTTCCGGATCATTAAAAAGATATGACCGGGATTTGTGGAGAAACCTCTCTTCCGGCAGCAAAATGGCTATCGGACCTTTCAACAACCAAGAAGAAGCCGAACGAGCCTTTGTATTCTACAAAGTACAAGATGAACCCCATTTGTTGGATGCTGAATTTGACCCCAAACAGCAAATATTTTGGTTCATTTTGCACGTAAAAAAAAGACCCCGTTCACGATCTTATGAATTGGAAAGAAAACCGGGCGCCGTGGCTTCGGGCACTTACCGCGATTTTGAAAACTTCCTGAAAGAAAACTTGAAAATGCGCGTAATGACCATCGGACCATTTCTATACATGGCAGAAGCAGAGGAAGCCAAACGTACATACAGGTTACACTAAGAGAATAAATATTTCATATTCATTTTTATGACACAAAAGGCAGTCGCTTAAACAAAAGTGACTGCTTTTTTTTTACAAATACATCAAATTCCTTTTTTTTTTGTATAATCGCAGTTTGATTCAAAAAAATACAAAATGAAGATAATCAGCAAAGGAACCGGCATAGACCCGGATGCCGGCTATGTACGCATCGACTCTTACAACAAGGAAACTACGCGCAAAATCGCAGAACATTATCAATCAATCTTGGAGCTTTTGGGCGAAGACCCGGAAAGAGAAGGGTTGTTAAAAACCCCCGAACGCGTGGCAAAAGCGATGCAATACATGACCAAAGGCTACAATTCAAACCCTGCGGAAATAATTACAAGTGCTTTATTTAAAGAAGATTACAAAGAAATCGTCTTGGTCAAAGACATCGATTTTTATTCTATGTGCGAGCACCACATGTTGCCTTTTTACGGCAAAGCCCACGTTGCTTATATCCCCAACGGTTACATCACCGGATTAAGTAAAATCGCCCGTGTAGTCGAAGCCTTCTCCCGCAGATTGCAGGTACAAGAACGCCTCACAATGCAAATCAGAGATACCATCCAAGAAACCCTGCAACCCCTGGGAGTCGCCGTCATCATAGAAGCCGCACACATGTGCATGCGTATCCGCGGCGTACAAAAACAAAACTCGGTAACCACCACCTCGGTATTTACCGGCGCATTCAACAAACCTGCCACCCGAGACGAATTTATCCAATTGGTTAAAGCCGATTTGATGTAAAAAAAAATGAACCTATAAATATGAAATTTAAAAGAAACTTATAGGAACAAGTTACAAGTGCAATTTGCAGCATATCAAACTTGAACCCGGATCTTAAATAATAAAATTGGGTTGCCATTCGTTTTTTTATAAAACTTTAATTCTACCCGTGAAGCGTATTTGTTGTCTCTTCTTTTTAGGTGCTTTATCAATACAACTCATTGATGCACAGTTCTTTGAGAAGGATACCGTCTGCGACAAAATAAGAGCAGGGCTATACAACAACATCGCTTATTATGATGAATATCTTGACGGTGGTGACGGAGAGAAAATATATCTTTTGGGTTTGGAATTTAAACCTTATGTTGCTTATAATCTGTACAAAAACTTCTATCTCGGCACAATATTTTCTTATGAATTTCTTGCAAGTAATTTTTATTCAAGAAAAAATATAATGGAACTTGGCGTTACGCTTCGTTATCTCCCTCCTTATCACATATCTGAAATACGAATTTTGAAAAAACTGCGTTTACTTTTTGAAATCGGCTACCATAAAACAAATTTTTTACTTTTGCCCACAACGCAAAAAGTATTTGAATACAAAGGAAAAATAATCAATGAAAATTTCAAAATTGATAATAGTCTGAAAAACAGCAAGATAACATTATCTGTCGGAGTTTTATACCAAATTTGCAAGTGTATGTACATAGACTTTGATTACATGCATGTCAGTTACACCGGAGGAACCGTAGAGAACGGCATTATGGGAGGTATCGGCTTTATATTCAAACAAAAATGAAAAAAAAACACATCATTACTCTCTTACTTCTCCTGTCTTTTTCCCGGCTTGGCTTAAAAGCACAACAAACGTATTTTGCCAATTACTTGATTATAGGGTCTTCTTTTACCTGTAAGCCTTTTTCCGAATATACACACAATCAAAACCATCGCAAATTTGTTTTTGTTGAAAATACTTGGAACTTTAATGCCGGCATCCGCCTAAGCCGCAAATTTTTCTTGGGGACACAAATGTTCCACATTTTTACCCATGACAAAGTTGCCGCCCAAAAAGATTATCACGCGATGTACGGATTATTTTTGCAATACAACTTGTTGCGGAATGAACAACATCGACTATTTCCGGAAATCTCCCTGAATTATGGCAATTTTTATTCCCACCGGGATGATTTTCTCATTCACAAAAACAATGTATTTCATGTAGGATACGGTATCGGCTACGACCTCCCCATAAGCCCGATCAAAAATCTTTATTTGGACTTGTCTTTTATTTTTTACTCCTCCTTGAACAATAACCCCAAAAAAGACCTCTTCACCCAATACATCATCGGGCTGAATTATAGAATCAACAGACAATAAGATTAGAAAAATGAAACAAATACCTGAAATTCAACATCTTGGATTGCGTCCTTATGACGAAGTCAGAGAGATGCAAAAAGAAATTTTTGAAGCAAACATTCAAGCAAAAATCAAGAATCAACCCACTCGATCGGTTATTTTTTCCTGCGAACATCCACACGTATATACGCTCGGCAAGAGTGCAGACCCGAATAATCTATTGATTCAAGAATCATTTTTAAAAAAGATCAATGCGCAATGTCGCCGAATAGAACGCGGCGGAGACATCACCTATCACGGTCCCGGGCAGCTGGTCATTTATCCCATTATTGACTTGGAACAAGTCCGATTGGGCATCAAGGAATACATACAATCCATTGAAAAAGAGGTAATTAAAGCACTTCAAAAATACAAAATTGCAGGAGAAATCAGTCCCGGAAATATCGGAGTCTGGCTTGATGTCGGCAGCCCGAAGGAGCGCAAAATATGTGCCATCGGCGTAAAAGCAAGTCGCAGCATTACGATGCACGGCTTAGCCCTAAACATCAACACTGACTTGAATTATTTCAACTACATCAACCCCTGCGGATTTATTGACAAAGGAGTTACCTCCGTACAAGCAGAAACCGGAAGTGTCGCCGATTTTGATGCTCTGAAAAATGAACTTACGGCAGGTCTTCAAAAACGATTTACGCCCTAAAAAACAAGATATTTTTTTGATATACCCGAAAAAATACTTTGAGAATTCATTTTTTTTTACTTGCTTTGTGGCTGTTAACTTTTACAATTTAATTTTTTATATTCAATTATGACTGCACAAGAATACATCAAAAGAGAAGACAAATTCGGTGCCCACAACTATCACCCGCTTCCGGTAGTGTTGGAAAGAGGCGAGGGCGTATTTGTATGGGACGTGGACGGAAAAAAATATTTTGATTTTCTTTCTGCCTATTCAGCTGTAAATCAAGGACATTGCCATCCCAAAATCATCGAAGCGATGATTGAGCAGGTGAAAAAATTAACCTTGACTTCGCGCGCATTCTACAACAATGTACTCGGCGAATTTGAAGAATACGTTACCAAATACTTTGGTTACGACAAGGTATTGCCCATGAACACAGGAGCAGAAGCCGACGAAACCGCTCTCAAATTAGCTCGCAAATGGGGCTACGAGAAAAAAGGAGTCCCCGAAAATCAAGCGAAAATCATTGTTTGCGAAAACAACTTCCACGGACGCACCATCACCATTATCTCCATGTCCACAGACCCGGACTCTTACAAAGGATTCGGCCCCTACACCCCGGGGTTTGTTACCGTACCTTACAACGATTTAGCCGCCCTTGAAAAAGAATTACAAGACGAAAATGTCGTAGCCTTCCTGACAGAACCTATACAAGGAGAAGCCGGCGTATTTGTACCGGATGACGGATATTTGAAAAAAGCATACGATCTGTGCAAAGCCAAGAACGTCCTTTTCATTGCTGATGAAGTGCAAACGGGAATAGCCCGTACCGGACGCTTGCTCGCCTGCGACCACGAAGGTGTACGCCCCGACATCTTAATCCTCGGGAAAGCCCTCTCCGGAGGTGCAATGCCTGTTTCTGCCGTATTGGCAGATGATGACATTATGCTCGTCATCAAACCCGGAGAACACGGTTCTACCTTTGGTGGAAATCCTCCGGCAGGAAAAGTAGCCATTGCTGCATTGGAAGTAATCAAAGAAGAAAAACTTGCAGAAAATGCAGAAAAACTCGGAAAAATATTTCGCGAAGAGTTGAAAAAAATCAAATCTCCGATGGTGGAACTTGTCCGAGGAAAAGGTCTGCTTAATGCAATGGTCATCAAGCCGACAAATGGGATCGAAGCCTGGGATGTGTGCATGAAGTTGCGCGACAACGGCTTATTGGCAAAACCCACTCACGGACACATCATCCGTTTTGCACCGCCTCTGGTAATCACAGAAGAACAAATAAAAGAGGCCGTAAAAATAATCAAAGACACAATATTGTCTTTCTGATTTTGAGGAGTCTTATAAAAAAAGAAAACCGATTGTATATACAACAATCGGTTTTTTTATTTCCTGCCGGAAAAGGCAAGCTAATTTTTCCTTTTGGTAAGAAAATTCCGAAATAAACGAACGGCAAAAGCAGCAACAATCCAAATGATATTCATCGACATATAAGCAATAAAAAACTTAAATGCTGCCGTTTCGGAGTCAAAAACAGCTTTCAGACTGTCTCCAAAATGATAACCTTCAAGGGAATAATGCAGGGAATAATGAATAATAACCGCCATTATAATATAGACGGCACAAACTATTCCTATAATTTTTAACAGTATTATACTTCCTTTTCTCGAAAAAATTGCGATATTTGTGCTTGGTTTACTCATTGGTCGCAAAATTAACAAAAAAATAAATCCAGATATGCAGTTTCTAAAAAAAATAACCTTATCGGCAATAATCATCGCTGCCGGATTTCTGCAACTACAAGCACAAAATGTCAGATTTACAAGCAAAGACTTACCGGCTCAGTTGAAAATATTTTTCCAAATAGATGAAAAGAAAATATCCAAGAACAAAGAGATGTTTCAGAAAGATTCTGTGATTAATGCATTTGGAAATATTTATTCCGGATTAGATGAAACGCAACAGAAAAAACACACAAAAAAAATCAATACGTTATATGCAAGAGGAGCCGGAAAGGATAAAACCCTGTTCAACTATATCGAAACAATGGTTCTTTTACAATCCCAAAATAAAGGAAATTACAAGGCTTGGGAATCCTACTTGAACTCCTTGACAAGTTCCAAACGAACCCCTAGCAGCAAAATCAAACAATTTATCAATCAAACATTCGGATTGCTGAAAAACGATGCTCTTTATTCCACCAAAACCTACAACTGGAAAGCCGTAGAGGCAAACTTTGATTTTCTTCATGACAGAAAAAGTAAAAGTTTTATTGTCCAAATACACTCCGGAAATCTGCAACTGCTGAGTCCTGATAAAGATACAATTACCGTCAGGCAAGTCAAAGGAAAATACAATATGACACGCGGATTGTGGTATGGAAATTCCGGAAAAATCACATGGCAAAAATATGACATTCCGGAAACGGAAGTGTACGCGCGCCTGTCAAAATATCAAATCAAAATGCAGGAAGGAAAAATAGAAGTCGATTCAGTCATGTTCTACAATAAAGAACTGATAAACCAAGAAATATTGGGAAAATTGAAACACAAAGCCTCCCACTACGGCTTTAAGAACGGATTATACCCCTATTTTTCCTCCTACGCCCATAACTACACAGTAAAAAGCACCAACGAAAATATAAAATTCCGAAGCGGTATCAGCATGCGCGGCAAAACCATTGAATACACCGGAAGCAAATCGACCCCGGCAACTGCTGAATATTCATACAAAGGAAAACGATTATTTTCTGCCTATGCCGAATTGTTTAAATCCGAAGACAAAAAACTTTTTTCGCCCAAAGCTGCTGTAGCTCTCTATTTTAACCAAAAAGACTCCATCTCACACCCGGCTGTAAACCTGAAAGTAAAAGATACAGAAATCTCGCTGACCCGTTTTGCAAAAGGAGCAGGACACCGCCCCTTTTATATTTCTTATCAAAAAATGTTCACCACCTCTAATTCATTAATTTTCAATGCAGAAGATACAATTATTAACTTTTATTCCAAAGAAGGGAATGATGCTATATTCAAATCGTTGGACTATTTTACCAAAGCCGATTTTGAAAAGTTAAGAATGCACGACAAAGCCAATCCCTTGCTTTTGCTGAAAAAATACTCCGATAAATTGGGCGACCGCTCCTTTTTTGCAAAAGATTATGCCGCCCACATCAGGCAAGACCCCGTCGAAGTAAAAAACCGACTGATAGGACTTTGGCATCAAGGATTTTTGGAATATAACTCAGAAAATGAATATGTTACTTTGAATCAAAAGCTCTTTGACAATATCCTTTATTTCTTTGAAAAAAAGGACTATGACGTAATCAATATCTTATCCAAAGGAGTCAGAATGCAGCAAAATACAAGCATCTCTTCTTACAAAAATGCAGCATTGAACCTGAAAAGTAATACCTTGCAATTATACGGCGTAGAGCAAGTCGTTTTGAGCCAACGTAACAAAATAGGATTTGTACCCGCCAAAAAGACTCTCGAAATAACTGCCAATAGAGACATTTTATTTGCCGGGCGACTACGAGCCGGATTGACCGATTTCTACGGCAAAAACTTTCGATTCAATTACAAAGATTACAACATAGGTATAGAAAAAGCCGATTCCCTCATTTTTCGAGTATGGGAAAACGGGCTGAAAGAAGCCAAAGATGATGAACGACCAACCTTCTTAACTTCTGTGATAGAAGGAGTTACAGGAACTCTTGAAATTGATTCCGTAAATAACAAATCCGGAGCAAAAGCCAATGCACTGTTTCCCAAACTCATTTGTTCAGACACGTCCTACGTATTTTATGATAAAAAAACAGAGGGCGGGCATGCCTACAATCGTAAAAGTTTTCGCTTCATCAATTACCCTTTTACCCAGGATAGTTTATTGTATCTCTCTAAAAACCAGATCAATATAAAAGGAACCATGGAAAGTGGAAAATTATTCCCGAACTTTGAAGATACCTTGCGCGTGCAAGAAGATTATTCGCTCGGATTTATCCACAGCACGGGTGAAAAAGGCATCAAAATGTTTAACGGAGCAGCCACACTTTCTTCCCAAAACAATGAAATGCAAAGCTTTATCCGGCTGAATAACAAAGGAATGTATGCCAACGGTATTGCCAAATGGAACAATACAAAAATTGTTTCTGAAGAGTTCAAACTTTTCCCGGATTCCCTCTCGGCAAATGCAGAAGAAATCGCGATAAAACAAGACGATAAACACATATTTCCCGAAGTCAAAGGAAGTAAAATACAAACACTTTGGGATGCAACCAAAGACGAGATTAGTTACCAAAATACCGAAGAACCCTTCGATATGTACGGCGGGAAAAGTAAATTTACCGGAAAATTAAAATACAAAGTAAACTCCCTGATGGGTGAAGGAACCGCACAAGTCGCCGAAGGTGATTTGAACGCCAAAGAATTTCTATTCAAAGACTCCCTGTTTTTCAGCCCGAACAGTCAAATTTCGATCAAAGACAAAGATACCGAGGAACAACACCTTATCGTAAAAAATATGCGTACCTACATTGATTTACGCACTCAAAAAGCCGTTTTTCAATCCAATGACGAATTCAAATCAGATACCCTCACGAACGACTCGATAAGCATCGCAAGCCGTATGCAACAACGCAAATCCTACATGGAATTTATCAATAATAAATACCTCTGCTACCCCAACCATCTCACTTGGGACATCGGCAAAGGAAGAGTAAATGTCGGGAAAAACATTGAACGAGACTCGGTCTTGAATCAAAAGATGAATAAACAATCTATGCTTAATGAATTCCAATTTAAACCGGAAATCTTTAAAAATCCGGAGCAAAAATTAACCTTCATCTCCACTCATATCGATCGAGATTCACTCACTTTTACCGGAAGTACTGCAAGTTATGTCAGCGGGGAACAAAACATCAAAGTACAAGACGTACAAAAAATAATCGTGGCAGATATCGAAGTTACCCCCTCGGACGAAGTCATCATCAAAGGGAACGGAGAAATGGAAAACCTCCTGAATGCAACCATAAAAGCAGGAGAAAGACACGTAATTACACAAGTAGATATGTATATTGCCGGAAGCGACAAATATACCGCAACCTCCGGAATCTACAAATACGAAGATATGAACAAAACTCTCCAAGATATACAATTTGACAACATCACTTACAGCTCCGATAAAAAAGCCTCCATCGCCCACGGAACCGTAGAACAAGGAAAAATCCTCAAACTAAACCCCTGGTTTGATTTCTACGGTGATGTCAATTTCAATGCTACCGAAGAATTTCTCAATTTTGACGGATACGCAAAAATCAAACACAATTGCCCTACTGCAAACCGAGCCTTTTATTTCAAAGCCTCAATCAATCCGGACAGTATATACCTGCCGCTCTCACCCAAATTACACACCGACGAATCCTTCAATAAAGCCCGCACCTTTGCCGATATTCTTATCTCCAAAGACTCCACCCACCTGTTTCCCGCCTTCCTTACCAACGATCCCTACGGCACCTCTTGGTCGCTGCTATCTCTCAGGGACAGCAGTTATTTCATCACATTTAACGCAAAAAAACAGAAGTATGAAATCAGTACTTTGGAACGATTTCAAGACCCGGAACGTACCGACAACTACCTGAGTCTCGGCACCGAATCCTGCAATATTTACGGAGAAGGAAATTTGACATTCTCCCAAAATATCAAAATCGACAGCCTCAAAGCCTCCGGGAACCTCTCATTTGATCTACAATCAAAAAAATTCGGTGCGCAAAGTGCCCTGCTATTTGACTTCTTTTTCAATAAAAAATCGCTTGATATTTTATCCGAAAAATTTGCCTCTGCCACCAACCTAAGCCCCATTGATGCCTCAAAAAAATCCTACCAAAGGCTCCTCACCGGATTGCTCGGAAAAGAACAAAGCGAAGAAATACAAGTTGATTTTGCGGAAAACTTAGACCAAACCGGAAAAATGCCCAAAGATTTTGTCGGAAAATTAGCTTTTACAAACCTCTTTTTCAAATGGGATCAAGCCTCCGAATCCTTTAAATCTTCCGGAAAAATTGGCGTATTAAGCATAGATAACAAACTGATTAACAACTATGTAAACGGATATATACAAATCCTCAAAAAACGCTCGGGAGACCAAATCCTTATTTACCTCGAACCCCAACCGGAAGAATGGTTCTTTTTCTCCTTCTCCGGAGGAATCATGCGCACATTCTCCTCAGTCAGCGACTACAACCGAACCATAGAAAAACTCAAAACCCGAAAGAAACGTAAGAAAACCAAAAAAGGCACCTTCAATTACATGCTTACCAACGAAGAAATCAAGAACCGATTCATCTATTATTTCACCGGAAAACACCCGGCAAACCTGAGAAACGAAGATTTTGAAATCACCCAAACTCCTGACGACTCGACACAAACTCAACCGGCGCAGGTGCAAGACCAAAACTTTGATCTCGATGATGACCCCACCGAAAACCCGACAGAAGCTGTAGATACGGAAATACCAAGCGACTCCACACAAACTCAGAACTTTGATCTCGACGATGACCCCACCGAAAACCCGACAGAAGCTGTAGATACGGAAACACCGAGCGACTCAACACAAACTCAACCGGTACAATCCCAAGAACCGGCTGCCGAAACACAAGCCGTTCCCGAAAGTGTAACGACTCCGGTCAATCAAACCGAAACGCCGAGCGATTCCACACAAGCTCAACCGGTGCAAGACCAAGAACCGGCTGCCGAAACACAAGCCGTTCCCGAAAGTGTAACGACTCCGGTAAATCAAGCCGAAACGCCGAGCGATTCGACTCAAACTCAACCGGCACAAGCCCAAGAACCGGCTACCGAAACACAAGCCGTTCCCGAAAGTGTAACGACTCCGGTAAATCAAACCGAAACGCCAAGCGATTCCACACAAGCTCAACCGGTGCAAGCCCAAGAACCGGCTACCGAAACACAAGCTGTTCCCGAAAGTGTAACGACTCCGGTCAATCAATCCGAAACGCCGAGCGATTCTACGCAAACTCAACCGATGCAAGCCCAAGAACCGGCTACCGAAACACAATCCGTTCCCGAAAGTGTAACGACTCCGGTAAATCAAACCGAAACGCCGAGCGATTCTACGCAAACATCATCACCCGGTAATGAAGAGCCGCAAGCGGATCCTTTTGCCGAAGAGGAAGAGTAAAACCTCCCTCCCGCCCCGTCCTTACAGATAAAGACACGCTTAAAATATACAAATAACTTTTTTCGTTCCAAAATGAAAGAGCATCTTTCCCGAGTGATTGACTCACAAAAGCGGAAAGATGCTTCTTTTATATCTGCCTTGCTGCGGCAAACGCTCCTGCCCGATTCCCGGAAGAGACCGGATTTATTTCTTACTCGATTGTCGAGGCATCGAAGAACGGACGCAAAGTCTCGTAGGTTAGGGGTTGTAATTCGGAGAGACGTGTACCGTTACACCACTCTATCGAACTAATATTTTCCTCCTTTTGCGGTGTTCCGGAAGATTCTCCCGAATAGTCCATAAGAAACCACCGGGTATGTTTCAAAACATATGTTCCCTTTAAGCAATAAATATGAAAAGTAGATTCCCTCTCTTCTCTAATTTTCAACTCGCTTATACCACATTCCTCTTCCACTTCTCTCAAAGCTGTTTCCGCCGGAGTCTCTCCCGGCTCGGCTTTGCCCTTGGGAAGATCGGGAACTCCCAAACGATAGATGACTAATAATTCATTCTTCTTGTTTCGTACCAAACCTCCGGCAGCTTCCATATAAGTAAAATACGATTGTATCTCTTTGAAAAGCAATGCAGTATCTTTCCCGGTGAAGTATATGGTTTTTCTATCCGGATCTTTTAAAAAGTCAAAAACTTCTTTTTGACTGAGCTCCGAATAAGACTCTTTCATTTCCGGAAGGTCTTGATTAGTTGTAAGTATAATCTTTTTACCGTCCGTTTGGTAATAAATAGTAATCGAAGATGTATTTTTCATACCTGCAAAGATATATTTTTTCTTCATTTATTATATATATACTTCCGGTTTCTATCCGAAAAGAGCAGAATATATTTTATATATATCAATTCTTTACCCGTATATATCCGTATATAAAAAAAAACGAACGACTGTTGATGTACAGTCATCCGTTTCTTAACAGGTAGAATTTATTGGTATAAAAAATAGTTGTTTTTCTGCTTTGTTCAGTTATTAAAATAACTTCATACCTCCTTGTGAATTCTCATTATCATCATTTCCTCCTTTGGATACTTTCGTAATCTTTCCTTTATTGAATCGGAAGGAAATATTAAAGATCAATATGTTTTTCAATACATCAATATGACTCACGGCTAATTCTCGATAGCTGTCAGTCTCTTTGTATTCCTCTTGATACATTTTTGCTCCCCATTCAATAGGAAGAACATAAGCAAGCATGATATTCAACCGGTTATCAAAGAAAGTCTTTTGAGCAAATAATCCCCAGTAATCATTGTTATACATCCTGTATCCTAAGGAATTGATATTTTTTGAGTTCTGACGTTGATACATTCCTCCGGTGGTCAGTCCCCAATCATTATAGAGGAAGACCAATTGACTGTTTAACTCCCAATCTGTTAAGTGATGCTCTTTCTTTTTGTATTCGATACGCTCGTAATATACTTTACCGCTATTCTGTAAGATTAAGAACTGTTTGTACAAAGGTACGGTGAGCGAGAACCGGCTTCCGTAAGTATCGTATGTGCCGTTGTTATCATACGAATATTCGGTGATACCGTCCGTTCGTATCCGCATAACTTCCGTTATGTTATTACGGGAGAATTTATAGAAAGGTTCTAGAGAGAATAAGCCTTGCATTACTTTCATTTGTAAAGAGATACGATGTTGCATAGCCGGAGACAGATTCGGATTTCCTTTGCGTACGGACTGTTTATCTACGAATACTTCCAGCGGGTTCGTTTGGCTCAAACTTGTATAACGATTATAGGCTCGGTATTTCAAAAGCAGATCCAGTACTTTTAGGGGCTTATATTTCAAGTTCAAATAAGGTTGCCATCCGATAAAAGTCTTCGGCGTATAGTCCGGAGTACTCGGTCGGTTGTGTTCCATTGCCAATCCTGTTTTTACGGACATCTTCGTTCCTAACTTTCTAGAAAAGTACAGGTAAGCGACCTGTCTCCGATCATTATAGTTAAACACATGTTCGGCATCACTTGCTCCCGATAGTCCGGAAGGATTCTTGATTTTTGTATTGGACTCTCTCTGTTTGTCCGTCCATCGATATCCGGCTTGAAAACTAGTCTTCGGATCTAAATTGTAAGTCAATTCCGTAAAGATTCGGCTTCTTGTTCCTTCATTATATCCCGTCTCTATTCTGGGTTTATCGGCGTTTAGCCTGTAATTATTCTCGCTTTCATCTTTGAACCAACTGAAAAAGACATTACTTTCAATCGACAGCTTCGGACTAATCTTTCCCATATAAAATAACTTCGCTTGATGATATTTTTCACTAATATGTTCCTTGCTGAATATATCTGTTCGGCTTTGAATACCGGAGAGAGGTGTATATATCATCTTGGCTTCGTATTCGTGGTCATCTTTTCCGGGATAACCCTTTACAAAAGCTTCAAAACTAATGGTGTGTTTAGGATTGATGATAAAATCTGCTCCCAAAGTATTTCTCAGAGAACTTCCAATCATCGCTCCATTGGAATTGTTATTAATCGGAGACTCATAAATATTTAAGCCCGAAGTATAATTCTTCGTAATATCTCTGTTCATGTGCATATTATGTCTGTGTCCGGAACTTCGTGCATATATATTCCATCGGTTTTGTGTATAATTGACAGAAGCACTTCCCCAATTAGCCGGAAATAATTTATGGCTTCCGGTTCGATCAATGTCAATCAATCCGCCTCCGTTTACAGATACTTCAAATCCTCTGTAATTATCTTTCAATTTGATATTGACTACCGCCGTATATCCGTCCAAACCATATTTTCCGCCCGGATCTCGGATTACTTCTATCTTTTGGAGACGTTTCGGATCCATACTCTGTATATATTCTTGATCTTTCTCCAATCCATTGACCAAGAATACAATCTTATCGCTTCCGTCAATCATCAGTTTATTGTTATAACGATCCAGATATACTCCTTGCACCTTAGAGAGTACATCTTTGGCACTGGCTGCTCCTACTTTGAGTTTATCCGTTACCACATATACATCTTTATCTAATTTAGTCTCGGAAGATTCTCCTTGTATAACCACCTCTTCAATATCTTTGGATTCTGTTTCTAACCAAATGGTACCAAGAAATGTATCTTTACCCGAATGTTCTATTTTTCGGCTATCTTCTTGGTATCCGATATAAGAGGTTTTGATGATATAGGTACCTTGCGGCAAATCAATGGAAAAGAATCCTTTCTCATCGGTGGTTGCTCCGTTAATGAGCGAGTCCGATGTATTGAAAACACGCACGGTACAAAACTCAATGGGCGATTTTGTTTGCTTATTCTTTACTTGTCCGGAGACAAAGCTCTTCGGGTTTGCCTGTATGGCTGTTGTTCCTATCAAAAACAGGAACAGAAGGAAGGTTTTTTGTATAGGTTCTGTTTTTTTTATCATGGTTCTTCTTTTTTTAAGGATGTTTGTGCCTTTACTTATCATGGTATTTGTTTTTTATATAAAAAGGAATTATTTGTAAAATAGAGGTAATGAATGGAAATTAGATTTTTATGTGTATTATCCGGTGGTTTATATCCGATACTTATTCGGCCGGCTTTGGAACAGAAACGAAAGGATCCGAAAATACAAACAAGGTATTCGGGAAAGATGCGTTCTTATCTTTTACGTCTCTTTTTCTATTTTTTATATACCTGCCGGAGTCTCGAAAGGAAAAATTAAGGTTTCGGACATAATTTTTGAGGTCTTTAACCCCATCATTGGGGTTCGGAACCCCAAATTTGAGGTCCGGAACCCCAAAAACGGGGTCTTGAACTCTAATTTTGAAGTCCGACACTTCATCGGTGGGGTTTGTTACTCCAAAACCGGGGTTAATAAGCCCAAAGACGGGGTTCAATACCTCTCCGTAAGAGTCCGAAACATCAAAGGAGCTGTTTTTTACCTTTTCTTTTCTATTTGCAAGCTCTTCGTTTCTATTGCGAAGCTTAAAGAATCGTTTATATACCTCAAAAGATTCGTTCGGAATACCGGCAAAGGTCTTATTGATTCCGGAAACCGGTTCGATAAGCTCTTTGTTTTTATTTTGTATATATAATGTATTCCGTTGCATTGTATCGGTATAAATAGGATCAGTATTGTTTCTGTTTTTTATATAAACGACCGGTATGTATATCTTTTCGTATCTTTCTTTTATATAAAAAGACTTCCACTGTACATAGACGATTCTTTTAAAGAAAAGTTACATTTTATATTTCGGATAAACGACTGTTGTCTTCTTTCTTTGTTTTCAGTGTCATATCAAACAGCTTGTTTATTCTAGCCTCTGCATTATCTTTGAGAGATATATCGGCATGTATTTTGTCGGCATCTTGCACTTCCAAAAGGGACAGGCTGCTGTTTTCGGAGACATTGATATATAATTGAGAGGTACGGATGTCTCTGATATTGATTTCGGAATTTCCTTCGGCTTTCAATCGGAGAGTATCGGAAGAAATTTTGGCTCCTTCAACAACCGCTTGTTCATCGGCGCAGATTGCATATATATTTGTGGAATGTATTTCGGTATTTGTTTTCTTCAGTCGGATAAAAAGAGTATCTCCTTGTTGTTTCCACTTTATATTTTTGTCCAAAGTAACTAAACGGTTGCATTTTTTACTGTTCTCGATCTTTAACAGTCCGTCACCGGATACTTTCAGATATAAGAAGGAAGGTATATCGATGTTCGTTTGTATTTCTTTGGTCTGTTCTTTTGTTTTCCCAAGCTCCAAGAGATTCTCCGGAGATAATCCTTCCTCTACTTGATTAAAAAATTCTACTGTGAATACTATCATCCAAACGAAGACAGATAAACAGACTGCCGTAATAATTATATTGCTTGTTTTCATTGTTCTTTATTTATTTCTTGTTTTTGTTTTGTCTTTATATATTCAGAAAAAAGAGATTCGATTTCCTTTACGGATATATTCAACAGTTTCATGTTCTTGAAAAAGTCGGGAAGAGAGTTTTTGATAAACTCTTCTTTCTTAATTTTTATGGCGAGGTAGGGGGCTTCTTCGGCAAGATAATATCCCATTCCTCTTTTGTTGAATATAATGTTTTGTTCTTGCAGGTATTGATATGTACGCATGACTGTATTGGGGTTAACCTCGGTCTCCATAGCCAAATCTCTGACTGACGGGATACGTTCGCCGGGGTGTAACTTCCCGTTGATGATTTCTTCGTAGAAATAATCGGCTATTTGTACATATATCGCTTTGCTGTCTTTAAAATCCATAGGTTTTGTTGTCGATTCATATATTATTTGTACTTCACGGGAAGTATCCGGAATAATTCCGATAGATTCATTTATACTTCTTTTTCTCTTAACTTGAAATATGCAGCTGTCCATAATACCGGCGGAATGATGTAAAAGAAGAAAATATTGACCGTTCTTACCAAATCAGACATTTGAATCGCTACTATATATTGCGGATCTGCATTTATATGTGTACGAATCAAATCTCCCGGATATATTTTAGCCATTATTCCTAAGCAAATCAATAAGAGTATATATAAAATAAAGAGGAAAAATCCGGTACTGAGTCTCGGTTTTTTGCGGAAGGTCGCCGCTCCGAGAAAAAATATGGATTGTATAAGAACATATGCCTTAAGAGCTGTCCCTACATTTTCGTTTTGTAAAGAAAACATCTTCACTTCTACGTCAAAGCTTCCGGCTACTCCGATCAATATCAATTGATAGATATAAAATACAATCGTATAGCTGATAAAGAAGAGGACTATGGTAAAAATAAGTTCGGCAAGTAACTTTTCAAGGGCGGAAGCAGGCAGCGAAAGGTATGAGATGGTCTTTTCCTTTACACGGAAGTCTCGGAAGGCTTTCCCTGCAATATTTATCCCCATGAAAATTAAGCCGAATATATAGAAGTTGTTCTGATTGATAAATACTCTTTTCCCGGATATATACATAAAGATGAGAATGATGGAGAATACTCCGAGAAGTGTGAGGAATCCTTTTCCGATTGCTTTGTAGTTCTCGTAATATATCTTCTGTATTAAAAGATATATTCTCTTTGGGCTGAAAACAGGTATCTGTGTCATGATAAATAGAATTAAGCGTGTTTATGAAAGAATGATTGTATATTTTTAGCTTGCTCACCGGTTAAGGCATTGAATAGAAGCTCAATATTTACGTGCGCAGGCTCTCCGGAAGTGTTCTTGACCATTGCACGATAGCCGTTGAATTGTTTTTCGGCGTAAATGATCTCCGGATCATCCGGTTGTTGAACTGTGGTAAAGCGTACAAGCTCCGAGACACGTTGCAGGTCTTGATTGAAAATGATTTGTCCTTCATTGAGAATCACCACGGCATCAATAATTCCCTCAATGTCCTTTACTTGATGGGTCGATATAATAAAAAGACGTTCTTCGTTGAGTTCTCGAGTCATCATTTTCCTAAAAATTTGCTTCGAGGGAATATCGAGACCATTCGTAGGCTCATCAGCAAATAATACGGGAGTTTGTGCGGCTAAACTGAAAGCTATCAACAGCTTTTTTTTCTGTCCGTAGGACATCTTGTTGAGTTTGTTACTCTTCGGCATCTGAAATTCATCGATATAGCGGTTAAATTTATCTCTGTCGAAAAGAGGATAAAAGGGTGCGTTGATTTTAACAAAGTTCGAGATTGTTAAATTAGGCACATAGAACTCTTCGGCAAGGAAGTAATAGTCCGTAAGTGTCTTTGCGGATCTTTTTGCCACATTTTGTTTGTCAATCTGAATCTTTCCGTTCTGCGGATATAACAAGCCGGCAATTTGTTTTAAAAGGGTGGTTTTTCCGGCACCGTTCTTTCCGAGTAATCCGTAGATTTTCCCTTTTTCTGCCCTGAAGTTTAAATCCGTAAATAACGGATTCTTCTTTTTGTAGGCAAAATTTAAACTTTCTGCGTGTATCATTATATTTTTATTTTAGTGTTCTACTTCTCTAATACACCGCAAAGGAAGACATAATTTTTCATCCGGAAAAATATTTTCTCTTTTTTTTTGAAAAAAAAATATTCGATTTTTACAAATCATTGATTTACAACCGAATACAAAAGTCTATTTTTGTCAAAAAAAATAAAAGAGAACTATTTAGAAAATATATATACCTTTGCGGGGTTGAAAGATAAAGTACAGTTAATTACTATTTGAGCTGCAAATCATGAAAATATTGCTGTTTTCTTTAAGCGTTCTTGCCGGAGTTTCAAACTTTCCGGCGACTCAATTCGAAGCCGGGTTGGTGAATGTTACGTATTACGGAAAGGGCGGCTGTTCTGAGGATTCGCCGATATTGGTGCGGGTGCTTTATTCCGTGAAAGGCAAGGAATTGAAAGAAATTCGCATGCAACATACTTTTTCAAACGGGGTGAACTCGACGGTTCCTGTCTCTCAGGTGGATAAAAAAGGAAATGTGGTTTATGAATTTTGTGCTCGGGAAAATGAAGTTGTAGAATTTACCACGCGGTTTGTTACCAAAGACGGCGAAAAGAGCTCGCCGATTAAAGTGAATTGCCGTACTTCGAAAGAAAAGATAATCAACGGTACTCCGCCACAAATATTGCCTCTGTAATTTCCTGTCAGAAAGTTAAATACACGATATTGGAGGGCTTGCTTTCGGTACCGTCAGAAAATATACAAGTAACATAAAAGCTGTATTTTCCTTTCATTTTTTTTCGCTCTTTTCTCCCTACTACAATATGATCCTCCTTACTTTGGCGATATAATTCAATGTCTCCGCTAAAAGGATTGGAGCGATAAAACAAAAATTTTTCTATCGGTTTGGTCTCTTTTTCCTCACTCATACTCCAACAAAACACCAAATCTTTGCCCAAACGCACGGAATATAAATCTACCGGAAAGGCATATAATTGAGTTGAATCCGGCTCCGGTTCTTGTAAGGGCAGGCTGAGAAGCGTGTCCGGGGCTTTTTCTATTTCATAAAAAGGAGGCACTATTGCCTTGTTTCGATAAAAATCATTTTTTAAGAAATCGGAAAATCCCATCGGGTTACTCATAATCGAGGAGGCTTTGTAAAAAATACTTCCGCCGACCTGAGGATTCTCCCGTGCAATTTTTACTTGAATCGGCATTTCTTCTTTGCTGCGCCAATTGCGATAGGGACTCCGAGCACCCGATAAATACAAAGCATGTCCGATATAAAGTTGCTTGCCGTATGTATGTTTACTCCACCAATCTACAAGAGTTCGATAAGGAGCTTTTTTATTTTTTGTAGTCCAATAAATTTGGGGTGCCACATAATCAATCCATGAATTTTTCAACCAAAGCAAAAGATCGCAATACAGATTATCATAGTGAGAAAATCCATTGGTAGGCGATCCCTCCGGGTCGTTTTTTTTATTTCTCCAAATCCCGGAAGGTGAAACTCCGAATCGAAGTTGAGGTTTAATCTTTTTTATGGTATCATGGACCTGTTCTATAAAAAGATTCAGGTTTTCTCTCCTCCAATCGGCACGAGTCATTTTTTTTGGATTATACTTTGTATATGACTCATAATCAGCAATCTTAAGGATTCTTTTATATTTGTTGGCAACGGGATATGGGTAAAAGTAATCATCAAAATGAATACCGTCAATGTCATATCTTCGACAAATATCTGCCACTACTTGGCAAATATATTGACGCACTTCGGGAATACCCGGATTAAAATATTTATTGATATGATAGGTGAAAAACCATTCCGGTTTTCGATTTACAAGATGTTCGGGGCAAACATCTGCAGCTCCTACGGTTGCAACAGCACGAAAAGGATTTATCCAAGCATGAAATTCGATATTTCTTTTGTGCGCCTCGGCAATGTAAAAAGGCAAGGGATCATAGCAGGGATCGGGCGCCTGTCCTTGTTTTCCGGTAAGCCATTCTGACCAAGGTTCATAAGGGGAATCATAGAAAGCGTCTCCGGCGGGTCGCACTTGAAACATAATTGCATTAATTCCGATTTCGGCAAATTTATCCAACATTTGGATATATTCTTTTTTTTGCACCTCAGGAGAGGAGAATCGAGAAGCCGGAAAGTCCAAATTTTTGACCGTAGCAATCCAGACCCCTCTCATTTCGGTCATTTTTTCTTGTCCCCAAGCTACTGACAATACAAATGTCAAGCAGATGAAAAATACAATACGCCGTTTGTCCAAAATATGCAATGCTTATAAATTTCTATATTTTTTCTCCCAATTCCAAGCAGAACGCAAAGCCTCTTCGATAGAATATTGAGCCTTCCATCCCAAGATGTTTTCTGCGCGACTAGCCCGTGTCCAGATCTGCTCAACATCTCCTTCACGGCGCGAAGCAAAGTGATAATTCAAAGGTTTCCCGGTTGCTTTTTCAAACATTTTAACCATTTCCCAAACAGAATATCCCCTACCCGTTCCCAGATTAAATATTTCGCAATTTTGCTCGGATTTTCCGGAAAGCATCCGCTCCAATGCCGCCAAGTGCGCCTTTGCCAAGTCCACGATGTGAATGTAATCTCTGATTGCGGTTCCGTCCGGAGTATTATAATCATTGCCGAATATTTGAAGTGAATCCAAAACTCCGGCAGCAGTTTGCGTCATGTAAGGAACCAAATTATTGGGAGTACCTCCGGGCAATTCTCCTATTTTGCCGGAGGGGTGCGCTCCTATCGGGTTAAAATAACGCAGCAGAATAGCGGAATGTTCGGGGTGTGCCGCAAGGGAATCGCCGATAATGTCTTCAGAAATTCTCTTGGTATTCCCGTAAGGAGAGCTCGGTCTTAAAAGTGGAGAATTTTCCGTTACCGGTAATATCTCCGGCTGCCCGTAAACAGTGCAAGAAGAAGAAAAAACCAAATGAAAAACATGATTGCTCCACATTTGCTCTAAAATATTGATCGTTGTATTCAGATTGTTGGCATAATATTTTAAGGGTTCTTTTACAGATTCTCCTACAGCCTTATAGGCAGCAAAATGTATAACGGCATCAATATTTTTTTCTTCCGTGAATAAGTCCTCCGTTTGCCTGCTATCGGCAAGATCGTATTTATAGAAGCGCGGTTTCTTTCCGGTAATTTCTGCAATTCCCTCCAATATTTTTGGGTCAGAATTGGATAAATTATCTGCGATAACAACCTGATATCCGGCATTTTGCAGTTCAACTACCGTATGCGAACCAATATAGCCCATACCTCCGGTTACCAATATTTTTTTTTCGCCCTGTCTCATTCGTTGTTCGTTTTAAGAAGCTGTTTAATTTCTTCCTTTCAATTTAAAATAAACCCCCATTTCACCGGTAGGGGAAATAGAATAGTTTCTTTTAAACATATTGTAACCGGCATATCCGATCATTATGGTAAAACGCACCATTTTTCCGACTTCAAAGCCACACCCGAAACCCATATTATATCTATATTCATCAACTACAACATCTTGTTGAAGATTTTTGTCCCATTCGGAGATTTGTTGATACAATAAGTGATTGCCAAAGTATCCGTACAGTCGTATATATTTTGTATTTTTGAAGGAATACATCCCGGTTAAAGCAGTGCTGAGAAAAAAAACATTGTCAGGCATATTACCGAGAAAGTCTCCTTTGATAGGCGATGCGGTCAATTGTATGCCAAAATTCTGATGCCAATGCCGATAAGATAAACCTAAACCGGTTACAGCCCCAAGGTGTACGCCGAACTCTTCGGAATAATTTATGATTTCATTTTCCGCATTCTTATCTCTTTCAATTTGCGCCTCTGAAAGTGTGGCAAAAGCAACAAAGAAGAGCACCCAAAAAGTTTTATGTAAAAGATTTTTCATTGTGTTAATATTTTTCAGTTTTAAAAGTCCATGGTCAAAGATAAATAGAAAACGCGAGGCAATATAACATTATTGTCTATTCCCCACGCCCAATCCAAACGAACAAAATAGCCTAAAAGTCTGGTGCGAATGCCAAATCCGTAACCAAACACGACGGGCCAACGATTTTTATCCACCCATACGGTAACGGCTCCTTTCTTGAACTCTTCGGAACGGTACGCATTGGCATCATCTTCGGGGCTGATCCCCGACCAAGCCGAACCCATATCAAAAAAACCGACTACTTGCAAATTGTTCAATAAGGAAGAACTTATCGGACGATTGAGCAAGTAGCGAATAACAGGAAAGCGAATTTCATTGTTGATGACAACAAAGTTTGTTCCATTCCTGACATTTTGAATAAACCCTCTCATGTTTGTTGCTACGGCTTGATAGACATAGTTCTCTTTCTCATTGATGCGTACGGAATTATCAAACATTTGCTTTTGAGGATTGAATACGGTCCAATTATCAACCCCTCCGAGGTAGTATAACAATTTGCTCTTCCCGAAAGAAGCACTCGCCGCAACTCGTGAAGCAAAAATAAGATTACGGTGTATTTTCTTATAATATCTGAAATCTAAGCCCGTTACAAACAAATTCGTATATCCTTGGTCTATCTCTTGATAAAATTCAGTAAAAACTTTGAATCGTATGCCATTCCAAAGATTTAGTCCTAAGTTGCTGACATTGTCAAAATTGTATTCCAATTTTGCCCCGGCAAAGAAACTGTGAAAGTCGGGCGCATCCAAGGTTATATGATCGGAAGAGAGATATACGCCTCGATCATGCCTCAAAGTCAAGGTGCCTTGTACGGAAGAGACTTGGCTGAAAGGATATTTCAAGATAAACATCCCTTCGTTGAGATAATGTTTTCCGAAAAACGAATAATCAACATCAGTCAATCGGTAGATATTGGAATATGTGCGGCGATGGTAAACATACCTTTTATCGAAACGTTTTTTTAAATTTTCCAGACTCAAATAATATTCGTAAGAAGGTAAAGTTAGACTTGTTCCAAGTCGAAAGCCGCCGCTGATGCGGTAATCTTCAAACAAATCATAGATGCCGGTCTTGATGAAGACATTGAGTCCGGGATTAAAGTAGTAGGCTGTGCCGGTAAATGCTTGATAGGAACTGTTCAAAAAGACTAAATCAACTTGTTGTACGAGGTAATTGGTATAAAAATTCGTTAGGTAATTGTAAGTGGAAAGTACAGGTTTATCTTCAAGGGAATCGCTATTCGTACTATCCGGAGCGATGGGGTGAAGGTAGTAATAGGCAAGTTGTTTGTCAGTCTCAAAAACGTAATTATTGATGTCCACCGGCAAACTGTCGGGATGAGCAATTTTTTCCGGATGTGATTCTTTCAGGCTGTCAGCACGTTGTTTTTGTCGTAATTCGTCGCGCTTCATTTTTTCTTTTTGTTGCGCTTCTTTTTGCAAAATTTCGGTCAGTTCTTGACGATATTTTGTTGCAGAAAAATTCTTTTGAGGAGCATCTTCCGGTAAGTCATAAATACGGTATCTTCGATCAAAATAAATTCCGGCAAACGGACTGCCGGAGGGAACCGGTGCATACTTTTCGATGTTTCTTTTGGAGTTGGTAATCATTCTTTTCCGGTTCGTGTAACGATAATGAACCGAAGTATCCACATAGCTGATCGTACTGTCGCAATGAATGCTTTGCAGATTATAAATACCTGTTTTATCGGTGGTTGTCAAATAATTATCAGGAGCTGCAACTACGGGATAATCTTCATCAAAATAGGGTGTTTGCGTCAGATTTTTTGTTGCCTTTGTTTTCAAATCATAGACATATAAATCCTTGGGCACATATCCGGAAGCGTGAGGATACGATGTGTTATAAGCATCGGAAGCGTAGATTATTTTTGTTGAATGATCCGCAAAAACGGGGTTGAAATCGCCGGCTTTATCATTGGTAACGCGTTGATAGTTTGCTGCCGAAACATGATAAATAAAAATATCGGTTTGGCTTTGAATTACTCCGGAGAGAGCAAGCATATACCCATTGTCGGAATAGGAAGCAGAGAGGATTTTGTCAAAAAACAAGACATTGCGAGAGCTCATTTTCTTGTTGCTCAATTTGTAATTATACATCTTCAATCGCCCTTGTTTTTCTATGAAAAAGGTCAAAATATTGCCCGAAGGGTGCCAAGCCAGTACGGGATAGGAATAATCCGGAATTTGTTCCAAATGATGCCCGGCTTTAAAAATTGTCTTTGTCTTTTTGGTAGAGGGATTAAAGATTTTTATTCTATATTTGCCGTGCTCATTTTCGACAAAAGCGAGGAGTTTTTTTTGCGGATTGTATTTGATTTGATTCAGCCGGCGATCCTTTTTAATACGCCACAGCTCCATTTTTTTCTTGGGATACGAAAGATCCTCTTCGTTTGCTTGAAAACGTTCGGTATAAAAATCTTTCCAGAGCACCGAAAGTTGCTTTGTCCCCAAACCCAGAACTGCTTTGAAACCGCGCTCGGCACTTTTATACACTCGAGTCATATAAAGAATGTTGGGAATTGCCTCTTTGCCGTAAGTGGAAGCAATAAAGTGCCAAAAAGATTCCCCGGCATAACGTGCATTATCTTCGGTTAAGTAATTGATATTCTTATACTTCCCTGACATAAAACCATCCCTCACCATATTTTCCGTTTGCAAATTCCAACCTCTGCCCAAATAGGAAGACAAACCTTTGTCGTACCAATCGGGCAATTCAATGAATGTGGAGTTGGTAAATTTACTGGTGTAACTTCCCCCGTAGAGTAATTCATTGATTTGCAACTCGGCGATACCTGTGGCAATCTGCTTTTCCAAACTAAGCAACCCGTCTTCAAAATAAACAAAAACTTTATTTCCGGTAATCCGCGTAACCCCTCCGACATTATTCGCACCGGCATCATTGGAGTCATAGCCGATATTACTTTCTCTAAATGCCGAAAGGTTTTTATAGCAAATAAATATCAAGCGTTTTTGCAATCCGTAGCCGAAAAATTTTTCCATCTCCGGGAGTTTACTTCTGACAATTTCAGCCACCATGCGGCTCAACGTATCGCCCTGCCCGTGATAATAGGTGTCAAATCGATCGTAACGATGATATTTCCAATAACGACCCGTATATTGCACACGATTCTTTCCAAAAGTCATCTGATGCCCGTTGTAAAACTGAGCCTCTGCCTGCCTTCCAAAAAGTAAGAAAAAAACAAAGAAAAGTATTTTTTGTTTGCCGTATTTATTCACAAATCGAAATCTATTGCTCTAAGAAAAAACAAATGTAGTAAAAATATTATATTTCCAACAAATCAAAATAAATTTTGACACGATCTCAAAAACCGACTGTTTAAAATGCGAAAGTCAAGAAAAAATATCTCTCAAAAATCAGATTTAAACCTCTAATAATCAGAGATAAAGAAATATTTTATATTTTTTCTCCGTCTAAAAAATAACAAAACTCTTGATTTTCAACTTTAAGCCCTTATATTTGCAAAAATTTTGCGGATAGAAATACAAAGATGTTAAACAGAAGAATACTTAGAATTAAAGTCTTACAGATTGTTTATGCTGCCTTCAAAAAGCCGGAACAGTCTATCGAAAAATCAGAAAAAGAACTGCTTCTGAGTATACAAAAATCACAGGATTTATTCCTGTTAATTCTTCTTTTGGCAAAAGAAATGACGCAGTATGCAAGAGAAAAAAATAATTTAAGGCAAAAAAGTTTCTTATCGGCACACAAAGAAGGCAACAAAAATATGCGCTTTGCCGACAATAGAGCAGTGGCAATGATTGTAAACTCAGAGGCCTTCAAAAAAATCTTGAACAACCGAAGAGTGATGTGGAACGACGACAGTCTGCCGCGCAAAATCTACCAAACTCTTGAAACCTGCACAGTTTTTGACATCTATTTGAATGAAAAAAGAGACTCTTTTCGCAATGATAAACGCATCCTCAAATACTTCTTTTCAGAACTTCTCTATAACTCCGAAGACTTTTACCATGCCCTCGAAGATATGAGTATCTTTTGGAACTATGAAGTGGATTATTTGCTGTTGAAAGCAACTGCGTTCATTGACGGCTTACGTCAAGAAACTGAAATCCGAGAATCAAATATTTTTCCGAAATTTCAAAATACTGATGACGAGATATTTGCTAAACAACTGTTAGTCAACACATTATCCAACAGTTCGACCTATTTGCAAATGATCGAAAAAAAACTTACCAATTGGGATATCGAGCGTATCTCCGACATCGATAAAATTATTCTCCAAATGGCAATAGCCGAAATCATACGCTTCGAAAGCATTCCCGTAAAGGTTACTTTTAACGAATATATCGAAATTGCCAAACAATTTGGCACAGAAAAAAGCGGTGGATTCATCAACGGAATTTTGGACAATTTAATCAAGCACATGGAGAAAGAAAATAAATTCAAAAAAACAGGCCGCGGATTACTTGTCCGATAAAAACAGTACACAGACATGATTTCACAAAATAGAACCAATCTCTTGTTATTCGTTATACTCTTGCCTCTTTTTTTCTCTTGTGCAAATGAAGAAAATAACAGCGCAAATACGAAGGCTGTTTCCCAAAACTCTTCATTGCAAAAAAAATCAACCATAAAATTTGACAAAGAAGTTATGGATTTAGGCGAATTGCAAGAGGGAGAAGTCGTAGAATGTGTGTTTCACTACAAAAATACCGGAAAATATCCTTTGCGCATTTTAAGCGTAGATCCCGATTGCGGTTGCACAAATGCCGAATTTGACACCGATATACTCATGCCCGGCAAAAAGGGAAAAATAAAAACAGTATTCAACAGCAGCGGTTTTTTTAACAATATCTATAAAACGATAGAAGTAGAAACCGATGCAGAACCCCAATATACCGATTTAAAAATAATTGCATTTATTCACAAAAAAAACTATTAACGCGATGAGTACATTGAACATCTTTCCAATTCTGATGGCTCCGAAAGGAGGCGAAGGTAATCCTATGTCTATGCTTATATTTATGGGATTGATTATTCTGATTTTTTACTTTTTTATGATGCGTCCGCAGATAAAAAAACGCAAAGAATTACAAAAGTTCAGAAATGAAATGAAACAAGGCGATAAGGTAATGACAATTGGAGGCATATACGGAAAAATCAACGCCGTTAAAGAAAACTCAATCATTATCGAAGTTGAAAGCGGGCATTTACTAAAAGTAGATAAAAACGCCATCATCAAAGACAGCTCCGGAATGATGATACAACGCTAAGCAAGAACAAACTATATTTTTCGCGAAAAAAAAACATGAAGTCTTGGCACACCACCAATCGGAAAAAAATATTTATTTTTTCGGTATTTCTTTTCATAGCTTCAGGCGTATGGTTTCTGAATGCGCTGAGCGGGGAATATACGAGTAAAATTGTATACCCCGTAACCTATAAAAATATTCCGGAAAATATTTCAGACCCGGGACAAGCTCCCAAATCCCTCAATTTAACGGTCAAAGCCTCCGGATTCAGGCTCTTACGTTTGCCGAGTATCTGCAAAAATCCCTTAGTCATTGATTTAGCAAAACATGCAGTCAGAAATACAAACACGGCAATCTATACCTTGCAAACAGAAGGGCTTATAGACAACTTCTTTCCAAACTCGGAAGATGTAGAAATCATACAAATACACCCTTCGGAAATCCACTGGACAACCGGAAAAATGCACAAAAAGAAAGTGCCTGTAAAATTAGATATATCACTTACTGCCAAAAAGTTATACATGCAATCGGACCATGTTGTCTTACAACCGGACAGTATCTCTATTTTCAGCACGAATGCCGAAAAAATAGCTCGTATAAAATCTGTAACCACCATACATAAAGAATTTTCCGGCATTGATTCTGATTTGAAAATAAGTTTAGCGCTCCGGGCAATAAAAGGAGTTCGATTTTCAACCCATAAAGTAGATGCACTTATTCCGATTGAAAAATATACCGAACAAACACTGTCGGTACCGGTTACAATTTTGCATCCGCCCGAAGACAAAAAAATGTTGATATTTCCGAATGAACTAACGGTCAGTTACAGGGTGCCCCTCAATAAATATGACACAATGCACCCTTCGGATTTTGAACTTGTCTTGGATTACGCCACTTTGCCGAAATCTGCATTAAATAAAGCGAAAGTAAACATCCGAAAGTATCCCGATTATGTAAAACAAATTAAATTAGAACCGGCTTTTGTGGATTTTATTTTCGAAAAATCAGAATAATCTTTTGCGGTTTTGTATAAAATATATACCTTTGCAATCCGAAAATAAATCTTGTATTTATTAGGTCTCGTAGCTCAGCTGGATAGAGCAACAGCCTTCTAAGCTGTGGGTCCCAGGTTCGAATCCTGGCGGGATCACTTGGAAATTAATTCTGCCTACTTGCTTAAAACCCGGAAGGCAGAATTTTTTTATTTAGATACCTACCACTTTTTCCCCTAGATACAAATACGGACTTTTGTATTTTTTAGGTGGAGCTACTCTTATATCGGAGCAGTTATTTTTAGAACCTTCGGGTATAAAAATGGCAATAAGGACGAGATCCTTTTTTCTCATAATAATCCTGATGATAGTCCTCCGCCTTCCAGAAAGTACCGGCTTTGGTCAATCGGGTTACTACGTCTAATCCTTTGTTTTTCAACTCTTTTATGAGTTCCGCGGCAATTTCTTTTTGTTCCTCGGTCGTGTAAAAAATTTCAGAACGGTATTGTTCGCCGATGTCGGGTCCTTGTCTGTTAAGTTGTGTGGGATCGTGGGTTTCAAAAAACAGCACAGCAAGGGTCTTGAAATTTGTTTTTTGGGGATCAAAGGTTACTTTGACAGCTTCGGCATGCCCGGTATTTTTACTGCAAACTTGCTCGTAGGTCGGATTTGAGCTTGTACCTCCAATATATCCCACTTCCGTATTCATTACCCCTTCTACAGTTTTCATCCAATATTCAGTTCCCCAGAAACATCCGGAGGCAAAGATTGCCGTAACCATCGTATCCTCCATTGTCGCAGCTTCAAAACTCAATGAAATGGAATTGACACAATGACGTATATTTTTTCGGGTAAATCCTTCTCCTTTGAAGAGATGACCGAGATGCCCTCCACAATGCGCACAAACAATTTCTGTACGTCTGCCGTCAGCATCAAGTTGCTTTTTTACCGCTCCTGTAATTTCATCGTCAAAAGAAGGCCAACCGCAATGCGAATCAAATTTGTGAGTAGATTTATACAAAGGAGCTCCGCATTGTTTGCAAAGATAAGTGCCGACTTCTTTGTGTTTTGTGTAAATACCGGTATGAGGCGCTTCGGTTCCTTTGTGCAGAATGACTCGGGCTTCTTCGGCAGTCAATGATTTATATTTTTTATGCATGGTTGTTCTTTTTTCGGATAATTCCCGACAATTTGCAAGCAATAAAATCAGCAGAACAAAGGCGGAGAATATCTTTTTCATAAAAATTCTGTTTTTTTACGGCAATACGAACAAAAGCCGCTTTTTTTAACAAAAAGCAGCTTCAATCATTCATTATACATCGTTTTTCTATTCAAATACGTAGGTATGCAAACCTTTCCCGGCTATTTGAAGAGATAATATAAGAGTCGAAGGTGTCGATTCCACTATATTGTAAGTGCCTAATCCATTGAGTGTTACAAATTCTCCATCCTCGGACATTTCCCAAGTTCCACTACCTTTGGTAAGAGGACAATCCGGTTTTATTTCATAGGTATTATCCTTCTTAAAGTCCCATCTTTGTGTTTTTTGACATGGAGTAGCCACACTCAATTTTCCGACTTTTACATCTACCAGTTTCCAATTCTTAACAATCATCAAAGTTTCATTAGTTTCCTTTTTGCAGGAATTGATTGAAACTATCGAAAGCAACAAAATCAAGGGAATCGCAATTTTTCTTATCATGGTTCTAATTCTTTTAATTAAACATATTTTACTCCCTCATAACGTACAATTTTTTATTTTGTTACATTTTTTTTGAATTGTGTAGAAAAAACTTCAGTTTTTCTATCTTGAAAAATAAGACTTATCGGCAAAAATACAAATAATCGGCTTTCCGTACGATTCCGATGCAATATAAAAAAATACACAACAGCCTTAGTTTTGTTTTTCTTTCTTAAAATATATACCTTTGCCCGGCACTTGTAGAAAAAAAAGAAAAAATGGAGCATAACTTACATATTTACAATACTTTATCCGGAAAAAAAGAAAAATTCACGCCCCTTTCTCCTCCCTTTGTCGGGATGTATGTTTGCGGACCGACCGTTTATGGCGATGCTCATTTGGGACACGCGCGTGCCGCAGTCTCTTTTGATATTGTATATCGTTACTTGAAATTTTTAAAATACAAAGTGCGCTATGTACGCAATATTACCGATGTCGGGCATTTGGTAAATGATGCCGACGAAGGAGAGGATAAAATAGCGAAACGTGCTAAATTGGAACAAACAGAACCGATGGAAATCGTACAGAAGTACACCAACAGTTACCATCGTAATATGCTTCAGATCAACACATTAGAGCCTTCCATAGAACCCTCTGCTTCAGGACATATTTTAGAGCAAATTGCCCTTATAAAAAAGATCTTGCAAAATGGATATGCCTACGAATCCAATGGCTCTGTATATTTTGATGTTCCGAAATATGCAGAAAACTTCAACTACGGGGAATTATCCGGCAGAAAAATTGAAGACCTGCAAAACAACACCCGTCAACTTTCCGGACAAGACGAAAAGAAAAGCCCCTTGGATTTTGCTTTATGGAAAAAAGCCGCTCCGGAACACATCATGCGTTGGCCCTCCGAATGGAGTGAAGGATTTCCCGGTTGGCACCTGGAATGCTCCACTATGGGCAGAAAATATTTGGGAGAACAATTCGATATACATGGCGGAGGCGTAGATTTAAAATTTCCGCATCACGAATGCGAAATTGCTCAAAACAAAGCCTCCGGAGGCAAAAAGACGGTGAAATATTGGATGCACAATAATCTGATTACCATCAATGGTCAGAAAATGAGCAAATCTCTCCAAAATTTCATTACGCTTGACGAACTTTTTTCCGGACAACATCCCCTCTTACAAAAAGCATACAGTCCGCAAACTTTTCGTTTCTTTATTTTGCGCACCCATTACAGAAAACCTCTGGATTTCTCCGAAGAAGCCTTGCAAGCCTCCGAAAAATCTTTGGAACGACTGCTGAAATCCTACGCTCTTTTATCCGAAATAGAACCCGCTGAGGAATCAAGTTTGGATATTCAACGTATCGCCAAAGACTGCTTCGCGGCTCTTGATGACGATTTCAATACCCCCACCCTTTTCGCGATTTTGTTTGAAACTTCAAAAAAAATCAACTTACTGAAAACCGGAGAGGAAAGCTTGATTGCCAAAGATTTGGACTCCTTAAAAAACATACTTTCAACACTCTTATTTGATATATTGGGGCTTGAAAAAAAGACAAGCACCGCAAAAGAAGAAAACAATCAAAGTAATTTTTCGGACGTCATGTCCTTACTTTTGGAAGTAAGAAAGAAGGCAAAAGAGGCAAAAGATTACACTACAGCCGACCACATAAGAGCCAAGTTGGAAGATTTGGGGATAAAGATAACAGATACCAAGTCGGGAACAGACTGGAGCAAAGACGGGTAAAGAAAAAAATCAATCCCGAATGTTGATTATTACGGTCAAACGCTAACAGCTGATAGTTTGTTTGACTAAATCATGTCGTAAGTAGACGGAGGATAAGCAGGACATGCTCTTTGGCTGGTTCCGCAAGAGCTGAGAAATAACAAAGTCGCTAAGCCTAAAATAATAACTGCTGTTATCAATATCTTTTTCATAATACCCAAATTTATCTTTGTTTCTATATTTAAACGTGTCATACTGTAGAATATTGCACGTCCTAAATACTCTCACACAATATCTTTGCCAAAGTACTCTTTATTTGTTGCAAACTTTCTTCCAGGTTTCCATTTTCAAATACAAAATCAAAATGTTTTGCATAAGCTAACTCCGTCTCTGCCTTACCAAGTCGCTTTTTGATACTTGCTTCGTCATCGGTGCCTCTGGCACGCAAACGGCGTTCCAATTCTTCAAGAGAGGGCGGACGAATAAAAAGGGTAACACAACGCTCCGGATACATTTTTTTGATTTGCAAAGCTCCTTCTACATCAACATCCAGAAGAACATTCTTCTCCTCAGATGTAATGCGTTCAATTTCCGATTTTAAGGTACCGTAAAATTGTCCGGCATACACCTCCTCAAATTCCAAAAAATGTCCGTGTTTAATTTTATCTTTAAATTCTTCGAGAGAGAAGAAATAATAGTCTTTGCCGTTTATTTCGCTTCCTCTGGGGCTGCGAGAAGTTGCAGAGACCGAGAGTACGAGCCGAAGCGTTATATCTTTAAGCAATGCTGCTCCGATAGTTGTTTTTCCTGAACCGGATGGCGCAGAAAGTACGATCAATTTACCCGCCATTTCTATCTTAATTGTGAGTCTTGGCGGATTTGAACCGCCGACCTCTTGCCTGTCAAGCAAGCGCTCTAAACCAACTGAGCTAAAGACTCTTCAAGGAAAATCTCCTTTGTAATCGGCATGCAAAATTAGACATTATTTTTCATACAAACAAGATTTCCCTTAAGTTTATCAAATTTTCTTTACTTTTTAATGTTAGGCAATTCCAATCCGTAGCCTTTTTTCTTGTCTTCATGTTTGAGCAAGAAGGCAAAAACCAATGACAATAAGGTCAATGCTACGAATATCAACCAAGTTTGCGAATAATCCCAAGAAGGTATTTCTCCGCTTGCTCGGAGTCCATTTATTTTTTCTGCTATTTGATTGTTAGACAATCCCATAGCCTCAAATTCTGCTCTTTTGGTTGCAAGTTTTTCAACAATTTCGGGGTTTGTCCAATCCAATGTTTTTCCCAATAACCAAGGGATTCCCATGAGTCCCCAGTTTTGCACCCAGAATATCAAAGCATAGGCTGTTCCCAACAATCTTTCAGGAATAATTTTAGGCACTGAAGGCCACATGGCAGAAGGTACCAACGAAAAGGCTATACCTAAAATAATTACGGCCATTACGGCTACCGGAATGCTTCCAAGTTGTGGCAACCAAAGGAGGAAGTGTACCAATATCAAAAGTATTGCTCCCAAGAACATGATGGAAGCTCCTTTTCCTTTTCTGTCATACAAGTTTCCAAAAAACGGGGTCAGAATAATTGTCCCGAATGGCAATAAGCTGGGAACAATTCCTGCAAAGTCTTTGTCCACGCCAAATTTATTGACCATTAAGTCCGGACCAAATTTGTAGAACGGGAAGACGGCAGAATAAAACAAGAGGCAAAGTATGGCAATGTACCAAAAACCTCTGTTTCCGATTATTTCAACAATATCTTTGATTCTAAATTCTTCGGCAGGTTCTTCTTCAACATCTTGGGCAATTTCTTTGTCAAGTTTTTTATCCATTCTATAATAGAAAAAGAAGAATACCAGACCGATAATCAGCATTACAACTCCCATGGCAACAGGTGCTGTAATGGACATGCTTTTGGCAACGAAAGGTGCTCCGAACAAAGCTGCAAAGGATCCCAAACGTGCCGTAGCCATTTCCAGACCCATAGCCAAAGCCATTTCCTTGCCTTTAAACCATTTCACAATAATTTTAGAGACGGTAATCCCCGCATATTCGACACCTACACCAAAAGTGGCAAAACCCAATCCGGCAACCAGTATTTGTGTCTTAAAAGTGCCAAACAAGGGCAAATCCATAGTAGCGGATGAATCCACATATTTCAAAGAATAATACTTAATGGAGGCTCCAAGCAACATGATGAATGCAGAGGATATCGCCGAGATCCTCACCCCGACTTTGTCAAGTATAATTCCGACAATAACCAGCATGAACAAAAATACGTTGAACCATCCGTAAGCACTGGTTACGGTTCCAAAGTCCGATCCTGTCCATCCGTATTCGCTTTCCAGCATCGGTTTCAAAGGCGAAATAATTTCTTGAAACAAATATCCCGTCAGCATTGTAAAAGCAACAATTGCCAAGGCGGTCCATCTCGCCATTTTACTTTCTCTCAATGTTTGTGTTATCTTTTCTCCCATAATTGTTTTAATTAATTAGATTTCTAAAACGCAAAGAACAGTTTTTTTTTTGACTTACAAAAATTTTTTCACCTTTGGGCGCAGAAATTTTTACTTATAAAACAGTTCAATGTTAAAGATTAAAATAGTAAACAAGTCAAAGCATGCCCTGCCCCAATGCGCAACTCCCGATTCGGCAGGTATGGATTTAAGGGCGAATATTGCTTCTTCCATAAATTTACAACCTCTTGATAGAGTGATAATTACAACAGGTTTATTTGTTGAAATTCCGCAAGGCTATGAAGCTCAAATTCGCCCCAGAAGTGGTTTGGCATACAAGCACGGTATCACAGTTTTGAATGCCCCGGGAACAATTGATGCCGATTATCGAGGGGAAATCGGAGTTCTTTTAATCAATCTTTCAAACGAAATATTTACAATAAATGACGGTGATCGGATTTGCCAAATGGTAATCTCAAAACACGAAACTCCGGAATGGATTGCGGTTGAATCGCTGGAAGATTCGGAAAGAGGAAATGGGGGATTCGGTCATACAGGTATCTAAAAAACAATAAAAATATGGATTTGATTTTTGCAACGGGAAATCGGCACAAAGTAGAAGAAATAAATCGTATTATCGGCAATAAGCATCAAATTATGGGCTTGCAAGAGTTAGGTTTTACGGAAGAGATTCCGGAAACACAAACAACTATTGCCGGCAATGCTTGGCAGAAGGCCGATTTCATTTATACAAGGTATAAAAAAGATTGTTTCGCAGACGATACAGGTCTGGAAATCAATACTTTAAATGGAGATCCGGGTGTGTATTCGGCTCGCTATGCGGGGGAAAATTGTTCTTATGAGGATAATGTACAAAAAGTTCTGTTGAATATGCACGGAAAAAGCAATCGAACAGCTCGTTTTGTAACGGTTATATGTCTAATAATCAATGGAGTAAGATATGAGTTTGAGGGAGTTTGCAAAGGAAAAATCTTGGATAATCCCCGCGGGACAAACGGCTTTGGGTATGACTCCATTTTTATGCCCGAGGGATCCGATAAAAGTTTTGCAGAACTTACTGCGGAAGAGAAAAATACAATCAGCCATCGAGGAAAAGCGGTGAAAGGTCTGACCGAATTTTTGAGTACTTTTTAAAAGTTTGTAAGGCTTCAAAGCCCTGCAATACAAAAAATGGAAACTGCTCTTTTCAAAACAGTTTCCATTTCGTTTCGGTCAAGATAATCAAATCAAGTTTTAGCTGATTTTGATTTCTTTCGCATTTTTTTCCACTTTTTGTTCTTTTTTGCTGATGGTAATTTTTAAAACACCATTTTCAGTTTCTGCCTTAATTTTTTCGACATCTGCTGCCTCCGGCAAAGCAAATGATCGCGAGAATGTTTCGTAATGAAACTCTTTTTTGGTGCAATTTTCGACTTGCTCTACTTCTTCCTCTTGTTTCTCGGCAAAAATTGTAAGCACATCATTTTCCAAGTTGATTTTAACATTTTCTTTTGCCAAGCCGGGTATAGCCATCTCGATTCTATATGCAACTGAGTTTTCAAAAACATTAACCGGCGGGACAGTCAGCATTTTGGGTTTTACAAAAGGACTTACTTCGCCCGAAAAAAAGTCATCCAACCAGTCGGGAATAAAAGGTGAGTTTGTGGTTTTTCTTCCTAAATTCATGATTTCTAAAATTTTAAGTTAATAAATTATTTATTGCTTTACGATAATTTTCATGTCAAATCTCGTGCCGCAATTTTTTTTTGCTTTTTTGTCCCTAAAAAGAAGAATTTGCTGACAAATTTTCCGAATTTCATCTCAAAGAGTCAGACAAAATGACCTATTCTATTTTCTAAACCACAACAAAAAGGAACGCAACAAGACAACTGCCGCCAAGGGAATTACTGCAGAATCGAACAAATTATAAACAGTCAAATCAATTACCAAAGCAATTGCGAGGAAAAAAGAAATACACAAATGAAAATAAACCACAGGCAAAGTAATTTTAGACTTTAAGCGAAATGCCGTATACACAAATACAGGCATCGCCCAAAGTAAATTTGCGTTGTAAACGGTTACGGTATGTTCGGTAAGCCCCCAAAGAATGGAGATGAAAAGCCCGGCAAGTCCGCAAAGCAGAAAGAAGGTTTTATCAAAAAGAAGAAAATGAGTCTTTCTACGCCATTCCATGATTGAGAGGAGGATAACTATCATCAAAAAGCCCAAATTTACGGATAAAGGTGTAATAAAAGGTTTCGTTTTTTCGGGCTCGGGTTGCGGAGTAAAAATCATGTTTTGAGTCTTAACCAAAGGCTTTTTTTGATTTTTAATTTGGGTTTTGTCCAAGTAACGAGCCAAATAATCGGGCAAAAAACACAATTCTTTCAAATCAGGGAGAGCATCAGCCGGTGCGCCCATTCCCAAATTTATGCTAAAGCGAAGCCAAGGATTATATTGCAAATAGGTTTCAATCAATTCTCGAAACGATTTACCCTCTCCCTCCAAATGACGGGGCAGCTCTAACACTTCACCCGCAAATTTCAGAATCACGTCCCGAGGTCGTGTTGCACAATTGTCCCGCAAAAAATCATACCGATAAATTCTGTTTTCAGGTAATGAATTATTAATCAAGAACTTATAAATATTTATTTTCTGTTCCGGAGTCAAATCCAAAACCTGTTCAAGAATCCCCCTGTTTTCATGTATATAAGAATAAGTAAAACGTTCAAATGGCTCAGCCACAAGCATATAGTCCATTTGTCCGCGAGCAAATTTGAAATAAAAATAGGGCATTGCAAAATTGACTACACCATAATTAAAAACAATATCCGTTCCCTTTTGCTGATCTTTCACACGCACTGCCGAATGTCCGAATTTCGCATACAATTCTTCGCCCGGAGCACATGTAAGAATACTTATTTGAAGAAAATCCGGCTCTGTTTGTGCTTGACCAAAAGCCCTTGGAACAAGACAATACAGAACAAGCAACAATGTTATTTTTCTCATATTTTTTCCATTTTCTATGACCTCGCAAATATAAAAAATATACTCGAATAAGAATAATTTTGTGATTTTTGTAAAGAAAAAATACCTTTGCGCGAAATATTGATTATTCATTCGAAATAACAAAGTATGAAATTAAACTTGAAAAAACCATTGGCATTTTTTGATTTAGAATCCACCGGAATTGATGTCAGCAAAGACCGCATCGTTGAAATCGCCATACTAAAGGTAAACCCGAATCAAAGTACCGAAACCAAAACCATGCGCCTGAACCCAACCATCCCCATACCCAAAGAGGCCGCAGAAATACACGGAATTACGGACGAAGATATCAAAGATGCACCCACTTTTAAACAAGAAGCTAAAAATATTGCAAAATTCTTGGAAGGATGCGACTTGGCCGGCTACAATTCCAACAAATTCGATATTCCGCTTTTGATGGAAGAGTTTTTACGTTCCGATGTGGATTTTTCATTGAAAAACAGAAACTTTGTTGATGTACAAGTAATTTTTCACAAAAAAGAACAGCGCACTTTGTCGGCAGCCTATAAATTTTATTGCAAAAAAGACCTGGAAAATGCACACTCTGCCGAAGCAGACATTACGGCAACTTACGAAGTATTGCAGTCGCAGCTGGATATGTATCAAGATTTAGAAAATGACATCGAAGCACTTTCGGAGTTTTCTTACCATAAAAAATCGGCAGATTTAGCAGGCAGAATCGTTTACGACAAAAACAAAAAAGAAGTATTTAATTTTGGCAAATACAACGGAAAACCCGTGGAAGAAGTCCTGCAAAAAGATCCCGGATATTTTAACTGGATTATGAATGCCGATTTTCCGCTTTACACAAAAAAGGTGCTTACCGAAATCAAACTTCGCAGCAGTAACTTATTTCAATAGAGCCGATTATGCTTCACCTGCTTTTTATTTCCGTCTTCTTCTCTCTTTCGGATTTGGAGCTTATGCACCCGATACATCTCACTGTAACGAATGTAGATTGCAGACCCGATGAAACAGAAATTATTTTTCGCTTTTTTATTGATGATTTTGAAAATTCTTTAAACAAAACCTTACAGGCAAATTGTCATATTTTGTCCAATAAAGAATCCGACAATCCATTGATTATCAAATATATAAAGAAAAACTTTTCTTTATACTACGATGGTGAAAATATTTTCAAAAAAGCAAAACTAACCCGCAAAGAAAACGAACGCGAAGCAAACAGCATAAAACTATACTACACCTGTCCGGCAACTCCTCCCCAAAAAATAAAAATTCATAATACCTTTTTGAATAATCTGTTTAAAGACCAAAAAAACTTGCTCATATTCAGCTGTAGAAACAAACAAGAAGGCTTCACATTTACTCATAATAAAACTGTTGCAGAATACATCCCGGAGTAATTCATTAAAGCATATTTGATAATTATAAATCGATGAAAGTAAGCCTATTAAGAAAATCAACAACAATCTTAGCCGCCCTTTTGTTTGTCCCTGTTTTTTTGTACGCTACACACAACCGAGCCGGCGAAATCACCTACAAACATATTTCCGGAAATACCTACCGTATCACCCTCACTACCTATACCTACACCCCCAGTGCCGCCAACGAAACACGAGACTCCCTGCTGATTAATTGGGGAGACGACAGCCAAACATACCTCCCCCGCAAAAGCATCGAATACCTTCCTGATGACATTCAAAAAAACACCTACATAGGCTTGCATACATTTCCCGGAGCCGGTGTCTATCAGATAGTTATGTCTGATCCCAACCGAAATGAAGGCATCAAAAACATCCCGGAATCCGTAACCGTAATATTTTCCGTAAAAACCATCTTACGCATTGATCCGGAAACAGGCAACAACAACACCCCGGTAATGCTCAATCCTCCGATAGACAAAGCCGCCAAAGGCAAACTCTTTATCCATAACCCCAATGCCTACGACCCCGATGGAGACAGCCTCTCCTTTAAACTTGCCACTTGTTTGGGATTCGAAGGAAAACCCATCGGCAGTTATCAATACCCCGAAGCAAGTACAAAACTACATGTAGATTCAATAAACGGTGATTTTATCTGGGATACTCCGATCAATGTCGGAGAATATAATGTAGCAATCGAAGTCGAAGAGTGGAGAGACGGCGTAAAAATCGGAAGCATCATACGCGATATGCAAATTGAAGTAAGAGAATCCGAAAACAAGCCGCCGGCAATAGAAGATTTACGAGATTTTTGCATTACTGCCGGAGATACACTCGAATTTTCTGTAAAAGCCACCGACCCGGAAGGCGATGCCATTACCCTCAGTGCCTCCGGCGGGCCTTTTCAATTCCCGAACAGTCCCGCTGTTTTTCCGAAAATTCAACACAAATCACCCGCCATCGGAACATTCAAATGGATCACAACTTGTAAGCACATCAGAAAACAACCTTACAACATCCTGTTCAGAGCAGAAGACAACAACTCCGAAGTAGGTCTGACAGATTACGAAAACAGTATGATTACCGTCATTGCTCCCGCTCCACAAAACCTAATCACCTCAGCAACAGACAATTCCATAAAACTGCAATGGGACAATTATCCCTGCAACAACGCTTTAGGATTCAAGATATACCGAAGAAAAAAAACATACCCTTTCACCCCCGACTCCTGTGAAACAGGCATACCCGCAGATGGCAACTATACCCTGGTGGACAGCCTTCCGGGAAGCACAAATACCTCATTTACGGATGATAACAAGGGTGTCGGACTTCCCCAAGGTTATACCTATTGCTACCGCATTATTGCCTATTTTGCGGATCATGCAGAAAGTTATACCTCCAACGAATCTTGCACCGAATTACTCCGCACTTCACCCATAATCACCAAAACATCAGTCAGTTATACAGACACACAAAAAGGTGCTGTCCACCTGGAATGGATGCCTCCCCCGACATTGAACACCACTCAATATCCCCCGCCCTATAAATACAAAATCGAGAAAAAAAACGGACTCTCGTGGGAAAACTTTACCGAGACATCGGAAACCGGAAATCTCACAGACACCCTTTATACCGACACCTTAATCAACACCAAAGACTTCCCAAGAGCTTATCGCATAACTCTTTTGTTCAAAAAAAACGGTGCTTGGCAACCCACCGGAGCACCCTCAAGCAGTGCCTCTCTTTTTATAACGGGTACGCCCGCCAACAGGCGCATAACGATTGATATTCAGGATAATACACCTTGGACAAACGAAGAGTACACCCTATTCAGAAAACCTGCCGATGAACTTTGCACGCCCAATAAAACCCCGTATAAAAAAATACAAACAAGCCCACAAACACTCCTCAATGATACCGAATTGGAAAACGAAAAATACTATTGGTACAAAATAGAAAGCAAAGGCAGCTACGACCTGGACTACATTCCGAAACCGTTATGGAACTTCTCGCAAGAAATTTGCATCTCTCCGCAAGACACGACTCCCCCCTGCCCCGTAAACCTCGAACTAAACTCCAATTGCGATCTGTTTCAAAACTATTTACAATGGACAATTGACACGAAATGTGCTCCGGATATCGATAATTTTATCATCTTTTATTCGGACACAAAAAACGGAGAACTACAACCGATTGACACTATAACAGATAATGAATCAATGAGTTACACCCATTCTCCCAAACAATCACTCGGAGCCTGCTATGTGGTAACGGCTCAAGATTCCGCGGGGAATTATCTGCCGCCTTCACAATTGTCCAAAACCTGCATAGACAAATGCACCTACTACGAACTTCCCAACGTATTCACCCCGAACAAAGACGGATTCAACGATGTTTTTAAACCTTTGCCCTTTAAATTTGTAGAAAAAATTGATATGACCATCTACAATCGATGGGGCAATGAAGTTTTTAAAACGGAAGATCCGAACATCAATTGGGACGGCAAAGACCAAGCAAGCGGCAAACCGGTATCAGACGGGGTTTATTACTACATTTGCGATGTGTACGAAAAAAGACTCTCCGGAACGGAAGTGCGCAACATCTCCGGGTTTATTCGAATTTTTGCGAGCAAAGACTCTAAAGATTAAGCATCATTAGGTAGGGCAAACGAAATTTGAGAATCGGAACTCAAACAGTGAAATTTGATAAATCAAATTCGTTACCACCGGCAAAACAAGGATATGAAAAAACAACTACGCCGAAGTAAGGCTATGGGACTATAAGACAAGGCGTTTCAAATTTGAAATCAGCAAAGAGTTTAGGACAAATTAGAAAGTTTAAATGAATTTGACAGATAAAAGTAGGCTTTAAAAAAAATATGCTGCGCACCCCAATATGGTACGCAGCATAAATGTAAGCCGATTTAAGTTTTACCTCAAATCAACTTTTAAAGACAAACGATACAACTATCTAATAATGATTTTCTTTACTACACTAAAATCTTTACCTCCAATCCTTAACAAATAAAGACCCGGTTTATTTATGTTTATTTCGTTCTTTCCTTGATTTAACCTTTTATTGCCAATTAACTGACCCGAAAGGTTCATTATCTGCAATTGTCCGTTATTAGGAACATCTACAAAGAAATGACCACTTGAAGGATTAGGATAAACATTTACCTGCGAAGCTTTTACATCTTCAATTGCACTAGGATTACCAACAGTTATGCGGCATTCTGCCTTTGCATTACCGTCCTTAGACTTTACGGTAACTGTTGCCACACCCTCTTCCAATGCTACCACTTTGCCATCGGGGCTAAGGCTTATAGAGTAGTTATTATTTGTACTAAACACATATTCCTTATTGCTTGCATTGTCGGGCTTAATGGCAGTAACAGAAAGCTGAAAACTTTCGCCCTTAGGCAAAGTTACTTCCGTTTTGTTCAGGCTTATGCTTTTCACAAGAATTATATCTTCCTCTATATGAACAAATTTACTCCAAGGAGCAAGATTTTTATAAATCTTTTTTGTTCCGGCAGGTACGTGCAACACACAAGTATTGGTATTCACCTCGTTAAAAACATCTGCATGAGTATCAATCAATTCCGGTTCCGGAAAAGCAACATAAAGATGCTCTAATGCTCCGCAGCCCTTAAACATATCACGGTTTATGTTTTTGATTGATGCCGGTATATTGGCTGTTTTTAATGATGTGCAATTATAAAAAATATTCCAAGCCCTTGTAACCGAGTTGGGTATATTTATGCTAGTCAATGAGGTACAACCAATAAAAGCAGAGCCTAAATATGTAACCGAATTGGGTATCTTAATGCTAGTTAGCCATTGGCAACCTACAAAAGTATAGTCTAAACCTGTAACCGACTCCGGTATATTTACGGTAGTTAATGAGCTGCAACCTTTAAAAGTATAGTCTAAATCTGTAACCGACTCCGGTATATTTACGGTAGTTAATGAGGTGCAACCTTCAAAAGCACCATTTAAATCTGTAACCGAATCGGGTATATTTATGCTAGTTAATGAGGTGCAACCTTTAAAAGCATAATACATATTTTTGAGCGAATTAGGCAGATTCACTGATTTTAACTGTGTACAACCTTCAAACACCTCGTACTCTAACTCTGTTATTTCGGCAAGTATGTTTAATGTAGTTATGTCTGTATTGTATCGGAAAACACGACCATCAATACCTGTTACTTTATAGGTTTTGCTGTTGTGAGTAACTTCCTTGGGTATTACAATGGCTCCTTTGGGCTTTTCGCCTGCATCAAAATAAGGGCTATCAGTATTTTGTGTAAATACTACTACTTCCAAAGGAGAGATATGTACCACTTTGTAATATAAGCCTCCTGCTTTAAATCTATTGCCCACCTCTTGGTTTACAACGTTTAGCTCAATGGCAGCCGTGTAGTTGCCGGTAGTGCTTTTGGCTGTAATTGTGTAAACGCCTACCGTTCCATTGTGATGGCATGTTATATTTCCGTATTTATCTCTACCAAAAGAAATAACATCCGGATTATTGCTTGTAAATGTAAGTGATTTGTCGGAGGCATTAGCCGGCTCAAACTTTACTAATTCGCTTATATTAAAGCCTCTTTCATTTTTAGCAACTGTTTTTTTCTTTGTTTTAAAACTGATGCCTTTTACCGGTACAATGTCTTTCATTTCTATAATTCGGTCTTTTAGCTTAGGATATTTAACCGCATATTTTCTTTTGCTTCCGTTTGGCACAAATAGAGTGAACTTGCTTTGGGGGTCTGCTAAATAATCTAAGGAATTATTACCGTTTATTACCAAATTAGCTGTGTCTTTTTTTGCCAAATAAGCGGACTGTACACAAAGTAACCAAAATTTTTCTATACTTGCGGGAAAGTTCATTCGGGTGAAATTATCAGAAGGTTCAATAACACGCACCCCAAACTCTTTCACGCCTTCGGGCATATTTAGAACAAAAGCAGCATAATGGCTTAAACCAACAGAGGTTACAGCGTATTTCTTTCCTGAAAAGTTTACGCTTACGGGTATATTCTCCTCTGTTCCACCGTCTTCTAATAGTACTTCTACTTGCAGCGGGTGTGCGTGGGTAACTTCATATTTGAACTTGCCATCGGAAAACTCCATTCCTATTTCTTCATTAATCACCTCTACTTGAAGATCTTGCTTTTTCATGCCTGCATATACGCTTATGGTTTCGGCACCTACATTTCTTCCTTCTATAGTTAATTTATCTTTATTGGAGCCGCCTACATCTAAACCAATAATATCACCCGTTGGTATAGGTTTAACATACAGCACTTTAAATGTTGCATTTTCGGGAAGAACTTTTGTTGTAATGTGAATTTTTTCTTTTTTTCCTATAATTAGCTTGTCATTTCCGCAAGAAAATTTTATTTCGCTTACGGGTATTATGGGTTTTATTTCTTTAAACTTGCTTGCCCATTTGCTGTCGGCTTTGTATGCTGCCAAGCTATTTTCCGGCACGTATAGCGTGCATGTATTTTTTAGTTTTTCGGGAAAAATATCCGATCCGTCAAGGGTTATTGTATTCGGATTTTCGGCATAGCACACAACTTTCACTAATTTTTCAGACCCTAAAAATGCCTTCGGTCCTATGTATTTTAGGTTTTGGGGCAAGTTTATTTGTTCTAAGGAGATGTTATAAGCAAAAGCCCCTTCGGGTATTCTTTCTAAATTAGGGGTGGCTATTGTTATGTTTTTCCTTGGGTAACTTTCGGTTCTCTGACCATATGACACGGCATATTTTTCTATTTCGGTTACCGTTTCGGGTATGAGAACATCTTTCTGTGAGCAGGGAACTGCAAGCAATTTTGTTTTATCCTTATTGAATAACAGACCATTCTTTGAGCTGCTGTAATTTGGGTTGTCTTTATCAACATATATCCTCCACATACCATGACATCTAAAAAAGGCATTTTTTTCAATTGTTGTTACAGTTTTGGGAACTTTTACTCGTGAACACTCGCTGTCTGTAAACGAAAAAGCATTTGCTTTGATTGTTTCTACACCTTCGGGTATATCCAATGAGTAACCGGAGCTGAAATTTGCAGGGAATCTTATCAGCGTTTTTTTGTCTTTGCTGTATAGCACTCCGTCTTCTGATGCAAAATTGTTGTTGCCGGAGTTTACATTTATGCTTTCCAGCAGTTTTGGATACAGTGGCGACTCAATAACTTTTACGCCATTGGATATGCTTATTTTTGTTATGCTGTCGCAACCGGTAAAAGCATTTTTGCTTATTTTTTGAACACGAACAATAAATCCGCCGCCCAGGGGAAACCCGCCAATAGCTACTTCACCTTTGGGCGTTCGCCGTCATCATACCAGGGAGCCGCATCAAGCTGTGGGGCTACTTCGGTCATTATGTTGTTGGCTTGCACCTTAAGCACCTTGTACCACAATTTGCCGTTCGGAATTTTTTGACCCGGCTGTGGCTGAGCCATCAGGCTCGTTACGTTAATTAGCATTGCTGCTAATATTAAAAACACATTTTTCTTCATGGTAATTTAAATTAAGTTGATTAATGAATATTTAATAATTGCCGCAAATTAAGGGGCTAAAAACAAAAAGTACAAAAAAAAACAGTACAAAAACCGCCTAACCGCCTAAAAACCAATAAAAAAGAACAAAAAAACAGCAAAAGCAAAAAAGCAACGAAATGTACAAAACTTAAATAAAACTTTAATTTAACTTATATTTTCAAAAGCAATAACTTATATTTAATTAAAGAAACTTATATTATACAAACAAAACACACCAAAAAACTTTAATTAAATGCCATAAAAAGCCCGCAAATACAAGAAAAACACACGAAAGGCACCTTTATAAGCAAGGTGCTTTTTTTATAGCCTTAAAACAGCCCCAAAATAAGCCTGAAAATACCAAGCGAAAACCAAAACGAAATGTACACTTTTAATAAAGGGTGTAACATAGGGTGTAATGTAGGGTGTAATATGTTATGTATAAAAATAGCGTGGAACATACCCCATAAGAGCATAAAATAAAGCCCAAAACAGTACTTTTGAGCGTGGAACATACCCTATAAAACAGCGGTTTTGTAATTATACACCTGATTATCAACTGCTTACATATGTACAAATGCTGTATTTGTAAGAAGAGTCGAAGATAATATGTAAATTATGATATAAGTACCAATATTTTCGATTTGTTATAGTCAACTAACTCAATTTAGAAATTACTTCTAATAATTTGTTGATTTGTTGGTCTTTTTCTTTTATTATGTTTTTGTAATCAATAAGTTGCTGTTGTAAATTAAAAATAATATCATCTTTATTATTGTTTGCATTTTGACCTGTTATAATGTTATTGTTTCCTCTAACTTTTTGACTGATATTATTTGCATCATCCTTTTCCATTAACCAATCTGCAGAAATTCCAAAAATGGAACTTATTGCCATAATCTGCTCTACTGTTGGCATTAGCTTCCCTTTTTCAATTTTACTTAATTGGCTATTATCCATGCCTATCATCGATGAAAGATAAGTTTGTGTAAATCCTTTCTTCTTTCGCAAATCCCTTATTTTCAAACCAATATGCATATATGTGTAATTTATATTGAAAATTATTCCATATTTATTTGCAAAATGGAAAAAAGTTCCATATCTTTGCAGCGTAGTTTAATAATTAAAAAACGCTGTAAAATTATAAAAATGGATCAAAGTAACAAATTAAATCGGATCTACACCGAGCGAGGCACCGGGTTAAAGCTTGCAAAAGTATTTGATTGCACACCTATAACAGTATGCAATGCCCTTGCCGGCAAGTCTTCCAGCAAATTGGCTATGAAAATACGCCGCACTGCTTTAAATCAATACAACGGAAAAGAAATTAAATAGCTAAAATTTAAGAATGATGATAAAAGTAAAAATAGATGTTAAAAGGTTGGAACCGGGAGAAAAAGAAATTAGTAAATACATGAAAATTACAAGTGTTTACCTCTTAGGGTTACTTATTTTTAATCGAGAGGAGCTGTTTGTTTCTTGGTCTGCCTCTTCCTATTCAAGTTATTAGTAATAATTAAAAGTCATGATAATAAAATGCAACCCGGCGAAACTCCATACGAATATTTTAATAACAAACTTGGTGTAAAAGTTAAGTTTTTAGTCTGCGATAACGACAAACGTCATAATGACAGTTTAAATTTGATCAAATATCGCTCGCTTTCTCATCGGACTAAAAGTAAAACTTGTACTGAAAAACAATTACGCAGAGCATCGTTGGGGTTTGATGCTTTAGTAGAATACAACTCACTTGATATAGAGTGGCGAAATTTACTAAACATTACTTTTGGCAAACCCAAAGAGGAAATTAAAAAGAGCTGGTTTGCAAGTCATTATGTAGCAGATGACGAGGCATTTCGTTACTTTAGCAGTTATCGTTACGGAAAATATGACGAAAAGAAGTTGCCACCGGAGGTCATTGAGTTATACACCATTAATGCCGGTGTTTTAAATACTGTTTTAGAGGTTAAAACAAATCGTAAGGCGTACGCAAGAGCTTTAAACGTTACTCAATTAGATATTTGGGAAAGTTTAAGCAATGATGTTAATGCTTTTAACGAAGTTGCACACAATTTACCTACAAAACGAGACACTTTAAGACACAAAGCAACCAGATATAAGAAAGAGGGTTATGCCTCCATTATTAGCGGAAAATACGGCAATAAAAACGGAACAAAAGTAAACTCAAGAGAACAACAAGCACTGATAGAGGAATTACTCAAAAAGCATCAGAACCTTGACAATGCTCAAATTGCCGACATTTATAATTTGGTAGCTCAAAAATCCGGTTGGAAAAGCATTACAAGCAGTACCATAGCCAACCATAGAGAAAAATTAGGGCTATATACTTATGCAGGTCGCAGGGGTGCAACCAATTTTAGAAATCAAAAAGCTATGCAAGTAAAGCGTACGCGCCCAAGTTTACCTATGATATTTTGGACGGTAGATGGTTGGGACGTTGAGCTTTTGTATCAAAAAGAAACTGTTAATAAAAAAGGGCATAAAGTAACCACATATCACAACAGGCTAACAACTGTAATGGTTCTTGACCCCTTTAATAATTATCCTATCGGTTATGCCATTGGCACAAATGAAAGTCCGGCATTAATAAAAGAAGCCTTGCGAAATGCCATAAACCACACGAAGAAACTGTTTGGCGAGCGGTTTAAGCCGTATCAATTACAAACTGACAATTATCAAATAAAGAACTTAAAACCTCTATATCAAGCAACAACAAAACATTTTACACCTGCAAGGGTACGTAATTCAAAATCAAAAGTAATAGAGCCGTTTTTTAACCGGTTCAACAAAAAACACTTTCAAGCAAAGATGCTTCCTAACTGGTCGGGACATAATGTAAATTCAAAAAAGGATAATCAACCTAATTCGGACTATCTTAATGTAATACGTCATCAATTCCCCGATGAAATAGGTTGCAGAATGCAAATAATAAATGCTATTGAGGCTGAACGTGCCGAAAAAGTACAAGCGTATGTTGAAAGTTGGGAAAAATTACCCGCAGAAGACCGTTGTGTGTTTCCTTTAACTGAATATTTGCGTTGGTATGGCGAAACCACAGGATATACCAATAAATTACAACCGCAAGGATTAACACCCACAATAAGAGGTTTAGAATATTCGTATGACAGCTTCGACCTTAATTTTAGAAAATATGCTTATGTGGATTGGAGCGTAAGGTATGACCCCGACGATTTAAGTCAGATATTGGTTGTTAATGCC